>JAANMV010002150.1_pt1 | contig 19890 bp, 25 predicted proteins | sample 7279661 | NCBI WGS metagenome assembly JAANMV01 (sample SAMN14094540, study PRJNA606508) | bioreactor metagenome | isolation source: A lab-scale SPAN reactor treating ammonium-rich wastewater day 121 | place: Ireland: Galway | collected 2017-05-16 | reverse complement strand
GTATAATCCTCTAGTTTGGCAACGTCCCAAAATAAACCAAAAAAACACGCCACCCAGGCGCCAATACTTGATCCAGCAATAAAATCAATAGGAATCTGATGTTTAAGTAAAGTTTTAATAACTCCAACATGGGCTAGTCCTTTGACTCCACCACTACCCAAAGCTAAGCCTATCTTTTTATTTGTTTGCACTTTCATATTAGTACCAATATTTAATCAAACTTATGATGTTGCATCTAAAATTACTCTGAAAACAAAGGTACTAATAGCATAAGCTACAATAATTATTAAAAGACCAATCACCCCAGCAACAATTGTTTTTCTAGCAGTTTCCCCCCGATCAGTACCATAACCACTAGCTGCCCCCACCACACCATAAATTATAATCAAAACCATTAGTAATCCTAAGATACCTAAGGCAATATTAATTATCCTGGCAATTGTCTCTCTAATATCCCTCGTCCCCAAACCAATTGCACTACCATAACCCAAACCAAAATCAACTTGAGCAAGAGTGGCTAGGGGTATTAAAAATAAACTTAAAATAGCTAAACCTAATATTTGTTTATTTATTTTCATAAAATAATTATAACAAAATTCAAAAAAATTTACGATTTTTTCATTAGAGGTAAAAGCTTTTTATATTTATCAAAAATTAAATATATAATTACTAAATCTATTAGAGTTAAACAAATTAATAACCAGGAATAACTATAAAAAATTCTGAATATTTGATAAATAACCATAAAAATCAGAGCATAACCGGTAACCGGATAAGCCCATAATTTATTTCTTAGCAACATAATCATTAAAAATATTTTTAAAATACCATTAATAAATAAATAAAACGCAATAAATGTTTGAGTAGATAAAGATAATATATTAAGCCAAGAAAAAACTTTATTAATAAAAAAATCAGTTGGGTCTTCGGTTAACTCATGTTGGAATAACCAATAAATTAAATTAATTACTCTATCTTTTTTAACAAAATAAACCGTTATTCCTGCTAATGTTCCTAGAATCCCATCAAACAGTTTTAGCAGTACGGTGTAATTAAAAATGGTATTATTCAAATCTTGTTTCATTTTATTTTATTATATTTGTTTTTTTATTTTTTAAACGACTTTGCGATAAACTAGTCCAACTCAATACACCAATAGCTATAAGAATAGCCTTTTCTTCTTTACCTTTAAAAATTTTTTTATTTATTAATTTTATGAGAGTATTAGCTGCTTCTTTGTGGTCCATATAATTTATGGTAACAATTTTTGAATAATATCATTTCTTTGTTTCATACTTAAAGCGTGTAAAACAACTACTATCAAATCGTCTTTTTTTAATACCACTGTGCGTTGGGCTTCAACCAAAAAACCAGTTTTAACTGCCTGGGGATTGAACGTATGTAAACTATAATTTCGATCAATTATTTTTACTAATCTATTCTGACCATTTATATCAACAATTTGAGCTGTATAATCTTTAACCGCACTGGGCGCTGCTATATCTGATTTAGCAAAAGCAGTTTGTCCAATTACTGCCATTTCTTTAGCGGTGGTAACATTATGAGCATCGAGTCCGGTCATTTCAAACCATAAAGTTTTCTCGAGTCCTAAATCTTTGGCTTTTTGATTCATAGCGGTAACAAATTCAACCCGCGTTAAACCGCTGTTATCCACCAAAGCGATGGTAGCTTGATTGGAAGAAGCAATCAACATTGCTAACCACAAATCATAAAATGACAATTTATCACCCACTTTTAAATCAACCTCGCTAGTTGTATCTTCACCAACCAAACTTTTAGGATAATCAAGCTGATCTTGAGTGATGGTAATTGTTTTTTGCCAATTGGGACTGGCATCAAGTAAAACAAGAGCAGTCATTAATTTAGTTAAACTAGCTGGTGGCAGTATTGTATCGGCATTGTAGCTTTGACTAAAATTTTTACCATCATAACGCACATAAGCCACATCATTGAAGGTAGTATCATGAATTATCTGTTTAGAGTTGGTTCTAATTTGTCGTAAATTGTCATTAGTTATTCCCAGTCCGAATTGACGTAACAAATTGAAAGCTGCCTCCCGGTCGGGAAAATAATAACGTAAACCATCAACTGGATTAACATACCAGGCTTCACCATGACTTTCTACTTGCAGTAAAATCCTCCCCTGCAAACGCTTGGTCAATTTTTGGTCACCTATTTCACCTTTGCTAGTGGGAATCTTAGCTAAATCACGGTTTGAGATACCAAGTCCCAAGGAACGCATGATAGCAAAAGCTTCATCACCATCACGCAAATAATATCTTTCCTGACTAACTGGGTCTACATACCAAGCTCGGCCATAACTTTCCACTTGCAACAAAATCCGACCTGACAATCTACTGGCTAAACTATCAGCCGCTTTTAACTGATATACAGGTAAAAAAGTAAAAACTAAAATTAAATATAATATTTTCTTCATAGAAATTAATTATAACAAAAAAATCACCTAATTGGCGATTTAATTATAATGGCGGGGCCGAATTAATAAGGGACTTCCGCCTCACCGCGCCTTCGTAAAGCGGCGCGGTTCGTTGCCCGGGACAGCGTCCAGTCCTACGCTCGCTCGGACTGTCCGACATTCGGCTTGCTCATAATTTCTTCCGAAATTATTCGCGCCTCACTCCTGTCCGTTCGAGTCACTTTTGACTCACAAATAAAAAATCTCTTGACAAAGTCAAAAGATTTTTTATGGCGGGGCCGAAGGGACTCGAACCCTCGACCTCCTGCGTGACAGGCAGGCGTTCTAACCAACTGAACTACGACCCCGTAATTAATAAAAGACAATAAAACTATTATACTCTAACTAATAAATAAATCAAGACTTTACTGTCTGACGATTAAATTTAAAATATAGAATAATTACTATTAAAATAGATAACCCGCTAAAAATAATTGGCCAACGGATACCAAATATCATCAGCGCTGGATCCAAACGAATAAACTCTAAAACTAGTCGCAATAAAGAATATAGTCCAAGATAAAGCAAAGTGATTTGGCTGTCAAACCTTTTTTTCTTAAGTAGCCAGAATAAAACTATAAAAATAACTAAATTACCAATTGACTCATACAAAAAAGTCGGGTGAAAATAAGAGTAATCTATAAATTCAGGCAGACGGTTTTTCACAGCAATAAAAATTCCCCAAGGCAAATTTGTAGGTAATCCGTATAATTCCTGGTTAAAATAATTTCCCCACCGACCAATGGCTTGTCCCAAAGGTAATACTAAACAAATAGCATCAGTCAAAGTCCATAATGACCTTTGCCATTTTTTACTATACAACCACAATACTACCAGTCCCCCGAGCCAAGCCCCGTGAATAGCCAGTCCTCCTTGCCAAATTTTTATAATCTGCCCAGGGTTAGTAAAATAAAAAGCAGGTTCTACCAGTAATACCTCATAAATCCTAGCCCCCAAAATACCACCAATCACCAACCAGAATAATAAATCCCAAACTTGTTCACTGGTCAAAGAAAAAACTTTGGCTTTTTTTAGTAAAACAAAAAAAGCAGCTAAAATACTTACCAGCATCAATAAACCATACCAATGTATTTGGATAAAACCAAAATTGACTAAAATCGGTGCAGGACTAAAAGTGTGAAACCAGGAAAACATATTATTAATAAATTTTATAATTTTTAATTTTTAATTTTATAAATATTAATATAATTTTAAAAATTACAAAATTACAAAATTAAAAATTTTTTATTGTTCTCCCAACGCGGCGGAGATGATATCACTCAATTGATTCCAATTTTGCACAATTTGACCATTAACATAAAAAGTTGGAGTGGCATTTACCTGACGACTACTAGCTTCGGCCATATCAGCCCGCACCACATCATTTTTTGCCCTGGAATCTAAACAAGCTGAAAAAGATTCTTTATCAAGACCTAAACCCTCAGCATAAGATACCAGTTCACTGGGAGAAAAATTTGGCTGATTCATAAACAATAAATCATGGTATTCCCAAAATTTACCCTGGTCATTGGCACATTCGGAAGCGAGTGCTGCCCTAAATGCTTGCGGATGAATTGTAGTTAAAGGAAAATGTTTAAATTCAAATTTAATTCTACCACCAAACTCACTGGTTACCCGCTTAACTGTATCTTGAGCAGACTTACAAGCTGGGCATTGAAAATCAGAAAATTCCTCTACTACTACAGTAGCTTCAGCACTACCTTTAAATGGTCTGCCACTGTCTACATTTTCATAAGTAGGGGCATCGCCCATACTTAACCAAATACCTATACCTCCAATGACTACTACTACCCCAGCGATTATAAAAAATAAGTTTGTTTTGTTATTCATATTTTATAATTTAATATTTATAATTTTTATTATAACATATCAGGATCTTGTCCTTGACTAGTGATACTGCAGGCCTCAACAGTAGGTAAATTCAATTTTTCCGCCATACTTCTCACAATATCATCAGCACTACCAGGATTTAAATAAATTTTTTTAACCGGATAATCAACCAGTGACTGTAATATACCAATAGTTAAATAAGGTGGCACATAAATACTTATCTCATCTACTTTCATAGGTAAATCTTCTAAGTCACCATAACATTCTAATTCACCTATTTTCGAAGCATGTGGATTAACAGGATAAACTTTATAACCACTTTTTAAAAAAGCAGTAATAGCTTTGTTAGAATATTTTTTAACATCTCTTGAGGCGCCAACAATGGCAACAGTTTTTTGGGACATTATTTTGGTAATAAATAATTATATATTTCAAGTACCGCCTTTGCTCCTTCGCCGGCGGCAATGATTATTTGTTTTTGTGTAACGCTGGAAACATCACCAGCAGCATATATACCAGGCACCGAAGTACGATTACGTTCATCAATAATAATTTCTTTTTTACTGTTTAATTTTACCAAATTGGCAAAATTGGCACTATTTGGTTCATAACCAATTTCTTCAAAAACACCATCAACTTCAAGCCATTCTTCCTGTAAAGTTTTTTTATTTTTAATTTTTATTTTTTCTAACTTACCATCGCCGGCCATAGCTAACGTATCAGTATTATTTTTAATAGTAACATTTTCCAGTTTATCGATGGCTTCAGCTAAAGTAGTTTCCCCCCGAAAATTTTCATTGATATTTATAATATAAATGGCTTTAGCAATTTTAGTTAGATATAACACTGCTTCCATGGCACTATTCCCCCCGCCAATGATAGCAATTACTTTATCCCGATAAAGCGGTCCGTCACAAGTGGCACAAAAAGTCACCCCATGACCAATCAATTCTTTTTCACCCGGTATATTTAAATTGCGTGGCTTAGCACCAGTAGCAATTAACACCGCTCGCGATCTAAATGTTTTATTGCTTTGGGTGGTTACAATAAATTCATTATCTTCAGGTTCTATTTTTATTACTGGGTCATTTTCTATAAGCTCCAAATCAAAAATGGCATTATCATCATCAATTTTTTTTACATGTCCATAAAATTTTTGTGATAATTCATAACCAGACATAAACTCATAACCTAAATAATTTTCTACCTCAGCTGACCAATTGGTTTGACCACCGATATCATTGGTTATCATTAAAGTATCAAGTTTACGCCGCGAAGAATAAACTGCTGCACTCATACCTGCTGGCCCCCCACCAGCAATAATTAAATCTAAGGTTCTGGCTTGTAATTTATCTAGGGATGGATGTAAATTATTATTTGTCATATGATTATTAATCTAAATTTAAACCTAACTCGTTCATAGCTTGAGCAAAACTTTTTATAGCTCGCTCAGCTTCATTATTTTTTAATTTATAATTACTTTCATGAACTAAACGATTACGTAACAAATGAGCCGGCCAAACTTGACGTAAAGCCGGATAACGACCTTGTATTATTTTCAACCTCTCTCCTAAAGTCGATCCACCTATACCTTTGTGTTTCAACAATCTATCAAATAAATTATCGGCTTCAATCACAGCTTGCCTTTGAGCAAATTCATCTTGACTTTTGGCTAATTGTTTTATTTTTTGCCAACTATCACGCCAAGTACTTAAATCAAACTCATCATAATCCATTTTTCCCCTGGAGGCAAAAATGACAATTAGTACTATTGTTACAAGTAACAATAAAGCTCCTAAAAAAATTATCATATTTTTGGTAAATCAATTTTTTCTCTAACCTCTTCCACTGCCAAACCAATTTTAAATAATATTTCTTCGTTAAAACGTGGTGCCATCAATTGTACTCCTATTGGCAAACCATTTATCATACCAGCTGGCACTGATAATCCTGGCAATCCCGCTAAATTGGCAGATACCGTATAAATGTCAGATAAGTACATTTGCAAAGGATCGCTTACTTTTTCACCTAATTTAAAGGCGGTCGAGGGCGTGGTCGGCGTCAATAAAACATCGACTTGAGAAAAAACTTTAACAAAATCTTGATAAATTTTGGTTCTTACTTTTTGCGCTTGTAAATAATAAGCATCCACATAACCAGCTGACAAAACATAGGTACCAATCAAAACTCTTCTTCTAACTTCACCGCCAAAACCTGTCCCCCTAGTTTGAGCATAATATTCTAATAAGGTTTTTTGTTCACCACCCCGCTTACCAAAACGTAAACCGTCAAATTTAGCTAAATTGGAACTTACTTCCGCTGGCATAATAATATAATAAACTGGCAGAGCATATTCTGTTAAAGGTAAATTAACATCAATTATTTCCGCTCCCATTTTTTGTAATTTCTTAACTAATTGCATGATTTTTAACTTAACATCCTTATCTAAACCCTGCACAAAATATTCCTGTGGTAAGCCAATTTTTAAACCTTTAATATCGGCTGATAATTTACTATGATAATTTGTATCTTTTTTAGCTTGAGTAGTGGCATCATAATCATCATGACCTGCCAGAGATGATAAAACCGCAGCTGATTCAGCCACAGTCCTGGTAAATGGACCGACGCAATCAAGTGATGAAGCCATGGCAATTAAACCAAATCGAGATACCAAACCATAAGTAGGTTTCAACCCCACAACTCCACAAAAAGCGGCTGGTTGTCTAATAGACCCACCGGTATCAGTGCCTAAAGAATAAACCACCTCGCCAGCAGCTACCGCGGCGGCACTACCACCCGATGAACCCCCTGGGACGCGAGTTAAATCATACGGATTTTTAGTAGAATAAAATGCAGAATTTTCTGTACTAGATCCCATGGCAAATTCGTCACAATTATTTTTACCCACCATGACAAAATCTTGTTGTTTCAATTTCTTAATTACCGTGGCATCATAAACAGCGGTATAATCGTTTAAAATTTTTGAACCAGCCGTAGTCCTTAAACCTTTGGTCATTAGTACATCTTTAATACCAGCTGGGATTCCTGCCAGTAAGGAAATTTTTTCACCTTTGGCAATTTTAGTATCAACTAATTTAGCTTGTTTTTTGGCACCGGCAAAATCCAAAGTTAAAAAAGCTTGTATTTTTTTATCCAAACTTTCTATCTTAGTAATGTAAAAATCTAGAATTTCTTCAGCACTAATCTCCTTTTTTACCAATTTATCGTGCCAAGAAAAAATTGTTTCAACAGATGTATTCATGAAAATATTTTAGGAGTCTTTAGTAAACCGTCTTTTTTTTCTGGCATAGCTGCTAAAATATCATTTTTATCAAATGAAACTTTAACATCATCAGTACGTGTTTGTGACTTTTCATCTAAATAAAACCCTGGTTTTATACCTTCAGTATCAACTTTTTGCAACGAGGAAACAAAGCTTAAAATATCATCTACCTGATGGGAAAATGACTCTTGCTCTTGTTTAGATAAACTAATACGGGAAAGTCTAGCTAAATGCTCAATTTGTTTTTTATCAATCATAATCTTATTTTAACAGATAACCAAAAAATGCCAACATTATTGAAGTTTGAATATAGAATCTTGAATTTGACAAATTTTCCAATATTCTTTAATATAAAAACCTAAACTTTTAACGGCGGGGCGCAATCTTCCGTGAGGATGAATAATCCTTATAAGATTGGCACCACCACCCATGCCAGCCCTGCCGTATATTTTGTTCTTTATCTCTAAAAAAATTTAAAAATTAAGCTGTCAAAAGACAGCTTTTTAATTTTAAATTAAAATTTCTTTAAACCTTTATTTCAACAAATCCAAAAACTCTTTTTCTGATAGTATCTTTATTCCCAAATTTTTAGCGCGAGTATATTTAGAACCAGGATCATCTCCTGCCACTACATAATCAGTTTGTGGACTGACACTAGAGCTAACCCGCCCGCCTTGCTGGCGTATCATTTCTTTTACTTGTTCACGGGTAAGATTTGGTAATGCACCAGTTAAAACAAAAATTTTACCAACTAATTTTTTATTTTGTTTAGATTTCTTTTCAGTAGTAACAATAACACCAGCGTTTAATAATTTGGTTACTAACTTAATATTTTTTGGCTGGTAAAAATAATCAACAATACTTTTAGCAACTACCGGCCCGATGTCGTTTATTACTGCTAACTTTTCTTGACTGGACTTACTAATAGCATCTAAACTGTGAAAATTATCAGCTAAACTTTGGGCGGTTTGTTCACCCACATGCCTAATCCCCAAAGCATATATAAAACGCGGTAAGGTAATTTTTTTTGCTAGATTGATACTTTGAATTAAATTACTAGCGGCCTTATCGGCAAATCTATCCATCGGTTCCAAATCACCCTTAGTTAAGTCAAAAATATCTGCAGCATCCTTAATTAAACCTTCGTCAATTAACTGATCAATAATTTTAGGACCCAAGCCAACAATATTGAAAGCATTTTTCGATACAAAGTGATATAACTGCTCTTGCTGCATAGCAAAACAATTTTTATTACTACAATAAAAATTTACTTCCCCCTTTGGTCTTACCACCGCTGCATTGCAAACTGGACACTTGGTAGGTATTTTTATATTTTTTTCTCTACCTGTTCTTAAATTTTTTATTACCTGAACTACTTCGGGAATAATATCGCCCGCTTTTTGAATTATAACCGTATCACCGATTTTTATATGTAAACGGTCAATTTCGTCAAAATTATGTAAAGTGGCTCGCGAAACTGTTGAACCCGAAACTAACACTGGTCGTAAAACTGCTACTGGGGTCAAAACTCCGGTCCGACCAACTTGGACAATAATATTTTCTACTATCGTTGTAACTTGTTCAGCCGGAAATTTCAAAGCCACCAAACCCCGTGGTGCTTTGCCAGTTACACCCAATTGATTTAAAATTGCTAAATCATTTACCATCACCACTACCCCATCAATCCAATACGGTAATTTGTGTCTGATTTTTTGTAAATCTGAAAAAAAAGTAAATACTTCATCTAAATTTTTACATAAACGCAAATAATCACCCGCCCTAAAACCAATTTGTTTTAACTTTTGATGCACTGCTTGATGAGTTTTAAGTCCTAAATCAGTCACTAAATCATAAGCCATAAATTTCAACTCACGACTGGCAGAAAGTTTCGGATCCAATTGACGAACAGATCCAGCTGCTGCGTTTCTGGGATTGGCAAAAACTTTTTCTCCTCTTTTAGCTAAATCTTTATTTAATTTTTCAAATACCGCTTTAGTCATATAAACCTCACCTCTCACTTCAACTACATTTGGTAGTTCATTATTACCAACCCGCAAACGCAAAGGTATTGATTCAATAGTACGAATATTCATGGTAACGTCTTCGCCAATTTGCCCGTCACCCCGAGTTGCCGCTTTAACTAATTTGTTATTTTCATAACGTAAGGAAATTGCCAGTCCATCCATTTTGGTTTCACAAAAAAATTCTAAATTTGCTCTAGTTAACTTAGTTATTCTTTCCAACCAATCATCCAAATCCTGCTTACTAAAAGCATCGTTGATAGATAACATGGGTTTTGCGTGACTGACTTTTTTAAACTTAGCCAGAGGTCTGCCCCCCACCCGTTGAGTGGGTGAATCTTGGGTGATAAACTCTGGGTAAGCTTTTTCTAAACTTTCCAATTCATTTTTTAAGCTATCAAGCGCACCGTCTGATATCTCAGGCGCATCCAAAACATGATATAAATAGCGGTGATGTTCAATCTCCGCCCGCAATTTATCTATTCTTTTTTTAGCCTGTTCTTTATTCATAATTAAAAAATCTGTTTTAACAAACTGGCTTCAGAAAACAAAACAAAATCAAACATAGCTGAAGAGGGATTCACCACCGGAAATTGTACCCGCATACCTTGTTTTATACCTCGCCAAATCCCTGTAAAATCAGCTACTTTGATAAAGTCTCTTAAATTCAAATCATTGACACCATTATCATTTTGATAAAATCTAACTCTGACATTTTCCACATCATCATGCAGAGATCTAATTCTTACGATATAACCATAAGCAGCATTAAGTTCATTGATAGTAATAATATCACAATATGGTTGGTCTACATTATCTGGTGAGCATTTATAAACTCGTTTTACAATCTCTTTGGCACTATTGTAATTTACACTGGCTGCCGCGGGCCAACCAAGTATTGAAACTTCCAACCAAGGTTCTTGCCCGTTTAGTTCATCAGCATCTTGCCAAAATATTTTCATTGATTCCGCTCCTGATCTTTTACTGGGATCGTCAGGTAAATATAAAGGGATTTGTTCTACTTGCATTTGGGGTAAAGCAAAACTAAGTTGCGAAACGCCTTGAGCAACACTCATGTCACAGGTCCAACCAATAGTACTTACTTCAGTACAACTTGGGCTATTGAAAAGTACAGCATTACTAGGACAAAGAGCGCCACAACTTGAAGTATCTCGCCAATCAAACAATAATTTTTCTGCCCCAGATTCTGCCGCATAATAAGCGACAATGGCATTATCCAACTGGCGAGACTGTCTGAGTTCACTAACCACTACACTCCCGAGGGTAAAACCCCCGATTACTAAACCTGACATAATAAGCAATGCCAAAAGCAAAACCGCTCCTTGTTGATTGTCTGAAATATTTTTAAAACTCATAACTTAATCCTATATACTTATTAATATCAAATTAAAATCTCTTATAAACTCGTGAAGAAACTGTAGTTTGTAAATTCTGAATATTTTTTTCCGATTGTTTATTGGTAATATTTTCTGATACTAAAATTATAGTTACCCGAGGGGTACTACTTGCAGTAAAACGGTCATTGACAATAGCGTAAGGATCAGCATCGGGATAAATATAAAAATCTGATCGCAATACATTTACCCCTCTGGGGGTAACACTCGCCCAAGCCGAATCATTTTGTTTAACTGCCAAACAGCTAGTAGTACCTGGTTCACAAATAGCTGGTGATGAAGTGGTCATAAACACCAAACGGTTACCAGCCGGATCAACTAAAGGTAAATAATCAAGAGCCGGACTAAAATCAGTCGGATCAATAGCCGTATAATCAATTAAACTCATTCTTATTTCCCGCGCCAAAACTTCCATCACAAATCTGGCATCAGCCTGAATTCTGGTCTCACCTACCAATTTGTTTTGGGTGGTTTGTGACAGTAAATAAATATCCGTCAAAGCAATCAAAGCCACTCCAAACAGCGCTAGTCCCACCACTATCTCCATCAAGGTAAAACCTTGTTGATTTTTTTTACTAATAAGCATCATGCCAATTATATAAATTTTCTTCTAACCGATAAGTTTTGGTTTGACCTTTTTCTTGCCATTGCACTTGAGAAATAACTTTAATACCCACCGCATTCCAAGCAGCATAATTTTGACAATTACCAGCTACTACTACGATATTATTACGATTATTTTTAAACTGACACATGGTCACTCTGACTTCAATATTACGCCAATAAGGTGTGATGGTACCGGTATTAGAATGGCTATAAACACCATCACTATCTAAATATAACCGACCGGCACTGATTCCGTTTGGTGTCAAATCAAGATTCCAACGTTTTGTGGCTTTATCAAAATTTATATTACCATCGTAATCCGTAGTATTACTGGTAGTATTTTTTAAACCAAAAATCCATGAGTTTCCTTGTAACCAATTTTCATCTCGGATATTTCTCACTACCTCTAAACCTTCTCTGGCCAAATTGGCCGCAATAATCTGGTTGATTGAGGTTTCATTACCTCGCAAATTGGAATAAGTCAAAGTAACTGTGCCGGTAATACCAGTTGTTATAATCGCAATTGCCACAATCACTTCCATCATTCCTTGGCCCCATAAATTTTTACTTATCTTTTTCATACTAATTAATAACATCAGTAGTGGTAATTTTACCGGAAATCCAATTGATTTCTATATTGATACTGCGACCAGTGGGCAGATACTTTAAATTCACCCACCCAGGGTTATAATCACCACAAGTGCCAACTTCGGAAGCACTCAGGGGTTGCACGCCATTAAAGTATGTTTGTCCAGCCGGCACAGTAAAAACAATATCCATAACACCATTATTAACTTTGGTTCCACAGGGATTTTCCGGATCATTCATTGCGGAAATTATGAACTTAGTGGGTAAATTGACAGTTTGTACGGCTTCACCGGCATTGTAACGAAAATTGTAATTAGCGGTACCAATACTTTCACTAAAAATAATATACTGTTTACTACTACTAACAAAATGAATACCCCAATTACCAGGTATAGTTCCATTAGCAAGGGGCAAGGCTACCAACGCATTATTTTGCACACGTCTAATATCATTGGCCACTTCCAAAGCCTTAAGTCTAAGGGTATTAGTATCATTACCTTGTTTTAAATTGGCCATGGTTATTCCCAAAATTATCAAAAAAATTGCGGTGGAAACTAGTAGTTCTGGCACTGTAAAACCACTGTTTTTTTTGTTATTTTTAAAAATATTATTATTCATAACTGACCCAAATACCATTTTAAAATAATCTCCCCCCAAAGCAAAGCGATAAAAGTACCTATAGTTAAAAAAGTACCAAACGGAATTTGTTCACCCCAGTGTTTCTTTTTTAATAATACCATACCTATGGCTACGACCGCACCGATTATATAAGACAGCATCATGGCAACTAGTACCTGGGGCCAACCTAAAAGCAGACCCATCAACACGCCCAAGCGTATATCCCCACCGCCTATCCATTTACCTTTAGAAACTAAAAACTGTAGTAAAAAAAACCCACCACCCAACATCGCTGCCAACAGAATATTCAAGAAATGCTCTAAAGAAAAATTCATTATCATTTGCCACCCCAAAGCCAGTACCATAGCCGGCAGGGTAATTTTGTCTAATATCAAATAATATTTAAAATCATAAACAAAAATTATCACCAGCCATACAGTAAAAACAAATAAACCAACCAAATAAACAATTTCTGGAAAATTTGGCAGATGAAATTGCGGACCAATAATATGAGTTTGGTAGATGATAACAAACAAAAAACCAACCAAAATTTCAACTATCGGGTATTGCCAAGAAATTTTTTGCCGGCAGTTTATGCATTTACCTCTTTGCCACAAAAAACTGAGGACTGGAATTAGTTCATGCCAAGTCAAGGTGTGTTGGCACTTTGGGCAGTGTGAACGGGCTAACACAAAACTTAAATTATGATGGAGTCGGTAAACCAAGGCATTGATAAAACTGCCAAAAAAAGTCCCAATAATAAAAATAAATAGTGTATTCATCTAAGGTTATTATAACATTTTCTTTTGATTAATAAAAAACTACCCCGCCGAATCGACGAGGTAGTTGTAAATCTGTAAAATATTTTATTGTATACCAGCAGGAGTGGCTGATTTAACCCCACCAGATAATTCGCCAGTCGTACCGCCTAAACAAAAAGCTAAAGTATATGTTCCGTAAGGAGATGCTGAGGAATAAATGTAATCATTATTTAATGTAGTACATGATCCGTCAGGTGGAGTTGGGGCTGTAGGTATAGTAGCCATAAATGTTCCAAAAGTTACACCAGTACAACCGTTATTGGCAGTTGTTGCCAAGGTAGCAGGATATTGACTACAATCGTTGTAATATAGTTCCAAAGCTGTCTGAACTTGTTTAACATCAGCGATTCTTTTGGCGTCACGTGATTTGGCTCTGGCGTTGTTTAAAGAAACTACCGCTAGAGTTGACAATAAACCGATAATAGCAATAACCACCAAAAGTTCGATTAAAGTAAAACCTTTTTTATTCATAAATTCACCTCTCTTTCTATATTAGTGAAAATGACTTTTGCCACAGGACAAGCCGCGGTAACAAAAATCATTTTATACTTAGATTTTTAAATATTTTTTAATAAATCTAGCACATTTTATGCCCGACCTTTTAACTATAAATAATTATAGCACATTTTCAAAAAAACTACAAGTTAAATTCTTTCTTAATCAACCAATCACTTCCTTTATACTTTATTCTTAATTCTTTATTCTAACCTAAAAGCTACTAGCCAACTGATACATTGGTAGTATTATAGCTGCCACCATCAGCCCAACCCCCACACCCATCAATACCATAATCAAAGGTTCAATTAAACTCACCATATTGGCCACCAAATTTTCAATTTCTCTAGAATAAAAATCTGTAATTTTTGCTAAAATCTGTTCCAATCTACCAGTTTGTTCCCCGACTGACATCATTTGTGATACCATGGGTGGCACTTCTTTACTTTTTAAAAACAAAGTAGCAACACTATTACCATCTTCTACCTCTTTGATGGTTTGTTTGACCAACGAACTATAGAGGTCATTACCAACCACATCTGCGACCACTTCCAAAGCAGCAGTAAGTGGCACTCCGCCCACTATCAAGGTGGATAGGGACCTAGTCAGCCGGACCAAATATATCCTTTGCCACAATTTACCAAAAATCGGAACTTTCAATTTCATGCGGTCATACAAAACTTTACCAGGACCACTTCTTGTCAATTTAAACAGGGTAAAACCCCCACCCCCAACCAAACCTATCAATATATACCAGTAATTTTTCATAAAATCAGAAACAGCAATCAAAATCCTGGTAGCCAGAGGCAGTTCAGCTCCTGATTCGGCGATAATACCAGTCAATTTTGGTACGACAAACACCATCATTACCACTGCTACTACTGTCAAACCACTTAAAATAAATATAGGATAAATCATGGCACCCTTTATTTTGGAAGTAAGGTCATAATCTTTTTCTTGTTGATCAGCTAAATAATTCAACACTTCATCCAACTTACCACTGGTTTCACCTGACCTAATCATAGCCACATAAAAATCAGAAAATACTTTACGGTATCTACCCAAAGCTTGAGAAAGTTTAGCACCACCATCTACTTCATCGGCCACTTCGGAAATTATCACTTTGAGCCTGGGGTTATGAGTTTGGTTAACCAAAATTTTAAGAGCCTGCACAATCGGTACAGAAGCGGAAGCCATCACTGCTAGTTGTCGGGAAAAAACTACGACATCTTTGTTTTTTATCCGATTTAAAAAAGGTAAATCAATATTTAGTGAACTTTTTTCTTTTTCTATTAGTGACAAAATAATCAAACCTCGATCAACCAAAATTGACGAAGCTACATTTTCTGAAGGCGCATCAACCGACCCTTGCACTATTTCACCTCGAGAATTTCTGGCACGGTATTGAAAAAAAGACATAACTTATGATCTTAATATTCTTTTTAGATTTTCTGGATCATTTACTTCTTGCAGAGCAACATTTTGATCAATTTGCCCTGATCTGACCAGCTCAGCAATATATCTATCCATAGAAATCATACCTTGCTCACGTGAAGTCAGTAAAATACTTGATAGCTGAGATAATTTATTTTCTTTGATAGCTGAGGCAATCACGGGGCTAGAGAAAACTATTTCCATTGCCAGCACCATCCCCCCGCCAATACTCGGTAACAATTTTTGAATAATTGCCCCCCGAAATACTTTGGACAATAAATACTGTGAGTGTTCACGATTTTCCGCTGGACAATCTTCAATGACAGTATGTAAAAGTTGACCAATGCTATTGCCTTCCAGGGGCATAAATACCAGTACCCCACTATTGGCAATCTCCAGTAAGCGGTACATAATCCGCGGACTATTGACCCTGGTTACCATCAGGACATCAACATCTTCTTCGCGGATCTCCAAAGCTTCCAACCAGGACTCCACATCATTACCAACTTCTTTTTGTTGAATTAAACTTTTATTGCCAATTAAAATATGCTCAATCGGCGCTTCCAGTGTCAAAATATTTCTTCTTTGTGTACGATTAATACTTTCAATAAAGCCAACCATAGTGGTAGTTTTACCTGCCCGATAAGGACCACCAATCAAAACCAAGCCACTTCTTTCTTCAGTCAATTTTTCTACACTCTTAGGAAAACCAAGTTCAGCCAATGGTCTCACAATAACTGGAATATAATGAAAAACCAAAGAAGGAAATCCTTTTTGATAAAACACGTCCACTCGAAAACGGGCGCGGTCGCCAAAATCATAAGCAAAAATAATTTCTCGCCTGCTACCCAGTAACTGCTTTTGTTCTTCGGTAAGTAATATATCAACTACTCCTTGAATAAAATCTTTGGTCATAATTTCCTCTTCTGATAACTCTATCAACTCTTCGTGCAATCTCATCATCGGTCGAGAACCCACCACTAAATGCAAATCTGAACCTTGACGTTCAGCTAAAATAGTAAGGACACGATTTAATGTAATATTGAGAGTCGTTTGCATTAGTTTTTTGTTAGATAACTTTTTACCTTTTGTATTAGTTCATCAGGATCAGTATTTATTTTTACAAAATAATCTTTAATAATATCCGGCAATGGTTGATTCTCTTGAGCAGTTGCTCGGTCGTAATTTGATAACACAACACAAATAGGTTTGGGTAATATACCGACGGCTATCATCTCCAATAAATCCCAACCAGACAATTCGGGGATATTTAAATCTATAATCACCACCTGGGGTTTGTATTTTTCCAAATTTCGTAAAGCGGTCATACCATCTCTGGCCGAATAAACAATAAAATTGGCGTTACTAAATTTCTTGGCATACAAAGACAACAAATATTGGTCATCTTCTACTATCAAAACTGTAGGTTGATTTGCCATATTACTCTTTAGAAACTCTTAAAACTTCTTCCATCGTGGTTTTACCTTGCAGGACTTTGATTACGCCATCTTGTTGCATGTTAGGTAGTCCTTGCTCAATAAACACTTTTTCAATTTCTTCCAATTTGCCATTTTCCAAAACTTTTTTTAAATCATCATTCATAGAAAGTATTTCCACAATAGCAATTCTGCCTTGGTAACCAGAATCACCACACCGTGGACAACCCCGCCCTCGATAAAACTTATAATCCTCACGGTGAATCATATCTTGTAATTCTTTCGGTAAATGAATGGGGTTTACTTCAATAATAGTCTTTTTCACCTGATCGATAATTTTTTCTGGAATATCATTGACTTCTTCTTTACAAAATTCACAAATTTTACGAACCAATCTCTGAGCAATCACTACGTTCAAAGTAGAACCTAGTAAAAATGGTTCAATATGCATATCAATCAAACGAGGGATAGCACCAATGGCGTCATTGGTATGCAAGGTAGATAATACCATATGCCCCGTTAAGGCGGCATGAATTGCTAGTTCTGCCGTTTCATTGTCCCGCACCTCTCCCACCATGATAATATCAGGATCCTGACGCAGGGCTGCCCGCAAACCATTGGCAAAACCATAACCTACCTCTGTATTTACCTGGGATTGATTAATACCATCCAAATAGTATTCAATTGGGTCTTCCAGAGTAAGAATATTCACCCCTTCTTTATTGACTAAATTCAAAACCGCGTACAGGGTAGTTGATTTACCACTACCGGTAGGCCCTGTCACCAAAAACATCCCAGTTGATTTATCAATATTTTCATATAAAATCTCAAGTCCCCTACCCCAAAAACCTAGTTCTTCCAAGGTAATCACTTTATTACTGACATCCAAAATTCTCAATACTACTTTTTCCGCATTGAAAAGTGGCAAAAAAGATATACGTAAATCTATTTTTTGTCCGCCCACTTCTACCCGAATACGCCCGTCTTGCGGAACTCTGGTTTCATCTATTTTTAAATTGGAAATAACTTTTAAACGGCTAATTAAAGAATTATGTAAATGTTTTGGCAAACGTAGTGAAGTATGTAAAACACCATCAATACGATATCTGACTCTGGTACTATCTTCAGCTGGTTCGATATGGATATCGGAAGCATTGCCTTCAACCGCATGTTTTAAAATCGATTCCACCATCTTGGAAACTGGAGCGGACTTGATAACTTCTTCAAAATCTTTTTCTTCCTCTTCTTCTTTTTTTTCCGCCATCTTCTTTTGGTATCTATCTTCTACTATGTCCAAAGCTTTCTTGACTTCAGTTTTCAAAGATTCATAATTTTTTACTGTATGTTTGAAAGCGGTTTGGGTAATAACAAAATATTCAACGCGATAATTGTTTTTGCGCGCCAAAAACTCTACTGCCTCAATCGCCTTAAAATCACCCGGGTCGACTATACCTACTTTTAAATGTTGAGTATTTTTTTCGTACTCAAATGGCACTAATTGATAATTTTCTGCTAACTCTTTAGGAATTAAATTTAAAATATCATTGGATACTTTTTGGTTATAGAGATCTATATAAGGTAAGTTAAAAAACTCACCTTGAGCTTGAGCAATTGCTTCCTCACTAATACCCATAGCTTTAGCCACTGACTCAAAATCCTTACCTTGTGATATTTGTGTTTTAAAAGCAGCCAGCTGATCACTTTTAAGCTGGTTATTTTTAATTAATATTTCTATTATATTTTCGGAAAATCTAGCTGTAGACATATTTATCTAATGGGTATAAAAGGATTGGCTCTACTTTTTGATTTAGTATCAGGCACATAGTCACGCATATCTTCCAATTCTTTGAAACGTTGATCTTGTTCTAAGCCTTGATCAAAAATTTGTTTACTAGGAAGTTTCTGAGTTTCTATTTGACTGGTTGGAATATTGGTAGTAAAAATATCGGTAATTTTAGTATCACTTTCTCCTTGACCAAACAAAACCCATAGAGTTATCGCCGCCACTACGGCCAAAATTGAAAGCATTATTATATTTTTCTTTTTTTGTTTACTCATGGTTTTGTAAATAATATGTTCTGGCATTAAAAGAAAAACTGGCTAAAGTCGGCGAGAAAGAAATGTATTGAATATCAAATAACCTAATATTTTTTTCAATTGCTCCCACCAACTGTTTAAAATAAGGATAACTATCATTGCCAACTTTACCCAAAAAATCAGCGGTCACATCAATTATTTTTAAATCTTTAGGTGTAGTCACACCTTCAGTTACAAAAACAGTAGTTAAATCTTTTTCCCCCAATTCACTAGCTGATACATTTAGTAATACCGTATCATTGGCTTTGGCTAAACCAGATAAATGCGTAAATAGTATTGGTGCTTCATTGGCATGAGGCAATAACTCATTTATCTTGGCAAAATGACTATTGGGTAACTTTTTATAATCAGTAATTAAATTGTTTAACTGTTGAACTTTTTCCTGCCGTTCATTTAAAATTTGTTGCTGATACTCTAAGGTTAATTCTGGGGTATTTTTATATTTAGAAATTTTTGGCTGTAAAACAAAAACGTATCCCGCCACCACTAAAGCAATAGCCAACAACGAAGCTACCCAATAGATATAACGGGATAAAATTTTCAGGAAAATATTATTTTTTGGTTTTTCAATTGGCATATTTATTTATCACGATAAAATATAGTGGTATCAAATTGTAGATTAACCTGGGAACTAACCGGCAAAGTTTTGTAATAATCAAGCACCACGGCTCGTAAATCATATTCTTGATTATTGGTAGAAGTGGCGGTTGAGGTTGCTTGATTTACCA
>JAANMV010002147.1_pt1 | contig 19906 bp, 16 predicted proteins | sample 7279661 | NCBI WGS metagenome assembly JAANMV01 (sample SAMN14094540, study PRJNA606508) | bioreactor metagenome | isolation source: A lab-scale SPAN reactor treating ammonium-rich wastewater day 121 | place: Ireland: Galway | collected 2017-05-16 | reverse complement strand
ACGACACCGTGCCCATGCTCGGCTTCCAGCCCGACCGCGTGAAGGACATCCTGGGCCTGCCCGCCCACGTGCAGTTCGCCGGCCTGCTGCCCATCGGCAAGCGCGCTGAGGAAGGCTTCCCCCACCACCGTCACAACGTGGAGCGCCTCACCAGGTTCTACTGAACCCTCTCACAACAGCAGAGACAGGGCACGTGACACGTGCCCTGTCTCTGCTGTTGTGCCCTGCCGGCCGCGGGGCGGCGCAAGGTGCCCGGAGGCCTGGACAGGGCTCCCCGATCCCCTGTCGCCCCAGCAGGGTGGGCCCGTCACAGCGTGCCGGCCTATGGTGAACCACGGGCCGGCACGGGGATCAGGGAGTGGTGGTCACCAGAGACCGACTCACTGGGCGCGAGTGTAGTAGGTGATGTTACCGTCCGGCCACGTCATCCGGAGCCGCCCGTCGTCCAGCAGCGCCCACTTGAACGACGAGGAGGTGTTGGGAGTGATGCGGTCATAGTTGTTGCCGGGCGTGCAGGTGCTGTTGTACTTCTGATGGGTGACCTGGGCTTCGAGGGTGATCTCGTCGCCGTTGAAGTGCGTGACGCCCTGCGCGTGCGAGTAGAACGTGATGGAGCAGCTGTACACCGACGACTGCAACAGGCCGCTTTTGGCGAACGTGCCGTCAGCGCCGATCTTCAGGTAGGTACCGGTGCCGCTTTCTGGCGCCCAGCTTCCCGACGAGGGGTTGTAGTACGACGTGCCGGTGTTGGTGCCACTGACCCACACGCCCGTGAGTGCTGCCGGCACCTGCCCGGTCGGAGCGGACGTCGCCGAGGGAAGCTGACCCAGGTGCACGTCGATGCCCTGCCGGGGCGCCTGAACCCGCTCGGCGGCGCCCTGCACATTCTGGTACACACCGTACAGGTCGTCGGGGCTGAGCGCCCGGTCATTGTTGGTGTCCTGCCAGGCGATCACCATGAACGGCCCGGCGGGGACATGTTCGAGCAGGTACTGTCCCTGAGGCGTCACGCCGGACGCCACGGCCTGACCCTCATCGCAGCCGCCCTGCGCGGTCAGCACGCAGGTGAACACCACGGTCCGGTCGGGCAACAGGGCGCCGGCCGAGTGAACCTGACCTGTGACCACGTTGCCGATGTCTCCGCCCTGCACAGTCAGGTTCAAGGCGACGTTGGTCTTGGAGGCGGTGACCACTGCGGCGGCCTGTCCGTCCGTGCTGTAGGCACCGAACAGGTCGCCGTCATCGATGGCTGCACTCTGGTTGGCATCCTTCCAAGCGAACACGTAGTACTTTCCGGTCGGCAGGCCCGAGACCTCGAAGGGTGCCTGCGTGCCGCTGGTGGTCAAGCGGACGGCTTTGTAGTTGACCTCGTCGCAGCTGTCACCGTTGACGGCGCACACGACCACCATGGTCTGGTCCACCGCCGCGCCCGTCGGCACCTGGACGGTCCCGGAGACGGTCAGCGTGCCCGGGGTGCCGCCGGGTGGGGGTGATGCGGGCGTGCCGCCGCAGGCGGACAGCAGGCCTGCCGTCAGGGTGAGCAGCGCGGCTGTACGCGCATGGGATCGAGGAACCATCGTGCGGAAGTAAGTCATGGGTGACCTCCTGGTGGTGCGCGGAGAACGCGCCCAGGCACGGTACGGGGCCCGACGTGACGGGGTCGTGACACCCGCTGCAGCCTGCGGCGGGCAACGCCTGCCTCGTTGCGTCCGGCACCCCCGGGAGGTGGGGTGCGGATCATGGGGGGCTGGCCACCGGACGAGGGCGTTCCTCAGACGCTCCCGCTTGCATGCCGCCTGTGCGGGGCGGTGATCAGCCGGGTCGGTGGAGGGGCGCGGGGTGCGGCTGGACGGCGGGGGGGGCCTCGCCCAAGCCGGGCCGGTCAGGGCCACTCGCTTCGAACGCTTCGGCGGCCAGCGTGTAAAACGCGGCGGCGTCACGGAGCAGGAACTGAGCAGCCGCGTCGGCCCCGGCCTGCATGAACCAGACCATGGCAGCGTGAACGTCCCCGCCGTCCATCCAGAACTGCGCGATTCGCGACGGTTGACCCCCACGCCGCTCGAGGAGCCGCGCCGCCCGTCGTGACAACAGCCGAAAAACTCCGTCAGGAATACCGGCCCGCACGGCTTCGAGCATCAGGTCGTGGGTGAAGCGCATGCCCTGAAGCACCTGCGCGCGTTCCAGCGCCTCCCAGGAGTCCAGGGTGTCGAACAGCGGCGCGCCGAGCAGTTCCGCCACCACGTCAGCCGAAAAGTCACTTTGCAGCACGGCGGCCGCGCGCACCACCTGCAGCGCGCTGGGGGGCAGGCGGCTGAGGCGGCGGTCGAGCACCTCATGCACGGCCGGCGGAAGCGGCAACTGCTCGGGCGGGTTGTGCAGCGCCCCGAGGTCGAACAGGTGCTGCAGGGTTTCGTGGATGAACTGAGGGTTCCCGCCCGTGAACCGCACGAGGCGCGGAACGAGCCGCTCGGCGCCCGGGACTCCCATGCTCTGCAACATGGTGCCCACGGCGTCGGCGGTGAGCGGTCCGATCTCGACGTGCACGGCCATCCCTGCCTGCACCAGCCGTTCCAGGACCCGGTCATGCTCGGGGGTCAATTCCCCGGAGCGGTACACCGCCACGTGCCGGGGAATGCCGCTGTCCGCGTGAAACGGGAAGCTCTTGGCGATCAGCGCCTGACCGATGGCCAGGCTCGCACCGTCGAAGTACTGCAGGTCGTCCACGACGATGGCCGCCAGGTCAGCGCTGGTGGCGCGAACCAGTTCGTACTGCGCGTCGAAGGTCCGCTCCAGGGCGTCCGGACGTCCGGCAGGCCCCGGGGAAGCCGCGCCGCGCAGTTCCGGCAGCATCCGCGACAGGATGTCCCGGGCCCACTGCGGCAGGTCCACGTCAGGCCTCAGCGCCAGGTGGGCGCGAGCGAGGCGGGTGTTCGTGGCATAGGGCGTGACTGCGTCGCCCGGACGGGCCTCCACACGAAGCACTTGTCCTTTGCTTGCGGCGAACTCCTGTGCGAGACGTGACTTGCCGATCCCCGGTGGCCCGCTGATCAACAGGAGTTTGCCGGCCTGCCAGCCTGCCTCCAGTTGCGCCCACGCGTCAGTGCGCCCCACCAGCAGGGGCGCGCGCGCGAGGCCCGCTCTGCCCGGACCGCGCGCCGCCGCAGCGGGCAACTGTCCGCCCCGCTCAATCTCCGCGGCCAGGGCGAGCGTTTCGGGCAGGGGCTCCGTACGCAGGTCGCGAGCCAACGCCGCCCGGCACGCGGCGAACGCCTTCAGTGCGCCCGAGCGGTCCCCCATCAGGTGCCGCAGGCGCATCAGGCGGCGGTGCGCTTCCTCGGACAGTGGCTCAAGTTGAAGCTGCTGTTCCACTCGCCGCGCGGCGGCAGCGTACGCGCCGCCGCGCTCCAGGCGTTCTGCCTCCCGCCTCAGTACCACCTGCCGCTGCTCTTGCAGACGCTCACGCTGCGCGTGCAACCAGCCGGCGAGATCCGAACCGGGCTCCACGGGCATGTCGTCCAGCAGCGGCCCAGCCTGCACCAGGGCGTCATCCATGCCGCCGTGCAGGTACAGGTCGGCGAGACTGTGGGTGTCGACGGTCAGGCCCGGTGCCAGACCCACCGGGTCACTGCCCACGATCAGGTCCACACCGAGTTGCTGACGGCCGCGTCTGAGCAGTTGTACGAGATTGTTCCTCGCGGTGACTTCCGCCGCATCGGGCCACAACAGGTCCGCCAGGCGCGCGCGGGCGGTGGGGCCTTCGAGCGCCAGGTACGCCAGCGCCACCAGCAGTTTCGGCCCGAGGGCAGGCGCGTCACCTGTGACCGTGACCAGCCGGCCCGGGCCCAGCAGGCTCAGGTGCCACCCGCTCAGCGCCGCGTCCATCGGCCCCAGGGTAGCAAACCGGGGGTTCACGCACGGCCGCTCTGGGCGCCGCCCTTTGCTGGCGGCTTGGTATTCTCGCGGCGTGTCCAGCTCTTGGCGCCTGCAAGTTCTGGGCCCCCCGGCCCTGATTCAGTCGGACGGTACCCCCATCGCGTGCGACCGCCGGACGGCGGGCCTGATGGCGTACCTGGCGGTGCAGGGCCCCGCGCACCGCCATGACGTCGCCCGCCTGCTGTGGCCGGGCATTCCAGCACCTGTGGCGCGGAACAATCTCCTTCAGGCCCTGAAGCGGCTGGAACGGCTGGCCGGCTCGACCCTGATCGACCGTGAACCGCTGCTCTCGCTGCGACCACACGTGAGTGTCGATTTGAAGGACGTGTTGGACGATCCCGTGACCGCGTTCGGCAGCACGGGCGGGCTTGAGGGATTGGAACTGGACGACGCCCCGGATTTTACGGAGTGGCTGCTGGCGACCCGGGAGCGCCTCGCCGAGGTCAGGGAACGCAGCGCGCGGCAAGCCATCGATGACGCCATGGACCGCGGTGACGTCGCAGGCGCCCTGACCCTTGCACGCCGGCTGGTGGACCTCGACCCACTGTCGGAGCACGGGTACCGCCTGCTGATGCGGCTGCACACCGTGGACGGTGACCGTCCCGCGGCCCTGAAGGTCTACCGCCGGTACAAGGCGCTGCTGGCGAAGGAACTGGGCGTGGATCCGCACCCAGACCTCGTGCAGCTGGCCCGGGACATCGACGCTGGACGTCTGCCCCGCGGACCGCAGCCGCGAACGATTCCCCTGGCGGTGCTCCGCCCACCGCACCTCGTGGGCCGGGAAACGGTGTGGGCGCAGATGGAAGAAGCCTGGGCGGCCGGGAAGACGATCTACCTGACCGGCGCGCCCGGTGTCGGAAAGACCCGGCTCGCGCAGGACTTCGCGCGCAGCAAGGGGGAAGTTCTGTACCTGCAGGGCCGCCCAGGCGAGCAGGACGTCCCGTTTTCCGGCGCGGCCCGCAACGCCCGGGCGCGCCTGGCGGCGGCGCCCCACGTGACGCTGCCTGACTGGGTGACGCATGAACTCGCCCGCGTCCTTCCGGAATTGCGCCGGGGAGACACGCCCGCCCCGCTGCTGGACGACCGGGAACGCCTCCAGTTCTTCCAGGCGCACCTGGAGATGGTGCGCCTGACCAGTCCCGGTTTCGCGGCCACCATCACGGACGACATTCAGAACTACGACCAGGCCACCATGGACCTCGGGGTGTACTTCCTGTCTCAGGGCGCCAGGCTCGGCGGTCACGGGGAGGTGCCCCGGCACTTGATCGTCTACCGACGCGACGAATTCCCGGTTGAGTCGCAGCGCACGGTCGAGCGGCACGTCAGTTCCGGCAGCGCCGTGCTCATCGAAGTGGACCCGCTCCCGGAACAGGCCGTCGCGGCGCTGCTCAGCTCCCTGGACCTTCCGGACGCGCCGCACCTGTCCAGCGTGATCACGCACAGCACTGGCGGCAATGTGCAGTACGTCCTCGAGGCGGTCAAGCACCTGTACGAAACCGGTGACCTCGACGGTGACGGCCCGAAGCACCTGCCGCAGAGCATGGCCTCGATCATTCACGAGCGGCTCCAGCGCCTGTCACCCGCCGCGGTTCAGGTGGCCCGCGCCGCGGCCGTGCTGCGCACCGACATCACCATCGAACGCGTCGCCGACCTGCTCAACACGTCCCTGCTCATGACCGCGGCCGCGTGGGAGGAACTCGAGGCGGCCCAGGTGCTGACCGGCGAACGGTTCAGTCACGACCTCGTGCAGGAGAACGTCGTGAATACCACCCCAGCGCCCATCCGGCAGATCCTGCACCGGGCCGCGGCCCGGACACTCGCCCAGCAGGGCGCGGCACCCGCGGTGATTGCCGGGCACTGGAGCGCCGCTGGGGAACTGGCCCACGCGGCCGCCTGGCTGCGTCAGGCGGCCCAGGCCGCCGAAGGCACCCTCCGGTACCACGAAGCGGCCGACCTGTACCGCGCGGCTGCCCAGGCACACCAGGACGCCGGGGACCCGCAGCAGGCCCAGCTCATGCAGGACCTCGCGGGCGCCGCACTTCAGCGGGCCCTGTAGCTCGGGCCAGCCGCAAACTTGGGGGCCTGGTCCGTACCCGTGGACCAGCGGCCCCGTCACGCGGGGGTCACCCTTCCCTCCTTACGGTGCAGAAGTCACCCCAGCCGGGATCCCGGGCGGCGTTCAGGAGGTCTACTTATGCACACACCAGACGGCTCCCGCTCTGCCACCTCCACGCCCAACAGCAGAATCTATGTGCTGCGGATCTGGCGTGGCGAGACCCCAGCAGGCTCCGCCCTTCGCGTATCCGTCAAGGACACGGCCAGCCCGCACCGCCGGCAGTTCGACACGCTGGACGCGGTGCTGGAGCACTTTTACGTCGAGCTGACCAAGCACTGCTGAGCTTCGTTGGTAGGCGGCCAGCGCCCGCGCGGCCGGCCGTCCCGAGCTGAAGGCGTTCTGCGTGCATCCCGGCACGTCCCGCCGTCGCCCGTGTTCCCAACGGTTTCAGATGCTTGGGCGAGGGGCACCCTGCCCCAGAAAGGCGTGTCTCACGGAACACGCCTGAGCCAGTCTCATGCCTGCTGCACTCCGGCACGCAGCGGCGGCGCCCTGAAGAGCCGAGATACGCGGCCATTTGAACCGCGCCGCGTCTTCCACTGCCGGGAGGCGCACACCCCTGGAGTGTCACGCCCCGGTCACTCGCGGGTCCCTACGGTGCCTCCATGCCACCAGCCCGACACGGCCGGCGGGCACGGCCGTCGACGGTGCTGCGGCCCGCCCGGCGCGCCGGACACCCCAGGCCACGGCGCAAGATCTCCGGTTCACTGTGCATCGCCCGCATCGCAGGGGCCTTGATGCCAGGGACATTCACTCTGAGAGGCTTTCTATGAACTACTCCCGACTTCTGTTCGCTGTTACCTTGAGTCTCCTGACGGCCTGCGGGCAGGGCCCCTCGGACCCTGGCACTCGGCCTCCGCCACCCGCCGAGGAGGTCCAGCGCGCCTACCTGAAAACGTCGGACATCCAGGCCGCTGTCGAAGGGATCTACGCCAGTTCGCCCACCGAGCGGGCGCAGGCGCTGACCACCTTCTACCGCACGCTGGGGTTCAACCCTGACCGGGCCGCCCTGAGCACCCAGGCCACGCCCAGCGACTTCACTCAGGCCTTCCAGCCCAGCCGGGACCTGACCCGGCTGCTCAGCGGCTTGGACGATGGCCTGGCGGTGACCCTCGACTCGTGGGTGAAGCAGGCCGACGCCCTGGGGTACCGCGGACCCGGCGGTGAACCGCTGACCGTCGCGGCACTTGAAGAGACCATGACGCGCCTGCACCAACAAACCGAAGTCAGGCCTTCTGAGCGGATGCTGGCCATCATCGCGGCCATCTCGCACCGCCGCGTCGCAGGACAGGACCTGCCTTCTGGGCACACGTTCGGGGACGGGCTGCTGGACCCGGTGCAGTTGTACCTGCTGAACGGTTATCTCGTTGCCGGCGCGCTCAGCGACCCAACCCTGGCGGCCCAGGCCCTGAAGGCGCAGGAGGACGACCCGGCGAAGGTCGACCTTGACTTCTTCAAGATGGCCTACGGCACAGCCAAGGAGGTCATCACGGACGCTGGGGACCTGCTCGACCGCCTGCGCCGGGCTGGTCAGTTCATGGACTGCAGCACCTTCCTCACCACCCGCAGCAGCCTGAACCTGAGCGCCAGTCCGGACAGCCTGTGGTACCGGGGCATCGGACCAGCGTCGACCAGCACCGTCACGGCCGCCGTCGCCCTGAAGGGCGATGTCAGCGACTCCGACCTGCGGTACTACGCCGCTGCGAACTGCGCACCCAGCGCGAACCGCACCATGCCAGGCGTCACGCTGCGCTGGCTGCTCGGCCGCGGCGGTGAACGCCACGGCACGCTGAGCAGTAGCGAAGGCACCACGGGGGAGACAGGGCGGATCGACACGACCTTCGCCGCGCGCGACGAGACGACGCCCTCACAGTACTGGCTGCCTGAAAACCGCAAGGACAGCACCGTGACCGTCAACGCTGTGCTGACCGGGTTCACCAAGGCCTACCCCTACCTTGAGGCGCGCGCCATCGACGCGGCGTCGCGGGGCACGTCCACGCGGGGCAGCCAGACGCTGGAAGTGAGTCACTATCAAAAGGAAATGTTTGAAGGACCCTTCGAATGGCACCAGATTCCCCTCCATCCCGGGGGCGCGGGTATCAAGGTGACCGGTCAGGTCAAGTGGGCGCAGAAGGACGCGGACCGGTGGGAACTGGCGGGCGGTCACGTCAAGTACACCTGGACGAGCGAAACCTGCCCCATCTCCGCCCCCACCCTGGAGGCTGATCTGACCCCGGCCACCGCTACAGGCACGGTGGTGTTCTACGACGATAACGGCGTTCTGAAGTACGGCGTGGCCCTGAAACTCAGGAATGCCCCCAGGGTCAGGTACACCGTCAGCTGCCCCGGCGGACAACCAAGGTACGAAACGGTCGCGGCTGGGGAACGGGTGATGCTTGCGTACCTTGACGCCCCGATGCCCGCGGAGGACCCGGCCAACGTGTTCGAACTGAACCGAGTGCGCGAATCGGATGGGTATCAGTACCTGCAAACGTACGTCTGGAAATGGACCCGCGTCGTGGAGTAAATAGGTGCCCGGCGGCCCAGTCGGTCGTCACCATTGAAGGAGCGCCCCGGCAGTTCGCGAGGCGCTCCTTTCCCGTGTCCATGAACTGCGTCTCCGGGCGTACAGGACCAGGATCACGGGAGCAGTCGGACCGCCCTGATCTCGCGGTCGAGGGGCCGGCCACTCTGTCACGGCCGCGTCACTGCTCCTTCCCTACCGTCACGGCACTGACGACGTTCAGCCTGGAGGTTACATGTTCCCACTGTTCACTTCGGTTCTGCGCTGCACGCGCATCCTCGTCCTGGCGTTTACCCTCGGCGTTCTGGGCGTCCCGGCCCACGCCCAGGGCCTGCCTGGCAGCAATCCACTGTCCTCAACCGCCACGCAGGGTCTGTTCAAAGCGATGAGCCAGCAGCTCACCACGCCGGGCACGGCGGTCACGGGCGCCCCTCAACCCCTGGCCCTCAGCGCCTTCAGGTCCACCACAGGCCGGATGCTGCCCGCACGGATGGCGGCCGCCATGGCCCACCTGAAAAGCGGGGAGCAGGAACAGATCGAAGCGCTGTACGTCGAGTTGCTCGACGGCTACGACCGCCTCCTGGAGGAGAACGGCGAGACGCGGCTGAGGAACAACGTGGCGGGCGCCGTGACGTACGCCCTGATGATCGGCCACTACGTGCTCAGCGGAGAGGAGCTCACCCCACCCCAGCAGGAGGGCCTGCTGGACACGGTGAACCAGGCCCTCGCTGCCATTCCAGCGTTCAACACCATGACCGACGCCCGCAAACAGGAGCTGTACGAGGCGTTGATCCTCAACGCCAGCATGGCCCTGGCCCTCCATCAGGAGGGTGCGCAGGACCCGGACAGTGAGACGGACGCGCAAGACCTGGCGCAGACCCTGTTTCGACTGTTGCTTGGACGGGATCACGGTTCGGTTGAGTTCACGCCGGCAGGTCTCCGGCTGAACTGAAGGGAAGGCAAGTGCAGTGACGGGCGGTGTCCCCGACTGATTTGACGCGCCCACGTCATGCGACGTGGGCGCGTCTCTCCACGCTCTGTCCTGAACCCCTGGTCCTTGGGTGTGGGGCGGGCCAGAACAGTTGGAACGAAACTCCCGGGGTCCCTGGTGGCCCCCCCGCTCGGACACTCGCGTCTTCTCGGCCCAGGCAGGTTGCAGTGGCACGAGAAGGCGACGCGTCCGGTGATCAGGACCAACCGTGTCATGCGCGGGTCACCAGTGACCGAGCAGGGTGCCATCATGCGACTTTTGAGCGTTACCCTCCTCGGGGCCCTCATCTTCACGGCGTGCTCGGGCCAACCCGCGCTTGACCGCGTGGAAACCTGGCAGGGCACCGTGACCCCCTTGCCGGCGGCTGCGCCGCAGGTGTGGCGTCTGGACCTGCGCGACTCGGCCGAAGGCTATTTCGGCCAGGCCTATCGGCTCGACGGCCAGGAGGCGACCTTGATCGGCCCCGCTCTGGCTTACCCGTACGACGAACAGGTTTTCATCGCCATCAACCTCAGCTGGGGTCAGCACCGCCTCCGGTTGACCCGCGCCGGCAACGTGCTTGCCGGGACCTGGGAGCAGCGCGGCGGGGACGGCGCGGTGACGGTCAATGGACACGCAGAGTTCGGCCTTCTGAACACAAAATATGAACCGCGCCGCTGAGAGCTTTGCCTGCCTCCGCTGCGCTGGAGTTGACCCTCCCCCGCCTGGGGTGCGGCCCATGGGCCGCACCTGCCCGGCATGACGCCGCCTGCTGATGGTGGGCTGCATGGCCGCCTGTGGTCAGGGAACCCCATGCGTCCAGTGCGCTTTCCTGAGCGGGACACCCCACGAACGAATCGCTGGCCCGCTCCGCGACGCCCGTCCGCACAGATGCCAGGACCAACATCACTGCCCCCGTCATGCTGCAGTCACGGAGCGACCTGGACACTGCGCACATCGAGTGGCCCCCGGCCGCACGGCATCCAACCCCTCAGCTGATCCTGTAAGGGGCCAGGGACCGCTCGTTGGCTGTATTTCAAAGCACTGCCCTGGAGGTTCATCATGACGTTAAATCCTGCCCGCCGACCCGTCCCGAGTGAGCTTGTGACGCCCCACTTCGTCCTGCGTCGTCAACAGCTGAGTGACAACGCCGTGGATTACCACGCCGTCATGGACTCAAAGGAGGAGCTGCGCCGCTGGAGTGACAGCGAGTGGCCGGAAGACACGTTCACCCTGGACGACAATGCGGAAGATCTCGCCATGCACATCGGCGAACACGACCGTGATGAGGCGTACGGGTTCAGTGTCTTTACAGCAGACCAGGGACGGTTCCTGGGCTCCCTGTACATCAACCAGGTGGCCCCGTTCATGGAGCACTACCGCGCCGATGCGCACATCGAGGAGCAACTGAGCCAGGTTGACGTGCGCGTGGAGTACTGGCTGCGCCGGGGCGTCGACCAAACCTTCGAAATGGAGTTCCTGAGCGCCGTCAAGACGTGGCTGACTCAGGCCTGGTGGTTCAGACGGGTGGCATTCGGGTCGCGTCGGGGCATGCACGAGCAGCGCGCCCGGTACCAGGCGGCCGGTTTGACGGAGCTGGTTCAACTGGTCGCCCGGGAAGGGGAGCGGAGATTCCACTTCCACGCTTGATCCCGTGACTGATCCCGAGGCGGGGTGACGAACCAGCCGCCCACCGAACTGTGGCCGATCCGTGCGCCGCTGCGCATCGCCACCCTCAGCACTCGGCGCCGACCTCGTGCACATACTCACGAGGTCGGCGCCGTCAGGCGTGCAGGGCGTCGAAGCAGCTGCGAGCGTCGTCCTGCAGGTGATCGAGGTCCTGGCCACCCCTCACCCGTGCCGGGACGCCCAGGACCTCGCCGTCCAGCCAGACCTGGGCTTGCCGGGTCGCGTCGGTGAGCCTGCCTTCGCGCTCAGATCGTATGTCGATGTCATGGCCGCGGTATGCCTTGCGGATCAGGATCATGCGCATGCGCTGCACCTCCTGGGTGGGGCGTCACGGGAGTCGAGTCAGGCGCACGCGTCCGGCACGGAAGGCGCACGCACCGGGCAGCTGCCGCACCATGCTCGTCCGCGTTCGTGAACTTCAGGTCAGCTGACCGCCGGCTTGCCTGGGCACGTCATGAGAAGCGGCACCCGGCGGCATTGATGGTGATCAGATGGGTGCGGCATGACCCGCCCCGGTCATGCCGCACCCTCCAGACATGCGCTCGCCCCAAGCGGGTGGTTCCTGACCGTCGAGAACGTGACGTCGGGGGGATCATGGGCGTGTTCTGCCGCAGGCGGCGTCAGGGGTTCAGCTCGCTGGTGGACGCGACCTGCCTGAAGGGTCACGGACTTCCTCGCCAGATCCTGCCCGGTCGGGAAAACGCGCGTGTCCCTGACGCCTATCCCTGGGTGCACGCTGGCTCCCAGGGGCCTGTTCTGCGGCCTGTGGGGCTGGGACTTCATCGGTTCCGGAGCAGTACAGCAGTTCATGACTGGAGACGATCACGGTGAGCATGCCCGCGGGAAGCAGGTGAAGGAGGCGAACCGAGGGTCCGGCGATCATCACCACTTCGGCGTCGGCCAGGTGCTCCTCCTCCCCACGAACCACCAAAACCCGGGTCGAGGGGTCGGCGCTGACGATCAACCGCTCCAGGCTCTGGAAGCTGATCGCTCGGGCAGGCAAGGTCGGCGTAGCCAGGTATGAAGCCAGGCGAGGCGCAGGGGGCGCAGGGGTGACCCGCCGCGTGGGCGTTCCGGCCTCGGAACTCAGGAGCCAATGGGGGGACCGGGGAGTGATGCAGGTCATGCAGGTACTGTCGTCCAGACCGGGTGACTCGAGGATGATGCGGGCGCCGGGGAAGCTCCGCGGGCCGCCTGACGGACTGGATCCTGTACTGAAGGGCCACGCTGGCGCCAGCGGGCACGACGGTCGGGGCAGACGCCGGCGGGCTCACGGGTCGTCCCAAGCGCGTCGCCTGCCGTGTCCCGCCGAGAAGTGCCATGGCCCTCGCACGGACTCCGGGTCAGACACGCCCCGGGTTCGCGGCGGTGTCGGGAAACGCTCACGGCCTGTGGTCGCTGTCCCTCTCGGTTTCCTGGATCACCTGTATCCCGAGCCGGCGATACGGTTCAAGTGCTTCGTCGGGCGCCTGCGGCGCCACGAACAGCGTGTCAAGTTCTGCGGCTGGCACCACTGTGTACGGCGCGGCGGTGCCGAGTTTGTCAGGCGTGAGCACCGCGGCACACTCGGCTGATTGACGTACCATCGCGCGCTTCAGGAGCGCTTCTTCATGGTGCGCCGCTGTCAGGCCATGCTCGGGGTGGAGGCCGCACACGCCCAGCAGGCAGGTGTCCGCGCGGACTGCCTGGATCTCCTCCAGGGTCTGGACGCCGGAGGTGATGTGGCTGGCGCCGTCGATCCGGCCGCCCAGCAGCACGCCGCGGATGTCGGGCCGGTCAGCGAGTGCAAGCGCGGCGGGCAGGTTGTTGGTGATGACCGTGAGGTGCAGTCCGGGGGGGAGGTGCGCGATGACGTCGACGAGGGTGCTGCCGCCGTCGAGGAACAGCACCTGGTTCGGTTTGACCCAGGCGGCCACGGTGCGGGCGACGTCCTGTTTGGCGGCCGCTTGCTGGGCGCGGCGGGCGACGTACGGTTCCAGGGCGCTGGAACGTGGCAGGGCGCCCCCGTGAACGCGCTGGAGGAGGTTGAGGGCGGCCAGGTCCCGCAGGTCCCGGCGGATCGCGTCTTCGGAGACCCCAAAGCGGCGGGCGAGATCCTTGCTCAGGACCCGGCCGTCACTCTGCAGGGCGGCCAGGATGCGGGCGCGGCGGTCCTCGACCAGCAGCCGTTCAGAATCGGTCAGGCTCACAGCGAGCGGCCTTCAGGGGAGAGGGGCGGGAAGGTCGGTACAGGGTGGGGGCGATGGGGACCGGGGTGACGCAGGAACATGGGACCTCACGAGGGACAGGGGGTGGACAGGCATTCACGGCTGAAGGGCTTCTTGCGTGGAGGGACGTCCCTCCGCTCGGACGAACGCCTCGTACAGGGTCAGCAACAGGACGCAGGCGGCAGCGATGCAGGCGCCGATGGTCTCGAGGCCGCCCACCCGGGCGACCACGCCGACCAGGGCGGTGAGGGCCGCTCCACCCAGGCCGGCGGCCGCGACCTGGAAGCCGATGGCGCTGTTGGCGTGGGCGTCCCCGACACGGGCGGGCGTGAGGCTGATCAGCGAAGCGAAAATCGGGGCGAAGAAAAATCCGATCATCATCAGGCCGACCACGGAAAGGAATCGGGTGGGTTCGAGCCAGAAGAGCAGCGCTCCAACCACGCTGGCGACCATGCACGCGCGGAGAGTCGCGGTGAGGGGGACGCGGTTGGCGATGAATCCAAACAGGACCCGCCCGACCATCAGGCTGCCCCAGTACAGGCTCACGTACAGGCCGGCAGTGGTCGGGGGCACGTCGCGGCCGAGGGTCAGGAGGGAGTAGCTCCACTGCGCGGTCGCCATTTCCGCGCCGGTGTAGAAGAAGAAGGTCAGCATGCCCATCCAGACGACCGGGCGCCGCAGGGTGTCACGGGTCCGGGCGGCCTGGGGCGCCGCGGCCTCATTTCCCCCGCTGGTGTCCTCGTCGGCCCAGCGGTGCCGGGTCAGGAAGAACGTGAGCGCCAGGGCGAGCTGCGCTGCGCCGACGATCACGTAACTCCAGCGCCAGACGTTCCCGGAGTTCAGCACGGCTGTCACGATCAGCGGCCCGAGAGTGGTGCCCAGGCCGAAGAAGGCGTGCAGCCAGTTGAGGACCCGGGGGCTGAAATGCCGGGCACCGTAGGCGTTGAGTCCGGCGTCGATGGCGCCGCCGCCGAGGCCGGCAAGGTACCCCAGGCCGAGGAGCAGGGGCCACGAGGGCGTCAGGGAAAAACCGAGCAGGGCCACGGCGGCAGCGAGGGTGGACAGGGCCAGCACGGTGCCGATGGGCATGACGCGCAGGAGGCGGCCACTCAGGAAACTGGCGGTGAGGTACCCGGCGGTCGTGACCGTGGCGAGCAGGCCCAGGGCGTCGAGGGGCAGGTTGAAGTCCCGGCGCATGGACGGCCAGGAGATGCCGAGCAGCCCGTCGGGGAGCCCCAGGCTGATGAAGGCGACGAAGGCGAGCGCGATCAGCAGGGGGCGGCGCGGCACGGAGGCGGCTGGAGGTGTCATCGGCACCCATTAAACCAGAGTGTGCACGAAATAGCACGAACAGGAGGTTTCGTGCATTCAGGTGTGCATCGAAAATGGCCGCCCGCCCAGGAGCCCCTCCCGACTTCGCTCAGGGCCACGTCAAATGGGAAGCGCCTTGGGTGGGGGCTCCGCCGGACAGTGCACACCCCCCAGCTTCTGCACTGCAAACGGGTGTATACGCGTGCACGCTGGTGACGGTGAGGCCGAACACCACGACCAGCCCGTCGCCCGAAGTGGACCACAACGGCGCCCCGCTGTTGACCCCTTGCAGCGGCCCGGGCATCCAAGGTGCGCAGAGCCGACGGGCGGGTCGTGTGACGACCCGCGCATCCTGCTGGGCACACGCCCACCCCGTCGCGCCTTCCACCTCCCATCCACTGAGGTGACGATGCCGTTCACGATGAAAGTGGACCGGGTGCTCGGCCTGGTCGTGCCCCGCAAAGGGCTGACGGTCTGGCCAACCTCTCTCACCCACAGTCCGCCGCCACATGACTATTGATTGGCGAGCACCCGGCGGCTGAACTGGTACCGGAACGGCGCCTCATCCCCGCACGCCGCCTCGTACCGGTCCAGCGTGAACACCGGCCGCTTCCCCACCTCAGCGCGCAGGCGCCATGCCACCTGCCGGGCGTCCAACCTTCCGGAGGAACACGTGTCGTTCAGGGCATCGTCGACGTCAAGCAGGCTGCGGACCTTCCCCCCGGCGAGCGAGATCACGCTGGCGTCCTCGAGGAACTCCCCCATGTGCGGACCGATCGCCGTGATGAACAGCAGTTCGTGCAGGCCGTCCCCGTTCAGGTCCGGCAGCAGGCGCACCTCGTCGCCGATGCGCGTGAAGTGCGTGACGTACTGCCCCTTCTCGAAGATGACCAGCCGCCCGAACTCCTTGCGCATCATGTTCGCCGCCACCGCGCCGCAGTTGTACACCAGGTACGCCGTTTGGGGCGTGTTGCGTGTGAACCGGCCCGTGAGTTCCTGGCGGACCTCCCCACCCTCGCACACCGGAAGGTTCAGCCGGGAACGCACGATGCGCAGGAGCTTGGCCTGGGTGGCGGCGCCCACCTCAACCGGTGGGGTGAACACACGGAAGTCATGCAGGGTGACCAGGGCAGGCGCGGCCGACGAGCTACCGGCACAGGTCAGCAGAACGGCAAGAAGACGTTTGGGAATCATGGAACCTCCGGGCAAGGGTGGGGAAGCGGGAGCGTGACCGTCGGGGAGCCTGACAGCGCGAGTCAGGTTGCCTGCGCGTGGTGCAGGTTCAACGTCCGCATCAAGCTGCCAACGGTTCTCCCGTCAGAGTATGGATGGTGCCACGGGCCAAGGAGGTCGATGTTCGTCCTGACCCCCTTGGTCACGTGTCCGGGCGCTCCTGGCGCATCCACCGGACCGTCAGCGTCAGGAGGCCATCCTTCTCCTCGACCTCATACCCAGGGCCCCCGAAGCCGGAGGGTTCGAGTGATGCGCGGCCGGTCCGCAGGTCACGGGCCAGCTCTTCCAGGAGGGTGGGCAACTGCACGGGGGCGGAAGCGACGACCAGCGCGGGCGTCCCCTGGACGACTTGAGGCGGCGGTTCAACGGCCGGGGCAGGAACGTCCCCGGAAGGTGCCGGCGTGCCCATGGCGGACGCGATCGCCTTCACGATGCGCTCCCCATACGCTTGGATGCGCTTGGGCCCCAGGCCCGGCGTGCCTTCCAGGTCGGCCACGGTGTGGGGCCGCCGCTCCGCAAGGGCAGTCAGGGTCGCATTCGGGAAGATCAGGTACGCGGCGTACCCCGTTTCCCGCGCGAGTTCCCGCCGGATTTCCGACAAGGCCGTGGTCACTGCAGCAGAAACGGCGGAGGCCGGCGAAGGGACCGCCGTGACCGCTACAGGGGCGGCCGCACCCTGCGCTTGGTCGCCACCAGGGAGGGACACTTCGTCCACCGGCACGGGCACAGACCGCGCCGGCCCTGGCCCCGGATCCACCGGCAGGGGGACATGGTCTACCGGCACGGCCTCAGCGTCCGCAGGCTGGGCATCGGGACGGGCACTGATCGCTGCGCCACGGACACCCGATGCGAATTCCGGCCCCTCCCACGCCTCATGAACCCCTGCCGCAGCCTGCTCCCCCTCACGGACCTGAACAGGCGGTTGAGGAACGGCCGCAGGGGAAAGTGGAGCCAGCGGACCAGCGCCCGGTCCAGACTCCCCTTCACTCAGCGGAGGCAGGCGGTCTCCCACACGGGTCCCCGCCCCCGACATCGCACGGGTCCCCACCGGTCCCCGGCCCACCGTCAGGCCAAGGTCCTGTGCGGTCACCGTTCCCCTCGGCCGCGCCTGGTTTTCGTGCACGCCCGTCCTGACCACGTTCAACACCGCGGTCCCGTACTCCGCGAGGCGGCGCTCCCCGATCCCACTGATCTTCCCGACGGCCTGGAGTGTGGTGGGTTTCTGCTCGGCAATGGCTTTCAGGGTCGCGTCCCCGAAGATCGTGTACGGCGGCACGTTCAATTGGGTGGCCCGCTCGGCCCGCCAGGCGCGCAGGGTGAGGAACAGCGCCCGATCCTCCGGCGTCAGGGATGCACCCTTGGCCTTCTCCCGGGTCCGCTTCGACACGCGGGGCGTCAGGGTGTCCTCCCGGAGCAGGAGCGGCCACTCACCCCTCAGCACGTGTTTGGCGTTCGCGGTCACCATCAGCCCCTGGTACGGCCCGGCCGTCAGGTACCCCAGGCTCACCAGCTGCCGCAGGACGCTCCGCCACACCTTCGCGTCGTGGTCCTTCCCGATCCCGAACGTGGGCAGCGTGCGGTGCCGCCGGTTCTTGTCGTTCTCCTTGCCGAGCAGGATGTCGACCAGATACGCGCCGCCGTACCGGCCTCCGGTCCGGATGGCCGCCGAGAGCGCCATCTGTGCCTCCCGCGTCATGTCCCGCACCACCGGGGGCTGCAGGCACACGTCGCAGTTCCCGCACGGGCCGGCCGTCGTCTCCCCGAAGTACCCCAGCAGCACCTCGCGGCGGCAGGTCGCCGTCTCACAGTACGTGAGCAGCGCGTCGAGTTTCGCGGCTTCGATGCGTTTGACGTCCGGGGGCGCGTCACTGTCCGCGAGCATGCGCCGCACGTTCACCACGTCCGCCAAGCCGTACACCATCCACGCGGTGCTGGGCAGGCCGTCGCGGCCGGCGCGGCCCGTCTCCTGGTAGTACCCCTCCATGCTCTTGGGCAGGTCCAGGTGCGCCACGAACCGCACGTTGGGCTTGTCGATCCCCATCCCGAACGCCACCGTCGCCACCACGATGAGGCCCTCTTCCTTCAGGAACCGCTCCTGCGCCCAGCTGCGCTCCTGCTGGGAGAGGCCGGCGTGGTACGCCACCACCTCCAGGCCCTCGGTCTTCAGCCACTGCGCGGTGTCCTCCACGCTCTTGCGGCTCAGGCAGTACACCACCCCCGCGTCTCCCGGGTGCTTGGACCGAATGAAGTCCAGCAGCTGCTGCCGGGGCTGTTCCTTCGTCGTGACGCGGTACTGGATGTTCGGCCGGTCGAAGCTGGACAGGAACTCCGGTGCCCCGGTCAGCCCGAGGACGCGGCGAATGTCGGCGCGGGTGCGGTCGTCCGCGGTGGCGGTCAGCGCCATGCGGGGCACCTGCGGGAACTGCTGTTCGAGGACGCTCAGCTGCTGGTACTCGGGCCGGAAGTCGTGGCCCCACTGGGAGACGCAGTGCGCCTCGTCCACGGCGAACAGGGCGATCTCCGTCTGGCGCAGCAGGTCGAGCGTCCGGGGCAGAAGGAGGCGTTCCGGGGCGATGTACAGCAGGTCCAGGCGGCCGTCCTGCAGGGCCTGTTCGACCGCGCGGGCGGCGGAGGCGGTCAGGGTGGAGTTGAGGTAGGCCGCGCGCACGCCAAGCTGGCGGAGGGTGTCCACCTGGTCCTTCATCAGGGCGATCAGGGGCGAGACGACGATGCCGGTCCCGGGCCGCAGGAGGCTGGGGACCTGGTAGCACAGGCTCTTTCCGCCGCCAGTGGGCATCAGGACCAGGGCGTGGCTGCCACCCGCGACGGTCTGGACGATTTCACCCTGGTTGCCGCGGAATTGAGGGTACCCCCAGACGCGCTGGAGGACCGTCAACGCTTGTGGAAGGACACCGGCCGTCATCTCACTCAGTGTAGTGCGTTCTGCCCTGAACAGAATCGCCTGTTAGGAACAAGGGCCGTCAGCGGACCCGCCGCTCCGGCCTGAAATCCGGCAACGGAAACGGCAGCAGCGGCATCGGGGCATGACGGGCCTCCTGGCGAGCCCGTGAACCGGCCGAGGTGGAGGGAGCCGGGCGAGGCGCCGCGCTCCGCTGGGCCATCGCCTGCAGCCGCTTCCAGAGCCAAGCGTCGTACACGGCATGCAGGCACACCTGCGCCGGGCAGGCCGCCGTGCTCGTGACCACGTAATGCCCGCCGCGTTTCTGCCGGGCCAGGGCTGGCAACCCCTGGCCGGTAAGGGAGACCAGCGCCGGGGCACGCCGCCCGTCCGGGACGTTGTGCGGCCGCAACGTGAACACCTCCGGCACGCCGCTCCTGTCCCCGAAGAACTGCAGGACGAGCGTACAGCCCGGATGGCCGCGCGCCCAGCCGATCACCTCACCGTCCCCCGACACGGCGAGGTAAGCCGCGTGAGGGTACGGATCGTCAGCCAGTGCGGAGGAAAGACTCGGCATAAGGGCACCTGCAACAAGGGATTCCGGGGGAACTGGAGGGGGACGCGGCCGCGCACCGGCGCGCGGTTCCCTGAATTCTCCGGCATGCGCCCCGCCCAGCACGGTGGCGGGTCTTCCACTCGGGCCAGCGAGCTGCGGCCCCGCCTCCTTCCCTTCGTCCCGTCACGGGCCCGCCCCTTGCGCTCCCCGTCATGCACGCGCAATCCTGAAGCAGGAGGCGGCCATGACCCATCTGCTCCGCGACCTGCTCACCGACCCTGAACTCCTCCAGCACACCCTGGAGCCCCGCCCCACTGATGATGACCCGATATTGCGGTTCTTCCGGCAATTCCGTGCAGCAGGTCAGGTGGCGAGTAAGACACGCTGACGCAAGGTTTCGAACGACCCACGCCCGTACACCTGGCGTTTGATCAATTTGATCTTGTTCACGATGCCTTCGGTCGGTCC
>JAANMV010002144.1_pt1 | contig 19926 bp, 17 predicted proteins | sample 7279661 | NCBI WGS metagenome assembly JAANMV01 (sample SAMN14094540, study PRJNA606508) | bioreactor metagenome | isolation source: A lab-scale SPAN reactor treating ammonium-rich wastewater day 121 | place: Ireland: Galway | collected 2017-05-16 | reverse complement strand
TTTACGTGCAGAGGCTCAAGTCCCGCACCTGTTCCTGGGAGCCAGTGCGCAGTGGAATGCTCCGACCGGTGATTTCGGCGAGGCCGCCGATGAAGTAGAAGGAACCTTGCGACGCGGCAACGCCGCCGGAGTGATGGGAGGAGAGTTCGACGTGGGCGCGGTGTCGGACAATGGACAGTTGTATGTCGGCTATCGTATCGTGGACTTCGATGAGCGGCAGTCCGACGGTGATGTCGAATGGAGAAACAACAGCCGTTGGCTCGCGGGTTTTCGCTGGCACATATTGGGAACGCTGGCCACTCCGATAACGCCGACTTTGGGCGGAGGTGTCAGTGTCGGCAAGACCCAGGGAGTTTTCAAGCAACAAGGTCCGGTAGACGATTTGATTGAGGAGCTGACCTCCGACAATTCGTGGGGCTGGTTCATCGAAGGCGGAGGGTCCGCGAGGCTACCGGAGTTGCCGTTGATGTTCAACGCGGGCGTGCAGTATCATCGGTATACGGCGGCCTTCGAGTCGGACAATATCGACGTCGAGTTCAAGATTTCGTATCTGACCTACCTACTTGGCGCGCAGATATACTTTTAGAGTCCAAAGTCCCGTGCGGGCTTCCGGACGTGCGTAACAAGCGCAAAAAACCGCAAACACAACCCGTGCTTGCGGTTTCATTTTGTCGCGACCTTCGTTGCCGCGAGGAAATCCACAATGAGGCGGAAGGCATTCCGCCTCTCTACATTACAATTGATGCGCGGTGACGTCGCGGGGATTGCGCAGACTCTCTTTGGCGATCTCTTCCCACCGCGCCACGCGGCGACTGGTTTCTTCGATCAAGTCGCCCAGCTCATCCATATTCTCGAAGGGCTTCAGCAGGTAGTCGCTGGCGCCGCGTTCGACGCACTCGATACACTTTTGAATTGTGGTGTATGCGGTCATCATGATCACCTGCACCGTAGGCCGCGCCGTCTTGACTCGCTTCAGGAGTTCGATACCCGTCATCTGCGGCATATTGATGTCCATGAGGATCACGTGAAACTTTTCGAACTCGATGCGCTCAAGCGCTTCCAGAGGATCCTTGCACGTCGCGACCTCAAAACCACGCAGCGTGAGAAACGTTTCAAGCGAGGACAGAATCAACTCCTCATCGTCCACGATCATTACCTTGTAGGCCATGCCTGCTCCTTATGAATTGGCCGGCGATGCTTCGAACCGCCGCAGCTTAATGTAAAAGGTAGCCCCTTCGCCTTCACGGCTGCGCAGAGTCATATCCCCGCCGAACCGGTGCAGCATATCCGTAGATATCGAAAGCCCGAGGCCCGTCCCTTGACCTTGAGGCTTCGTCGTGAAGTAGGGGCGAAAGATCTTCTGTTGAAGCGACTCGGATATTCCCGGACCGTTATCCGCTACCGCAAGAATCACTTCATCTTCGTTAATCGCTTCACAGGTGATGCGAATCCACGCAGGGCCGTTCCGTCTCGCCTGCGGACCCGGCGCGTCGAGCGCATGCAAAGCGTTTTGCAGCAAGTTCACCAACACCTGCGACAATCCGGTCGCGTGAGCCGTGACGGGCGGCAGCGTATCGGGCAATGTGATCAGAATCTCCGCCTTGCCGCGGGCTTCGTGCCCGACCAGCATCACAGCCTCGCCGACGACTGATTTCAGATCTACCGAGTCCGGTTGACCGTCATCCTCACGACCGAATGATTTCAAGGTGCCCAACACGGATTCAATCCGACGGCTTGCCATGTCCACTGCGGAAATGGCCTCGCTCATCTTGCTCAAGAACATGTCCACAGGCAGATTGCCTATTTTACTTCCGGTCTCGTTTGCCGCCTGCGCAAGGCGCGGACGCAGCGCATCGAACATCATCTTGAGGTTCGCGGCATTCACCCGGCTGAACGTGTTCGGATTCTGTATCTCGTGTGCGACTCCGACGGCAAGATTACCGATTGTCGCGAGTCGTTCGCGGCGCGCACCGGCAAGCACGGCCTGTTCGTCGGCGGTAATGTCGCGCAGGTCAATCAGCACATGTTCGGGGCTATGCACGAGCGGTGTGATCTCGCCGGACAGGAGTCGCTCCGTGCCGCCGATAGTCTCTTTTGCGCGAAACCGTTCGCGCCCGGATCGCATACACTCTTTGATGCTTCCCACTAGCTGCGGGAACGCCGATCTCTCATCTTTGGCAAGTCCCGCCGCAGCGAAGGCGGATCCCAACGGACGGCCGAGAGCTTTCCGGCGGAAGTCGGGATCAGCGATCTCGAGAAGTTGACTGACACGGCGATTCACTTTCCACAGGGTCAGCTTCCGGTCGACAACCAGGAGTGCGTTGGGAAGCGAATCAAAGATCTCGCGCTCGCGCCGGATAACCTGTCGCTCAAGTTTCGCAAGTTTTACGAATTGCAACAACGGCGTCGGTGCGTCGGCGCAGTTCTGCAGATCAAGCACTTCGTCGCCGGGTCCAAACTCGATGCCCCGTGTTCGGGCATTCAAACCGGGCGAGATGACCACCGCAATCGGGTTGATCTGTCGCGGAATCTTCAGAGCGTCCAGAATCTCTTCGAGCGAGAGTTCGCTGTCCAATTCGTGCAGCCAGAGCACTTCGGGATCGTAGTCGGCAATCAACCCAAGCGCGTTCAGCGTGCTGGAAGTTATGCGGACTTCGAGGCCGTGCCACCTGAGCTGCTGAATCGGGATTCTGACGGAGTCCACGTCCAACGAGACAAACAGGACTTTCCCCAATGCAGGAGTTCCGATTTCCTCGGCGGGTTCCGCGGGTCCGAGCTGAACGGCCTTCTCCGAACTTGGTCCTCTTGGGATCTCGGTCATTTGCATCTTAGGAACTGTCGCAAGTAGGGTGCCAAGTCCACGTGTCTCACGTATTTCAATTAGATGCCTCTTGGGGTTTGAAACCTGTTTGAGTAGCTGTAATTTAAGTATAATTATTACAATATATTAAACTAAGCACTGAGCAGAAACTGCGTTTAAAGCGCTTTACTCGTCACTTGACAGCTTGCCAGCAGGTCGGCTATATTGGTTCGCTCTGCCCGCAGACAATGACCGTCCGGTTAAGTGGCCGGGAACTTGTGCCGGCGGGTTCACGTTACTGCACAGGTAGAGGCAAATCGCCGCCAAATTTCGCCCGAAAGCGAGGTAGAATTCGCTATGGCTCCGCGCAAGAATCCGCCCCCCCCATCCAAAGGGAAATCAAAAAGTCCTGACTCCACTGCGAAGTCTGCCCCGAAAAAGGGGGCTAAGCCGAGCTCTGCCAAGTCCACAAAGAAGACCCCCGAAAAGCCGACTAAGACTAAATTGACGAAGACTCCAACGAGTGGGGAAGACACCCCGAAGAAGAGCCGCAAGGCAGCCACGAAGACAACGAAGCCGGCAGTAAAGACGGCGAGTCCGGTGAAAGCTGCAAAACCGGCAGCCCCTCCGGCCCCGCAGAAAGAGCCGATCTCTGCACCGCGCGGCCGCAAGCCAAAAATAGAACGTGCAGAACCGGCGCCCGTGAAAGTGGTTGTCCCGGACATTGATATTGAGGATGATGACCTCTTCGATGAAGACGAGGTCTTGTTTGATCCCTCTTCGATTGAAGATGTCTTCGCCGGTTCGGACGGTGAAGACGATGAGGATGAGAATTCGACCCAGGCGAAGAAGCGCAAGCGTGATGCTGCCCGCAAACCGGTGCGCGGGAAGAAGCGAAGTGCGACCGAGGAATTTCTGGTAGAGGATATGGAAGGTGAAGAGGAGATCGAGGAGGCAGACGATCTCATCGATGACCTCGATCCGGTGTCCGGCACGCTGATTCTGGACCCGGACCTGATCGGCCCGCCTGCGCCCGCGCCGCTTCCCCCGCGTCCCAAGCGGCTTCCGCCCCGCCAACAGACTTGTGTGGACTGCGGACAGCAGTTTGGATGGTTGTCGATTGAGCGTGTCTGTTTTAACTGTCTGAAGCGCCGTGTTGCCGCTCGTAAACGTGATGAAGACTATTCCGGATACGGCGGCAGCGACGATTCCGGTGGAGACGACGATTACTAAGTTTTAGGCCCGCTCTGATGAGCGGGCCTTCATGTACGGGAATTTCTCAGTCTGCGCGTCTTGCCGAAGACTTGCAGGAGTGCTATCTTGTAATACTATTCAGGAGTCACTCATGCCAATTCTCTTTATTTTGATTGTGGCGTTTGCGTCCCATGCCGCCACTCCGGTGCCTGTTGTGCGCACTCGTGCCGAACGAGCCGTAGCAGAGGCGAATCTCTTCGCGCTTGACTCCGCAACACGATTGGAGCGCGGACTGGCCTTGCTTGAGCAGTTTCCCGGCGATGTCGCGGCGGGTAAGGAAGTGCAGATCGCCATCTCAAAGCTTCTTCCTGACGCGCCCGAGTTCTTTCGGCAGCGTTATGAGCAGCTGAACAATGCTGCGAGTTTCTATCTGTATGCGCGTGCGACAAATTTCCAGCTGCCGGATGAGCAAGTTGCGGCGTGGATCGAACGGGAGCCGCGCAACTCCTTTCTCTGGCTGTGCTACATGGCCACCGAGTGGCACAAAGAGCAGCCGGATTACGAGTTGGTGCGCGAACGCATCGAACAGTCTATCGTCGAAGATCCTTCACGGCCGGAAGGTTACAATTTTCTGGGGATGTTCTACGACGAGCAGGGAGATCTTGCGCGTGCGCGAGAGGCCTATGAATCCAGTTTAATTGCCGATTCACAGGACGAAACTACGCGCACCCGACTGCTTGACATCTACTTGATGCAGCGCGACGCCGAAGCATACTTCGCTCTGATCAATGGCATCGTCCCGGATCACCCGATTGACGTGGAGCTGGCGACTGTGGGCAAACCCGCCGAGAAAGTGAAGCCGTCGGACTTACGCGGACATGTTTCTCTCTTGGTCTATTGGTCGATGGGTTCAGAGATCTGCATAAATAACTCGCTTGCAGAAATAAACAAGGCTATCGGCGAGAACAAGATCAAATGGCCGGTGTATGCAATAAATGTAGGAGGGAATGCTGCCAATGCGTCAGAAGTCTTTTCCGAGACGGACCGCAACGGCACGCGCTGGCGCATTAATTTTGTGCAAAGCACCGACGCTTTGGATATTGATCTGAATGCAGCTAAGCGTCCCTGCATTTACGTAATCGGCGCCGACGGCTATGTGCATGCTCTTGTCTACGGGGAAGGACACGAAACCGATCTGCTTGAGACGATTATCTGGCTTTCGGAGCACGTGCAAGCCGGAATGTAGACGACTGCGATCATTTTAGGGTAAGGGCCGCCAACATAAGGCGGCTCTGTTTGTTTTTGAGACGTTTGTTTCTAAACATAGATAGCTATATATTACCGCATACCACTTCACTTCACAGGGAGTTTTGTATGTTTAAGGAATTCAAAGAGTTTGCTATGCGCGGCAATGTCCTGGACATGGCCGTCGGTATCATCATGGGCGCCGCTTTCGGGCCGATAGTATCTAAACTGGTAAACGGCATCATTATGCCGCCGATCGGACTGTTGCTGGGCAATGTCGACTTTTCCAATCTATTCTTGGTTATCAAGCAGGGAACCACGGCCGGACCGTATCCTTCGCTGGCTGCCGCGCAGGCCGCCGGTGCGGTGGTCATGGCGTGGGGCGACTGGTTCAACGCGATTATCACCTTCCTGATCACCGCGTTCGCTATCTTCATGCTCGTGAAAGCCATGAACGCCGCTCGCCGCAAGGAACAGGCCGCACCAGCCGCGCCCCCGCCACCACCGAAGTCCGAAGTGCTGCTTGAAGAGATTCGTGATTTGTTGAAAAAGTAATTGACCTTGGAAATGAATATGTCTATAAGAATGCCGTTCGCTTTCCTCGCGATTTGTCTGATGTGCGCACTGGCTCATGCCGCGCAACCGGATCCGGGTCCATGGAAAACGGACATCTCCACCGGTCTTGTTACAACGCAATCCTCGTATTCTGACAACTGGACGGGCGGCGAAGCCGGTTCGATCAATTGGACTGCCTTCTATAACAGTATCTCAAGCCGACAGCTCACCCGCAATTGGTACACGCAGCATGACGTGAAGTTGTCCTTTGGGCAGACTCACATACAGCACAAAGAAACCAAAGACTGGCAGAAGCCGACCAAATCGGAAGACAAGATTCGCTATGATGCGATCATGAAATTGACCAAGGGTTGGTTTGCTGATCCCTATTTCGCATTCACCTTCGAATCCCAGTTTCTGGATGCCTCCAGTCCTTACACGTCTCGTTACGTGAATCCAATTGAGCTGACCGAATCGTCCGGACTTGCCAGAACGATTATCGAAGTGCCTGACCAGACCAAACTGACCACCCGACTCGGTCTCGGATTGCGCCAACGCATCGTACGATTTGACGACCCTGCGGATACCTTGAGCGCGGAACCCGCAACACTTTCCGAGACTACGGTCGACGGCGGTGTGGAGTGGGTCACGGACTTGCTCCTCGGTTCCGCTAACAGCAAGTACAGTTTTAACTCAAAACTGACGCTGTTTCAGGCGCTCTTTAATTCGAAGAAGGATGAACTTCCTAATGACTACTGGAAGACTGCCGATGCCAATTGGGACAACATCTTCAGAGTGAAGGTTTCTTCGCTGATCAACGTCGGACTTGCATGGCAATTGCTGTACGACAAAGAAGTGGACCTCGGTGGCCGTCTGAAGCAGGCGCTCTCGGTCGGGATTGTCTACAACTTCGCCAACTACGAGAAAGAGACCGCGAAGTAACTTCTTCCGCACACTGCAAAATTGACAAGCCCGCTCGAATGAGCGGGCTTGTGTTTATCATACCTCCGGCGAGGCTACTTGAGTAGAATCAGCTTCGCCGTGGTGGAAGTCTGCGGAGTCACCAATCGCGCGAAGTATAGGCCGCTGGGCAATTCGCTTCCGTCGAACATGACGTGATGTGTTCCTGCTGTGAACCGTTCATTGACCAATGACTCCACCTGCTTCCCGAGCAGGTCGAAGATCCTGATCTCGACGGCTTGCTCGCGACCGAGCGTAAATGAGAGCGTTGTTGCCGGGTTGAACGGATTCGGGAATGCGATCAGCGAATATTCCTGCGGCAGAGCGGCCGGCAATTTGTCACTCTCGACTTCGGTCGTGTCTGCACTGGAATCAGGATGCATCGTCAGCCAGGGTTCGAACACCACTCCGTTTCCAACTTCTGTTCCCAGCCCGTTCGGATTTAAGTTCGGGTGATATGGTCCGGTCGAGTCCCCCCACCAGTTCTCTCGCGCATCGAAATAGGGATCAGATGAGGCAGCCGCAATTCCGGGACCGTAAAACTCGTTTTCTCGAGCGAAGAGTGTGTCGGTAAAGGAATGGTAGGCACGAACATCCGCAACCTGTACTGGAAGTAGATCAGCAAATACATTTCCTTTTGCCAGTATAGTTGAACTCGCCATGATTCCAGTACCGAGATTTGAGCTGCCATCCATGAAAATATTGTCTTCGAGTATTCCCACCATGAAAGGGCCCTGTTCGTCGCAGTCCACTTTTATCGCTGTTGTTCCGGTCGCCGGAGAAATTCCGTGATAATCCGTGAAGAGATTGCCGCGGATGCGTATCTGCATGTGTTCACTTGGTACTCCGCAATCCGCAAGTACCCAAATCATCGAACTCGCCCGTTCGATGCCTTCAAAGACACAATTCTCGATTATGCAATTCTCGATTGGATTGGCACTCACGACGGGGAAGGCGCTTACACATGGGCCGAAGTGACAGTCTGCGATTGTGATATTGCTTCCGTGAAAGAGCACGAACTCCGTCTGCAGCCGGTTGCAGCGGAATGTGCAGTTGCGCAGCGTGGAGCCGCTGTAACACCACACAAACCAGAGTCCCTCACCGTCAAACGAGCAGTCATGGCAATCCACCATTGCCCACACGTTCGGCATTACACATTGCCGGAAACAGCCGTCAAAGATGCACCGCCTCGCATAGATTCTGTCTCCGCCTTTGATTGCGCGGGAGACCGAGTCAAAGCGGCAGTCTTTCAGGAAGAGCGCAACTCCGTTGAAGTGCACTCCTCCCGTGCGAGTCGAGGCTCCGAATGCGCGATACTCCGGCTGATTGTAAAAGGCGAAATTCATGATGGAAACCGAGTCTCCGCTGAAGACTGCGGCGGACGGTGTATCCAGACCGGTCGGGATCGGATCCAGAACCGTTCTGAACTCAGGCAGCGTATCCCCCGAATACCAGCCGCTCAGCGTCAGCGAGTGAGCCGGTGCCAGCAGAAACTCATGATAGACGCCCGGTGCAACAAGGATGGTGTCGCCGTTCGCCGAAGAATCGAGCGCCGTCTGAATCGTGGGATACTCCCCGGGCACAGAAAGGACCTCGCACATACCCGATTCAAAAGTAATCATCCCAGCCATCAGAATGATTAATCGAAGGCACCTCGTGCTCATGGCGTGCACGGCAGATTCGTGTGCCCGTAGGAAATACAGCCGATCGCCTCGCACGACTCATCGCAATCCTCACAGTCGTTTGCGTATCCGGGGCAGTACAGCTTACAGACATACAAGACATAAATAGTACTCGCATTTAACTCTACAGTACATGAAGTCTCGCAAATGTCTGAAGCGCATACATGGGTATGGCAATTCGCAAGAAAAGTCTCAGTCGTACCATCCAGCTGGAATATGTTGACGCAACTGAAGCACTTGCCGCAGACATCACCGCAAGAGACAACGGCCGCGTAGAGGTCATAGATCCCAGTGCAGGCCGGAGTAAATTCGCGACGACTGCAGTTCGAAGTCAAGAACGTCGTGCACCCGTCATCCGAGCATGTGGCATCGGTAATGCAGATACAGTCGGAGCAATCCGCCTGCGTAAGATCCGCTTGCCCGATTCCCGGACATAAAAAAACCGCAAGACACAACGCTGCGGCGACGGTGAATGGTGCTCTCTTCATGCAAATCCTCCTGACTGGGTGTTTTACCACGATGCACTATTCCCCTTGGTGCACCGAGAGTAATCTACGTGTCCTTGAGACGATTGTCAAGAGTCTGGCACTCTTCAATCCACAATGTTCGGATGTCAATGCAACGGTTTCATCAGCGCGTGCGCCTAATCGGTTGATTTCGAAACAGTTCAAAAAGAAATCGGGCGACATCTCTGCCGCCCGATTGAAGTTGCTGTTATCTTCTCCTGTTGGCCAATCTGCCGTGCGCGATGCCTTCATGACAAATCAGACACCGCCTATCCTCAGGATGCGTCGGCAGTGTAGAATTCACCATCGTCTGATGACATTGCACACAGTTGTTTGTCACAATCTCCTCGCCGGATTTCTTCAGGCGAAAGATCTGCGGATCCTCAAACGTAAACACGTATGAATGCCGCGCACCGTGCTCGACTTTCGTCAAATACTTTCCGACAATGTCGTGCGGCGTGTGGCAGTCATTGCACGTTACGTTGCGGTGACTCGACGTGCGCCAGCCGTCAAAAGCATCCTTCATCACGTGACAGTTCATGCACGCCTTGGGATCATCCTGCAGATACGAATACGCTTTGCTGTAGTAGGCCGTGTATAGCCCCAATCCCAGCAATGCGCCCGTCAGTATCGCCGTCAGGCTTGCCAATCCAGAGGGTTTCTTCATCTTGCCCTCCGTAAGTTAGCGGGTGTTCGCGGCGACGTCGAGCTTACCGTGTTTGGCCAACAGCTTAGTAGCCGAAAGTTCAGCCTGCCGCGCGAAATCAATCGCGTCACCCAGCATCCGCGTGGCTTCCTGCGGGCTGTGGAATCCCATCGAGTTCTCGGCAGACACAAAATCCCAGCGGATGTGCGCTCGACGATGCAACGCACGGCACTCTTCAAGTTCCGCGTCACTCGCTCCGGCTTCAATCGCAGCTTTGATCGCGTCAATCGCCGCGATAATCGCCGTCTCACTCCGATCCATCAACTGCCACGTCCGATCCTGTATCTCGCGAATCCGCATCGCCATCTCAGACTCACTCTCGCGGTGACACGTCAAGCAGGCGTTGGTCAGATTCATGTATGGCGAACGGATCCAGTGATCCGTTATCTTAATGGATCCCTCGCGCGTATACGGCATGTGGCAATCCGCGCAGCCAACCCCCGAACGCGAGTGGATTCCACTGCTCCACATCTCGTACTCGGGATGCTGCATCTTCACCATCCTGGCACCCGTTTCCGCGTGCACCCAATCGTAAAACCCGATCTCGTCATAGTAGGCCTCGATCGAATCGATCGACAATCCCTTGTCCCACGGGAATGTCAGATAGTTCGTCTCCTTCGGCCAGTAATACTCGACGTGACATTGCGCGCAGGCGTCTGTCCGCTTCAGATTCTGGTCGTGCTTCGCGATGTCTATGCCGCGACGAGCCTGTGCCTCTATGTATGCCGGCCTGCGGACCAACAGCTCCATCGTCTCGGAATTGTGGCAATCCCCGCATGACACAGAATGCTTGAAGCCGTGCTTCTCCACAAGCTCTTTCACCGGAGTCTTGTAAAAGGCTTCCGCACCATGCTCCTCTATGAACAGCGGCACTTGCGGACTCTTGCAGGACATACACGTGCCCGGCTTCTTGTCGCCCAGACGTTTGATCTCCAACATATCCTGCAGCGCGTTCATGTGCCCGCGCTCTTCGTTATAGTCAATCGAAAACGCATACCCCGCGAACAACCGCACCATCCGCGGATCCTTCTCAAGCTTCGAAAAAGACTCCGACCCCCCGTACCGCGCGTACGGACTGATCTCCGCAAGCTCAGACGTCTTCATTGTCTTCATATACGCCATGTATTCTCGCGGAAAGTTTGCCTTCCACTTCTCGGGGTCGGGTTCACCCCACGCCAGCTCCTGCGTTTTGATATACGAATATCGCGATTCCTGCTTCTTCTCAAAAATATCAGTGAGCAGCCAAACAATAAACAGCACACCTATCAAGCTTACCACGAACAATACCCAGGTGGCTGCGGCGCCGCGTGCGGAACAGTCTATTCTCATGTGTAATCTCCTTAAATGATAGGCTCTAAGATACGCAACTCCCCTGCTCCTGTCAATTCAACCCTAAATGGACTTCTGATGTCCTAAATTATGAAAAAACTTAGCTTCGGACTTATCGGTCGCGCAATCGGGAGGCATTCTATCGTTTGTTATTGTTTATATTCGCACCTATTCTCATGGTTGACTCTCAATACCGCTCTCCGTATATTCAGGTTTCCGTAACCCCAAAGTCCTAACCGCACGCGAGAGGAGGTGAACGCAAATATGCCCTTCGTAAAAGCACGCGAAGGCGAGCCTATGGAACGGCTGGTCCGCCGCTTCCAAAAGTCTTGCGAAAAGTCCGGAGTTCTGTCTGAAGTCCGGCGTCGGCAGTTCTATGAGAAACCCTCCGAAATCGCCAAACGCGATGAAGGACAGCGTCAGCGTAAGATCCGCAAAATCAGTCGTATGCTGAGAAACCGCTAATCGGTTAGAGTCTGCCTCTTTCGCCCGGCCGGAGTATCCCGCCGGGCGTTTTTCTTGAGCCCTTGCACCAGTGCCCCAGCTTGCCTATTTTGGGGCTGGACTACGATATATGCATCTCCTCGATATCCTTATCATCTTCCTCATCGTCGGCTTCGGCATCAGCGGAATTCGCCGAGGCTTCCTGTTCGAGCTGATGATCTCCATCGGCCTGGCCGTCAGTTTGGCCCTGACCCTCATCTTCCGCGATGAACTGCAGGCACTCGCCGGTCGGCTCGCGGAACCCGGTTGGGAGTTGCGCTGGGCGTCAGGACTGGTCTTTCTGCTCTTCTTCCTGATCGTCTATCTCGTCTTCGCATATTTCGGCCATCGGCTGCATACGTGGATCGATGGAACGAAACTCAAATGGCCTGACCGCATCCTCGGTCTTTTCGGCGGAACCGCCAAAGGCATCCTGTTGATTAGCGTGCTCGTCATGGTCATTCTCTGGGCCGATCAAAGCGGAAACATGCGCTCCTACATGAACAAATCCAAATTGATTCGACTCGGCAAACAAATCGCCTTCGATATTTCGCACTGGGAACCGGCGGAGAAAAAGAAGTGGGTGTGATCGGCGAAGAAACCCTGCAGGCGCTCGAGTGGGAGCGCGTGCTGACGATTGCCGCGGGACTGGCCGCTTCTTCTCTTGGGACGGAGCGGCTTTTGTCACTCGAAGTCCCCCTCTCACGCCAACGCGCCGAACTCTTGATTCGCCGCACGCACGAAATGGTGCGCGTCCTCACCGAAACCGACGGCGGACTGCAAATCGACGGTCTCTCGGATATCCGCGAAAGTCTCTCGCGCGCCGGTATCGAAGGCGCCAGCCTCGATCCGCTCGAACTCCGCAAAATCGCCAAGACGCTCTCCTGCATTGCGCGCGTCCGCGGACAACTGCACAACCGCACTGCGGAACTGCCCGAACTCTCCGGTCTCGCCGATCGCCTTTGGGATCATGCCCGCATCGCCCGCCAGATTGAATCCGCGATCGATCAGGACGGCGAACTCTTCGATGATGCCTCACACGATCTGAAGCGCATCCGCGCCGAGCGCCGTCGCGAAAACAAACAGCTTGAAGACCGCATCAACTCTATCATGCAGAAGTGGGCGGAGCAAGGCTATCTGCAGGACAGTGTCGTCAGCTTCCGCGAAGGTAAACTCGTGCTGCCCGTGCGGGACGAAGCCAAGCACCGCGTGCAGGGCGTCATGGTGGACACCAGCGCGTCCGGTGCGACCGTCTTCCTCGAGCCTGTTGAGACTCTACCTCTCTCCAATCGCCTTCGACAGCTTGAGCTTGAAGAGAAGCGCGAAATCCACAAAATTCTCCTCAAGCTCACCGCGCTTGTGCATGAACATCTCGACGAAATCGTTATCTCGCTCGAGATCATGTCTGAATTGGATGAACTCTATGCGCGTGCGCGACAGGCTCTCCGCTGGGAAGCTGTTGCCCCGGAATTGAATGACCATAACGTCATCCGACTCTGGAAAGCGCGGCATCCGCTCCTGATTGAACGCGTCCGCGAACGCAAACTCAAGGAAGTGGTTCCGCTCTCCGTCGAAGTGGTCGCCCCCGTGCGCACCGTCGTCATCTCCGGTCCCAATGCCGGCGGCAAAACCGTTGCGCTGAAAACCGTTGGTCTCTTAAGTCTGATGGCCAGTGCCGGCTTCTTCATCCCTGCGGCTCCGGGCAGCATGCTCCCTCACTTCGCGACTATTTGGGCCGATATTGGTGACGCGCAATCCATCGAAGGCGACCTCTCCACCTTTACCGGTCACGTCGCGCGCTTGCGCAAGATGACCGAGGACGACACGCGTCCCAAACTCCTGCTCGTGGATGAAATCGGCTCGTCCACCGACCCCGCCATCGGTGCCGCCCTCGCGCAGGCAACGCTTCTCGAATGGACAATGCAGAACGCGGTCAGTCTGGTCACTACTCATCACGGCGCGCTCAAAGCCTTCGCCCACGAAACCGAAGGCATGGTCAACGGCTCGATGGCCTTCGATGAAGAGAGCCTCATGCCTACCTACCTTTTCCGCGCCGGTCTGCCCGGTTCAAGCTATGCCCTCGAAATCGCACAGCGCGTGGGATTTCCCGGGAATGTATTGACGCGTGCGCGCGGTTATCTCGATCGCGGCGCGCTTGGTTTGGAGGAACTTGTCGGCGAACTCTCGCGCAAAATCGAAGAATACGAAAAGCTGCGCCGCGAGAGCGACCTGAAGATGACTCAGTATGAAGGACTCGCGAGGCTCTACGAGCAGCGCAGTGAAGAACTCAAGAAGACGAAAGCGCAGGCCCGCAAACAGGCACTCGACGAAGCCGAAGAACTGGTCGAAGAGTCGCGCCGCGAAATCGAAAAAATCGTCCGCGATATCAAGGAACAGCAGGCCGAAAAAGCTGCCGTTCAGTCCGCCCGCGAAAAGATCCGCGAGCTGCGCGCCAAAGTGGATGTCGAGAAAGAAAAGACTGCTAAAGAGCTGAAACAGCCCCAGCCCGAGCGCAAACCGCTTCCCAAAATCGAACCCGGAGTGCGCGTGGCCGTCGAAGGGGTGGAGGGCGATGGCGTCGTCACTGCCTTGCAGCGTAATGGCAAGCGTGTCGAAGTGGAAATGAACGGCATGCGGCTTTGGTTTGATGCTCACAAACTCTTTCAGCCGCAGGCTCAACCCAAGAAGCCGAAGAGTGCCGACGTGAACGTGAAGGTCAAAATGTCCAGCGACCGTATTACCGGACAGCTCGATTTGCGCGGCAAGCTGGGTGACGAAGCCATCCCCATCATTGACCACTATCTCGCCGTCGCTGCCGAGCAGGGCTATCCGTCTGTCAAAATCGTGCATGGCAAGGGCACGGGCGCGCTGCGCGTGCGCGTCCGCGAGTTCCTTGCCACCCATCCGCTTGTCAAGGAAATGTATGACGGCGGCGCAAATCAGGACGATTTCGGTAGCACAATCGTCGAGCTCTTCTGATTTCAACGGCTTAAGAAATACTGACCCTCCCTTGAGGCAGCCTCCCCGCAGGCCTCTCCTCCGGCACCGATAGAATCTCGTAAATCCTTAAATTGACGACCAAGAGTCCTTTTTTCTATTTATAAAACATTTATTTAATAAATTTTCAAATTTGTCTTGACAAACTTGTTTTTCGGTTGCATATTAATCCTCGTGAATGCGCCCAGACTCATCTCCCGACCTGACCAGCTTTCAGCTCTGCTTAATCAAGAGCGTCTGGACCTGCTTTCACACCTGCGCGAACCCAACTCGGCAAGCTCCCTCGCCCGTCTGACCGGCAAGCCCCGCCAACAGATCAACTACCACCTGCGCGAACTCGAGCGACGCGGCTTTCTCAAGCACATCGAAGACCGCCGCAAAGGAAACTGTGTCGAGCGCGTGCTCGTCCGTTCAACAGATACAATCTACATCAGTCCCGATGTGCTCGGCCCGCTCGCGCCTAAGCCGGAGATTCTGCCGGACAAATTCTCCGCAACCTACCTGTTTCATCTCGCCGCAAATCTGATGCGCGACCTTTCCAAGAGTCTCACGTCAGCCGCCGCCAAAAACCGCAGCATCCCCGCACTTGCACAAGCCGGCGAAATTCGCTTCTCGTCGCCCGAATCCAGCGCGGCGTTCGCTCAGGAACTTGCCACAACCCTTGCCACCCTCACCGCAAAATATCACGACGACGACGCGCCGCGCACCCACGAATTCAAGTGGATGTTCGGTGCCTATCCCGCGTAGCTTCCCCCCAAAGCAAAACGGGCGACATCTCTGCCGCCCGCTTCAGCAACCTGCTTCGAAAAATCACTTCAGATACAGCAGCTTCGCGCTTTCCATCTTCGCACCGGCCTGCGCACGCAGAAAATAAAGTCCTGCCGCACCTTCCGGCGTCCACTGGAAGCGAACATTGCCCGGCGATAGATTCGTCAACACGCGGCGATACACTTCGCGCCCCAGCACGTCGGTAATCGTCACGTCCACATCACGCACACTCCCCACCAGCAATTCAATCGTCGTCACGCCGTTAAACGGATTCGGATAGCTCGATAACAGTCTGAAGCTCTCCGCGAGCAGTTCCGGCGAATCATCTGCAGACGTGCCTGTGATAATGTCCGACGGATAGCGCGGCGTAATCTGATAATTGCCCGTGTAGGGCGCCGTGTTGTCAAACTGTGTGATGATACCACGAACGGTGAACGTGCCGGAAGGGGCCGGAACCGTTCCTACCTGCGTGTCCCCGTCAATCCGAATGCTGATTGTACCGCTCGCATCCGTCGCTGTGATAGTCGCATTCTGGCCCGCGCCCGACGGCCACGGATCGCCGCCGGTAATCGTCACGTTGCGAATCTCCGCCAGCATTCCTTCAAAGGCTTCAAACGACGATACGCTGGTCAGCACCAGCGGCGTCAGTGGGACGTTGTGTCCCAGGTCAAGCACGCGGAACGTGCAGTTGCCCGCACCGGAAGAAACCAATTCCGTCAAGCCGTTGAACTGCGCGACCCAGCCGGAAACTTCCACACAGTCGCCTTCCATAATCCCCTGCGGAACCGTGCCGCGAAATACGTTGCAGCCCGCGTTGTCATCCTGTATGAAAAAGTTCGATTCTGTCAAACTGTCCAGTGTGTAGTTGTTGACGTTCACAATCCCGCGCACAATCACAAATGTGCCAATCATCGCGGGCACACCCTGATCGTCGTTCTCGCGAATCTCTTCCAGCGTCACTTCCGTCGGATCGCACGGCGCGCCGTCGTTCGGCTCGCCCGGCGTCAGAATATCCGTCTGTGCCCAATCCGCTCCGTTGTTGTCCGTATCCGTGTGATCGGGGATACGCGCGATCGCGTAATTGATTCCTGCAGACGGGAACGGATCCGGTGCGTTGGAGTTCCCTTCGCCGTCACATGTCTCGCTCGCCCCGCACTCGCCGTAGCAAACCCGATCCACCACCTGACCACTGTTGTTCAGCAACCGCAGACCGTCGCACTGCGGACCACTCGTTCCGCCCGCGTTCTGCCAATCATGCGGTGTAACCTGATCCACGTTCGCCACCGCCGAACCACCAACCACATAGTAGCCGTCATTCGGAATTGTGCCCGTCAGATTCACCGTCAGGTAGACCGCGCCGCCGTTGCCGTTGACGCCCACCAGCGACCAACCCGCTAAGTTCGTTCCCGCCGGCCCATAAATCTCCGTATACATGATGGATGTATCGTCGGTTCCCTGAGTATCATACAGAACCTCGTTGATCATCACCTGCCCGACAGCCACTTGAGCCATCAAACACAGCAACAAAAACACTCGCAAACGCATGTCCAGTCTCCTGAGTCTATTCTGAATTGAAATGAAATTTGTCAGCTTCTGTCCACAAACTGCCAGCGGCCGTCCAATACCGGACGCAGCGGAGAATGCGACTTGATATACTCGATGACCGCCTCGCGCATGTAGACGCCCGATTCAACCGCCGCTTGACTGCGCAGCGCCGCGAGCTTCTCCATCCCCGAGTTGCCTTCCAATAAATAGTCCGTCGTCACCAGCCTGTAGCTCTGCTCCGCGACATACGGCTTCCCGCCAATCTCCAGTGAAATCACCCGATCTCCGCGCTCACGGGAACGGTCGATTTTCACGCGCATCCCCGCCACGTAAAGCCCGCTCCCGCCGTATGCTACCTTATCCTCGAGCAAATCTTTGATGAACGCGCCCGTCACTTCCACAGAGCCAAGTGTGTTGTCAAACGGCAAAACATTGAACACGTCCTGCGGCGTGATGTTTCCCGCCGGCAAATCCGTGCGCACACCCCCCTTGTTCGTCAGAGCGATATCCCCCCGCAAGCGCCACATCATCGCGTCGCTCACCAGATTCCCCATCGCCGACTCGCCTTCACCGATGCGCGTAATCGGCTGCTCCGATTCGCCGATCTTCTCGTTGAATCCGACTTCAACTCGAGCCACTACTGTATCTATGCACTCCGCGATCGTACGGTCGCGCGGAAACTGATCCGAAAACAGCGTAATCAACGTGCTCTCGTCGGCAAAATTCTTCCAGCTCAGAAGCTGTCCCGTCGCGACGTCGAACTCGAATTCGACGCACATTAAATTCGTGCCGCGTCCGTAACCTTGAAAACACGGCGTGTGCGTCACCGGATCCACCCACGGTTCCACATAGCCCACGTGAATGTCTCCCGCAAACAACACATCTATTCCCGGCACGCGACGCGCCAGTTCAAACGCGTTGCGCGTGTAATCCGACTTCCAGCCCTGCGCCGCCTTCTGTTCGAGCTCGTCCCAAGCCTCCCAGCGGTCAAACGGCAGTCCCAAATGGCAGGCCGCGATTATCACGTTACAGCCCTTGTTCAGCAGCGTGTCGCGATAGGCCGCCAGCGACGTCACTTCCGGTGCAAAATAGAGATCGCGAACGTTCCCCTCAAAACTCGCGCGCTGCGTCCCGCTCGTCGTAATCCCCACAATTCCCACCTTCAGCGGACCGTACTCCTTGATCAGATACGGCTGGACGTATAGCTGCGTATCGCTGCCCGCAATCTCAAAGATGTTGGACGACAACGTGGGGAATTCCGCCTGTGCAATCAACCGCTCGCAGACGTCTCTGCCTAAATCGAACTCGTGATTGCCGAGCACCCACGCATCATACTTCACTTCATTCATGAAACGCATCACGGCCGTGCCTTCGCTCTTCGTCCCGACCAGCGTCCCCTGAAAAATATCGCCCGTGTCCAGCAACAGGAATCCCTTGCCCTGTTCCGCGGCATACGCACGCATCCGCTTGACCAACGTCGCCAGCGACGCGCCGCCGCCCAATGCGGGCGGAAACTCGGGATTCATAAAAGACGCTTCCGATGAATCCACTCCGCCGTGCACGTCGTTCGTGTTGCAGATGACCAGCGAATACGTTTCCCCGCTCCGGGCGGAGACAGCGCAAATCAGCAGAAGCAGGACAATTAGGCAATTCTTCATTTCGTAAACATTCTTGATAGAGTTCTCTTCATGCGGCGCCTAAGCCGCTGTAAACGGGTCCGGCCGCCAACATAGTCCGGCGCACGCTCACCCCATATCTTCGGGCCGTGAATCCGGTATGCTTCATCCGCGGCGCAAAGTGTCGCCTCTTCCGCCGCAAAGGTTATGGATTGATTGTGTATGCGATAGCTGAGCAGCGGCTCGGGAATATTTGCCAGCTGATACCCGCCGGCTAACAACTTCAGCGTGACATACAAGTCTTCTGCCAGCGTGTGGTCAAATCCACCGACCGCGCGCAGCGCAGCGAGCCGAAACGTCGCCGCGCCGTGTTGAAAACAAACATACTCCCGAAACGTCTCGCGAATATCGTCCGGAGTCACGGGAAACACAAAGGGTCTTTCGATCTCCCTGCTCCGCTCGTCAATCTTATTGAAGTAACTCCCGACCGCCGCAATCTCGGGATGTTCGTTCAAATAATCGAACTGCCGCTGCAGACGCTCGGGAAACATGATGTCGTCCGAATCCATCCGCGCGAGTAGCTCAGTCGAGCTGAGTTCGATAATCCGGTTAATCGTCCGCGCCGCGCCGAGATTCTGCTCATTCTCGAATATCCTGAACCGTGAATCCGCGTGCTTCCGGAGAATCTCCGCTGACTTGTCGGTCGGGCAATCCAGTATCGCAATCACCTCAAATTCCTTGAGCGTCTGCGATTTGATAGACTGCAGGCATTCCGCAAGATAGGCCTCCGCGTTGTAGATCGGAAGCCCCACCGTCAGCAACGGCGTCACGCGATTAGAGTTCCCAGCTCAGCGAAAGCATGCCGCGAAACAGCGCCGTCTCCACGCGATCGCGGTCGCTGCGGTTCACCCCGCCATACAACGATTGCGGGAAAAGATCGTCGGACGAGTAGTTCATCTCGCCGAACTCCAAACCGAAATCCGCGTGCATCCGGCGCAGCACGAAACCCACACCGGCTGTAAACAGCGTCGTCGCGCGATCCTTGTCCGTCGGTGACGTGGCGTAAACGATGCCGAATCTCGCCGGAGTCCCGGGAACAATCTGCTGCTCTGCGCCCGCGCGAAACTCGATTACGTCGTCAAATCCCTCCGCGACTTCGCTGTATGTGTGAATCTCCGCCTCTCCGTAAATCATCGGACGGTATTCGTTGCGCGGACGATACTGCACGCCCGCCGCGATGTGAGATGGATATTTCGCGCTGGAAGTCCCCTTCACCCGCGTCGTCGAGTCGCCAATGCTGTTTGTTGCCGTGAACTCGTACTTCATCTTGCCCGTCGGAAACAGCGCGCGCGCACCGAATCGCACTCGCTCGTTCAAATCGTAAGTCGCTCCAAAATTCAAATCCGCGGGCGTCCCGTCCGGTGAGTAATCCGCACGATAAACCTGATTCGCCGAATCTTCGCTCGCGTAATACACTCCGTTGACGTAGCCCCAGTCACCGGTCAAAAAGGCCAGACTGAATCCCATCGCCATCTTCCCT
>JAANMV010002138.1_pt1 | contig 19964 bp, 14 predicted proteins | sample 7279661 | NCBI WGS metagenome assembly JAANMV01 (sample SAMN14094540, study PRJNA606508) | bioreactor metagenome | isolation source: A lab-scale SPAN reactor treating ammonium-rich wastewater day 121 | place: Ireland: Galway | collected 2017-05-16 | reverse complement strand
GTCAATCAAATCTCCCTTAATAATAGTATTGAAGGGATCTTCTCCTTCAAGGGAAACACCTGGTTTAAGTATCAATTTACCATCTGAAAATGCGTACGTGCCTTTTGCAATTTTAATAACACTTCCCTCAACTGCAACCGATAGTGCCTTATCGATATCCCTGAATGGATAATCTTCTGTCCCGAACTCAAAGGTTTTTGAATTAATATCGACAAATATTTTATCTAACAAATTACTATTAGAGCTATTTAAGATTGAATCATCTTCACATCCAGATAAAAGAATTATAGAAAGGAATGTTAGTGTAACAAATGCTCTGTTAATATTTGATATCATTTTGGATCCCCGGAATTTATTTTATCTTAATAATCTGAAGCTTATCATTTATTTTTAAATTCTCAGTTTAATTTATGTTTTAACCATTTAATTATCAATTAACAGTCCGCAATCATTTAATATTCTTAAGTTCATTAAGATTGCTTAATTTTAAATAATTGACTTTCTTTCATATTAATTGTTCAATTTTATAGGAATTTTATGAGCAGAGAAATACACCGCTGGTACAGCCCGAATCTGAATAAAGAAATGGAAATAGTTGTTTACGGACATTATGGTTTTGCACTATTGATGTTTCCTACAGCAGCAGCAGATTTTTTAGAATATGAAAGATTTAAATTAATTGATTCTATCGGCTGGTTTCTCGGTGAAGGAAAAGTAAAAGCTTATTCAATAAATAGCATTAACAACGAAAGCTGGCTCAACAGCAATATGCATCCGGCTCACAAAGCTCTGCGCCATCAGCAATACAACAAATATATTGTCGAAGAAGTTGTTCCTTTCATTCACAATCATTCTAAAGGATTAGTCCCGATAATTACAACGGGCGCATCGCTTGGTGCATTGCATGCTGCAAATAATTTTTTCCGTCGTCCTGATATTTTTTCCGGAACAATTGCAATGAGTGGAAGTTATGACCTGAAAACTTACAGTAAAGGATTTTTTGATGACAATGTTTATTTCAATTCGCCAGTTGATTACTTACCACATTGGAATGATAATTATATGCTTGAAAAAATGAGGAAAGGACAAATTATAATAGCCTCCGGTCAGGGCGATTATGAAGATCCAAATGCATCAAGAAAATTATCAGAAATTTTACATTCAAAAGGAGTTAACCATTGGCTTGACCTGTGGGGATATGATATAAAACACGATTGGCCAACCTGGAGACAAATGCTTCCTTTCTTTTTAAGCAAGTTTAATTGACATTTTCTAACGATAAAATTTCTGACAATGAGCTGGAGTAGTTTTTTTCAGGATCGCAAATGCAGAATTGAATTTATTGTTACAATTATTGTAACTATTCCTACGTTACTTTTATTCTCACAATTCCTTTCTTTGATTGAACTGCGTGAAGGTGTTGTTCTTAATGATCCTTTACTTCGGCTTTTTAATCCAATTGATCTGACCTGGGCGACCTTTGCGCTGATTTATGTTTCAATTATTTTATTTTTATTGAATATAATTAAACAGCCGGAGAAGTTGATGATTGCAATTCAAACTTATGTATTAATGGTATTCCTGAGAGGAATTGCAATGTATCTAACTCCGTTTAATGCACCCGATAAAATTATTCTTCTCCATGATCCGTTTGTACAACTTTTTGGAAAGGGTGAAATTTTAACCAAGGATTTGTTTTTCTCGGGACATACAGGAACATTGTTTTTGCTTTTCCTTCTGGTAGAAAACAAGTATTTGAAAACTATTTTTTTAGCTGCAACTATTCTCGTGGGCTCTGCTGTACTTCTTCAACACGTTCATTATTCTGTTGATGTTTTTGTAGCACCTTTTGTTGCTTATGGCTCATTTAGAATTATCAAAGTGCTGCATCTTCAGAAACAATCTAAACATTAAAAAGTAATTGCGTTCAATGGAAGACCATCAGTCACTTAATGAAATTGAAAAGTTTGTCGAAAAAGATTTTTTAATCAATGATGACAATTCGCTGATACCTTCAATTGATTTGAATTCGCTTGAAGAATTCAAAAAATATCTCACGGAAAAAATCAAACTACTACTTGAAGAAAAATTTGATGTTCTTGTAAACATACTTTACCGCATTGACATAAACGAAAGAAAGCTGAATGAATTATTTTCCGGAAAGAACAGAGATTCTATCCCTGCTTCTCTCGCCCAAATGATAATTGACAGACAGATTCAAAAACTACATCGCAGAAAACTCTACAAGGAAGGGAAACTGTAATCAAAAATATAATTCAACAAATAAGTTGTTTTATGCATCTGCTCAATCCCGAGAATTTTTTCCCGTTGGCTTTTATATGTTCATTATTGCTTATAATCATTTTAGTATTTAGGTTTAAACAACGCTTAAACAAATTTCTCTAAAAGGCATTCAACATAATTATGTTCCTGTATTTAATATTATATGCAGAAACTCTTAAATTGAATACATATCTGAGCAGGATCAGGAGGGCATTTAATTTTGATCTTAAATAGCAAAAAGATAAAAGAACTTCAAAGCGAAAACGAAGAGTTAAAAAAACTGCTTGAAGGTTTTGCTGATAAGGAAAACCGGCTTAAACAATTCGAGGAGCTAATCAAAAAATCCCGTATTGAATACGCAAATATTACTTTAAAAAAGAATCAAACCGCACAGACACTTGATGTTCTTGAAAACCAGAAGACAAAGCTAAATACTGAACTGCACAAAATATCTTCAGAAATAAGAGAGTTGAGAGATATTAAGCTCTCAGAACAAAATCAGCTTTTGGCACTGGAGAGTATCACAGCATCTTCAAAAAAATTTTCTGAGAAATCCAACAACGATAATCTCGAACAAGCAAAAAATATTATCTATAAAGAAATTGACTCCGCAGAAAAAAGAAAAAACGAAGTGGCATTAGAAACTTTGAAATTCAGGAAAAGATTGGATGAACTCAATTCGAAAATTTCAGAGGTTAACCGGATTAAAAATGCTCTTACGAAGGAAGTTGAAAGGAAAAAAGAAGAAATCAGTATTCTTATTGGAAGAAAGAAAGCAATTTCTCAGGAGCAGAATGACGATATAACTTCTGCACTGATAAGACAAAATGAAGAAAAATTAAAATTTGCCGAAGAACTTCAGATAAAAATAAACCAGCTGCGTAATCAGGAATCAGTTATAATTGATCATTTATCCGATAAAAAAAGTGAACTGAAAAAATTAGAGAAACAGATTGAAGAGAAAAGTCATCTGACCGTTAATGAAGCTGAGATTAATAATTCTATAAAACAGCTAACCTTTTTGGAAGCAAAAAAGAAAGAGCTTCTTCACGAACTGAGTATTAAGATAGAAGCAAAAGAAGCTCGGCTGACATCATTGGATGAGGATTGTAAAGCTAAATTGTGGTCTTTAAATAATTTGAAGAACGAGAACGAGGAACTTTTTGAGAAAATTAATTCCGGAAGTACTCAGTTAAAACATTTAACTGACTCAATTGAAATAGCAACATCAAGGCTTTCGGATCTCGATTATAGTCTTAATGTTCTTGACAAAGAATTTAATAATTTGTTTCAGGATATCGAGAATAAGAAGCATGTAAAAATGGAACTTGATTCACAAATAATTTCCAGGCAGGGTGAAAAAGAAAATCTTGAAGAGGTTATAAAAGAATTAAAAGAAACAACTTCCGTTTTATCTCAGCTTAAAAATGATATTGAAAACGGAAGCGGACAATCTGCAAAAAGATTCACAGGTATTATTCAATATTATAGTTCAACAATCAACGAAATGAACAGCAAAAAATCTGCTCTCGAAAAAGAGATTCGCAGAAACATTAAAACAATCATTGAGAAAGAACAGTTGATAGAAGAAAAACAATCCTCGCTTGAAGAAATGGAAAATATGCTCAATGCGGGGAAAAGTAATTTTTCTTTGTTTGAAGAACTGATGCAATTTTTAGGTGAACAAAAGAAATTACTTTTAATCAATAAAAATTTCATTGATGAGTATAGTCAGGATTCAGTCCCAATCACCAGAAATGAAATTACTGAAAATAAGCTGACTGAATTTGAAAACGCATTGAATGATTTGCTGCACAGTGATACAGATTATTCCACAGATTTGATTAATCGCAGGATTGCACTCGAACAGGAAGTTGAAGAAAATAATTCGGTGCTGAACAACCTGAAAGAAAAGATCAGTGACTCTGCAAATGATCTGTCAGAACTCCGCGAGTCAGTAAATAAAATTAAAGTTGAACATGAAGAGCACAGGGTTGCCATCAACAAACTTGCGTCAATGAAGCAGAAGCTAATTGAAGAAATAAATAAACAACAGATAATAGTTGATAAGTATTCGAAGATTAAAGAAATGATAAGACAGGAGCAAGAACTAATAAAGTTAAAGCGTGATTTTGTAACTACTCAAAATTTAACAAATCAAAGTAAAACCAAAGAAAAAATCATCGATACTCATAATCCTAATTGGATCAAACTTTAGATTTTATCCGTTTACTTTTACATTTCATAAATTAACTTTTATAAATTCCTTATTATTAAAAAGGAAGCAGGAATTGTTATGTGTAAAAAATTTATCTGGAACCTGACTTTTGTATTTTGCTTATTATTTATTTCGCTCAATACTTCTGCGCAAAATTTTACTCCGCCTGAATGGAGTTATAACAAATCTATATATGAAGTAAACCTACGACAATTTACTGCACAGGGAAATATTAAATCATTCCAGGAACATTTACCAAGACTAAAAGAACTTGAAGCAGGCATATTGTGGTTTATGCCTATTCATCCTATCGGCGAAAAAAACAGGAAAGGAACGCTTGGAAGTTATTATTCTGTAAAAGATTTTAAAGCTGTTAATCCGGAGTTTGGATCTCTGGAAGATTTTAAAAACATGGTTCAGTTGATTCACAAAATGGGTATGTATGTCATTATCGACTGGGTTGCTAATCACACTTCCTGGGATAATCATTGGATTATTGAACACCCGGATTTTTATACTACTGATTCTCTGGGAAATATTATCTCACCAAATCCTGATTGGACAGATGTGGCTGACCTAAATTACCACAACGGACAACTCCGGGAAGCAATGATCGATGCATTAAAATTCTGGGTTGAAGAATGTGATATAGATGGATACAGGTGTGATGTTGCAGGAATGATTCCAATCGATTTCTGGATTGAAGCAAGAACTGAACTGGAGCAAATCAAAAATGTTTTTATGCTTGCTGAATGGGATACACCTGAAATGCATCTTGCATTCGATATGACATATGATTGGGGTACGCTTAATGTAATGAATGGTATAGCAAAAAAAGAAAAGTCGGTAGTAGATTTAATTGCTCATCTAAATAAAAATGAATTGGAATTTCCTGAGAATGCATTCAGGATGCAATTCACTTCAAATCATGATGAGAATAGCTGGAACGGAACTGTGTTCGAAAGGCTCGGTGATGGAGCAGAAACATTTGCAGTTTTGACTTGTCTTATTCCTGATATGCCACTGGTTTACACAGGACAGGAAGCAGGAAATAATAAGCGACTCAGTTTTTTTGAAAAAGATATCGTTGACTGGAAAGAACATCCAATGTTCAATATTTATTCAAAATTACTCCAATTAAAAAAGGTTAACAAAGCTCTCTGGAATGGAATAGAAGGTGGTGAAATGATATATGCCGAGTGCAGCGATGATAAAAGTGTACTTGCTTTCACAAGAAGCAATAATGAAGATAAAATATTCGCGGTTTTTAATCTTACAAATAATACTGCTGAAGTTGATATAAGCGGAGAGAACATGCAAGGTTCATTCAGAAACTATTTCTCCGGAAAACTTGAGACATTTTCTGAAAGAGAATCGTTTAAATTAAATCCCTGGGAATACAGACTATATATCAGATAAAGACTTGTGCTGCATTCTAACAAACTGTTGCTTTCCGTAATTGACAATGAACTATTCATTAGACACTGATCCATCCTGTGATTAATATCATTCCTCAATAACCTTATTTTTTTTCTGTACATAAGCTTTTCATTTGTTAGTTGAAATATTGTTTATCAATTATCCCGGCAAGGATTTTGAAAATCGGCACGAAGATAAAGGATGAATGCAATGAAAAAATATTTTACAATCACTTTGTTAACAATTTTTATTCAGCTAACTGATCTGAGCGCACAGCCTTCCGCGAGTCTGTATTTTACAACAGCTTTCCCGATAAATGAATACAGGTTATTTGATGATGAACCTGGTTATGGTGGAAATCTGGAGCTACTTTTACTTACTCCTTCCAAACAACACCCGCTTGGCATCGGTCTGAGTTTTTCTTTTTTTTCACAGGGGTTATTCTGGGCTACTGATTATTACACAGGGGAGACTATTTTGAGTGATAATATGGCTAATAACTTTTCCAATCTTCATTTGGTTTTTCAACTTGCACCAACCGGAGGAACTGTCAGACCATATATCGAATCTTTTTTCGGGGGAAGTTATATTTACTCACATTCACAGGTTTTTACATTGGATTATCTTCCTGTATCTCTTTTTGTTGATGACTGGGCATGGAGCTTTGGTGTTGGTGGCGGATTTAAGTTTTTAATTGGCGGTGAAGAAGGAAATGGATCTGTTTTTCTGGACTTAAAAGGTAGATATCTGATGACATCAGAAGTGGGTGTTCTTGACAGAAATTCTATCCGGTTTGCCAACAATGATTTTTTTTATGCTGTGAACGAATCAAAAATTAATTTCATAGCTGCTCAGATTGGTGTACTTATCTACTTCAACTGATAGTAACTGTTGATAAATTTTTATATTCAACTTTTGACTTATGAAATAATTCAACTTCCATTAACCTGTATCCATCAATAAATAATTTGCTCATCGCCTTTGGCATTTTATTCTTCATTCAATATATTTTTCTCGTGGTATTTTTATAATTTAGTTACTAACGCCATTTTTTCTCTGTGGCTGTTTGACTATGGCAAAGAAAATTTTTCGCCAACTCCGGAACTTATCATGCCAACCATTTAATTTTATCTTAAATTTTTTAAGGAGGCTCCTAATGCGGATAAGTTTATTAGCTGGTATTATTCTTTCAACTTCTATTTTTAACTTCGCTCAATCACCTGAATGGATAAATTTTTTCCATGCACCCGGTAACATTCCTGAAACAATTGAGAATGTAATCTTCGATGAATCAGGAAATATTTATATGAGTGGCTATGGTTATTTCGTATCTGGTGGACAGGGAAATGATTTTTTAACAATCAAAATTAATTCTTCCGGAACTGAATTATGGCAAAATGTTTTTAACGGGGCTCAAAATTCTACTGAACGACCTTATGGAATGTTCGTCGATGATGATGGAAATGTTTATGTCACCGGAACAAGCAGATGGAATTCTAATGCATATAAAATCGTCACACTAAAATATTCAGCAGGTGGCAGTTTGCTGTGGAGATGTGTTTTTGATTCACTTGGTCAATCAGATGGAGAAGCTCATGATGTTTACGTTGATAATGTTGGTAATGTGTTTGTAACGGGAAGAAGTTCACCAGCGAATAATAGTTATTATAAATTGATAACCATAAAACTGGATGCGAATGGAAACGAACTTGACTGGGATTATTTCGAACAAGTCATGAACACAGGTGCTGATGGTACAAATATCATACTGGATAATGACGGTAATATTTATTCCGCTGGATATTGTTACGGTGGACCAAATTACGGGATGGAAGTTGTGCTTATTAGATACAACAGCAACCTTGATACACTCTGGACTTCTCACATAAATGGATCGAATAATTCATTCAACGAATTTGCAGTTGATATTGCAGTTGATGATACCGGGAATGTTTACTTATTATGCTGGTTGCAAAATTCACCCGGCTCTTCTGATTTTGCAGTATTAAAAATCAACACAAATGGTGATGTAGTTTGGCGAGAAGAATTTGATGAAGCTGGTAATCAGGATATTCCCGAAGCAATGACTATGGATAGTGATGGCAACATTTATGTTACAGGAAGAGTGAGAAGAACCGGTGGAGGGGGATATAACGATTTTGCAGTTATCAAATATGATAATGCAGGAATACAACAATGGGTTTCATATTACAACGGTCCAAATAATTTAGATGATGATCCCATAGACATTGCATTAGATCAAAACGGAAATATTTATGTATGTGGTGAATCAAATTCCGATGGAAGTCATTTTAAATTTATTGTCGTTAAATTTAATCCTGACGGATCATCTGGTTGGGATTATATTTATGATGAAAATGTTTCGTCAAGGGCATTTGGTGTTTGGGCAGATAATTCGGGAAATATTTATGCTGCGGGAGATGGTGAAGGATCAAATGGTAGCCAGGATTTTATGGCTGTTAAATTATCTCAAACTTCTGGTGTTAATGATAACAACGCTATTCCAAATCAGTTTGAATTATATCAAAACTATCCAAATCCGTTTAATCCAAATACAGTAATTAAATATCAGTTGCCAGAAACCGGTTTTGTAACATTAAAAGTTTTTGATGTGTTGGGAAATGAAGTTGCAACATTGGTTAATGAAGAAAAAACTGCGGGAAAGTATGAAGTTGAATTTTCGGTAGGTCATCCCGCTGTGCGGGACAGTCCTGACATAGCAAGCGGAATTTATTTTTATCAGATAAAAGTTGAAAATAAATTTATTGAAACTAAAAAACTCGTTTTATTGAAATAGAAAAACGCCCGAAAATTTTTCTATCAACTGTTTTCTCGCATAAGTCCCACAGTCTCGTGGGGCTTTTTTATTTTCTGATACGAAAACTTCGCTCACTCGCTTGAATATTTAAGGTGTATAAACTATGTTTACTTCAAATAAAGACATTAAAGTTTTCAATTTAAAAGTTTAAGGGTATCATAATGAAATCATATTACCGGATAATATTAATTTCATACTTTATTACATTATCGGTTGTTACTAACAATACATTCGCACAAACCGGATGGGAAATTTGTTCTCAGGGAAAAACAAATAATCAAAATTATTCTCCAAATTATTCAATGATCACTCCGCATAATCCATTTAATGTAGTTCATTACAAACTTTATTTTGATCTCTACAATAATTTCCTTACTCCATTTCCAAGATCATTTAATGCTTCCGAAGTAGTAACATTCAGAGTTGATACGGCACTCAGTTCAATTCATCTTGATGCAGTTAATACTTCGCTGACAATTGATTCAGTAGGATTATCTGCAATCTCCTTTACGCATACCAATAACAATATTAATATTCAACTCGATAATATGTATCAGCCAGATGATACGGTTAGTGTTAAAATATTTTATCGGCATTTGAATGTTTCGGATCAGGCATTTTATGTTGGTAATGGATTTGTGTTCACAACAAATGCACCCGAAGGTGCAAGAAAATGGTTTCCGTGTGTTGACCATCCTTCCGATAAAGCAACCTTCGAACTGATAGCAAAGTTTCCGTCAACTGTGAAGTTTGGTTCAAACGGCAGACTCGCCGACTCTGTTCAAATCGCTGATACAATTTATCATCACTGGATAAGCCGGGATCCTATTGCAACCTATCTTATGACACTTTCAGGAAAAGTAAATTATAATCTTGATATTCTTTACTGGCAAAATCCATTTTCACCGGGCGATTCTATTCCTGTTAGATTTTACTGGAATACTGGTGAAAACATTTCTAACCTGAACAATATCAAAACACAAATTATGCCGATGATGACTCATTATTCAAATCTGTTCGGAGAATATCCTTTCGAGAAAAATGGGTTCGCGACTTTAAACAATTTGTTCCCGTGGGGTGGAATGGAAGACCAGTCATTGATTCATCTTTGTCCAAACTGCTGGGATGAAGCTCTTGTTGCACACGAATTCGGACATCAATGGTTCGGAGATCTTATTTCGCCAGCAACCTGGTCGGATGTTTGGCTTAACGAAGGATTCGCAACTTACTGCGAAGCATTATGGCTTGAATATACAAATGGCTATTCAGCATATAAACAGGAAATAAATATTCATGCACAAAATTATTTTGGTGGAAATCCAGGCTGGCCAATTTATAATCCTTCCTGGTCAGTGGTAACTCCCGGAATAAATACTCTTTATAATTTTGCAATAACTTATGTGAAAGGTTCATGTGTGCTGCATATGTTGAGATATGTGGTTGGCGATTCACTTTTCTTTGAAATATTACATTCGTATGCGTCCGATCCAATTTATAAATATGATATTGTAAACACCTCGATCTTAAATGATAAAGTTAATAGCGTTACCGGTGAAGATTATGATTGGTTTTTTGATCAGTGGGTTTATAGTCCAAATCATCCTGTATATCAAAACACATATTCTTTCTCCGGATCAAATATGGATTGGGATGTTGCGTTAACAATTAATCAAACTCAGCAGAATACTGTTTTCTTTGAAATGCCCGTTGAGATCAAAATAAAATTTTTCGATTTAACTGATACAACATTTACAGTGATGAATGATACAAATAATCAATTATTCAGTTTTCATTTTGACAAACAACCCACTGAATTAGTATTCGATCCAAACAACGAAATAGTTCTTAAAATATCGAACACAGTTTTGGTTTCAGTCGATGAAAATGAAAATATCCCATCAGAATTTATTTTAGAACAAAACTATCCTAATCCATTTAATCCAAATACAATAATCAGATATCAATTGCCGGAAACCGGTTTTGTAACATTAAAAGTTTTTGATGTGTTGGGAAATGAAATTGCAAGATTGGTGAATGAAGAAAAAACTGCAGGAAGTTATGAGATTGAATTCAACAGTCATTCTGATGAAAGTCAGAACCTGCCTGCCGGTAGGCAAGGTCTCTCGAGTGGAATTTATTTTTATCAGTTAAAAGTTGAAAATAAATTTATCGAAACTAAAAAACTTGTGCTGATGAAATAGTTTTAATATATGTATGGAATTATTGCCGGAACTTTCTTTTTGTATTTTTCATATTGATCACCGAAGTGTTGAATAAGCAATTGTTCTTCTACTCTTGTTCTGAAAATTGTACCGATAAAATAAAAAACGATCGCAATAATAAATGCCCAAAGCAGAGTCATTGAATATCCTGTAACAATCAGCAAACCGAATAATGCTGAGTAAATCGGATGACGGACAATTTTATATGGACCGGTAGTAATCAACTCGTGACCTTCAATTATCTGTGCTTTAATATTCCATTGTTTACCAAGTGTTTTTACAGCCGATAATCCCAACCACACTGATGCAATTGCAAGAATTCCTGAAAAAATTGTCAACAAGATTTGTATAGAAGAGTTCATTTGAAAAATATTGGTGAAGGGTTCCCTTCTGACTGTAAATACAAATGCAAAACCAACTCCTTCCAGCATCATTCCAATCATTGCAAGTTTGTTTTTCTTCTGTTCATTTTGCTTTTGACGTCTTTTGAGTAAAAGAAATCCAATCGCAAAAACAATCCACATAATAATAGTAATTGCAAGAGAAATTTTATTTACGAGCATCATTAATTCTTTCTGAAATATTTCCAGAAGAAATAAAGAGGTAATCCGGTCATAATCAGAAGCATACCCATTGCAGCATTTTCTGAATCCGAGATAATTGAATTCACCAGAAACACAAATGAGAAGATGACAAAGAACCAGATTGTGTAAGGATATCCAATCACTTTATATGGTCGTGGTACATCCGGCATTTTTTTTCTCAGCACAATAACACCAAACGCAGTGAGCATATAAAAAAACCATGTCGCGAAAATTACATAATCAGTTATTGTATCAAATGAACCCGATAGAACGAGAAGACTTGAAACTATTCCCTGTACAACAAGTGATGTATGTGGTGTTGCAAAACGCGGATGCACTTTACCGAGATAATTAAAAAACATTTTCTCACGAGCCATCGCAAAAGGAACTCTTGCACTTGCCATTAAGCTACCGTTCGCAGCACCGAATGTTGATATGATTACTGCAATAGAAATTATCGATCCGCCATTTTTCCCAAATATTTTTTCTGCTGCCGCGGCTGCCACGAGCGGAGAATTTGCAATCTCTTCAATTGGCATTACATAAAGGTAAGCTATATTAATTAGTACATACACAATTATAACAATCAGAGTACCGTACAATAAACTGAGCGGAATATTTCTCTGCGGATTTTTTACTTCGCCGGAAATAAATGTAACATTATTCCATCCATCATAAGCCCAGAAAGCACCAGAGAGTGATAATCCAATTAAAGCTACAAGATTGGCTGAGGTTTCAGGTGAAATTGAAAAACCGGAACTCAGATTTGATAAACTTCCATCACCAAAAATGAATAATGCCAGAGAAAGAAAAATCATCACACCAATTTTTACGAACGTAACAATTGTTTGAACTAATCCACCAAAATAAACTCCGATATAATTTATTCCAGAAAGAAAAAGAATACATAAGATTGCAAGAAGTTTTGGTCCCCATTCTGCAAATGGATGAATGTTGCCAACCAAAGGCATAAACAAAGTGAAGCTTGAAATTGATTCCGGTAGCGGTGGAAATTTTATGAAGTAGCAAAGATATTCTCCGAATACATAGGCAATTGCTGCCTGACTTCCGGTTTGAATTACAGAAAGAACCGACCAGCCATAAATGAAAGAAGTAAATTCACCATACATTTTTCTGAAATAAACATATTGTCCGCCAGTTGCTTCAATCATTCCGGCAACTTCAGCATTTGATAATGCACCAATAAAAGTTATAAGTCCAGCAGCAATCCAAACAATTATCAAAAGTTCCGGTGACATTAATTGTTCAGCCATTGTCGATGGCTTTCTAAAAATTCCGGAACCGATCATCGAGCCGGCTACAGCCATAACAGCAGCAATCAGTGATAAACTTTTCTTTAACTGAGTTGCTGGCTTTTGCGCGTGCATTCGGTGAGATTAATTAATTTCAAAATGAAATTATAAAGATTATTTAAGGAATTATTCAATTATCTCTGATTTTATTTTTCATTATCAAAATACAAAAAATAATTTCAATTCAAACTAATTGATTGATATTTTTAATTATACATTATCAATTATAAACTATAAATTTTTAATACCCGTCTTCTTCAATATTCCTTTCGGTTACTTTTCCATATCTGGAAACAGTATCTTTGATTTCACTTGCTTTTCCAATCAATACAAACTGCAGATTATCTTTTGGAAAATATTTTTTTATAATCTGACTTGCTTTTGTAACTGTCATTTCATCAACAGCTTTTTCAAAATTATTGATGTAAGAATCTTCTATTCCATAAATATATTTTTGTGTTAAAAATCCAGCCAACGAACCAGAAGTTTCGTAATTAGGAGGAAACTGTCCTTTGATATAACTTTTCGCCGAAGCTAAAGTTTTTTCATCAATTCCATTATCAAAAAGCCTGTTATATGTTTTTAATGCTAGATCAATTGCTGGTTCAGTAAATTGATTTGCCGTAAAAGTGCTGATATAAAAAGTCCCGGTTGTTTTGTACGATGTAAATCTGCTTCTTGCACCATAAGTATATCCGGCATTTACACGAAGCTCATCGTTTAACCAGCTTGTAAATCTGCCTCCAAGGATTGTATTTATTACGTCAATCTGACTTTTGTCAGGATTACTCACAGGTACTCCAAAACCGCCAATCATAAATGTGGTTTCTCTTGCATTTTCTTTGTTGATCAAATAAACTACAGGTTCTTTCAGCTCTTTTTGATCAGGTCTTGTATCATAAATTATTTTAGGCGCAGTTGTAAACCAATCAGCAAAGACATTAACAAGCTGAGCTTCCATTTCATTAGAATTAAAATCACCAACAATCGCAATTGCACAGTTTTCGGGTCTAAAATTCTTCTGATAAAAATCTAAAACTCTGGCTCTGTCTATTTGTTCAATTGATTTCTTAGTGCCGTCAACCGGATTCCCATAAGGTGAGTCATCAAATAAAAGTTTATTATAGTATGAACCGATAACCTGTCTTGGACTTTCTTTTGCCTGATCAAGTTCTGAAATCCATCTTTGTTTTCTTTTAACTATTTCTTCATCAGGAAAAACAGGTGCTTTAATTATTTCTGCAAGTACCGGTAAAAGAGTCGATAAATGTTCTTTCATAAACTGCGTAGAAATACCTGAGTAATCTGATCTGGAATATGTATTAAGGCTGCTACCATAAAAATTGAAAATTGAATCAATCTGATTTTTTAGAAATTTCCTTGTTCCAAATTTCAGCGCTTCCGCAGTAAATGAAGAAAGCCCGCTTAAATCACCATCTCTTACTGCACCGGCATCCATGACCACAGAAATAGAAATTATCGGAACATCTTTCTTCTCCATTAAATAAATAGTTAAACCATTATCCAACTGGACGAGATTATAATCTGGAAGTTTAAACTGTGAATAACTACTGACACTAAGCAGCAAGAATAACAAAGTTTGTTTTAATGGCTGCATAATAGATGGTATCCTTCTGTTCTTATCTTTTTTAATATTACTTAGTAAATAATTGTTTATGGATTTCATTTGTCTTCCTCCGTGTTTAACACCCCAACTGTTCTGTTTTGTCTTGAAAAATATTTTACTGCAATATTTTTAATATCACCGGCTGTAACTTTTTTGTAATCATCCGGAGCTGTAAACATTTTTTTGTAATCGCCAAAAAACAGTTCATAAGTTCCAATGGTATTGGACATTCCATTTATTGTTTCAGTAGTTCTGTAAAAAGACATTAGCTTCTGGTTTTTTACTTTCTGCAGCTCATCTTCACTAATTCCATCATTTATAATTTTATCAATCTCAGACTGGATAGCATTTTCCAATTCACTGGCTTTAACACCATCGCTGCATATACCATATAAATAAAACAAAGTTGGATCAAATGCTTCGGAATAAAATGCTCCAACTTCTAATGCGAGCTGTTTATCATCAACAAGCGAACTGTAGAGTCTGGAAGATTCTCCTTCCGACAAAATTGAGCTAAGTAAATCAAGGGCGTAATAATCTTCTGTACCTGATTGTGGAACGTGATAAGTAATCATTAAATAAGCATTAGGAACTTCCCGCTTAACGAAGACTCTTCTTTCCCCTGTTTGCTCGGGTTCTACTGTGTGCAGACTTCTTGGTTTTGGTCCGGAAGGGATCGGTTGAAAATATTTTTCTGCAAGTTTCTTTACTTCATTTAATTTTACATCACCGCTGATAACTGCAACACAATTATTGGGTGCATAATAAGTATGAAAATAATTTTCCAGATCTTCCTTGGTCCAGTTTTTAATATCAGATTCCCAACCAATAACTGGCCACTGATAAGGATGTGCAATAAACGCTGCGGCTTGCACCTCCTGCCACAATTGTTCAAGCGGATTATTTTCTAAGCCAGTGCTCCTTTCAGAAAGAATTACACCGCGTTCGCTTTCTATCATTTTAGGATCAAAATTCAGATTGGCAATTCTGTCTGCTTCAAGATCAAATATCACTTCTAATGAGCTTGAAGGAAACCAATCAGTATAAGCAGTGATGTTCTCGGAAGTATATGCATTATTAGACCCTCCATTTGCTTCCATAACACGATCAAATTCTTTAGGTCCGTATTTTTTTGCACCATTAAACATCATGTGCTCAAAGAAATGTGAAATGCCGGTAATACCTGTATATTCGTTCCTAGAACCGACTTTAAAAAACAGATACATATTTGCATTTGGAATTGAATGATCCTCAAGAACAAAAATTTTCATCCCGTTTTTGAGTGTAAACGATTTTACATCATCTGCTTTAACTTGTGCAAAAAGTGAAACAGCAGAAAACAGAAAAACAAAAATGTACTTCATAATTTTCCTTAAATAATTAAACGATTGATTTAAAAATACAAATTGTGAAGTGTTATTTAAGAATAACTTTTATGAGCGGTAAGTAAAAAGAATTAAGGGCAGATATTTAATTCCATCAGAGCAAGTGCTCTGATGGAAAACATAGCAGTTTTTAGGCCTTATTTAACTCGGCTGAAATTTCAATCTTAACTTCGTCACTGACCACAATACCGCCAGCTTCAGTTAAGGCATTCCATTGTAAACCAAAATCAAAACGATTTAGTTTTCCAGATATTTCAAATCCTGCAACATCAACACCGCCAAACCCCTTTGTTGACCCATTATAAGTAACGTTCAAAGAAATCTCTTTCTTTGTTCCACGAATAGTTATGTCTCCAATAACAACATAATCCTGATCTGATTTTTTTGATATTGATTTTGAAACGAATGTAAGCTTGGGGTGGTTAGCAGCATCGAAAAAGTCTGCTGATTTTAAGTGTCCGTCTCTTTGTTCATTCTTTGTATTTATGCTGTTTACATCAGCTTCGAAAGAAATTTTAGCATCAGAAAAATCTGCTTTTTCTGACTCAACTGTGCCGGAAAAGGAATTGAACTGACCTGTAACAGTAGAAACCACAAGGTGTTTTACTTTGAATTTAATTTCGCTATGTGCCGGATCAACTTTCCATATTGTCATAAAAATATTCTCCTTTAATTAATTGTTTTAAATTTTAGTCAAAGATATGTGTTATGACACGCATTTGTCAAGCCAGAGATATTAATAATACATTAAAAACTGTTTTTTGTGATTATAATCAAAAAAGTTTGTGTTTGTCTATGGATTTAAGCTACAATTATCGCAATTGCCACAAGGTTTTTCTCCAGGAAAACCAAAATAATCCGAAATAAAAATACGCCTGCATTTTTCGTTTCTAAAGTAGTTTACCATCGAAAGAAGTTTTTTATTGTCGTTTAATAATTTTTCTTTAAGGTAATCTTCATCCAGCAAAATTGCTGGAAGAGACTCAATAACTTTAAGATTTTTCTGTTCAATTTCTCCTTCAGTTACCCCATAACGATCTAACATTGCAATTGCAGTTTCAATTCTAAAATCATTCCTGTTTTTAAAGCTCATTTGTTCACGTAAATAATCAATCCCGCTTGAGTTTATCAATCCAATATCCCGCTGTAACAAATTGTAAAGGGCAAAATAAAAATCCGCATCCGGATTTGACCATTTAATAAACTCCATTTGTGTGTATAGGTCTTCCTGATTGTAAAGCAGTAAACACAATGAATCTTTTCCGTCTCTGCCTGCTCTGCCAATTTCCTGATAATATGATTCAATTGACGAAGGAACTTCAGCATGAATGACAAATCTTATATCTGCTTTATCTATTCCCATTCCAAATGCATTTGTTGCAAGAATGAGTTTTTGTTTACCATTTAGAAAGTCTCTTTGCATTTGTTTTCTCTGCCTATCTTCCAGCTTACCATGGTAAACTCCATGCTCAAATCCTTTATCACCAATAATCTCAGAAAATCTTTCAAGAGTTTTAATAAGTGAAAAATATATAATTCCACTTCCGTCATATTTTTCTAATGTTGAACAAATTTCTTTTAACTTTTCTTTATCATCAAAAACATCTGCTGCTTCTAATCTGAGATTTGGGCGCTCAATTCCCTGATGAAATATTTTTACTTCATCAGTTTTGAGATTGAGTTTTAATATAATATCTGCCTGAACATCTTTAGTGGCAGTAGCTGTTAGTGCAATGGTAAGCGGATTACCAAGTATTTTTCTGAACTCTCCTATACGCGAATAATCAGGGCGAAAATCATGTCCCCATTCCGAAATACAATGCGCCTCATCAACAGCAAGCAAATCAATTTTAACGGTTTTTAGTTTTTCAACAAAATCTTTTTTACGGAATCTTTCCGGCGTTACATAAAGTATTTTGATACTCCCATTTAAAAAATCTTCCAACCCTTTTTCCCGTTCTTGCTTTGAAAGAGTAGAATTTATAAAAGCTGCCGGTACATTTTTCTTTCTTAAAGCATCAACCTGATCCTGCATTAAAGCAATCAGCGGACTTATTACAATGGTTTTATTTTCAAAATAAAGTGCTGGTATCTGATAACATAAAGATTTTCCGCTGCCGGTTGGCATTAGAACTAAAGAATGTTTTCTTTCTTCAGTTATCCGCTTAATTATGGTCTCTTGTAAACCTCTAAAAGATTCGAAACCAAAATAATTTTTTAGAATTATTTCTGCTTTATCCATATAACCGATATGTTTTAATAATCATCAATTTTTAACAATGCTAATTTATCTCAATTATTTAAACATTATTTGCGATAATTAAATTACTTTTGCGTTGTAAAGATATTCAAATATTTTTCAATAGAAGGTTTAATTAAGCAGGCATAAGAGATTACGTTATTTAGCAATAAACTTTATGATAATAAAAACCACAAAAACTATTCTACTTGTTGAAGATGAACCAACAATTGCAATGACAGAAGCCAATACTCTGAAAAAACACGGCTATGAGGTGATAATTGCATACAAAGGAGAAGAAGCAGTTGTCATTGCATCAGAAAATAAAGAAATAGATTTAATTTTAATGGACATTGATCTGGGGAAGGGAATTGATGGAATCGAAGCAGCTCAAATTATTCTTCAAAGCCGCGAAATTCCTGTTGTGTTTTTCTTAAATCATGCCGAAAGTGAAATTGTAGAAAGAACTGAAAAAATCACTTCTTATGGATTTTTTGTTAAAAACACCGGAGAAGCAGTGCTGCTTGCAACCATCAAAACAGCATTTAAACTTTTTAATGCACATACCACAATGCTTGAAAATGTGAGAAGACTTAATATGTCGTTAGAAGGTACAGGCATCGGATTATGGGATATGAACTTTAGAACACAACAAGTTTACAGGAATGATAATTGGTTTGCAATGCTTGGATATGAGCTAAACGAAGCTTCCGGTTCACTTGATTTTTGGAAAGGGATTATTCATCCGGATGATTATGAATATGTAATCAAGGAAACAGAAAAACATCATAAGGGTTTAACAGAGTATTTAAAAGTTGAACACAGACTAAGATGTAAAGATGGTTCTTATAAGTGGATTCTTAATTGGGGAAAAATTTTTGAAAGAGATAAAAAAGGGGAGCCCCTGAGAGCTTTGGGTGTTCATATAGATATTAACGAAAAAAAACTGGCTGAGGAATCTTTAAGAAAAAATAAAAATAAATTACAAAGTATATTTAAAGCCGCACCAATTGGTTTCGGACTTACTTCGAACAGGATTCTTATTGAAGTAAACGAAAGAATTTGCTCTATGCTTGGTTACTCCTGTGATGAGTTGGTTGGTAAAAGCGCAAGGGTCCTTTATCCGACACAGGAAGAATTTGAATATGTTGGCAGTGCTAAATACGATCAAATTGCAAACCACGGAATTGGAACTGTTGAAACACGATGGCAAAGAAAAGACGGCAGCATTATAAATATTCTGTTAAGCTCAATACCACTTAATCTTGAAGATATTACAGCTGGGGTTACTTTTACAGCAATTGATATAACCGAAAGAAAAAGAGTTGAAGAAGCACTGCAAACAAGCCTTGTTAAATATCAGGTATTGTTTGATTCGTTTCCACTTGGAATTACCGTTTCTGATCAGGCGGGCAATATACTTGAAAGCAATAAACAAGCTGAAAGACTCCTTGGAATAACAACACAGGAGCAGAACTCAAGACAGATAGACAGCAAAGAATGGTATATAATCAAAACCAATGGATCGATTATGCTGCCTGAGGAATATGCTAGTGTGATCGCACTTAAAGAAAATCGCCTTGTTGAAAATGTTCAAATGGGTATAGTTAAAAAGGATGAGGAAATAGCCTGGATAAATGTTACTGCTGCTCCAATTCCCCTAAAAGATTATGGCGTTGCAGTTGCCTATGGAGATATTTCAGAGCGTATTAAGTACGAAGAAGAATTAGCCCGCTATCGGCGCGAGCGTGGCATCCTCCAGGACGACGCGGCGCACGCGGGGCAGAAGCAGGCCGCAGTGCTCGAGGCGACGCGCTCGCCGCTGGCGATCATGC
>JAANMV010002135.1_pt1 | contig 19975 bp, 20 predicted proteins | sample 7279661 | NCBI WGS metagenome assembly JAANMV01 (sample SAMN14094540, study PRJNA606508) | bioreactor metagenome | isolation source: A lab-scale SPAN reactor treating ammonium-rich wastewater day 121 | place: Ireland: Galway | collected 2017-05-16 | reverse complement strand
TTCGGGGAGCATGCGGCCCTGGGCGGAGACGCTCGGCAGCGCCACGAGGTCGCGCAGGTCCGCCAGGCCCCGCTCGATATGCACGGTCAGGTCAGTGGGGGTCATGGGCAAGGGGTCCATTGAGGAGTGGAGCAGGAAGTTCAGTGGGCACGGGCGGGGCCGCCTGACGCGTCAGGATGTACGCGGGACGCTCGCCACGGAGGAAGTCCGTGACCTGGTACCCGGCGCTGAACAGGACGTGGAAAGCTTCACGGGTCTGTTCCCGCCAGTGCAGGGCCTGGGCCGGCGCGTGCGTGAGCAGACCCGTCAGGTCGGGCGGCACGTGCAGCGCCAACCCATTTCCTTCCGGGAAGGACCCGTGGAGGGTGCCGGTGACGGGATCGTTCACGGCGGGCAGGCTTGCCGGGTCCGGGTGCCGGGCGGGCAGGACGGCGGGCGTCCAGGCGGCCACCAGGCGGTCCGACGGCAGGCCGGCGTTGATGCCGCCCATCTCGCCGTAGAAGTCGTCCAGGTAGGTGTGGGCCGCGGCGCCCAGACGGTGGATGTTGAAGTGGGCGTTCAGGGCCCGCAGGGGATCGTAGGTCCACTCGATGCGGGTCACGCCGCGCGCGGCGCACCAGTCGCGCTGGTGTTCCTTGAGCTGCAGGGCCAGGCCGCTGCCGCGCCAGTCGGGGTGGACGGCCAGCAGGTGCGAGTGCTGCACGTGCGGCTGCGCGGTGGGAAGCCCCACGACCAGCCCGACCAGCTGCGTGCCGTGCAGGGCGCCGGCGACGAGTCCGCCGATGTGCTCCAGGGCCCGCAGGGCGTCGCGGGGGAACACGTCGCGTTCCGAGCCGCCCCACACCAGGAACTGCAGGTCCTCAGCCTGCGTGAGTTCCGCGGGGCCGTGCAGTTCCCGCAGGGTCAGCGCGGGGGTGCGGGGGGTCACGGGCACCGGATGTCCTGTCCGAACCACTTCTGGCTGAGCTTGGCGTACGTGCCGTCAGCCTGCAGCTTCTTGATGGCGCCGTTCAGCGCGTCACGCAGTTCCGTGTTGCCTTTGGCGACCGCGCCGGCGTTGCGTTCCTGGGAGATGGCCTCCCCGATCACGATCTTGCCGGTCAGGCCGGTCTGCTTGAGCATGTACGCCACGACCGGGCCGTTGCTCGTCCAGGCGTCCAGGCGCCCGGCCTGCAGCGCTGTGAGGATGGTCTGGTCGTTCGGGTAGGTGCGGACGCTCTTGATGCCGGGGATCGCCTGAAGCACGGGAATCTGCGCGGTGCCGATCTGCGTGCCGACCACCTTCCCGGCCAGGGCCGTGCGGGTGAGCGGCCCGCCTTTTTTCGCGACGATGTTCACCGCGGAGCAGTAGTGCGGATTGAGGAACGCCACCGCCTTCTGCCGTTCCGGGGTGATGGCGTGCGAGGCGAGCACGACGTCGTACCGGTTCTGGTTCAGGCCGATCAGCAGGCCGTCGAAGGGCTGCGCGGTCCACTCGACTTTCAGGTTCAGGCTTTTGGCCACGGCGTTGCCGAGGTCCACCTCGAAGCCGCGCAGCTGCTTGCCCTCGTAGTAGTTGAAGGGCGGAAAGGCCCCCTCGGTCGCGATCTTCAGCGTGCCGGACGCCTTGATCTGCGCCAGGGTGCGGGCCTCGGCGTTCGCGCCGAGCGAGGTGAGGACCAGGGCGGCAGACAGCAGGAACAGGGCTCGGTTCATGGGACTCCTCCGGTGGAACGATCTGGGGCGTGGCGGGCGGCTCAGTACACTTCGTCGGGGGGCGGCTGATCGGGGCGGTCATCCACATGCGGGACGGCGCCGGCCTGCACGGTGAGGCGGTGGCGGGTGACGCGGTCGAGCACGGCGGGGTTGAGGGTCACGCCGATCCCGGGGCCTTCGGGGACCGGCATCAGGCCGCCCTGCACTTCGAGGGGTTCGTGGATGATGTCGTGGTCCCAGTAGCGGCTGGCGCTGCTGGTGTCGCCCGGCAGGCAGAAGTTCGGCAGGGTGGAGAGGTGGATGTTGTGCGCGCGGCCCACGCCCGTTTCGACCATGCCGCCGCACCACATCGGCACGCCGAACGCGAGCGTGAGGTCGTGGATGTGCCGCGCCTCGAGGTGACCGCCGACCCGGGCGACCTTGAGGTTGATGACGCGCGCCGCTCCGAGCGTCAGGGCCTTGCGGGCGTCGTGGACGCTGGTGATGCTCTCGTCCAGGCACAGCGGCGTGCGCAGCAGCGGTTGCAGCGCGGCGTGGTCCACGAGGTCGTCGAAGGCCAGGGGCTGTTCGATGTAGCGCAGGCGGTAGGCGTCCAGCGCCTGCAGGGCGGCCGTGTCAGCCAGCGTGTAGGCGCTGTTGGCGTCCACGGTCAGCTGCAGGTCCGGCAGGGCCGCGCGCACTGCCGCGACGGGCACCTCGTCCCAGCCGGGTTTGATCTTCAGCTTGATGCGCTGGTAGCCCTGCTCGGCGTGCGCGGTGGCGAGCTCGGCGGTCGCCTCGGCGCTGCGCTGAATGCCGAGGCTCACGCCGACGGGCACCGCCGGGCGCACGCCGCCGAGCAGCTGCCACAGGGGCAGGTCCAGGTGCTTGGCCCACAGGTCCCAGAAGGCCATTTCCACCATGGCCCGCGCCATGCGGTTGCCGCGGTAGGGGGCGAGCAGCTGCGCGAGCGCTTCCGGGTTCGCCAGGGACCGCCCGAGCACGCGGGGCAGCAACTGGCCTTCGAGGAAGGCCACGGCGCCGGGCACGGTCTCCTCGCGGTAGAGCGGCAGGTGGTCCATGACGCCCTCGGCGTGCCCTTCGAGCCCGCCGGCCCGCAGGGTCAGCAGCGGCACGTAGCGGCGGCGCATCACGCCGAAACTCGTCTCGAACGCGAAGCGGATGGGCATGTCGAGGACGCGCAGTTCGGCGCTGTCGAGGGTCAGGCCGGCGCCGCGGGGCAGCGCGGGCCGGGTGAGGGCATCAGCAGGTGAGGACATCGAGATCTCCGAGTTCCTGCTCGGCGGCGTTCAGGCGGTCGGCGCCGAGCAGGCTGACGAGCTTCGAGGCGAGCAGGGCACTCGCACTGGCCGGCAGGGCGAGCGGCACGAACCGCCCGTCCGCGCCGCCGGCGCCGTCCTGGCCGGGGGTGGGCAGGACGAGCAGCCGGGCGGCCTGCCGGGCGTGCGGGGCGACCGGGCTGTCGGTCACGAGGGCCAGCGGCACGCCCCGGCCAAGGAACCGGCCGGCGAGGGCCGTGGTGCTCTGGGCGTAGCGGCGCACGGTGAAGGCGACCAGCAGGTCCGCCGGGCCGGCGTCCAGCCAGGCTTCCGGGTGCGCGAGGACCGGCCCGGTCAGCAGGTGCACGTCGGGACGCACGGCGTGCCACAGGTGGGCGGCGTATGACGCGGCGGCCGCCGAGCCGCGCGCGCCGGTCACGTACACCCGCCTGGCCTGTGCGAGGTGGCGGGCCAGGTCGTCGAGCGCCGATTCGGGCTGGCGCATGACCGCCTGGAACGCGTCAATCTCGCGTTGCCAGTGGGCGGCGGCGTGGGATTCGGCAGGCAGGGGCCGGGGGGCGTGCCGGGCGCGCAGTTCGGCCCGCACGGCGCGTTGCAGGTCGGGATACCCGCGGTAGCCCAGGGTCTGTGCGAAGCGGGTGACGCTGGACGGGTTGACGCCCACTTCCTGGGCGAGCTCGGCGGCGCTGGTCAGGGGCAGGTCCTGCCAGTGCAGGTGCAGGTGGTCGGCGAGGCGCCGTTCGGTGGTCGTGAGCGTGGCGGCCGCGCCGCGCAGCAGGTCAAGCAGGGTCGGGGTCTGGGGAAGCTCTACCGCGGGGGTTATGGTCCTCACCTCTTTGCAATTTGTCGTGCAAGAAATTTAAGTGATTGCAAGAAAAATTGCAAGACCCGGCCGGATGGCAGGCAGGGCCCGCAGGGGGGGCCTGCCTGCGGAGGATGATCTCAGCCGGCAAAGGAGGTGTTTCCGGCCCGGTCAGCGGGTGAGGCCCCCGATGTCCCTGCGCTCCGCGGACTGCACCCGGGCCCTGTCCGCCCGGGGGTAACTGCGGCACTTCGAGTGGAACGAGACCGGCCAGCCCCGGTACGCGCGGTGGTACGTGAGGGTGAGCAGGACATCGTCACGCTCCACGCTGACCTTGCCCTCGACCTGGGTCACGTCGGTGAACCCGGCCCTCACCAGCGCCGTCCGGACCGCTTCAAGCTGGCGGGCGACGTCGCCCTCACGGGCCTGCATGATTCCCCCGCCGACATACTCGTACCCCACGCCGCCCAGGCAGCTCGCCCAGCGGGCGTCGGCCTTCAGGTCGGTGCCGCCGATGGCGCGGGCCGCCGCGAGCATGGCCTCACGGGCGGCGGCCGTCACCGCCTCCTCCGTGGCGGCCGCCGGGCGCGCGTCCCGTCCCGTCGTGCAGGCCGGCACCAGCGCCAGAATGGCCAGCGTGGCCGGGAGGAGGAAGGGGGGCCGCATGCCCGCATCATAGGGGCCGGGCCAGGCCGCCCGGCACGCTAGCCTGTTGCGGCTGGGGAGGGACGGGTGAGCCGGAGGCAGAGCGTAAGGAACTGGTGGCGTCTGGGACCGCCGGCGCGCGATCACCTGCCGGCCGCGCGCATCGCCGCGGGTGTCGCCGCGCCGCTGCTCACGCTGCTGTGGCTGGGCCGACTGGACCTGGCGGTCTTCGCCACCTTCGCGGCCTTCACCGGCATCTACGCCCGGCATGAGCCGCCCGGAGCGCGGCTGCGTCATCAGGCCCAGAGTGCGCTGCTGCTCCTGACCTGCCTGGCGCTGGGGCTGATGCTGTCGCGGGCCGGCGCGTCCCTGTGGGCGGTCACCCTGACGGGGGCTGTGACCGCCGGAGCGGGCGCCCTGCTGGCGGCCGTGTGGGGGCTGCGTCCGGCCGGCGCGTTGTTCTTCGTGTTCGCCCTGACCACCGCCGGGACGCTGACCGCCCCGCCATCGCCAGCTGAGGCGATGGGGACGGCCGCCGTCACCGCCGCGTTCTGCCTGCTGCTGGGTCACCTGGGCGCACGCTACTCAGCGCGGGTTCGTCCGGCGGAACTGGCGTCACCCCCAGGGCCCGTGCCCGGGCCAGACGTCCGGTGGCACGGCCTGCGGCACCTCATCGCCGCCCTGCTCGGCGGCGTGGTGGGCATGGCCCCGGGGGTGGGGCACACCGCCTGGGCCATGGTCGCGGCGGTTGCCCCGATCTCCGCGCAGGACCACCAGGGCCGCGTGAAAAGGGCCGTGCAGCGCGTGACCGGCACGCTGGGTGGCCTGCTCATCAGTGCCGCGCTGCTGGCCGTGCCCTGGCAGCCGTGGCTGCTGGTGGTGTGGGTGATCGCCCTGCAGTTTCTCGCGGAGCTGTACGTGGTGCGCAACTACAGCGTCGCGCTGCTGTTCGTGACGCCGCTGGCGCTGCTGATGGCGCACCTCGGCCACCCGGACGCCGCCTCCACGCTGCTGTGGGCTCGGGCCGTGGAGACGGTGCTGGGCGCCCTGGCCGGCCTGGTCGTGGTGCTGCTGGTGCGCTCACCGGCCGAACGCCGTGCGCCGCGTTCAGGCACTCCGCGCGGGACCGGGTGAAGGCGCCCGGACGAGGGGCTAGGCTGGGGGGGCCGGTCCGCGTGCGCGGCACGTTCCGGTCATTGGAGCGGACCCGCGTGACGCCGGGGAGGTGCCGGGCATGGCCCATTTCATGTTTGCGACCGGGATCGAGAACAGCAATCCCACCCTGCAGGGCGGCCGGGTGCGGGTCGACCAGATGCGCGACTGCGGGCACGACAACCACTACGAGCTCGACTTCGACCTCGCCGTGGACCTCGGGGTCAATACCCTGAGGTACGGCGCGCCGCTGCACCGCACCTTCACCGGGCCCGGTCAGTACGACTGGACGTTCGCGGACGCCACCTTCGGGGCGCTGCGCCGCCGTCCGCTGCTGGTCATCGCCGACCTGTGCCATTTCGGCGCTCCGGACTGGCTGGGAGATTTCCAGAACCCGGACTTCCCGGAGCAGTTCGCGGCGTACGCGGGGGCGTTCGCCCGCCGGTACCCGTGGGTGCAGCTCTACACCCCGGTCAACGAGATGTACGTCTGCGCGCTGTTCAGCGGAAAGTACGGCTGGTGGAACGAGGCCCTCACCACCGACCGCGGGTTCGTCACGGCGCTCAAGCACCTGGTGCGCGCCAACGTCCTGGCCATGCACGCCATCCTGGAGGTGCGTCCCGACGCCCTGTTCATCCAGAGCGAGTCCACCGAGCAGTACCACGCCCGCGTGCCGGGGGTGCTGGACGTGGCAGCCTTCCTGAACGAGACGCGCTTCCTGTCTCTGGACTTGAACTACGGGCGGGACGTGAGCGCGCGGATGCTGGAGTACCTGCTCGACAACGGCCTGACCCGTGAGGAGTACGCGTTCTTCCTGGGCCACCGCCTCAAGCCGCACTGCGTGATGGGCAACGACTACTGCGTCACCAACGAGCACTGCGTGTACCCGGACGGACATCTCGAACCCTCCGGGGACGTGTTCGGGTACGCCATGATCACCCGCGAGTACTTCGACCGCTACCGCCTGCCGGTGATGCACAGTGAAACGAACGCCCCCGAAGGGCCGCTCGGGCGGGAGGCCGTGGACTGGCTCATCAAGGTCTGGGCCAACGTCATCAGAATCCGGAACGATGGAGTGCCGGTCATGGGCTTCACCTGGTATTCGCTGACCGACCAGGTGGACTGGGACACCGGCCTGCGCGAACGCCACCTGCGCCCCTACCCGGTCGGGCTGTTCGACCTGGAGCGGCGCGTGCGTCCGGTCGGCACCGCGTACCGGGACCTGATCCGCGCGTGGCAGGAGGTGCTGCCGACGCAGAGTGTCGCCCTCACCCTGCCGCTCGCCCCGGCCGCGCCCGTCACCCCGCGGAGCAGTGCCGGCCCACTGCCCCGCCAGGAACAGGCGGAGGACATGGGCCGGGAAGAACGTGGGAGGGTCAGCGCAGGCCGTGCCGGCGTCCCCAGGCGATGACCGCGGCGTTGAATGCCTCTGCACGCTCGAAGTTCACGGCGTGCGCCGCGCCCGGGATCATCACGAGCTGACTGCCGGGGATGTTCTGGTGCATCTTCAGGCTGAACTCCGGCGGGTAGACGGTGTCCTCGACGCCCCCGACGATCAAGGTCGGCACCCGGATCGTCCTGAGCATGGGTACCGAGTCGGGCCGGGTGGCCAGGGTGGACGCGCCGGCCACGTCTCCGGCCACGGACGCCTGGCTGACGATGGCGGTGAGGATCTTCGCGTCGTTCATCCGGTGGGTGCGGGTGTCGCCCGTGAGCATGTCCTTGAGCAGTTCAGGCGCGAGGGACTGCGGGCCGAAGGTGCTGGCCTTCTGCGCCATGCCCTTCCAGATGTGCTGCTCGACGATCCCGGCCGGGTTGGCGAGGGTGGCGATCAGGATCATGCCCAGGAACCGCTCCGGGGCGCGGCGGTACATCTCGAAGGTGATCGGGCCGCCCATGCTCATGCCGCCGATGACCGCCTTGGGAATGCCGAGCTTGTCCAGAACGCCGAGTGCGTCGCTGGCGTAGGTTTCCAGGCTCCCGGGGTTGTTGGCCGGTGCGGTGCTCCGGCCGTATCCGCGGTGGTCGATGGTGATCACGCGGTAGCCGGCGCCGGCGAGCGCGTCGCGGTTGCGGGCGAACAGTTCCCCGCTCAGGGGGTAGCCGTGCAGCAGCAGCAGGGGGGTGCCGGCGCCCTGGGAGACGTAGTGGATCTGCGCCCCGTTGATGTCGAGCAGCCCTTCCTGCCGCGCGGCGGGTGCGCTGCCGGCCTGGGCGGCTCCGGTCAGAAGGGCGAAGCCCAGGGCCAGTGTCATGCTGCGTTTCATGGTGTCTCCCCTGTTCCGGTCGTGAACGCCCGGCCATTCAGTCAGTGTTCTGACTTATTCTGGGGGCGGCCCGGACCCTGTTCCTGAACCGGGCTTCATGGCATGTTGGGAGAGTGACTGCCCGGCCCACGCAAGGAAAACGCGAGGAGATCATCCGCGCCGCCCTGCGCGAGTACCGGCGAAACGCCATCAGCGGCACCACCCTCAAGGACGTCGCCCGGGCCGCCGAGATGCCCCTGGGCAACCTCTACTATTACGTCAAAACGCGCGAGGAACTCATCCTGGCCGTGCTTGACGAATGCGCCCACGACCTCCAGGCCCTGCTCGACCGGCTCTCTCCCCTGGACGACCGCGCCTGGCTGGCCGCGTACCTCGACTGGCTGCTCGAGGACCCCGCGGAAGCCAGCCAGCTCGGCTGTCCCTTCGGCGCCCTGGCCACCGAACTGCGCGCCCTGGGTGACCCGGCCGCGGACCGCGCCGCGGAGATCGTCGAGCACTACCGTCAGGCGGTCGCCCAGCGGACCGAGGCCCTGACCGGCGGTGACCCTGACCGGGTGTTCCTCGTCGTGCAGGGCGCCTACACGGTGGCCAAGGTCCTGAACGACCCCGTGCTGTACCAGCGCAGCATCGGGCAGCTCCGGGCCCTGCTCCACCCGACTTCGTCGCGGTGAGGATCGCGTGCTTCCCCCCGCGGCCACTTCAGGGGGTGGGATGGCGCAGCCGCAGGTCCTGCCGCCCTTTTACGCCGGTCAGGAACGTCTCGGGATGTCCGGCGAAGGATGCGCGGAAAAATGACCTCAGCGCCCCGTCGACCGACCGCTGGCCCGCTTCCAATCGGTAGCCGCGCGGGGAGAGCAGCGGGGAGAGGCGAGGCGTGAGGGTGAACGACAGGTGATTGCTGTTCGGCAGTTCCAGCCACACCGGGTGATCCGAACTGAGCGCCATCAGCTGCCGCCAATGCTGCATGGCCTGCGGCAGGGCCGCGCTGGCCTGAGCGCTGATCAGCAGCAGCGGCTTCGGACTGCCGTGAGGCGGCATGCCCCGGGCCCACCCGCCGTCCAGGTTCGCGGCCGCCCGGCACCGCGGCTCGACCCGGCACACCTCCACCGCCGTCACGCCCCCGAAGGAGTGACCGAACGACGCCACCCGGCCCAGGTCAAGGTGCCCCCCCAGCAGCGCGTCCGACGCGTTCCAGGAGGCCAGCGCGTCATACGCCGCCCGTTGATCATTCATCCAGTGGGGCAGCAGCAGCTCCGTGGACCGCTCGGTCTGGTCCGGCCGGATTCCGAAGCGGGCCAGGTTGAACGGGCGGACCTCGCCGTCCGGGAAGACCGTCACGGCGGCCGCGTCCGTGTGGTCCAGCGCCACGACCACGAACCCGTGGCTGGCAAGGTCCTGGAAGGTCTCGCTGCTCTGCAGGCGCAGGCCCGTCAGTCCCGGGGAGAACACCAGTACGGGGAAGGTCCGCGCCGCGGCGGGCGCGTCCGTGGAGGCGGTCACCTTGACGTACCGCAGGTGCTGCAGGAAGGGCGCGGCTGCCGGAACGCCGAACGCCTGACCCAGTCCGGTGGCGATCTGGGCGGGTTCGCGCGTCAGGGGCGCGGAGGCTGAGCGCGCCGACGCCGGGTACCAGACCGTGGTCATCAGCCGGCGACCGGGCCGGACCGCCACTTCCCGCTCGGTCACGCCGACGAGATACGCTCCCGTGGGCCGGCCCAGCTGGAAGACCGGCAGCGCCCACGCCGGAAGCAGGGCGAAACCAGCGACCAGCACGCCGAAGACCGTGCGCAGCCCGCGGCCCGGCCGGCGCTTGCGCAACCGCCCCTGCAGGAACAGGGCGCTCACCGCCAGCAGGTACAGCGGAATCATCTGCGTGCGCCCCCCCTCCAGCGCCAGCTGCAGCAGGCTGCACAGGGCCGGCAGGGCCCCTGGAAGCCAGGAGGCCACGCCTCCCCGCGGGCGCTGGGGAACGAACGGCTGGAGGACAAACGGCAAGAAGGCGAGCAGGACGAGCCATTCCATTGGACGCATAACCGGAGCCTAGGGGCCGGCACGCACAGCGGAATCCGTCAAAAGTCAGCGTGGCAACAGAGCGGGGCGCTGTGCAGGCAGCCTGCGCCCCGGTGCGTCACCCCGCCTGCTGGCGTTGCATTCCCAGGGCCCGCCCGGCAAGATCAGCAGCACATGGTCATCACGCGAACGCTGTCGGCGCCAGGCGGGCGAACCCTGCAGGTGTACGACTCGGGCTCGCCGGTCCCCTCGGCCCTGACCGTCTTCTGGCACCACGGCACCCCCAACGTCGGCGCGCCCCCTGAACCGCTGCTGGGCTGGCCGGTCCGCTGGCTCAGTTATGACCGCCCGGGGTACGGCGGGTCCAGTCGACTGCCAGGCCGGAACGTCGCCCAGGTCGCGCGGGACGTCGCCTGGATCGCTGGGCACCTGCAGCTCGACCGCTTCGCGGTGATGGGTCACTCCGGCGGGGGACCACACGCGCTGGCCTGCGCCACCCTGCTGCCCGGCCAGGTCGTGGCGGCGGTCAGCGTCGCCGGTCTGGCGCCCCACGGCGCGCCCGGGCTGGCGTACTTCGAGGGCATGTACCCCGGCGGGCGCGCGGAACTCGAGGCCGCCACCCGGGGCGAGGCGGCCCTGGCCGGGGTGCTCGCGGGCGGCGGGTACGATCCGGAAATGTTCACCCCACGGGACCACCAGGCGCTCGGGACCTCCTGGCAGTGGCTGCATTCGGTCGTCGGACCTGCCCTCGAACACGGCCCGGGCGGCATGATCGACGACGACCTGGCGTACGTCCGCCCCTGGGGCTTTGCCCCCGGCCAGATCCAGGCCCCCGTGCTGCTGCTTCACGGGGAAGCCGACCGGATCGTGCCGGTCCGCCACGCCGCCTGGCTGGCGGCGGCCCTGCCCCGGGCCGAACTCCACACCAGCCCGGACGACGGACACATCTCAATTCTCGACCTGGGCGGGGACGCCCTGGACTGGCTGATTCAAGGAGCGTCATGACCACGGACCCGACCTGGACCGACCACATCTTCGCCATCACCCTCTTCGCCGAGGACCTCCCTGCCGCCCGCGCCTTCTACCAGCGCGTTTTCGGCCTGCCGGTGCATTTCGAGGGCGAAACCTCCGCGGTCTTCCGGTTCGGCGGGACCCTCATCAACATCCTCGCGATCGGACAGGCCGACGAACTCATCGCGCCAGCCCGGGCCGCCGACCCCGGCGCCGGGGTCCGGGCGGTGTACACGCTGCAGGTCGACGACGTGGACGCCTGGTGCGCGGAACTGAGCGCCCGGGGCGTCACGCTGCTGAACGGACCGATGGACCGCCCCTGGGGCATCCGAACCGCGAGCTTCCAGGACCCGATGGGCACCGTCTGGGAGATTGCCCGGGACCTGTAACCCGCCGCAAGGACCAGCAGTTAACGCTCCAGGTACCGCCCGAGGAGGGCGTGCGGGAAGGTCTCCCAGAGGCTCCGGCCCAGCAGTTCGGTGGCGGGCCGGTCCAGGAGGGCTTCGGCTCGGGCATTCAGGTACGTGACGCGCCAGTCCCGGTCCAGTGCGAAGAACGCCTCCTGGATGTTGTCGATGGTCTGCGCCGTCGCCTGCGCCCCCTGCGCCTCCCGGTCGGCGACGTCCTCGAGCGTCACGAGAACGTGGGGCTGGTGCGGCAGCCGCGTCGCGCTGAGCTCCGTGCGGTGTCCTGGGTCACCCAGTGTCTGAACGAAGGTGTCCGTGTCCCCGACCAGCACCTGACGGAGCCCCGAGGCGGCCTGCCCGGCCGCGTGGTCCAGATGGGCCTCACACCACTGCACGAAGTCGCCGCCCGGCCGGCAGCCCGCCAGGGCCGGACTCGGGTCGTCCGCGGCCAGCAGCCAGGCCTCGTTCGCGGCGATGACGTGTCCCTGATGGTCGAGCACGGCCAGCCGCGAGCGGGCGGGACCGGAAGACGGAGGGCGGCTGGCGTCCATGGGCCATTCTGCCCGACGCTGACGAAAGCCATGGCTGAGATTGCCCGGGGCTCCCTTCAGGAACGGCAGGGGAGAGGGCGGGAAGTCCCAGGCAGCCGCGTCGACTCCCATGTGCCCTCAGGTCGGGGCATGGGCTCAGCGGTCGTCGAGGAGCCGGGGCCGGGCAGCTGTCACGGCCGCGCATGACGTCGGTCCGGCTGCCTGGAGACGGGTTACAAATCCATGGCGGCGGTGGACGAACCCCCGGGGCTTTCCAGAGTGCCCCACCACATGCCCTTGACGGTCACTGCCCGGTCACTTTTCGGTCAGGCAACGGGGCCCTTCCGTCGGTTCGGCCACAAAGGGTAATTGCACGCCGCAATAACATGAGACGCAGACAGTCTCCGGAGATGTCAGAGACCAGGGCGCATGTGCGCCTGCCGAGGTCCAGGAACCTCGGGTCTCCCGGCCAGACCCCTCTCAAGGAGGACCCCCATGACCGAACCACGTGCCCCCGGCTGCCCCATGAGCGGCGCCACCGACTCCCTGACCCTCCGCCCGGAACGGCTCACCGACAGCTGGTCCCTGACACCGCGCGGCGCGCTCATGCAGGCCCAGCGGTACGAGGACGGCCGCGCCCTCCTGAAAGACCCGGCCCTGGCGCAGGCGGGCTTCCTGGCAAAGGTGGCCGGCAACGTCCAGGGCGCCGCCCACCCACCGGTGCTGTACATGCAGGGCGAGGAACACGTCGAGATGCGCCGCGCCACCGCCCGGTACTTCACGCCGGCCGCCGTGAACGGCTACGGACCGATGATCGCCCGGCTCGCCGACGACCTGATCGCCGAACTCCTGCGCAAGGGAGAGATGAACGTCGACGACCTCAGCCTGCGGCTGGCCGTGCAGGTCGCGTCCAACGTGGTCGGCCTGACCAGCAGCCGCCTGCCGGGCCTGGAGCGGCGCATCGAGGCGTTCGTTTCCGGCGGACTGGACAGCGCCCCGGACGCGCACAACCGGCTCTCCCCGCTGCGTGACACCCTGATGGGCGGCGCCGTGAGCCTTTTTTTCATGCTGGACGTCAAACCCGCGATCGAAGCGCGCCGCCGGGAACGGCAGGACGACCTGATCAGCTACCTGCTGGACCGGGACTACAGCGACCAGGACATCCTGACCGAGTGCATCACCTACGCCACCGCCGGGATGATCACCACCCGCGAGTTCATTACCCTGGCCGCCTACCAGATGCTCCAGCGCCCCGACCTGCGTGCCGAGTACGTGCACAGTACGGAACCCGCGCGCCACGCCATCCTGCACGAACTGCTGCGCCTCGACCCGGTCGTGGCGATGCTCTACCGCCGCGCGGAGCAGGACACCGTGGTGAACGGGCAGCCCCTCGCGGCCGGCACGACGTTCGCCATCAACGTGCAGGCCGCCAACGCCGACCCTGACGTCATGGGCGCCGACGCCGGCAGCCTCTGCCCCCACCGGACGCTGCCCCGCGGCGTGCCTCCGCAGGGCCTGGCTTTCGGGGACGGTCCTCACCGCTGCCCCGGCGCGTTCCTGGCCATCAAGGAATCGGACATGTTCCTGCGCCGCCTGCTGCTGTGGAACGACCTCACCCTGGTGCGTCACCCCAGCGTCGGGTACAACGAGATCGTCAAGGGCTACGAACTGCGGGGCCTCAGGGTACGCCTGGGTACGCAAACCGCCCAGGCCTGACACCCGGCGGCCAGGGCTGCGGACCGGTCAGCCCTGGACTCCCTGGGCGGGAGGGACGCTCTGCTGCCGTCGCTGGGTTGGAGGCGGCAGCGGGTGACTTGGCTGTAGATGGGACGACTGTTCCTCCGAGCGTGGAGGCAGGGGAGAGGCCCTCCACGACAGCAAGAGCCGTGGCAGGTCCCGACTGTGATGCATCTCCTGGGCGCGCCCTGCATACGGCGGTATCCTGTTCACCATCAAGCCGCCCACGGGCGGCTTTCTCCTGTTCTCCCTTTTCGGGCGGCGCATCATCCTCCTGCCATGCCCTCCCGGGCAGGGTGAAGGCATGACCAGATTCCCTGCCATCGCGGTCTCACTGACCCTGTTCGCCTCCTCGGCCCTGGCGGGCGGCACCTGGCACGCCTGGAGTGACCAGACCACCCTTCCCGCCATCGGCGACCACCGCAAGCAGGTGGCCGAGCGGCGGAGCGCGGCGTGCACCCCCCGGGTGCGTGGCCCCTCCACGCCCGGTCTGGCCCTCGGCGGAGGCCGCGACATCGACGAGATGATCAGGTCCCTGGAGACCCTGCTCGCCACGATGAAACCCGGCGATCAAGGGTACGCGGGCGTCAAACAAAGCATCGAGGGCCTCAAGGAGCAGAAGAAGAAGGGCAGCCCTCCCCTGCCTGTCGGGAGCGCCCCCGGCGCCCTGAGCTTCCAGAAGGCCCTGGCGAACGTCGAGAAGGTCCTGGGCGCGGAAGCCAGCAGGGCCAAGGCGCTGGCCGGCAGTGACGACGTGATCGCCTCGCTCGCGGGCCGGAACCCCAAACTCGCCCTGGCCATGCTGCTCGCGTCGCACCGCGCGCAACCCAGGAACGCCTGGAACCTCGTGAACGCGGCGGGCCTGCTCTCGATGACCGGCTTTCCCCATGAAGCGGTCGCGTTCCTTGACGAGGCCGCGCGCCTGGGCGGCGCCCTGCCCGCTCCCGCCGGCGTGCCCGGGCAGGCGATCGCGCTTTCGAACCGTGGGCACGCCCTGCTCGGCCTGGGCCGCTGGAAGGAAGCGGAAGTGCCCCTGCGCGCCGCCCTCCGGCTCGCCCCGGACCTGGCGGAGGCCCACACGAACCTGTCCCAGGCCCTGCTGTGCCTGGGACAGGTGGACGCCGCGACCGGGGAACTTCGCCATGGCCTGCGCCGGACGCCCGACCCGCAGGCCAGTCGGGATTACGCGCTGGAGGAAACGGTCCCCGGCCGGCACGGGGCCGGAGTCAAACCTGTGGAGGACACGGCCCGTCGCCGCCCCGCGAAGGACCTGTTCGACCTGACCCGCGGCGTCTCCTACGAACTGCCCCAGCTCAAACTGCCCCGGACACGCATGGAAGCCATCGCACTGCACGACCAGTACGAGGCGCTTCAACGCCGGGGAAGTCAGGAGTCCGACGCGCTGAACGACCGGGCGACGCAACTGTCGAACTGGAGCCGGTTCGACGCCGGTGAGCAGCGCTGGATGCGGCTGGTCCGTGACGCCAGCATTCATGCGCACTTCGAGCCGGAGCTGTGGGGCGCGTACAAAGCCGCGTGGGACGCGCACTACGCGTTTCTGGAGGCCGTGCCGCGGTTCGCGAAGATCCGCAACGACATCGCCGACCGGGCCGAGGGCAGATGTGAGCAGCGCGCAGGCGTGTATGACGAGGCCGCCCGGGCGTACATGGAAGGACTCCGGCCCTTCGTGCGCGGTCAGGAGCAGGCCATGGCGCGCTGGGTATCCCTCCGGACCAAACACGAGACGGCCCTGGCCGCCAACGTCGCCGACCCCACCGAACGCCTCGCCCTCCGGCTCGGCACCGAGGCGCGCGCCAAGGCGCTGTTCTACGGCCCGGTCGTGGACGCCGCGTGGATCATGTCCGAGGTCCCCGACGAGGTGTGTGACGGCCAGGTGCCCCAGGGCTCGCTGGACCTCGCCTCACTGCCGGACCTGTCGGCCGACCCCTGCGGTGGGCTGCCCACCGGCGGCAAGCTGAAATCGAAAGCAGGCAGCGTGGCGGTCCCGAACATCAACGGCGGACCGGTGGCCCACCAGTTCGGCCTGAGTTTCGGGGTGAGCTGCAAGGGCCTGGACATCGAACTCGCACCCAGTTTCAAGACCGCGTTCAACGTCGGCCCGTTCGCGCAGCTCAACCTGCGCTGGGACGGCACTGCCACGGTGTTCGCCGGGGTCAAGGCGGAACTCAAGCAGCCGAAGAACACGCCGCTCGCCGAGTACAACAAGTCCGGCCTGAGCGTCAAGGAAGGCCTGTACCTGAAATTCGACAAGGACGGCATTGCGGACGCCGGCATGCGGGTGGAGGCAAAAGCAGCGATCGGTGGCGGGCCGGACAAGGCCGCGACCCTGTGGGAAGGCAAGATCGAGCAGGACTTCGGGATTGCCGCGGCCGCCGCGTACTGGTTGGACCGGTAACGGGGGAGGCACGACACACGTCGGAGGGGCCGCCCTGACACAGCGACCCCTCCGTTCCGGGTCAGGTGCGCCGGCGAGGGGAACCAGGGCGAAGCGCTGCGGAGCCAGGTCAGCCTGAGCTGAACCCGCTTCGCCTGCGCCCCCTGCCCTGTACGCGTGTCAGAAGCCGCTCTTGCTCTGGTTGATCAGCAGGTAGTCGATGACCACGTTCCGGTCCATGCCCGGCCCGCCGTACTCGTCGTTCAGGAACGTGAGGGTCAGCGTGGCGCCCGGCCGCAAGGTGGCCCGGCCGAACGTGCGCTTGTCGTAGGCCGTGTTGTCCAGGGTCACGGTGCCCAGCGGGCCTCCCTCACTGCTCAGGGACACGACGGGGGCACCCAGGTAGAGTTCGCCGCGCCCGACCACCGACACGGTGTACTCTCCGGCCTTGAGGTTGCGGGGCAGCTCGAAGCTCACCACGTCGGCGGTGCCGAGCAGGGCGACGGCGCTGCCGTCACTGGCAGCTGGGTCCTGAATCACCCACCCACCTGTCAAGGGGGCACTCACCTTCTGTGGAGTCACCGGCGTGCGCAGGCCCGCCTGGCCGGCCTCGAGCTGCAGGTCAGGGCTCGCGGGCGTGGCCCCGGGTGCACCGCAGCCCGCCAGGACGGACATGGTGAGGAGGCCGAGGAGAGCGTGGGGCAGGCGGACCGTCGTGTGGGGGTGCGTCATACCGGACTCCTTGGTTCGTGGTGCTCAGGCCAGCCCGCCGAGGCCATTCCAGGCGCCGGTGAACTGTGGTCGAAGTTGCTGTGAACCCCAGTATCAGGGCGAAGCCACATCAGGCCAAACGTCGCGCGGCTGCGCAGCGGTCGCTCAGGTGAAAAGGAAAAAGCCGCGCCAGGACAGGCGCCGGAAAACCTGGCCTTCACCGTCGGCCCTGCACCGGCCCCAGCGCGACCACAAGCGCCCCCCAGACCTCAATCCGCCACAGCGGCGCACGGCCTGGCCCGCCCTTGAACGGGCCGGCGCGCCAGCGCCATCATCGAGGCCGCCCTGGCCCGCCCGGCACGGTCCGCGGGACGCGGGTCCCGGAGGATCATGCCTGACTTTCTCGGTCTCAACCTGCCTGTTCCTGTCCTCCTGGCCCCGCTGGGGGGCGGTCCCGGCACCCCGGCTCTGGCGGCCGCCGTCAGCAGGAGCGGTGGTCTGGGTACCGTCGGCAGCGCGTACTTCACGCCTGAACAGCTGCTCGCGGCCGCCGGGGACACGCGGGCGCGCACGGACCGCCCCTTCGCCATGAACCTGTTCGTTCCCGCACTCACCCCCACCTTCACGCCCGAGGAGGAGCGCGCCGCGCGGGCGGAACTGCACGCCTGGCAGGCCGAGCTCAACGTCGAGCCCGTTCATCTGCAGGCCCCGTATCTCGAGGACTTTGACGCCCAGTTCCAGGCGGTGCTCGCCGCCCGGCCGGCGGTCCTGTCGTTCACGTTCGGGCAGCTCGGGGCGGCGCAGCTGCAGGCCCTGCGCGCCCGCGGCATCCGGACGCTGGGCACGGCCACCGGACTCCGGGAAGCCCTGGCGCTTGAAGCCAGTGGCGTGGACGCCCTGATCCTGCAGGGCGGCGGCGCCGGAGGTCACCGCGGCAGCTGGCTCGACGACGAGCGGCTGGGCACCACCGACCTCGTCCGCCGGGTGCGCCCGCACGTCAAGCTGCCCCTGGTCGCCGCCGGGGGCTTGATGACCCGGCAGGACGTCCAGGCGGCCCTGTCGGCGGGCGCGAGTCTGGCGGCGCTGGGCACGGCCTTCCTGCTGGCGGACGAAGCCGGGACGCACCCCACCTACCGCCAGGCCCTGGAGGGCGGCGGCGAGACCGGTTTGACGCGCGCGTTCACCGGACGCTGGGCGCGGGGCCTGGTGAACCGGGCGTTTCACGAGATCCGTCACCCGCTGCCCACCCCGGCGCAGCACGCCCTGACCCGCCCGCTGCGGCAGGCGGCCGCTGCCGCGGGGCGCAGTGAATTGATGAGCCTCTGGGCCGGCACGGGCGTGAATGGCGCGCGTCGGGGACTGGCCGGGTCGATCCTCGCGCAACTGACGTGACCCCGGCACCTGTACGGGGCGCCGTTCCGGGCGGGACAACGGTAATCCGGGCTCCTGCGGCGCTCCGGGCCGCTTGCTACGCTGGGTGTGGACCTTCACCCCCTGAGCGCGTGGCCCCCCGGCGGGACCGGTGGCGAACGCCGTTCCGCCGTCGGCGCGTTCAGACCGCCCTGGCCCCCTGCGCGTCCCCAGTCCGGCCCGAGGCCTGCTCCGTTCATTCGGCCCCGCCAGCGGAGGAACCCGTATGACCTATGAACTCGTTCAGATCGCCCACGAACATGGCGCTGAGCTCGGACGCGTCACGAGATCAGAGTGCGCCACCCTCGACGAGGGAAGCTGGGTGCGGATCGTGCCCACGGGACCGTCACCGGACGGTCTGGAGTCCTTCCAGTTGCACGATCAGCTCACCGGCATGGCGTACCACGCCGAACGGAATACCGACCGTGACGAGTACGACGGCACCTTCACCTACGCTGTCCAGTGCCGCGAATAACGAGCGGCCCTGAAGACGCGCGCCTGACCCTTACAGGTCCGTCCCCCTCCGGGTGCTGCCTGGAGGGGGACGGACGGTGCTGCCGGCTTCCTGGCCGTCAACACAGGGTGACGCCGTTGGTCAGAGGGGGCTGAAGACGAAGGTGTCGCTGCTGCCGCCCCGCAGAACGCTCTCGGTCTGCTCGCCGAGGTAGGTGCGGCCGGTGATGGCCTCCAGGGCGCCCCAGACGGCGCCGAGCGTGAACGTGCACTTCCGGCTGCTGCCCGCAGGTTCCCCGGCGGAGCACACGGTGTCCTGCGTTTCGATGATGACGTTCTCGCCCTGGGTGTAGGAGCGCGTCACGGCCGCCAGGCGGGTGCCGTCCTGTCCGATGGCCGCGTTGAGGAATCCGGCCAGTTCCTCGATGGGCACGTTCGAGCCGGTCAGGCCGAGTTCGGCGACCAGGTTGTGGCCGCGGACCTTGCCGGCGCGGGTGAACACGACGGCGGCGCCGTCCTCGCCGAGAGTGTCCTCGACGCCGACGATCACGGCTTTGAAGCAGATGACGGAACTGAAGTCCCCGAGGTGGGGGCGCAGGGAATCGGTTGTGGTCATGGGTTCTCCTGGAAGGTGGGGGCCTCGCGGAAGCAAAGCGGGACGGACAATCAGAGGATTTCGGCGATGGACTGCGCGGTGTCGCGCGCTTCCATGTGCAGCAGGCCCAGGTTCATGCCGCTGGGCGTGACGACCGCCAGCACGCCTTTGTGCCCGGCGGCGTAGATGTACACCTGGCCGCCCAGGCCGCTGACGCTCATGTCCGTCAGGTCGCCGGAGCCGAGGGTGTCGTTGATGCGCTTGCCCAGGCCCAGGGCGGTGGCGGCCATGGCGGCCACGCGGTTGGCGTCGGTGCCGTCCCCCATGGACTTGGCGATGGGCAGGCCGTCCACGGTGGCGACCAGCACGCCGCGCAGTTCGGGCAGGGCGGCGCGGAGGGTGGTGAGGGTGGCGTTCAGGCGGTCTTGTTTGCTGAGGGTGGCAGTCATGGCAACGTCCTTTCAGGGAGGGGGGCGCTGGCGTGGAGGCTGAGCTCCAGCAGCTGGGCGAGCAGGTCACGGGCTTCGTCGGCGTTCGTGGCGTTCAGGCCGGCCACCTGTGCGGCCGGCAGGTCGAAGTACAGGGCGACGTCGGCCGGCGCCCAGGCGCGCGGCTGATCCTGGCGGGTCACGCCGACCAGGAACGGCACCGGGAGGCGGCTGGTGATGAACTCGAGAATGTTGCGGGCGTGCAGGAAATCCTGGGGCTGGTCACCGGCGACCAGCAGGATCAGGCCGAGCGCGCCCTCGCACAGCACCTCCCACATGAAGCTGAAGCGGTCCTGGCCGGGCGTGCCGTACAGGTGCACGTCATGCCCCCCCAGGTGGAGGGTGCCGAAGTCGAACGCCACGGTGGTGTTCGACTTCCCGATGTCC
>JAANMV010002131.1_pt1 | contig 20019 bp, 18 predicted proteins | sample 7279661 | NCBI WGS metagenome assembly JAANMV01 (sample SAMN14094540, study PRJNA606508) | bioreactor metagenome | isolation source: A lab-scale SPAN reactor treating ammonium-rich wastewater day 121 | place: Ireland: Galway | collected 2017-05-16 | reverse complement strand
GGTGTTCAGGCCCAGGCGCAGCGCCTCGCTCTTCTTCAGCGCGGCCACGCCCTGGTCGGCCAGCATCAGCGCGTACGGCAGGGTCTGGTTGGTCAGGGCGAAGGTGCTGGTGCGGGGCACGGCGCCGGGCATGTTCGCCACGCCGTAGTGCACGATGCCGTCCACGACGTAGGTGGGGTCATCGTGCGTGGTGGCGTGGATGGTCTCCACGCAGCCGCCCTGGTCCACGGCGACGTCCACGATGACGCTGCCTTCGGGCATCAGTTTCAGCATGTCGCGCGTCACGAGGTGCGGGGCCTTCGCGCCGGGGATCAGCACGCCGCCGATCAGCAGGTCCGTGTCCGGCAGCAGGGCGCGCAGGTTCGCCTCGCTGCTCATCATGGTGGTGATCTTGCCGAAGAACACGTCGTCCAGGTACGCGAGGCGGCGCTGGCTGACGTCCAGGATGGTGACCTTGGCGCCCAGGCCCATGGCCATCTTCGCGGCGTTGGTGCCCACGACCCCGCCGCCGATGATGGTGACGTGGCCGGGCTGCACGCCGGGCACGCCGCCCAGCAGCACGCCGCGCCCGCCGACGGGTTTCTGCAGGTGGTAGGCGCCGGCCTGCACGCTCAGGCGCCCGGCGACCTCGCTCATGGGGGTCAGCAGGGGCAGGCTGCCGTCCTCAGCCTGCACGGTCTCGTAGGCGATGCCGGTGGTGCCGGCCTGAATGAGCGCCTCGGTGAGGGGCTTGTCGGCGGCGAGGTGCAGGTACGTGAACAGCAGCAGGTCGGGGCGCAGGAAGCCGTACTCGCTGGCGACGGGTTCCTTGACCTTCACGACCATCTCGGCCGCCCAGGCTTCGGCGGCGGTGTCCACCATCTTCGCGCCGGCCTGTTCGTACTCGGTGTCCTGAATGCCGCTGCCGACGCCGGCGGTGCGCTGCACGCTGACGGTGTGACCGCGGCGGACCAGGGTGGCGACCCCGCCGGGGGTGAGGGCCACGCGGTTTTCCTTGACCTTGATTTCCTTGGGCAGTCCGATATGCATAGTTCTCCTTGACCTCACCTGACCGGCACCGCGCGGCAGGGCCAGCCCAAAAGCGGGGCGCCCCGGCGACGCAACCGGATGACGGCGAAGTTCGTACGGCGCAATGGTAACAGGAATCCAGCGGGACAGGATTGCCGCAGCACCCCACGTGTCTGGGATTGCCGGCAACAAGGTTGCGGGAAAGTGCTAGATTGCCGGTGTTTATGTCGCAAGCGCAGCTGGACGCCATCGATCGTCACATCCTGAGCATCCTGCAACGGGACGCGCGCATCGCCAACACCGAACTCGCCGACGAGATCGGCCTGACGCCCGCCCCCACCCTGCGCCGCGTGCGCCGCCTGGAGGAAGAAGGCATCATCCAGCGGTACGTGGCCCTGCTCGACCAGAAACAGGTGGGCCGCGACCTGATGGTCCTGGTCCGCGTGTCCCTGGACAAGCAGACCAAACAGGGCTTCGAGGACTTCGCCGCGAAGATGCAGGACCGCCCCGAGGTGCTCGAATGCTTCCTGTGCCTGGGCGACATCGATTACCTGCTCAAGGTGGTCGTCCCGGACCTCGACGCCTACCAGCACTTTCTGGTGAACACCCTGGCCGCCATTCCCGGCGTGCGCAACACCGCCAGCACCATCGTGGTCAAGCAGGAGAAGTACACCACCAGCCTCTCCCTGGAAAGCTGAGCAGACTGAACCCCAACGCCCGGTCAAGGTTCCTCCGGCCGCCGCGCCCGGCGCATGCGGAATACTGGGGGGCATGCCTGCCACCCTGAAACTCCTCCCGGCCGCGCTGCTGGCCTCCGCCCTGAGTGCCTGCACGCCCACCCAGTCGCCGACCACCGGGGCCAGCACGGGCACGTCCCTCCTGAGCGGGTACGCGCAGCTCACGCCGCTGAGTACTAGCCCGGTGCGGCAGTTCACGGCCGCGCAGCAGGTCACCGACCCCACCAAGACCTACCGCGCCGTGATGACCACCAGCAAGGGCGCGGTCGTGCTGGACCTGAACCCGCAGGCCGCGCCGGTCGCCGTGAACAACTTCGTGTTCCTCGCCCTGAACCACTTCTACGACGGCACCCGCTTCCACCGCGTGATCGAGGGCTTCATGGCGCAGGGCGGCGACCCCCTCAGCCTTAACCCCGCCGCGCAGGACCGCTGGGGCACCGGCAGCCCCGGGTACCAGTTCATGGCCGAGCACCTCAACGGCCTGAAATTCGACCGGCCCGGCGTGCTCGCCATGGCCCGCGCCTCGGCCTACACCACGCAGGGCAGCCAGTTCTTCATCACCCTGGCCCCCACCCCCAGCCTGAACGGCGAGTACACCGCGTTCGGGCAAGTGGTGGCCGGCATGAACGTCGTCCACGCCCTCACCAAGAACTACAGCAACTACGGCCCCATCCCCGGCGCGGGCGCCGACACGCTGAACAGCGTACAGATCTACGTGAAGCAGTGAATGCGGTTTAGGCGCGGTTCAGATAAACGTATAACTGCGCGTCATCACTCGCCTCACGGTCCTGCCAGTGGAAGTCCACCTGGACAGGGAGATGAGGGAAATCCCGCCTGAGTTTGGCTTCCCACATCTCGCGCAGCACTGAGCCCAGAAATTCCACCTGTTCCTGGGTGACCTCTTCCGGATCGTTCAGGAAGAGGTCAGTCACGTGACGGTGATTCATCACCGACTCGACGGTCGTCCGGTTCCGTCCGGTGCTCTCCATCCAACTTTCATAGCTGTCAAGGCTAAAGTCGGCCCAGAGCAGGCAGCCGTCATGCTCCTTAAACACGGGCCAGAACAGCGGAGTCAGCATCAAAGCGTCGCGCCGACGGCCGAACATGTTCAGCCAAGCGCCCGCTGTGATGCCTCTACCATCATCCCAACTCCGCAGGTCAGGGAACAGTCGGGTGATGTCATCTTCAGTGGGCGACATACAACCTTTACCTCACGTACGCGAGGATGAGTTCGGCGGTGTCGCGCAGGGCGTCCATGTGGGTGCGTTCGTAGGCGTGGCTGGCCTCCACGCCCGGGCCGATCAGGGCCACGGGGTAGTTCCCGCCGGCGCGCCAGGCGGCGCTGCCGTCGCTGCCGTAGTAGGGGTAGATGTCGGTGCGCAGGTCCAGGCCGGCCTGTTTCGCCGCGGCGCGCAGGCGGTTGCCGAGGTCGTGGTCGTAGGGGCCGCTGCTGTCGGCGACGCACAGGGTGCAGCGGTGCTCGCTGCCGGTCTGGCCGTCCCCGACGACGGCCATGTCCACGGCGATGAGTTCGTCGGTGTGGGCGGGAATGCCGGTGGCGGCGCCGTGCCCGACTTCCTCGTAGGTGGTGATGTGGAAGGCCACGGTGTGCGTGGGTTTTTTCTTCAGCAGTTCCTGCGTGACGCCCAGGAACAGGGCGACGGCGGCCTTGTTGTCCAGGTGGCGGCTCTTGAGGTACCCGGCGGGCGTGAGCTGGGCGCGCGGGTCGAAGCTGATGAAGTCCCCGACCTGGATGCCGAGGGCCAGGGTGTCCTGGGCGCTGAAGGTGGGTTCGTCCAGGCGGATTTCCATGACGGGCTGCTCGCGCCTCAGTTCGCGCAGGGCGGGGCCGTGCACGTGGGTGCTCTGGCGGATGTTCACGACGGTGCCGGTCACGACCCGGCCGGTCTGGGTGTGGACCTGCACGTACTCGCCCTCGATGGTGGCCCAGTCGTACCCGCCGAGCATGTGCAGGGTGACGCGCCCGCTGGGTTTGATGGCCTTGACCATGGCGCCCAGGGTGTCCACGTGGCCGCTGAAGGTGACGTGCTTCCCGCTTTTCTTCCCGGGGATCTCCCAGGTAAGGGCGCCTTTCTTGGTGCGTTCGTGTTTCACGCCCAGGGCGTCCAGGTCGGCCTGAATGGCGCGGACGGCGCGGTCGGTGAAGCCGGTGGGGCTGGGGGTGTTCAGGAGGTTCAGGAGGCGGTCGGTGATGTACGCCAGGTCGCAGGCCATGACGGGATGATACGGGCGGGCCGGGGCGGGTGTTCAGTCTGCCCGAGCGGCGGTGAGGGCGGCGGGCACGTCCCCGATCAGGCCGTGCACGCCCAGGGCGCCCAGGCGGCGGGCGTCGGCGGGGTCGTTCACGGTCCAGGCGTTGACCTGCCAGCCGCGCCGGCGGGCCAGGGCCATCAGGGCGGGCGTGACCAGGGGGTGGGCGGGGTGCAGGGCGGCGCTGCCGGTCCAGGCCATCACCGCCTGGATCAGCGCGGGCGGGTAGGCGCGGTGGATGAGCAGCCCGCGGGGAATCTCGGGCACGGCACGGCGGGCGGCGCGCAGGAAGGTGGGCATGAAGGAGCTGACGATCACGCGCCGGGTCAGGCCGTGGGTGCGGATGGCGTCCAGGGTGCGGGGCACGCGGTCGTCCGGGCGGGCAGTCTCGTGCTTGAGTTCCACGTTCACGAACGCCCCGGTGTCCGCGGCCCAGGTGAGGCCGTCGTGCAGGGTGGGCAGGTGTTTCGGCCACTCGTCGCGGGTGAGGTGGGTCAGCAGTTCCCCGCTGCTCAGGGTGTCGTCGTGGTGGAGGACCAGCGTGCCGTCCGCGAGGCGGCGCACGTCCCATTCCACGCCGTCCAGCCCGGCGTCCAGCGCCGCCTGGAAGCCGGGCAGGGTGTTCTCCGGGTGCCGGGCAGGCACGCCGCGGTGGCCGAGCAGCAGGGGGCGGGACATGGGTACAGCCTAAGCGCCCGCGGGGGCGTGAACGGTACGCTGGGGCATGAGCCTGCAAGCGACCCTGGGCATGACCGTGCTGGAAGCGACCCCCTCCCTGACCCGCGTGGAGATGACCGTGACGGACGCCGGCCTGAACATGCACGGCACCGCGCACGGCGGCGTGATCTTCAGCCTGGCGGACGAGGCGTTCGCGGTGATCAGCAACCTGGAGGCGCAGGCGGTGGCGGTGGACACGCACCTGAGTTTCTTCCGCGCGGCGCGGGCCGGGGACCGGCTGGTGGCGGTGGCCACGCCGGAGCGGGTGGGCCGCACGCTGGCGACGTACCGCGTGGAGGTGCGTCGCCTGGGCGCGGAGACGGAGAAGGTGGCGCTGTTCACGGGCACGGTGTCGCGGCGGGACCGGCCGGCCGGGACGTCCCCGCGTCCGTGACAGGCGGGGTCGGCCTACACTGGGGTGCTATGACCAACACGCGGAAAGAGTCGGACACGATGGGCACGCTGGACGTGGACGCCAGCCGGTACTGGGGCGCGCAGACCGAGCGCAGCATTCACAACTTCCCGATTGGCCGGGACACGTTCGTGTGGGGCCGGCCCGTCATCCGGGCGCTGGGCATCCTGAAAAAAGGCGCGGCGCAGGCGAACGCGGACCTGGGCGAGCTGCCCCGCGACATCGCGGACCTGATCGTGCAGGCGGCCGACGAGGTGATCGCCGGGAAACTGGACGACCACTTCCCGCTGGTGGTGTTCCAGACCGGGTCGGGCACGCAGAGCAACATGAACAGCAACGAGGTCATCTCCAACCGCGCCATCGAGATCGCGGGCGGCGTGATGGGCAGCAAGGCGCCGGTGCACCCGAACGACCATGTGAACCGCGGGCAGAGCAGCAACGACACCTTCCCCACCGCCATGCACATCGCGGTGGTGCTGGAACTGAACGAGCGGCTGTACGGCAGCGTGGGCAAGCTGCGCGACACGCTGGACGCCAAGGCCAAGGCGTACGCGGGCCTGGTGAAGGTGGGCCGCACGCACCTGCAGGACGCCACGCCCATCACGCTGGGGCAGGAGATCGGCGGCTGGGTCGCGCAGCTGGACTACGCTCTGGCGGAAGTGAAGCATGCCGGCGAGGGCCTGCTGGAGCTGGCGATCGGCGGCACGGCGGTCGGCACCGGCCTGAACGCCCACCCGCAGTTCGGCGACCTGGCCGCGCAGAAGTTCAGTGAGGAGACGGGCTTCGCGTTCCGCAGCGCGGAGAACAAGTTCGCGGCGCTGAGCGCGCACGACGCCCTGGTGCAGACCAGCGCGGCGCTGCGCACGCTGGCGGGCGCGCTGATGAAGATGGCGAACGACGTGCGCTGGCTGGCTTCCGGGCCCCGCAACGGCATCGGCGAGATCAACATTCCGGAAAACGAGCCGGGCAGCAGCATCATGCCCGGCAAGGTGAACCCCACCCAGTCCGAGGCCATGACCATGGTCGCCACCCGCGTGTTCGGGAACGACGCGACCGTGGCCTTCGCGGGCTCGCAGGGCAACTTCCAGCTGAACGTGTTCAAGCCCGTGATGGTGCACGCCGTGCTGGAAAGCATCCGCCTGATCAGCGACGCCTGCCTGGCCTTCAACGACAACTGCGCCGTGGGCATCGAGCCGAACGAGGCGAAGATCAGGGAGAACCTCGACAAGAACCTGATGCAGGTCACCGCCCTGAACAAGCACATCGGGTACGACAAGGCCGCCGCCATCGCCAAGAACGCCCACAAGAAAGGCATCAGCCTGAAAGAAAGCGCGCTGGAACTCGGGCACGTCACCGAAGACGAGTTCGCGCAGTGGGTCGTGCCGCTGGACATGACCCACAGCTGAGCGCCGGCCAGGACGCGCGCCCACGCCGCAGCGGCGGGGGCTGTCCAGCCACCCGCCCCCGCCCTGGCCGCACGGCCGGGGCATTTCGCTGTACGCTGGCACAGCGTCACAATTCCCTGTCCCGTTCCGCGGGCCCCCGGCCCGCCTGTCCTGTGCCTCCGCCCCAAGTTCCTGTAAGGAGACTGTCTTTTGGGTAGTTACCTGCTCCGCCGCCTGATGCGGACCCTGCTGGTGCTGATCGGCATCAGCGTGGTGGTGTTCGTGTTCGTCCGCTCCATTCCCGGTGATCCGGCCACCGCCATGCTCGGTGAGCGCGCCACGCCCGAGGCGGCCGCCGCCCTGCGCGAGCAGCTGGGCCTGAACAAACCCTGGTTCCTCAACCCCGCCAATCCCCTCGACGCGCAGTACCCCAAGTACGTGGGCGCGCTGCTGCAGGGTGACCTGGGCAGCGGCATCAAGAGCAACATTCCCATCCGCGACGACCTGGGCGCGCGCTTCCCGGCCACGCTGGAACTGAGCCTCGCGGCCCTGTTCTTCGCGCTGCTGGTGGGCCTGCCGGCCGGCATCCTGGCGGCGCTGCGCCGCAACAGCGTGTGGGACAACCTGGCGACCACCATCAGTCTGGTGGGCGTGAGCATGCCGATCTTCTGGCTGGGCCTGCTGCTGTCGTACTTCTTCGCCGTGAAGCTCGGGTGGCTGCCGCCCAGCGCCCGCCTGGGCAACGAGACGCAGCTGGAACCCGTGACCGGCCTGTACGTGCTGGACGGCCTGCTGCGCGGGAATCTGGCCGCGGCGTGGGACGCGGCCAAGCACCTGGTGCTGCCGGCCATCGCGCTGGGCAGCATTCCGCTGGCGATCATCGCGCGCATCACCCGCAGCAGCCTGCTGGAGGTGCTCGGGCAGGATTACGTGCGCACCGCCCGCGCCAAGGGCCTGAGCAGCCGCAACGTGACCCTCAAGCACGCCATGCGCAACGCGCTGCTGCCCATCGTGACCGTGATCGGCCTGCAGATGGGCACGCTGCTGGGCGGCGCGGTCCTCACCGAGACGATCTTCAACTGGCCGGGCCTGGGCTCCTGGCTGTACGACGCGATCAGCCAGCGGGACTACCCGGTCATCCAGGGCGGCGTGATCTTCGCGGCGCTGGTGGTCAGCCTGGTGAACCTGCTGGTGGACGTCAGTTACGCCACGCTGGACCCCCGCATTCATTACCGGTGAAGGCCGGCAAAGCAGGTGACGACCGTGAATGACTCTCCCCGTAACTTCCGCCCCGTTCAGGTGCGCGCATGACCACCACCACCCCCGCCGCCGTAAAGGCCCGCCGGGGCTCCCAGAGCCTGTTCTGGCGCCGGTTCCGCCGCAGCGGCCCCGGGAAGCTGGGCGCCGTGATCGTGCTGGTGTTCCTGCTGATGGCGCTGCTGGCGCCCGTCATTGCACCTTACGATGCTCGGACAGAACCGAATAACTTCATGCTGCGCCTCAAACCACCAAGTGTGGCCGCGTTATGGGACCCTGCAGTCAAAGAGACATACACCGACCCTGTCACGAGCCAGACGAATATCTGGGCCGCGCCATTCGGCACGGATGACCGCGGCCGCAATGTGGCTACACGCGTGCTGCATGGCGCGCAGCTCAGCCTGAAGGTTGGCGTGGTCAGCACCATTCTCGCCCTACTGGTGGGTTCGCTGCTCGGCGTATTCGCCGGTTATTTCGGCGGCTGGGTGGATAGCGTGCTCGGGTACTTCAGCGACGTGATGCTGGCCTTCCCCAGCATCCTGCTGGCGATCGGGTTCGCCAGCATCTTCAGCAGTGACAGCCCGCCCGTGGCGATCCGGGCGCTGGACACGCTGTTCCAGCTGAACAGTCCGCAGCTGGTGACGGCCATGCTGGCCGTGTCGCTGGTGCAGGTGCCGGTGTACTTGCGGCTGGCGCGGTCGGTGGTGCTGTCCATCCGCGAGCGGGAGTTCGTGCAGGCGGCCGGGGCGCTGGGCGCCTCGCAGGGCCGCATGATCTTCCGGCACGTGCTGCCCAACAGCCTCTCGCCGCTGATCGTGCAGGGCGCGCTGAGCATCGCCACGGCGACCATCGAGGTGGCGGCGCTGGGCTTCCTGGGCATCGGGGCGCAGCCGCCGCTGCCGGAGTGGGGCACCATGATCAGCGACTCCCGCCAGTACTACATCGACGCGCCGTGGACCATGATCTTCCCGGGGCTGGCGATCTTCCTGAGCGTGCTGGGGTTCAACCTGCTCGGGGACGGCCTGCGGGACGTGCTGGACCCGCGCAGCACGCAGTAACGGCGCCCTTCTCCGACCGCTCCCTCGCCTGCCCGGCGGGGGGGCGGCTCTGCTTGGGGCTCTGCTAGGGTCGGGGGGTGCCTGCCGACCCGCCCCCCGAGGCCCTGCACTTCACCACCGAACCCATGAGCGTGATCCTGCCGGCGCTTCAGGCGGCGCTGGAGGCCGCGCCGACCGTGCACTTCACGGCGCCCGACCCGGACCTGGGCGTGGGCCGCTACGCCGGTGAGGTCACCCCCGCCGGCCGGCACCGTGCCTGGGGCACCTGGGTGGACCTCGCGGACGTGCTGGGCGCGCACCTGCTCACGCCCGTTTCCCTGCCGGGCGGCCGGGTGCGGCTGGGCCTGCGCCGCTGGGCTCAGGCGCCCGACCCGGACGCGGGCGGGTACGGCCCGGGGGGCGCTTGGGGCCGGGTGGACAAGCTGGAGGACCCGGTGTTCCTGTTCACGCTGCAGGAGGCGCTGCGCCGCGTGGCCCCACCGCCGGGCGGGCGGGTGCTGGCGCTGGGCGTGAATGCCGGGCGGGAACTGGACGCCCTGGCGCTGACCTTCCCGGACCGGGCGCTGCACGTGACCGGCCTGGACCTCGACCCGGACGCAGTGGCGGCCGCGCGGGCCCGGCATCCGGGCGGGCATTTCGAGGTGCGGGACGTGCGCGACCTGCCGGACGAGACGCTGGGCCGCTTCGATCTGGTGCTGGCGCTGAGCCTGCTGCAGAGCCCCGGCATCCGGCAGGACGTGCTGATCAGCGCGTTGGTGCGGGGGCACCTGACGGTGGGCGGGGGCCTGATCCTGGGCTTCCCGAACGCCCGGTACCGGGACGGCACCCTGTCGTACGGCGCCCGGACGCGGAACTACCGCCGGCCGGACCTGAGCCTGATCACGGCGGACGTCACGGACGCCCGGCGGCGATTGCACAAGCACGGCTTCCGGGTGTTCGTGACCGGGAAGTACGAGCTGCTGGTGACGGCCTCGCGCGCCTGAACCGCCCGGGTGTCCCGCGATGCTGGGGGTAAGCCGCCGCGCGGGGTTCCCCTTCCCAGGAAGGGGGTCTAGGCTGAGCCCATGCTGAGACCAGCCGCGTTCGCCGTGGCTCTCGTCGGCCTGCTGAGCGGCCCGAGCCAAGCCCTCACTCCACAACAGAAGGTGGCGACCGACCTGCTCCGGGCGGTGGGCGCCACGGCCGCGCCGTGCGTGCAGGTCATCCCGCAGGCGGAGTACCGGACCCTGAAGGCCGAGGACCGGGCCGGGCGGGTGGTGTGCGGCCGTTACCCCAGCAGCGTGCGGGCCGCGCGGGAGCGCTGCACCGCGCAGTTCCCGGCGCAGGTGGTCACACCCTGGGCCACGCAGCGCAACCGCATGACCGGGGTGTTCCGGCAGGCCGGGTACGAGTACCGCGTGACCCTGACCTGCACGGATAGCCGCATGGTGGTGCAGATCCTCCAGCTGAAGTGACCCCGGGAGCGGGCAGGGCCGCCCAGACGGCCGCCCAGGCCCCCCGGCGGCGGGGTGCTAGCCTTCGCGGCATGTCCCCGCTGCCTCCGCCTGTGCTCACGCCGATCCTGGGGTCGCTGCATGCCGTGCAGGTGCCGATCCCGTACCCGATGAAGACGGTCACGGTCCTGATCGACGCGCCGGGCGGCCGCGCGCACGGGCCGGTCACGCTGGTGGACACCTCCCTGAACACGCCCGAGGCCCGGCAGACGCTGGAGGACGCCCTGGCCGGCCTGGGCCTGCACTGGCCGGACGTGGACCGCGTGATCGTCACGCACCACCACCCGGACCATTACGGGCTGGCGGGCGTGCTGGAAGAACGTGCGGGCGCGGCGGTGCACATGCTGGACGTGGAGATCGGGCGGGGCGAGCGGTACTGGCACATGCTCGCCGAGTGGCTGCCCGGGCACCGCAAGCACATGCTGGACCACGGCCTGCCGGGAGAGCTGCTGGAAGGCCTGCACCCCATGAACCCGCTGGTGGTGCCGGCCACCCGCGTGCAGCCGCTGCGCGAAGGCCAGACGGTGGAGCTGGCGGGCGTGACCTGGGAGGTGCTGTGGCTGCCCGGGCACGCGGACGGGCACCTGGGCCTGTGGCACCCGGAGAGCGGCACCCTGATCGCCGGGGACGCCATCCTGCCGCGCATCACGCCGAACATCGGGCTGTACGCGTACACGCGCCCCGACCCGCTGGGCGACTACCTGCAGACGCTGGGGAAACTGGAGGCGCTGAACCCGGCGCGGGCGGTGGTGGGGCACCACGGGCCGGTCATGGAGGGCGTGAAGGCCCGCGCGCGGGCGCTGCGTGACCATCACCACGAGCGGCTGGATTTCATGCGGGTGGAGGCCGGCCGGGAGCCGCGCACAGCCTTTGCGCTGAGCCGCGCGATGTTCCCCCGGGACCTGAACGTCAGCGGGCACCGCTTCGCGCTGGCCGAGACGCTGGCGCACCTGGAGCATCTGCGGCTGCTGGGGCAGCTGTACCGCACCTGGGACGAGGCGGCCGGGGTGTGGACCTACCACGCCTGAGGCCGGCATGAGGGCCGGCGTCAGGGTTCATGCGGGTCACTCCGTCATCTGGCCGACGCTGCGGCCCCCGGGCCTCCCCCTATACTTGCGCGCATGACGGGCCAGCAGGCGGAGTTGCAGCAGATCATGACGGCCCTTTCCGAGCGAGGTCTGACCGTGGAGGCCGTGGAGGACGGCGCGCTCGTGCAGGACGGCGAGTCCCGCGTGGCGCTGTTCGTGGAGGCGGACCACCGCGGCGGCGTGATCGTCCGGTTGCACCTGGACCTCGACCTGTACGTGGAGGAGGACAGCCTGCCGGAAATCCTGATGGGCATGAACCTGCTCAACCAGGGCATGGATTACGGCGCGCTGAGCCTGGACCCGGTGGACCCGGACGACCTGGAAGAGGATCAGGAGGTGGCGTTCGCGGTGCTGGGCCGCAGCGTGCTGTGGCTGCGGGACCTGAACGCCGGGGAACTGGACCGGCTGCGGGAGCACCTGCGGCGCTTCGAGGGCGAGGTCACGGAGGCCGTGGAGCGCACCCTGCACGGCAGCAAGGGCCTGAGCGCCTGAGCGCTCAGTTGCCGGGCCCGGTCAGGGCCTGGGCGACCGCCAGGGTGGCGTCCGCCGTTCCGCGCACCAGCGCCGGGTCGAGAATCATGTCCCCAGGCTGGTGGTAGTTGCGGTCGATGCCGCGGTGGAAGAACAGGGTGGGCACGCCCGCCTGATCGAAGGGCACGTGGTCGCTGCCGCTCTCCCGGCCCTCCACGGCCGTCACGCCGGGCAGGGCGCGGGTCAGGGCGGTCAGGGTGGGGTGGCCGGTGGCGGTGAGGGGCGCGGCGTTCACGCCGACCATGTCGAGGTTCAGCATGCCTTTCAGGCCGCGCACGAGTTCCGGGTTGCTCTTCACGAAGTCCCGGGCGCCCAGCAGGCCGTCTTCCTCGCCGTCGAACAGCACGAAGTACGCCCGGGCGGAGAGGGGCGTGTTCACGGCGCGGCGGGCGACGTCCACCACGGCCAGCGTGCCGGACAGGTTGTCGTTCGCGCCGGGGGCGCCCTGCACGCTGTCCAGGTGCGCGCCGATCAGCACGGTCGGCGTGGTCCCGGCCCGGAAGGCGAGCAGGTTCTGGGCCAGCACCTCGCCCTGGCGCACGCGGACGTTCAGGGTGACGCTCGCGCCCGGGCGGAGGGCCGCGTCGTGGCCAGCGCGCACGGCCAGCACCGGCAGCGGCTCCAGGTCGCCCAGCGTGCCGCGCAGCTCACGGTCCTCGGTGTTCACGATGATCAGCCCGGCCGCGCCGGCGGCGCGGGCCTGGCGGGCCTTTTCGGCGAAGGCAGTCACGCCGCGTCTCACCACCGCGATCTTCCCGGTCACGTTCAGGCCCCGGTAGTCCTCGGCGGTGCCGGCGCCGGGCACGCGCACCAGGGCGGCCGTGACGGTGCCGCCCGCCGAGCCCTGCAGCGCGGCGCCCGCCAGGGTCTGGCCGGCCACCTGCACGCCGGAGCCCAGGTCGTCGAAGCGGGGGTACGTGAAGGTCTGCCGCTGCGTCTGGTAGCCCAGCGCCCGCAGCTGCGTTTCCAGGAACGCGCGGGCCTGTTCGTTGGCGGCGCTGCCGGTGACGCGCGGCCCGAAGGCCAGCACCGCGCGGGCGTTCGCTTCGATGCTGCCCGCCTCGGCGGCGGTCTGGGTGGTCTGCGCGGCGCCGCCGGCCCCGGCGGCCGGGATCAGCAGCAGCGCGCTCAGCAGGGGGCGCAGGGTGGGCCGGCGGTGCGGGGTGGGCATGCGTCAGCAGAGCACAGCCGGGCCGCCCGGACCATGCCGGGCGCCACGGTCCGGGTGCCGGGCGGGCAACGGCAAGGAGAGGGACCGGTGTGGCCCCTCTCCTGTTCGGTCCTGGCGGTTACTTGCGGTCTTTCAGGTCCACGTAGCGGGCGTTCTTCTGGCCGATGTAGTACGCGTCGGGGCGCAGCAGGCGGTTGTTCTTGCTGTACTCGATGACGCTGGCGCACCAGCCGCTGATGCGGGCCAGGGCGAAGATGGGCGTGAAGTACTCCTTCTTGATGCCCAGGTCGGCGTACACGGTGCCGCTGTAGAAGTCCACGTTGGGGTAGATGCCGCGGTCACCGATGCGGTCCACGACCGTCTTCTCGATGGTTTCGAGAATCTGGTAGTAGTTGCTCTTGCCTTCCTTGCCGGCCACGTGAGCGGCGTAGTCGCGCAGGACGCGGCTGCGGGGGTCGAAGTTCTTGTACACGCGGTGCCCGACGCCCATGATCTTTTCCTTGCGGTTGAGCTTGTCGGTGATGTAGTCCACGGCGTTCTCGGGGCTGCCCACCTCGTCCAGCATGACCATGACCTGCTCGTTGGCGCCGCCGTGCAGCGGGCCCTTCAGGGCGCCGATGGCGCTGACGATGCAGGAGTACATGTCGCTGATGGTGCTGCTCGTGGCGATGGCGGTGAAGGTGCTGGCGTTCATGCCGTGGTCGGCGTGCAGGATCAGCGCGATGTCGAAGAGCCGGGCCTGTTCGGCGGTGGGCTCCTTGCCGTTGAGCATGTACAGGTAGTTGCCGGCGTGGGTCAGGTCGGCGCGGGGGGCGACGATGTCCTGGCCTTCCTGCACGCGGTTGATCGCGGCGATGATGGTGGCGAACTGCGCGATCAGGCGGATGCTGATGGCGCGGCGGGCTTCGGGGGTGACGTCCTCGGACTCCGCGTCGGTCAGGCCCAGGTAGGACACGGCGGTGCGCAGGGCCTGCATGGGGTTCACGCCCTTGGGCATGTTGCGAATCAGGTCCTCGACCTCGCGGGGGATGGCGCGGTTGGCCTTGAGTTCCGCGTCGAATTTGGCGAGTTCCTCGGCGGTGGGGAGTTCGGCGTCGAGGAGCGCCAGGGAGAGTTCCTCGAAGGTGCTCTTCTCCGCCCATTCCTGGATCGGGATGCCCAGGTGCGTCAGGACGCCCTCGGCCCCGTTGATGAACGTGAGTTTGCTCTCGGTGAACAGGACGCCTTCAAGGCCCTTGGCGATCATCGTCATAGTTCAAACACGATACCACCGGGGGGGAAGAGGCGCAGGAGCCGGTCACGTTCCCGGCAGGGTGACAGGGCGGGCCGGTCTGGCGCGGCGCCGGGCCGCTCCGGGCCGGTGGGTGCGCCGTGGCCGGCACACTAGAATGCCCGGCGATGACCGCCGCCCAAGCCTCTGTTGTCCTCGCGCTGGATACAGCCACCCCGTTCCTGACCCTGGCCCTGGCCTGGCCGGGCGGGGAGCGGCAGGTGTCCCTGGAGGTGGGCCGCGCGCACGCCGAACGGCTGGCCGGCGCGACGCGCGAGCTGTTCGCGGGGGCGGGTCTGCCCTTCCGCGCGGACCGGATCGTGATCGGCACGGGGCCCGGGTCGTACACGGGCGTGCGGGTGGGCGCAAGTTACGCGCTGGGCCTGGGGCGGGTGTGGGGCGCGCCGGTGGTGGGCGTGCCCACGCTGGAGGCCCTGGTGCGCGGGGAGGGCCGGCAGGTGGTGTCGCTGGACGCGCGCAAGGGCAACGTGTACGCCGCGACGTACGAGGTGCGCGGCGGCGTGGTGGCCGGGGTGGTGCAGCCGCCCGCGAAGCAGGCCCTGGACGCGCTGGAGGCGAGGCGGGGGGAGTGGCCGCACCTGGATCATGGCGTGCCGGACGGCCTGGCGCTGCTGCGGGCCGGGGTGGACCACGGCGCGGCCGACTGGGCGCTGCACTACCTGTAATCAGGGTCCGGGAATGGTCGAGGGGAGAGGGCCACGCGCCGCTCTCCCCTGCCTCATGTGCCGGCCGCGCTCAGTCGGCGGCGTCGCCCTGGGCGTACTGCAGCTGGTTGAGTTTGGCGTAGTAGCCGCCCCGGGCGAGCAGTTCGGCGTGGGTGCCCTGTTCCACGATGCGGCCCTTGCGCATGACGATGATGCGGTCGCAGTGCTCGATGGTGCTGAGGCGGTGGGCGATGATGATGCTGGTGCGGCCTTCCATGACTTTTTTCAGGGCGTCCTGGATGCGCAGTTCGGTTTCGGTGTCCACGTTGGCGGTGGCCTCGTCCAGCACCAGCAGGATGTCCGGGTTCTGGATCAGCGCGCGGGCGAAGGCCAGCAGCTGCTTCTGCCCGGTGCTGAGGGTGGCGCCGCGTTCACGGACCTCGGTCTGGTAGCCCTGCTCGAGGCCCAGGATGTACTCGTGCACGCCGACGTACTTGCAGGCCTCCACCACGCGTTCATGGGGGATGTCTGGGTTGTTCAGGGTGAGGTTGCTTTCGATGGTCCCCGCGAACAGGAACACGTCCTGAAGGACCAGGCCGATATGCTTGCGCAGGCTGTGCTGGTCGTAGTCGCGGACGTCCACGCCGTCGACCTTCACGGCGCCGCGCTGCACGTCGTAGAAGCGGCTGACCAGGGCGGTCACGCTGGTCTTGCCGGCGCCGGTCGCGCCGACCAGGGCGACGCTCTCACCCGGCTGGATGTGCAGGTCGAAGTCCCGCAGGATCCAGCGGTCGTCGGTGTCGGAGGCGTCAGCGGTGACGGCGCCGTCGTAAGCGAACCACACGCCGTCGAAGTCCACGCGGCCCTCGAAGTGCTGGATTTCCCGGGCGCCTTCCTTGTCCTGGATGTCCTCGTGGGTGTCGAGCACCCCGAAGATGCGTTCGCTGCTGGCCATGGCGGCCTGGAGGTTGTTGAACACGTCCGCGAGGTCCTGGATGGGCTGGAACAGCTGCGTGGTCCACTGCACGAAGGCGTACAAGGTGCCCACCGTGAGGGCGGCGCCCACGCCGGTGCCGACGGCGTTCTCACCGAGGATCAGGCGGGCGCCGAAGTACAGCACGAGCGCGATGCTGACCTGCCCGAGCACGGCCACGGCCGGCATGAACAGCGAGAACCACTTCACGCCGTTGCTGTTGGCGGTCAGCAGCGCGCGGTTGCTGTGGTCGAAGTCCAGGGCGCTGCGGCGCTGGCGGCCGAAAAGCTGCACGGTCTGCATGCCGGTGATGTTCTCGTTGAGTTTGGTGTTCACGATCGCCTGCTGCAGGCGGTTCTCGCGGAAGGTTTCGCGCATCTTCTGCCGGAAGAAGTTCGTGACGACGAACAGCACCGGCAGGACCGTGAAGGCGATCAGGGCGAGTTTCCAGTTGATGCTGAGCATCACGCCCATGTACACGATGATCAGGAAGGTGCTGGTGATCATGCTGATCAGGCCGCCGGTGATGAACTGGTTGATGGCGTCCACGTCGCTGGTCACGCGGGTGATGAGGCGCCCGACCGGGTTGGCGTCGAAGTACGCCAGCGGCAGGCGCTGGAGTTTCGTGAACACGTTTGCGCGGATGTCGCGCAGCACGTTCTGGCCCAGGTACCCGATGGTGAGGGTGCTGGCGTAGGTCAGGCCGAACTCGGTGGCCTGCACAAGCACGTACCCGATCACGATCAGGCCCAGCAGGCGGGTCAGGGCCGCGGCGTCCGTGTTCTCGCCGTTCACGAAGGGCGTCAGGGCATTGTCGATGGCGTAGCCCTGCAGGAATGCGGGGACGGGTTGCAGCGCAGCGGTGAACAGGGCGAGCAGCACGCCGCCCACGGCGAGTTTCATATACGGCCGGACGTAGCGCAGGATGCGTTTGGTCAGGTCCAGGTCGAAGCCCTTGTTGAGCGCGTCGTCGGGTTGGGTCATTTCGTCACCTGCTCGGGTTCCGGGAGAAGATCGGCCTGGGCCACGCCGGGCCGGGCCGGTTCGGGCAGGTCGCGGCCGGCCTGCGCGGTGGCGATGGTGGCGGCGGCGCGTACGGTCTCGTTCTCGGCGGGGCTGCGGCCGGGCTGCACGTCACCGTCGTCGTTGTCGAGGTCGCTGGCGAGGCGCTGCAGGCGTTCAAGTTCGGCGTAGTGGCGGCCCAGGGCGAGCAGGTCGTCGTGACTGCCCTGCTCGGTGATGCGGCCGTCCTCCAGCACGACGATGTGGTCGGCGTGCCGCAGGGTGCTGACGCGGTGCGCCACGAGAATCACGGTGCGGCCCTGCGCGACCTCGCGCACGCCGTCGATGATCTTGCGTTCGGTCTCGGTGTCCACGGCGCTGAGGCTGTCGTCCATGATCAGGATGGCGGGGTCGCGGACGATCGCGCGGGCGATGGCGGTGCGCTGGCGCTGCCCGCCGCTGAGGGTCACGCCGCGCTCGCCGAGCATGGTGTCGTAGCCTTTCGGGAAGTCGTTGATGTCGCTGGCGAGCCCGGCCAGGGCGGCGGCACGCTGCACGCGGGCCGGGTCGGGCTGCTGCGGGATCTCGGGCGGCATGGGCAGCCCGACGACGCTCACGCCGGTGGGCACGGGCGGAAGGCCGGCGTTGTTCAGGCCGAAGCCGATGTTGTTGGCGATGGTGTCACTGAACAGGAAGGGCTCCTGCGGTACCACGCTGATGTGCTCGCGCAGCACCTGCAGGGGGATGAAGCGGATGTCGTGCCCGTCGAGCTTCACCACGCCGCTGCTGGGGTCCATGCTGCGGGTGATCAGCTGCGTGAGGACGGTCTTGCCGCTGCCAGTGGGGCCGGTCAGGCCCAGGAACGTGCCGGCCGGCACGTGCAGGTTGATGTCCTGCAGCACCGGCGTGCGGCCGTACTGGAGGGTCACGTGCTGGAAGGTGATGTCGCCGCGCAGGGTCTTGATGGTGGGGTCGGTGCGGCCGGGGTCGTCGTACACGTGCGGGCGGGCGTCGAGCATCTCGCGCAGGCGGACCCAGGACGCCAGGCCGCGCTGCACCACGCCGGTGATCCAGCCGACCATCATCATCGGCCAGGCGAGGCGCCCGAGCATCAGCAGGAACTGCACCAGCATCCCGATCGTGAAGGTCCGGTCTCCGCCCAGCACCATGCGCCCGCCGGTCCACAGCACCACCGCGAAGGCCACGCCGATCAGCAGGGTGGTGAAGGACCGCAGCGGGCCGTCCACCTTGGTCAGGGCGATGTTGCGCCGCAGCAGCTCGAGGTTCATGGCGCGGTAGTCGGCAATCTCGCGGTCCTCGATGGCGTAGCCCTTCACGACGCGCGCGCCGCTGAAGTTCTCCTGGGCCTTGGCGGCGATCAGGCTGTTCTGCTCCTGCGCGGCCTTGTGGCGGGCGTTGATGAGCCGCGCCATGTAGGCGAGGATGCCCACGATCACCGGGATCAGCAGCAGCACGATCAATGTGAGTTTCCAGCTGAGGCTGAACATCACGGTCAGCGCCGTGCTGAACGACGCGACGATGTTCACGACCTGCCAGCCGCCGAAGCCCATCATCTCGCGCACGGCGCCCAGGTCGCCGGTCAGGCGGTTCATCAGGTCGCCGGTGCGGGCGCGGTCGTAGTAGTTCTTGTCCAGCGTCTGAAGGTGGGCGAAGATGTCGCGCCGGATCTCGTACTCCATCTGCCGGGACGCCACGACGATCTGCCGGCGCATCAGCAGCATGAAGCCCCCGGCAACCAGGGCGGCCAGCACGGTGCCGCCCGCGTACAGCATGGCCTGGTCCAGCGTGATGCCGGCCGTGGCCGCCCGGGCGTCGGTCTGGCCGGTGAGGCCGTCGATGGTCTTGCGGATGAAGTACGCCGGGAGCAGGTTGGCGGCGTTGGCGATAATCACGGCAACGATGCCGATCACGTACTGCCTCAGGTGCAGCCTGAGGTACGGGAGAAGCGTGCGGAAACTGTCCAAGGAAAACCTCGTGGGCGGTCCAGCGGGCCGGGAATGCAGGGCGGAAACCGGGCAGGAAAAGCGGCGGAAGAGGACGTGAGGAAAGGCGCAGGAAGGGCGGGCAGGCGGCGGCCCACCCCGGGCGAACGGGGAGGAAGGCAGGGGCGGGCCGCGAGTGGGGTCAGCATACGCCGCTTTGCTCAGAGGGCCCATGCGCTAAATGGCGCACTCCGGAGCCCATCCGGGGGGTGAAGGCGCGGGCAAGGCGGGGCGTTTGACACCCTTGGGGGTGGGTGCTACTATTCGCAGCCGGAAGTGACCGCGAGAGCGCGAAACTTCCGACGCTTAAGAGGCGACCCCAGCCTTAGTTTCCGCCTCAGATCGGTGCCACCCTAGCTCAACTGGTAGAGCACCCGACTTGTAATCGGAAGGTTGGGAGTTCGATTCTCCTGGGTGGCTCCACATGTTCTTTGCGGAATGTGACAACTGGGTAGGTGGCCGAGTGGTTAAAGGCGACAGACTGTAAATCTGTTCTCGTAAGAGTACGGCGGTTCGAATCCGCCCCTGCCCACCACGATTCACGCGGGAATAGCTCAGTTGGTAGAGCGTCAGCTTCCCAAGCTGAATGTCGCGAGTTCAAGTCTCGTTTCCCGCTCCAAGTCGCTTCTGTAGCTCAGTGGTAGAGCACTCCCTTGGTAAGGGAGAGGTCGTCGGTTCAATCCCGACCAGAAGCTCCACACCGAAACCCGCAGCCCGCCCCGTGCAGGCTGCGGGTTCTCTCAAGGCCACGTGAGTGGCCCACGCCTGCCTGCACAGCGCGGCAGCTCTAGCCGTACGCGGCGCAGGCGAGTAAACTGGCAAGGCTTGCCTGAACAGGCCACGAGGCCCAGGCAGTTCCACACTCAGGAGGAAAGCATCATGGCTAAAGGAACGTTTGAGCGCACGAAGCCGCACGTGAACGTGGGGACCATCGGACACGTCGACCACGGGAAGACCACGCTGACCGCCGCGATCACC
>JAANMV010002130.1_pt1 | contig 20019 bp, 25 predicted proteins | sample 7279661 | NCBI WGS metagenome assembly JAANMV01 (sample SAMN14094540, study PRJNA606508) | bioreactor metagenome | isolation source: A lab-scale SPAN reactor treating ammonium-rich wastewater day 121 | place: Ireland: Galway | collected 2017-05-16 | reverse complement strand
CTGGGGCTGACCCTGGTGAATCGCTCGCGCACGCCGGTGGAGCTGACCGAGGCCGGCCAGCTGTTCCTGATCACCGCGCGCAACCTGGTCGAGCAGGTCGGCGAGGTGGTGCGCTATCTGCACAATCTCGAAGGCCAGCGCGGCGAGGTGCTGCGCATCGCCGCCGCGCACTCGCTGGCGCTGGGCTTTTTTCCGGCCTGGCTGGCGCAGCTGCGGCGCGACGGCGTTCCGGTCAACAGCCGGCTGGTGGCGACCAACGTCGGTGAGGCGGTGCATTCGTTGCGCGAGGGTGCCTGCGATCTGATCCTCGCCTACCACGACCCGGAAGCGACGCTGCAGATGGACCCGGAGCTGTTCCCCTCGCTGGCGCTGGGGCGTACCGAGATCGTCCCGGTGTGTGCGGTGGACGAGGCCGGCGCGCCGCTATTCGATCCCGACAGTGGGCAGAGCGTGCCGCTGCTGGCCTACAGTGCCGGCGCCTCGCTGGGGCGTTCGGTGAATGCACTGCTGCGCCAGCGCGGGCTGCGTTCGACCACGGTGTACGAGACGGCCATGGCCGACAGCCTGAAGAGCATGGCGATGCAGAAGCTCGGCCTGGCCTGGGTGCCGCGGTTGAGCGTGACCGCCGAGCTGGCGCGCGGCGAACTGGTGATCTGCGGCGGCGAGCATTGGCGCGTGCCGCTGGAGATTCGTCTGTACCGCTGCGCGCTGGTGCGCAAGGCGCCGGTGCGCCTGCTCTGGCGCAAGCTGGAGAGCGGCGCGGGACGCGGGGACGGCGCAGGCGATGACTGAGCGGGCAACCGTGCCCTCAGCCCCGTCGCCACCAACGTGAGCGCGACTCAGCGTCCGGCCAGGGTACCGCCTTGTTTTCGCAGCGCACGATGCCGCCGGCGCTCAGGCGCAAGGTCCAGCGCTGGGCGATCTCGCCCGGCTCACCGGGTTGCCGGCTGACCAGCAGCAGGTTGTAGTCGTGCTGCTTTTCGATGGCGTGCGCCTGGATGACCGGCGGCTGGCCATCTTCCTCCTGCCATTCGTAGAGCTGCTGGTGGCTGGCCTGGATCAACGCGCAGAGCGGCTCGAAATCCAGGGTCAGACGCTCCTGGATCTGGTTCTGAGTCAGCGCTGCCTTGTCCAGCAGCAGCCGTGAGCGGTAGCAGACGATCTGCCGCTCCTCGTTGGTGGCCCACTTGCCCGAATGCTCGCGCACCGCACGCTGAAGCTCGCCCAGCTTGCGGTAGTCGAGCCAGAGCAGCTGCTGGGCCATCACCTTCTGCGTATAGGGCATCAGCAGGCGCAGCTTCCAGCGCGGCTTGCCCTTGCGCAGCCAGCGGGTGGCGGTGTCGATCAGGTCGTCGCGCAACAGGTCGCGAATCGCGTAGATCAGCGCGATGCCCATCAGCAGGGCGAAGGAGAGCTTCTGGCTGGCGTCGCGCACGTTGAACAGAAAGTAGGTGAACAGCGACATGATCAGCATGGTGGACGCCGCCTTCACCAGCTTGCGTGTGCCGGCGCCCAGTTCGATCAGCTGCTGGCGCAGCACCACCGGGTACTCCAGCAGCCGCTGGTAGAGGCCCATGCGGTTCCACACGCGGGTCGGCGGACCCTTGAAGTCGCCCAGGTAGTCACGCTCGGCGCGGTAGCGGCGTTCCTGCTGGATGAACTGCAGCGTCGCCTGTTTCAGCTCGTCGTCCAGTGCGTCGTAGCCTTCCAGCGTCATGCTTTCCAGCAGGAACTGCTCGGCCAGCCAGGAAAAGTAGACGTCCAGCTGGCGGAAGTAGCGCGATTGCTTGCTCTGCTGCGGCTCGCCCTTGCGCAGGCGCTGGGCGAAGTTCTGGCTCAGGCGCAGCGCGCGCGCCAGCGGCTCGGCGGATGCCTTGCCCTGCAGTTGCTGGCGCAGGCGGTCCAGCGACGCCTGATAACGGAAGAACCAGGCGCCGTGCATGATCTCGTAGTGTGGCGAGAGCAGCGAGAAGGCGGTGTCCAGCTTGCCGGCGCGGTCCTGGACCGGCAGGCCCAGCAGACGGAAACGGTGCATCAGCGCGCCGTGGAAGAACTGCTCCTCGCTCAGGGTGCGGCCGGACAGAGTGGTCTCGTGGGGCGTGAACAGGTACAGCTCGACCAGATGCCGGCCCGGCTGGGTCAGGGTTCGGGTCAGTTGCAGGCGAAAATCGCCCTGGCGCTTCAACGAGAACACGGCACCTCCGCTCACAGTACGCGGCGAGCATAGCAAGCCTGAGGCACCTGCCGGCGCTGCGAGAGCCGGCGGCCGGCCAAACCCGCGCGGCCTGCGCCGGGCGGACAAGCGCGGGTGCCGGCGCGCCGGGGCTTGCGATATACTGTGCGGCCCTCGGTCGGACTGGTTCCGGCCCTTTTTCCTAACGGCCGCGCTGCCCCCAGCGCGGCCGTTGTTCCTGATGCGCCGGCAGGCGCGAGAAAGAGGCACGACGATGACCGCACTGGTAGGCGTGATCATGGGCTCGAAGTCCGATTGGTCCACCCTCAGCCACACCGCCGAGATGCTGGAAAAGCTGGGTATTCCCCATGAAGTGACGGTGGTTTCTGCCCACCGCACCCCGGATTTGCTCTTCCAGTACGCCGAACAGGCCGAAGCCCGCGGGCTGCGCGTGATCATCGCCGGTGCCGGCGGCGCGGCGCATCTGCCGGGCATGTGCGCGGCCAAGACCCATCTGCCGGTGCTCGGCGTGCCGGTGCAGTCGTCGATGCTCTCGGGTGTCGATTCGCTGCTGTCGATCGTGCAGATGCCGGCGGGCGTGCCGGTCGCCACCCTCGCCATCGGCAAGGCCGGGGCGATCAACGCGGCGCTGCTGTCGGCGAGCATCCTTGGCCACGAGTTCCCGGAATATCACGCTGCGCTGAAAAAATTCCGCGACGAGCAGACCCAGAGTGTGCTGGATAACCCGGACCCGCGCGGCTGAGCGGGTTCTACACTTGCCATCGGCGCGCGCGGATGGCCGCCTAACGAAGGGCCGTGAGTTATGAAAATTGGTGTGATCGGTGGCGGCCAGCTGGGCCGCATGCTGGCCCTGGCGGGCACTCCGCTGGGCATGAGCTTCGCCTTCCTCGACCCGGCGCCGGACGCCTGTGCACAGGCGCTCGGCGAGCACATCCGCGCCGACTACGACGACAAGGAGCACCTGCGCCGGCTGGCCGACGAGGTCGACCTGGTGACGTTCGAGTTCGAGAGCGTGCCGGCCGAAACTGTGGCCTTCCTCTCGCAGTTCGTGCCGGTTTATCCGTCCGCCGAGTCGCTGCGCATCGCCCGCGACCGCTGGTTCGAGAAATCCATGTTCAAGGAGCTCGGCATTCCCACCCCGGAGTTTGCCGACATCCAGTCGCAGGCCGATCTCGACGCCGCAGTGGCCGCCATCGGCCTGCCGGCGGTGCTCAAGACGCGCACCCTGGGTTACGACGGCAAGGGCCAGAAGCTGCTGCGCAAGCCGGCCGACGTTGCCGGCGCATTCGCCGAACTGGGCAGCGTGCCGTGCATCCTCGAGGGCTTCGTGCCGTTCACCGGCGAAGTCTCGCTGATCGCCGTGCGCGGCCGCGACGGCGAAACCTGCTTCTATCCGCTGGTGCACAACACCCACGAGAGCGGCATCCTGCGGTTGTCGGTGGCCAGCAGCAACCATCCGCTGCAGGCGCTGGCCGAGGACTATGTGGGCCGCGTGCTGGAGAAGCTCGACTACGTCGGCGTGCTGGCCTTCGAGTTCTTCGAGGTGGACGGCGGGCTGAAGGCCAACGAGATCGCCCCGCGCGTGCACAACTCCGGACACTGGACCATCGAAGGCGCCGAGTGCAGCCAGTTCGAAAACCACCTGCGCGCCGTTGCCGGCCTGCCGCTGGGTTCGACCGCCAAGCTGGGTGAGAGCGCCATGCTCAACTTCATCGGCGAAGTGCCGGAGGTGGCCAGGGTCATCGCCGTCGAGGACTGCCACCTGCACCACTACGGCAAGGCGTTCAAGGCCGGCCGCAAGGTCGGCCACGCCACGCTGCGCTGCCCCGACCGCGCCACGCTGGACCGGCAGATCACCGCCGTCGAGACGCTGATCAGCCACGCCTGACGCTCCGGTCGTCCGGCTGCGGCGAACGCAACCGCCGCCGCCCGGGTCCATCGGTTACCACCTACGGACCCGGGAGAACCACATGGGCATCATCGGCACCATCCTCATCGGCCTGATCGTCGGCCTCGTCGCGCGCTTCCTCAAGCCGGGCAACGACAGCATGGGCTGGATCATGACCATCCTGCTCGGTATCGGCGGCTCGCTGCTGGCCAGCTACGGCGGCCAGGCGCTGGGCCTGTACCAAGCCGGCGAGGGCGCGGGCTTTATCGGCGCGGTGGTCGGTGCGATCATCCTGCTGGTCATCTACGGCGCGCTGACCCGCCGCAACCACTGATCCGCCGCGGGCCGCCGCGGCGGCCCATCTCGCCACCGAACCGCCCGCCATGCCCCGATTGCTGCTGCCGCTGTTGCTCTGCTGTTCCCTGCTCGCCCACGCCGCCCCGCCGGAACTCGACTGGCTGGAACTGATGCCGCCCGAGGATCGCCAGGCGCTGGAGGACATGCCGGAGATCGACCACGGCGGCACCGAGGACCCGGGCTTCAGCGCCCAGGGCGCGCTCAAGCAGGGCGCCGGGCTGCCGGCGGTGATGTATTCGGCCAAGACGGTGCCGGCGCTCGACGGCAAACCGGTGCGCCTGGGCGGCTATCCGGTGCCGCTGGAAAGCGACGAGCAGGGCCGCAGCACGCTGTTCTTCCTGGTGCCCTATCCGGGCGCCTGCATCCACGTGCCGCCACCACCACCGAATCAGATTGTGCTGGTGCGCTACCCGCGCGGCATCCAGCTCGACGACATCTACACGCCGCTGTGGGTCGACGGCCCGCTGAAGATCGAGAAGGTGAGCAACGAACTCGCCGACGCCGCCTACGTCATTCCGGCCGATGCGGTGGAGCCAGTCGACGAAGCGGACTTCTGAGTGCTCGACGCACGACGCCGCGAGGCGTTTCGCCGGCTCGCGGCCGACACCGCGGGCATCGACGTCGAGGTCTACCGCCAGTTAGGCAAGGACCCGCTGGAGCCGATCCTCGGCCTCGGCGAGGCGGCCGCGCCGCTGTGCTTCTTTGGTCGCGATCCGGGCCGTGAGGAAGTGCGCCACGGCGCGCCGTTCGTCGGTGCCAGCGGGCAGAGCGTGCGTCGTGCGCTGCATCGCCAGCTGTACGGCACGGAGCCGGCGGACTTCGACGCGGCGCTGGCGGTGGGGCGGGGGTTCTTCTGGCTCGGCACGGTGCCGTACAAACCGCAGGGCAACCGCGCCTGGTCGATGGCGGTCAAGCGGCGCTTCCAGCCGTTGCTGCGCGAGCTGCTGCTGAGCGAATGGCACGGCCGGCACATCGTCACTTTCGGTCGCGAGGCGTTTCTCTGGTTCGGCATCGACCAGCCGCGCGCGGTGCGCGAGCGGCTGGAGGTGTTCTGGCGGCGCGACGACCGCTTCGGCGCGAGCATCGACGTGCAGCTGCACGACGAACACGGCGCGCTGCGGGACTTCGTCCTGCATCCGCTGCCGCATCCTTCGCCGCTCAATCAGCTCTGGTTCAAGCGCTTTCCCGTGCTGCTGCAGGCACGCCTGGCGGCGCTGGCAATCGGCGCGCCGCCAGTGGCCTGAGGCTCAGATATCCAGGCAGATCTTGCCGAAGTGGCGGTTGCTCTCCTGATAGCGGAAGGCGTCGCAGATCTGCTCCAGCGGGAAATGCCGGTCGATCACCGGGCGCAGGCCGTTGGCGTCGATGGCGCGGATCATCTCCTGCTGCTGGGTGCGGCTGCCGACCAGCACGCCCTGCAGGCGCAGCTGGCGCACCAGCGCGGTGACCAGCGGCAGTTCGCCGGCCACCCCGGTGAGGATGCCGATCACCGCAATGTGCCCGCCGATGCGGGTGGCGGTCATCGACTGCACCAGCGTCGACGGCCCGCCGACCTCGATCACATGATCGACGCCACGGCCATCGGTGAGTTCGAGCACGCGCTGGCCCCACTCCGGGGTGCTGCGGTAGTTGATCAGCTGATCGGCACCGAGGCCGCGCAGGCGTTCGAGCTTGTCGTCGCTGGAAGAGGTGGCGATCACCGTGGCGCCGGCCAGCTTGGCGAACTGCAGGGCGAAGATCGACACGCCGCCGGTGCCCTGCACCAGCACCGTCTCGCCGGGCTTGAGCGCGCCGTCGACCATCAGCGCGCGCCAGGCGGTCAGTCCGGCGGTGGTCAGGGTCGCCGCCTCGGCATGGCTCCAGCCCTTCGGCGCGCGGGTGAACGAAGTGGCGCGGGCGGTCACCGTCTCGCGCGCGTAGCCGTCGATGCCGTCGCCCGGCACCGTGGCGAAGCCTTCCACCAGCGGCTCGCCGTCCAGCCAGTCGGGGAAGAAGGTGCTGACCACCTGATCGCCGACAGCGAACTCGCTGACTCCGGTACCCACCGCGATCACCTCACCGGCGCCGTCGGCCATCGGGATGCGCGGCTCGGTCGGGCCCCACATGCCGCTGACCACCGCGAAATCGTGGTAGTTGAGCGAGTTGGCGCGCAGACGCACGGTGATTTCGCCGGCCGCTGGTTCGCGCGCCGGGCAGCTGCCGACGATGACCTTGTCGTAGCCGCCGCCGGGTTGAACGTAGATCGCTTTGCTCATGGTCGCTCCAGAATTACGGATGGTGACCTTCACAGCCGGCGTCGGCGTCCGGTCACCATCGAGAGAAACAGGTTTTCGCGCAGCCGCAGGCTTTCCACCAGCGCGGCCAGCAGGTGCAGGCCGACCAGTCCGAGCAGCGCGTTGGCGAAAGCATCGTGCACGATCAGGGGGCCGTCCAGCCCCCAGAAGTAGTCGACTTCCTCCATGAGAAATCCGGTGACGCCCAGACCGAGCATCAGCAGCATCATCAGGATCATCATCACCAGCGCGCCGATCGGCGAATGCCCGAGGCGATGGTAGGGCCGGCCGTGCAGCAGCGCGCCCAGATGTTCGGCCAGGCGCGCACGGCTGGGCCAGAAGTCGGCCCAGCGCGCCGCCGGCGTGCCGACGAACCCCCACACCAGGCGGATCGCCAGCCAGGCCACGGCGTAGTAGCCCAGCCAGCGGTGCCACGCCTCGCCTTCCTCGGTGAAGAAGTAGTTGGCGATGAAGGCGCCGGCCAGCGACCAGTGGAACAGGCGTACCAGCGGGTCCCAGAGCGTGACGCGGTCGGGTTTCATGTCAGTCGTCGATATCGGTCTTGACCGTCTCGCCGCTCACCGGATCGAAATAGATCTCGACCTTCTGCTTGTCCTTGTTCCAGCCGTAGATCTCGTAGCAGTTGCCGTCGGTGACCTTGAACTTCTTGATCTCGTAGCCCTGGGCCTTGAGGTCGGCCTGGAATTTTTCCTGATCCTGCCACTGCGCCTTGTCGGCGCTGGTGCACTCGGGTTCGGCCAGGGCCAGCGGGCTGGCGAGGGCGAGAGAAAGCAGAAGCAGCTTGCGCATGGGAGTGTCCTCTTGCGAAAGAATCGGCACATGCCCCGGCGAGGCCGTCGAATGGCGCAGGCCGCGGCGCATGGCGGTGTCCGGCGCAGGCGCGCGGTACCGTCAGCATTCAGAGCGCGGCGGCGCCGGCATGTTCCGCAGCCGTCACCGGCGCCGCGCGTGCCGCTGGAATTGCCGCCGATCTGCTGGGAGCATGGGAGGCCCGCCAGTCAAGGAGCTGTCATGAAAGGACAACCGTTCTACCGCCGCCTGCGGTTCGCCCGCCACGGGCTGGCGCAGGCCTGGCGCCGCGAGCGCAGCGTGCGCACGCACCTGCTCGCCGCGACGCTGGTGCTGCTGGTGTTGCTGCTGACGCGCCCGGCGGCCATCTGGTGGGCGGCGCTGACGCTGACGGTGGGTCTGGTGGTGATCGCCGAGTTGCTCAACAGCGCGCTGGAAACCCTGATGGATTACCTGCATCCGCAGCAGCACCCGGAGATCGGCGTGGCCAAGGACATCGCCGCCGCGGCGGTGCTGATCGCTAGCCTGGTGGCGCTCGGCGTCGGCGCGGCGTTTCTGTTCAGCCTGCTCGGCGGCTGAGGTGGCCTCTCAACGCGGGTCGGCCGCGGCCTTGCGGCGCCTGCCGGTGGTGCCTTTGTTTGCGGCGGCCTTGCGCTTGTTCTTCCAGGGCGTGCCGCCGCGCGCAGGTGGCCCGCTGATGGTGAGGCGTAATCCGGCGCAGCGTTCGACCAGCTTGCTCATCCACGCTGACTGCTTGACGACGAATTCCTCCAGCGGCATCTCGCCGTTCTGCACCATATCCAGCGCCTGCTCCCAGATCGCCGTGGTGCCGGGGTCAGCGATCGGCCGCGGCACCGCGTCGATCAGGCCGAACGCCGCCGGGGTCGCGGCCAGCGCCTTGCCCTGCTTGCTCAGGTAGCCGCGTTCGAGCAGGCCCTGGATGATCCCGGCGCGCGTCGCCTCGGTGCCGATGCCGGTGGTGTCCTTGAGCTTCTGCTTCAGGCGCGGGTCGTTGACCAGCTTGGCGACGTTCTTCATCGCCTTGATCAGTTCGCCCTCGGTGAATGGCTTGGGCGGCTGGGTGTGCTGGTCCTTGAGCTTCACCTCGGCCACGGCGTAGTCCTGGTTCGCGGCGAGTGCCGGCAGTGCCTGCGGCTCGTGCGCTTCGCGGCCTTTGGCCGGCGTCAGTGCCTCGGGCAGCGCGCGACGCCAGCCCGGCTCGACGATGCACTTGCCCACCGCGCGCAGCGTCTGGCCGGCGCAGGTGAAGTCGGCCTGGGTGCGGTCGTACTCGTGGTGGGGCAGAAACTGCGCCAGATAGCGCGCGCGGATCAGCCCGTAGACGGCGCGCGGCTTGCCGCTCAGGCGCGCCGAGGCCTGCGCGGCGACGGTGGGGATGATGCCGTGGTGCGCGCTCACCTTGGCGTCGTTCCAGGCCCGCGAACGGCGCCGGGCGTCGAGGTGCGGCGCCAGGGCAGCCAGCGCCGGATCGGCAGTACCCAGTGCGGCGAGGATCGCCGGGGCTTCGGCGTGCTGGCTGAGCGGCAGGTAGCCGCAGTCGCTGCGCGGGTAGGTGATGAGTTTGTGCGTTTCGTACAGCGCCTGGGCGATGTCGAGGGTTTCCTGGGCGCCGAGGCCGAGCTTCTTCGAGCAGACCTCCTGCAATGTGCCGAGATCGAACGGCAGCGGCGCCGCCTCGCGCATCCGTTCGGTGTTCAGCTCGACGAGCCGCGCGCTGCCGGCGCGGCGCATGGCCTCGGCGGCGTCGCGCGCCAGCTCGGGGTTGAGGCAGCGGCCCTGCTCGTCGCAGGCATCTTCCGGGGCGCGCCACTGCGCGGTGAACGGCGTGCCATCAGCCAGCAGCTGCACGTCGATGGCCCAGAACGGCACCGGCACGAAGTCGGCGATGCTGCGGTCGCGGTCGACCACCAGGCGCAGCGTCGGCGTCTGCACGCGACCTACCGGGAGCACGCCCTGGTAGCCGGACTGGCGGCCGAGCAGGGTGAACAGCCGGCTCATGTTCATGCCGATCAGCCAGTCGGCGCGCGAGCGGCCCAGCGCGGCCTGGTAGAGGTTGAAGGTCTCGCCGCCCGGTTTGAGCGCGCCGAGTGCCTTGCGGATCGACGCCTCGTCCAGCGCCGACAGCCACAACCGCTGGATCGGCCCGCGATAGCGGCAGTGCTCGACCAGCTCGCGGGCGATCATCTCGCCCTCGCGGTCGGCGTCGGTGGCGATCACCAGCTCCGCGCACTCGCCGAGCAGGCGCTTGACCGCCTTGAACTGGCTGGCGGTCTTCGGCTTGACCTGCATCTTCCACTGCTGCGGCACGATCGGCAGGTCGGCCAGGTTCCAGCGCTTGTAGCGGGCGTCATAGGCATCCGGCGGCGCGGTCTCCAGCAGGTGGCCGATGCACCAGGTCACGCTCACGCCGGCACCCTGCCAGCAGCCGTCGCCGCGCCGGTTGGCGCCGAGCACCTTGGCGATGTCTTTGGCCTGGGAGGGTTTTTCGCAGAGAAAGAGCCGCATGCTGGTCATCGATGGCTGCAACGAGCGCCAAGCATGGGCAGAAAGCGCGGCGCCGGCAACCGAAAATCTGTATATGCATACAGTTTATTCGTGCCGTGTCGCTCAACTCCGCGGCGGCGGGTGCAGCTGGCTGCGAAATTGCCCCGGACTCTGGCCGGTCCAGCGGCGGAACAGTCGATGAAACGCGCTGGGCTCCTGGAAGCCGGCGCGCACGGCGATTTCGCTGATGCTCAGCTGGCGGTCGCGCAGCAGGTTGAACACCAGGGCGCGGCGCACCTCGTGCTTGATCTCCTGATAGGTGAAACCTTCCTTGGCCAGTTGCCGCCGCAGCACCTGCTCGCCAAGCCCGCGCGCGCGGGCGATGGCGGCGAGCGTCGGCCACTGATCGCTGGGCTGGCTGCGCAGCGCGCGGAAGATCTGCGAGGCGAGGCCGCTGTCGTTGCGAAAACGCACCACCAGCCATTGCGGACAGCTGCGCAGGAAGGCGCGCAGCGAGGCGCCATCCTGGATCACCGGCAAGCGCAGGTAGCTGGCCTCGAAGGCCACCTCGGTCTGCGCGCCGTCATATTCCACCAGCGGCCCCCAGTGCCACGGCGTGGTCTCGCCGGCCGGCGCGGGGGTGCTGAATTGGCTGCGATTGAGTGGAATGCGCCGGCCCACCAGCCAGCACATCACGCCCAGCACGATGCTGAGGAAGATTTCCTCGGCCGGGCCCTTGAGCGTTGGGTCGGCCAGCTCGCTGCTCAGCCTGACGACGGCCTGGCCATTGCGCACCTCCAGCGTCGCGCGGATGTCGTGGATGAACAGGCCGAGGTACTGCAGGCAGCGCGGCAGCGCCTTGCCCAGGCTGGTTTCCTGGATCAGCCCGCGACAGATCAGGGCGAAGCTGCCGTTGGGCAGGCCATGGGAGTCGAAGCCGAAGAATTCGTCGCCCAGCTCGGCGCTCATCGCCAGCCAGAAGCGGCTGACCGCGACGGCCGGCACCTGGGCGTGCGGCGCGGTCAGCGCGGCGGCGTCGATGCCCGCGGCGGCGAGCACCTGCTGCAGGCGCGCCGGGTTGTCGCGCAGACGATGAAGCGCGGCCTGGACGAGGTAGGCCGCCACCGAATCCTGTTCACGCATGGCGTTATCCGTTTGCTGGGGTCGGGCGTGCGCCCGCGGTGGCGTCGGGTGGCCGAATCTATGCCGCTGCAACGACGGTTTTGGGCATAGCAAGTGCACTCGGCGCCTGCCTAGACTGGCTCACACCGTCGCCTGCGTGCAGGCCCGACCATCTCCGTGGAGGCTGCCATGCACGCCCGATCCGCCGCAACCTTTGAAATCAGCCGCGAGCGTGCGCTGCAGCTGTTCGCCGACGAGGGCTTCGGTCAGGTCAGCCTGCGCCGGCTGGCCAGCCACATGGGCATTTCCACCGCGACCCTGTACACGCATGTGGCCGGCAAGGAGGAGCTGCTGTTCGACGCGCTGGAGGAGCATTACGAGCATCTGCTGCTGCTCGCCGAGCGCGGTGTGCGCGGCGAACCGGCCGTGCGCCCGCGCGTGCAGCGGCTGAGCCGGGCGCTGGTCGAGCTGTATCGACACTGTCCGTCGCGCTTCCTGCTGGCCACGCGCGAGCGGCACTGCCTGCGCGATGGCCACCGGCGACGCATCGACAGCCTGCGCCGACGCATCGTCGAGCAGCTCGCTACCTGGCTGCAGGGCGGCGAGGCGCCGACGGCAGGCCGCGTGCTGCTCGAACTCATCGAACACCTGCCGCTCTGGCTGGCCGCGCATGGCCTCGCGGCCGAGCAGCAGACCCGGCTGGTCGATGCGCTGCTGCTCGGCAGCCTTCCCGGCCTGCGCCAGCTGCCATCCCCAGAACCCATCCTGCCGACCGAGGTAATTCACCATGCCCAGCTACAAGGCCGATCTGCGTGACGCCCGCTTCATCCTCCACGAAGTCTTCGATGCGCCTGCGCTGTGGGCGCGCCTGCCGGCGCTGGCCGAGCGGATCGATGCCGAGACCGCCAACGCGATTCTCGACGAGGCGGCCAAGGTCACCAGCGAGCTGCTGGCACCGCTGAACCGCAGCGGCGACGAGGAGGGCGCGCAGTGGCTCGAAGGCCGGGTGCGCACCCCGGCGGGCTTTCGCGAGGCCTATGCCACCTACGCCGAGGGTGGCTGGGTGGGCTTGGCGGGCAATCCCGAATACGGCGGCATGGGCATGCCGAAGATGCTCGCGGTGGCCTTCGAGGAAATGCTCTACGCGGCCAATTCGAGCTTCGCGCTGTACTCGGCGCTGAGTTCCGGCGCCTGCCTGGCCATCGACGCGCATGCCAGCGAAGCCCTCAGGCAACGCTACCTGCCGCCGCTGTACGAGGGCCGCTGGGCCGGCTCCATGTGCCTGACCGAGCCGCACGCCGGCACGGATCTGGGCATCATCCGCACCCGCGCCGAGCCGCAGGCCGACGGCAGCTACCGCATCAGCGGCACCAAGATCTTCATCACCGGCGGCGAGCAGGACCTGACCGAGAACATCATCCATCTGGTGCTGGCCAAGCTGCCTGACGCCCCGGCGGGGCCGAAAGGCATCTCGCTGTTCCTCGTGCCGAAGGTGCTGGTCGGCGAGGACGGCAGCCTCGGGGCGGCCAACGCGGTGTCCTGCGGCTCCATCGAGCACAAGATGGGCATCAAGGCCTCGGCCACCTGCGTGATGAACTTCGACGGCGCCTGCGGCTATCTGGTCGGCGAGGTCAACAAGGGCCTGGCGGCGATGTTCACCATGATGAATTACGAGCGGCTGTCCATCGGCATCCAGGGCATCGGCTGCGCCGAGGCCTCGTACCAGGCGGCGCGCGACTACGCCCGCGAACGCCTGCAGAGCCGTGCGGCCACGGGGCCGGCAGCGCCCGAGCGAAGCGCCGACCCGATCATCGTCCACGCCGATGTGCGGCGCATGCTGCTGACCATGAAGACCATGACCGAGGGCGGGCGCGCCTTCGCCTGTTACGTCGGCCAGCAGCTGGACCTGGCCAAGTACGCCGCCGACCCGGCGCACAAGGAACGGGCCGAGGCGCTGGTGGCGCTGCTGACGCCGGTGGCCAAGGCGTTCTTCACCGATGCCGGGTTCGAGAGCTGCGTCCTCGGTCAGCAGGTGTTCGGTGGCCACGGTTACATCCGCGAATGGGGGCAGGAGCAGCTGGTGCGTGACGTGCGCATCGCGCAGATCTACGAAGGCACCAACGGCATCCAGGCGCTCGACCTGCTCGGGCGCAAGGTGGTCGCCAACGGCGGTGCATCGCTGCGGCTGTTCACCGATGAAATCCGTGCCTTCGCCACAACCCATGACACACCGTTCAACGCCCCGCTGCACGAGGCAGTCGAGCGTCTGGAGCGCGTCAGCGCCTGGCTGCAGGAACAGGCCCGCGGCGATGCCAACGCCGTCGGCGCGGCGTCGGTGGAATACCTGCAGCTGTTCGGCTACACCGCATACGCCTACATGTGGGCGCGCATGGCGGCCAGCGCTGCCCGCGGCGCAGCCGACGACGCCTTCTACCGCGCCAAGCTGGCCAGCGCGGCGTTCTATTTCCAGCGCCTGCTGCCGCGCACGCTGGGGCTGGAAGGCAGCATCCGCGCCGGCAGCACCTCGCTCTACAGCCTGGAAGCCGAGCTGTTCTGAGCACCTGGCGGCTCGCCTGCCGAGCGCGAGCCGCAGGCAGCCCGGGGCACGGGGGCCATCGTTTGCTCAGTGCCCAGGAGAGGCCAGGGTCTGGGCGAACTCACCGATGGCTTCCACGACCTGCTGCGCGCCGTGCTGTATGTCGAGGATGACCGTGCCGGCCTGGCTGGCCAGGGCGACGCCTTGTTCCGCCTTGCGCGTGCTGGCCTGCATGTTCTCCGTCGCCACCCGGGCCAGTTCGCGGTTCTTGCCGACCACCTCGGTAATGGCCACGGTCGCCTGGCTGGTGCGCTGCGCCAGGTTGCGTACCTCATCGGCGACCACCGCGAAGCCGCGGCCCTGCTCGCCGGCGCGAGCTGCCTCGATGGCCGCGTTGAGCGCCAGCAGGTTGGTCTGCTCGGCAATGCCGCGAATCGCGCCGACGATGCTGCCGATCTCCTCCGACTGGGCGCTCAGCGCGCCGATGGCCTGCGCGACCTGCGCAAGTTCGTCGGCGATGCTCTGCACCACGTTGACCGACTGCTGGACCACCGCGGCGCCTTGCCGCGCGGACTCGTCGGTCTGCCGCGAGGTCTCGAAGGCCATCTGCGCCGCGCGGGTTTCGGCGTCCCGCTGCTCGACCCTGGCGGTGATGTCGGAGGCGAACTTGGCCACGCCATACAGCCGGCCCTGGGCGTCGTAGAGCGGGTTGTAGGTGGCCTGGAGCCAGACGCCACGGCCCTGTTTGGTCAGTCGCCGGAACAGGCCGGTACTGAACTCACCCCGGTTCAGCCGGGCCCAGAAGTCGCGATAGGCGTCGCTCTGCACTTCTTCGGGGTCGCAGAACAGGCGGTGGTGCTTGCCCCGGATATCGTCCAGGCGATAACCCATGACCTGGAGGAAATTCGCATTGGCATTGACCACCAGCCCCTGCAGATCGAACTCGATCACCGCCGAGGAGCGCTCGACCGCCTGCATGCGGCTGGCATCCGCCTGCGCACGCAGCGTTTGCTCGGTCACATCGGTAGCGAGCATGACGATGCGTTGCACATTGCCGCCGGCGTCACGGACCGGAACGTAACTGGCCTGCAGCCATACCTGCCGCCCCTGTTTCGCCATCCACGGCATGAGTTTGGTCGCGCTGCGGCCCTGCTGCAGATCATGCCAGAAGGCGCTGTAGTCGCGGCTTTGTGCGTAGGCGGGATCGCAGAACGTGCGGTGCTGGCGCTCGCTGATTTCCTCCAGGGTAAAACCCAGCAGGTTCAGGAACAGCGGGTTGGCCTGCAGCACCAGCCCCTCGGGACTGAATTCGATGGTCGCCACGGCACTGCGCAGCGCCACGTACTCGGCCTCGAATACCGCCCGCTGCGCCTGGCATTTACGCAGGGTGTCTTTGAATGTGCGAGTGCGCATGAACATGCGAGTAGGTACTCCGATGGCCTGTCCTGGTCGATGCAACCACCCGGAGCTGACAGGCATGGCTGGCTCCGGGTCTGATGGACGAGCAGGCTACATCCTTCACAAATCCTATACAAAATGATTTCATGTATAGAAATGATAGAGGTCCGTACAGCGCAGGACCCGGCACGCCGATATCAGGTATCGGGCATGTGAAAAGGAAAGGAAAAGAAAAAGCGGGGGCTGCCTGGGAGAGGGAGGCGGCGGAAACTGGCGGAAGGTGTTGCTCGAGTATGTGCGCAAGGGCGCCCGGATACCGGCAAAAGGGTCGCTCGGCTTCCGGTAGAAACGAAAACGGCCCGCATTTCTGCGAGCCTTTGTATTCGTGGTGCCGGCACCAGGAGTCGAACCCGGGACCTACTGATTACAAGAAAACCCTTTTCGGGTTGCTGGTCAGGCACTTAGGTGCGGGCTTGTTACGTAAGCGCAGCGCTAGCGGCCGGATTCCTTGCGGAGCCCGGCGCGCTTGTTACGCAGGTTTCGGTGGGATCAGAGAGCGGAGGGGGCGACCTTCGGGACGCTCAGGTCGTAGATGTCGAGCATGGACTCGTCGCGGTGGCCGCTGGCTTCCTGCTTGTCGGCCCGGGTACCAGGGGTGTCGGTGATGCCGCGGCGTTTGAGGTCGTGCAGGCCGAAGCGCTGCTCCGCCGTGATGACGCCGGCCGCGATCGCGTTACGCATGAAGCGGTTCCAGGCGGTGTCCAGGCCGGACTTGCCCAGCGGCCCGCCGTGGTCGGCGGTTATGATGAAGCGCTTCTCCGGGAGGACTGGCACCGCTGTGCCCCGGGCTTTCCACACCTGGGCGCGTCGCGCCTTCGCGGCATCCCAGGCGGCGCGCAGCCGCGGCGTCCAGGTGACCACGTTGTCGCGGCTGCCCTTGCGCCGGTTGGTGAGGATGCCCTCGGCCAGCTCGTTGGCGTCGGTGAGGGTGACGACCTCGATGCCGCGCAGCCGGCAGAGGTAGGCCAGCTCCATGACGTAGCTCAGGTGCGGCGGTACCGCATCCTTCTGCCCGCGTTTCAGCTGGCCCAGCTCGCGGGCACGGTCGATCAGGCGTTGCATCACGTCGAGCGACGGCAGGCGGCGCTGCTTGCGCTCAACCGGCGCCTCGATGCCCATCGCCGGGTTGCTGTCCAGATAGCCGCGGTTGCGGCCCCACTGCATCACCAGCCGCAGGTACCGCAGCGCGTGGGCAGCCTTGGACGGCGTACCCTCGTCGGCGATCCGATCGATGAGCCGCTGAATCAGTGCAGGGGTGAACTTGCGCACGGCCAGCTCGCCGAGTGGCTTGCCGATCTTGGTGGGAATGTTGACCAGGACGTCGCGCGACCAGCTGTAGCTTTCCTGGGTCTTCGGAGCCAGCCGCTTGAACTTGGCGCTGTCGTGGTACTCCCGGCACAGGAAGTTGAGGCTCTCCCGGTCCACGCCGTTGCGCACCTCCATGATCCGGTGCAGCTCGCCGAGCGTGGCCGAGCTGTTGGCGATGTTCTGCCGGCGCTGCCGACCGGCTTCGTCACGGTGCAGGGTGTACCAGCTGCCATTGCCGCGGTGATCGAAGAAAACGGCCGCTGGGATAGCGGCCTGATCAATGTGCGGTGGGATGTGGGGGTTGTGCTTCCTTGCTCGCCTCATAGGATCTCGACGCCGTACTGCTCCTGGTTGCCGGCTTTCAGCCCGCCGGCCTGGTTGATCAGATCCACCGTGGTCCACGGCCCGGTGCGGCCGCGGAACAGACGGATGCCCTGCTCATGCAGGGCCCGCTCCACGTCGGCTCGGCGGGCGTAGCCGGTGATGCGTTTGAGGTCGTCGAAGGTCAACACGCTGGAGGCTTCGCTCATGGGCGGGCCTCCAGTTTACTGCTGCTGGCCGGTGGCCATCGCCGAGAATTGCGGCTCCGGCCTTCTCGCCTCGGTCCGCTAGCCATGCCGCCCTCCCAGCCACTCGCTACGGCAAGCCCACTGCCGGCGCATCTCCTCGATCAGCTTTGCGGCGCCGGCGGCGCCTCGATGTTTGGCGATCAGCGCGGTGAGGTCGGTGATGCGCTCTGCCGTCGTGTAGCCCTTGCGAAGCCAGGTTCTGGCCTCGCATTCCAGCATGTGCTGCCGGCTCATGGCGCATTCCTCGCCCCGCAGTTCGGGCAATCGTCGAAGCGCTGCCGCTCGCTGAGGAAGCGGCCGCAGCCGTCGCAGTTGAGCAGGTTGCTGTAGCTGCGATAGCGCGGGCGCTTGAGCTTGGGCAGCTTGAGCCCGACCGAGCGCAGCGCTTTCTTGTGGTCCAGCTTGCAGGACTGGACCACGGTGCGGCTGCGGGCGTCGATGTAGCGCTTCGGCCATACCTGGTAGCCCTTGGCCCGTGCTTCTTCTGCCTCGGTCGCCGGCCAGGTGCCGGCCTCTGCCAGGTTGGAGCTGCTGGAGCCGTGCGACTGAATCCAGTACAGGTCGTTGCCATCCCACATGCGTTCGTAGGCCAGGTAGATCTGGTCGTCTGCCTGGTCGAATGCCTGCGCGTCTACATCGTCGATGTACTGATGATCGACGCCAACCTCGGTCAGGGCGCGGACGTAGTCAACCGGCCAGGGAAGGTCGGTTTCGCGACACTCGTACTGCTTGACCGCTGCATCGCGGGTGAACTGCTCGGCTTCGTCCAGATTGGAGGTGTAGCCGCCGCCGTCCCGCCAGAACATCGCCCGGCTGCCGACGTTGCTGCGGCTGTCCTGCAGGTAGAAGAGGTCAGACATGGGCCGCCTCCTTTGCCTTTGGCGTTTCCGGATGCACGAACAACTCCACCCCGTTGCGCAGCAGATCGCGCTGGGTCTCGCGGAGCTTGGTTGGATCGAGGCCCAACTTGCGAGCGAGAGCCTCAGCAGCCCAGCGGGCGCCCATGGTGTTGCTGGCGGTGCGCTTGTCGCCGCGCACGGTGGCCACGTAGGTGCCGGTGGTGAAGCGGGTGCGGATTTCAACGGGCATAGCGGCGGCCTCCCTGGGCTTTCTTCGCGGCGACGTTGCCCATGTAGCTGGCCCACTCTTCCTGCTTGCGCTGCTGGCGGATGCGGCTGCAGGCAGCGTGCTTGCGGGTGGAGCGGGCCTTGTTGCAGATGTCGCAGATGCTGGGCAGGTCCAGCCGGTGGCTGGCCATGGTTGGGCGGATGCGTGGCTCACTGGACATTGGCCACCTCCACGCGCTTGAACTCGACCACCCAGACCCAAGGATTGGCGTTGTAGCTGTCGACGCCATAGAGCGATGACCAGAGGATGCTGAGCAGTTCGGTGGCGGAGTAGCCGTTGCCGTCCGGGTCGAGGTCGTGCTCACAGGCCCGTACGCCCTCGGCTTCCGCCTGTTCCTCGGTGATGTCCTGCAGGCGCTCGACGCGCACGTTGGTGATCTCCAGCAAGATTCGGCAGGCCCACCGCGGCATGTGGATGGACGGTTTGTATCCCACGCCCTTACGGCCAACGTCGTGCGGTCGGTCGGCGCGGTAATGAATCGCGGCGAAGTTCTCGTCGCCGTAGACGGCAAACGTCTCACGCACCCACAGCCGGTCGCCCGGCTTGCCGTAGGGGCAGACCCGCACCTGTTCTTCCCACGCTTCATCAGGGCTTTCCGGATCACTCGGCATCCAGGTATCCCGGTGCGCTACATAAGGCAGCACCTCTTTCACCGACGATGGGAACTGCGGGGTGATCTGCCGCCGCGTCACCGTCTTCCTCCCATCTAGAATGGCTCGAACCATCGCGTCGTTGAACAGAATCGGGCGCTCACGGATTTCCGGCTTGGAAATGCTGGCTGGGTTAAGCTCTGCCCCGCCTTCCTTCGGTTGATTCACTTGCATGGTGCTTCTCCTTGGGTTGGTCTGGCCCTGGTGAGTTGCCGCTCACCGGGGCCTTCTTGTTTCTGGGGCTGGGTTACCGAACTCGGATCTTCTTGCCGTCCTCGAGGACGTACAGGTTCACGTCCTCAAGGCGGTACTGCCCGCCGACGCCGCCTTTCACCGAGTAGCCGGCCGGGTCGAACACGATGCGCACCTTGAACGGGTAGCCGTAGCCCTGGGTGCGGCACCACTCGGCCTGGTGGGCGTACTTGCTGGACTTCTTGATCTCGGCGTAGAGCTGCTGGCCTTCCTTGCGGCCGTGCGGGCCATGCGCGGCCTCGAATGCCTCCCATGCGCGCTGGGTCAGGGCATCAGCAAATGCGTTGTCCTGGTCGTTGCGCTCGACCGGCCAGCCCTTCTCCTTGGCCAGATCCTCGAAGGTGAACAGCAGGTCGAGGTCTCGAAGCTTTTCGCTCACTTGCATGGTGTTGTTCCTCAGTTCGCCACAACGGCGTGGATGGTCAGTTCGGACGGCAGCCGCCGCTTCAGGGCTGTCAGGCGATCGATCTGCTCCTCGCTGCACTCGTCGATGCAGATGACCCTGGCGCCGCGGCCGATGCGGTGGCGCACGAGCAGCTCCAGGTCGGCAAGGTCGTAGGCGTTGCCGTGGATGATCTGGTGCTCGTCCTGCCCGGCCTCGCGGGCTTTCTGCCGCAGGCGGATGGTCTTGCCGGTCATCGGGGCGCCGCGTTCTACGTTCAGTTGCATGGTGCTTCTCCTTGGTAAGGCCCAGGCGTTGCCGCGCCCGGGCGCTGGGGTTAGCGGGCCGCCAGGGCCAGCAGGTTGGGGGCGAGGTAGCCGGCCGCGAGCAGTACCGCCAGGGTCACGCCGCTGCCCAGCAGGGTGAGCAGGGTTTCGCGCCGGCTGGGGCTGTAGAGGTCGTCGTTGTCGTTCATTGAGACTCGATCCGTTCACCGATTCTCCCCGGCCGACCGCCCCCCGGCGGCGGCGCCACCCGCCTGCGTGACCCGCCCTCCCGCCGGGGACCGCGTCCCCGGCGGAGCGCAC
>JAANMV010002119.1_pt1 | contig 20094 bp, 17 predicted proteins | sample 7279661 | NCBI WGS metagenome assembly JAANMV01 (sample SAMN14094540, study PRJNA606508) | bioreactor metagenome | isolation source: A lab-scale SPAN reactor treating ammonium-rich wastewater day 121 | place: Ireland: Galway | collected 2017-05-16 | reverse complement strand
GAATGCCGCAACGCCAGCCGAACCGCGGCCACTTCCGCGCAGGAATGACCGCCATAATCCGGGCGCATACCCGCGACTCCGGAAACCACGATGCCCCATCACGCCGTCGCCATCCCGCCTTCGCGCCCGGAACGCTGGCTGCTGGCCGGCGGCGTGCTGGTTGCACTGGCGGTCTCATTCGCCATTGCCAACGACCGCCTGACCTGGTCGCTGGAAGTGATCTGGGCGATGGTCGGGCTGGCGCTGGTGGCTTGGCGCTGGCAGCGTTTCCCGCTGACCCGGCTGCTGTGCTGGTTGCTGGCGCTGCATGCGCTGGTGCTGATCCATGGCGGCGCCTACACCTATTCGCTGACCCCGGGCGGGTTCTGGCTGCAGGAGCTGCTGGGCACCGCGCGCAATCCCTGGGACCGGCTGGGCCACTGGATGCAGGGCTTCGTGCCGGCCATCCTCGCCCGCGAGCTGTTGCTGCGGCTGACCCCGCTGCGCCGCGGCGGTTGGCTGACCTATCTGGTGCTGGCCGCTTGCCTGAGCTTCTCGGCGTTCTTCGAGCTGATCGAATGGTGGGCGGCGCTGGTCTACGGCGCGGATGCCGATGCCTTCCTCGCCACCCAGGGCGACCAGTGGGACACCCAGTGGGACATGTTCCTGTGCCTGCTCGGCGCGGCGACGTCGCTGCTGCTGTTGTCGCGCCGGCACGACCGTCATCTGGGCGCGGCGGTGCTGGCGGGAAAATAGCGCCGGCGATTCAGTCGGCGCGCCGCCGGAACGGCAGCACCTGGCCGCGCGCTTCCGTCGGCGCTTCGCGCTGCCACAGCACCGGCACATCGTCGGGGGCGCGGGTTTCGAAGGTGCCGAATCCGTCTTCGGCCTTGCGGCGGGCTTGTTCGGCCTCGAACTCTTCCTCCAGCTCCCAGCTGTATTTCTGCCGCGCCGGCTGCGGGTCGCTGCGGCGGAACAGGAAGGCGGAGACGATGCCGGCCAGCGCGCCACCCAGGTGCGATTCCCACGACACGCCGGCTTCGCGCGGGAGCACGTTCATCAGCATGCCGCCATAGAACAGGAACGCGATCATGCCGGCGGCAATCGCCGCGCGGTCGCGCCGTAGCAGCCCCAGCACGAACACCAGGAAGCCTAGCCCGTGGGTGACGCCGCTGGCGCCGAGGTGGTGCGAACCCGGTTGGCCCAGCAGCCACGCGCCCAGCCCCGAACCCAGCCACAGCAGTGGCAGCGCGCGCAGGGTCGCCTTCGGATAGACGGTGCCGGCCAGCGTGCCGAGCAGCAGCAGCGCGGTGGTATTGGCTAGCACGTGCGCCACCGAACCGTGCAGCAGCGGCGCGGTGAGCAGGCCGAGCAGGCCTGCCGGCGTATGCGGCGTGACCGTCAGGAAGCCCCAGTCGAAGCCCTGCTGCGCGGCGAAGCACAGCCACAGCAGCAGCGCCCCGGCGAGGCTGGCATTCAACGCGCGGCGCACCCGGCCGCGGTCGGCCTGGTGCTGGTGGTCGGTGATGGCGGACATGCAACCGAGGTGGGGCGGTGGCCCGATGATTGCAAGCCGGCGCGCCTGGCTGCCGCCAAGACGCGCCGTGCACGCAATCAGGCGTGCGGTTTCGCCGGCCGCGCCAGGCTCAGTGCAATGGTGCTGCCGATGATCACCGCCACCGCGCCCAGCGACAGCAGGATCGGCAGCTTGTACACGTCGATCAGCAGCATCTTCATGCCGATGAACACCAGCACCAGCGCGAGTCCGTAGGGCAACAGGTGGAAGCGGTCGGCCATGCCCTGCAGCAGGAAGAACATCGCGCGCAGGCCCAGCACCGCGAACACGTTGGAGGTCAGCACGATGAAGGGGTCGGTGGTGATGGCGAAGATCGCCGGGATCGAATCCACCGCGAAGATCACGTCGGTGATGCCCAGCATCACGATGACGATGAACAGCGGGGTGAACTTGCGGCGGCGGCCCCGGCCCACCCACAGCGCGCTGCCGTGGTAGCGGCGCAGGAACGGGATGTGCCCGGTCAGCCAGCGTAGCACCGGGTTGGATTCCAGGTCGGGCTCCTCGCCGGCGGCGCGCCACATCTTGATGCCGGTGAACAGCAGGAAGGCGCCAAACACGTACAGCACCCAGTGGAACTTCGACAGCAGCAGCGCGCCGGCGAAGATCAGGATCGCGCGCAGCACGATGGCGCCGATGATGCCGATCACCAGCGCGCGCTGGCGCTGCATCTCCGGCACCGCGAAATAGTTGAACAGCATCAGGAACACGAAGATGTTGTCGACCGCCAGCGCCTTCTCGACCAGGTAGCCGGTCAGGAATTCCATGCCGATGTCGTTGCCGGCCTGCGCGCCGAAGCGCTGCCCGGTGTACCACCACAGCCAGCCGTTGAAGGCCAGCGCCAGCGCCACCCAGCCGATGCTCCACCAGGCGGCTTCCTTGAAGCTGACCTTGTGCGGCCCGCCGTGGCGCATCAGCACCAGGTCGGCCAGCAGCGCGGCGATCACCACGCCGCCGAAGACCAGCCAGAGAAGAGGGGTTCCAATCGTTTCCATGAGAGCTCCGCGCCTTGCGACCGGCGGAGGCGTCCATGCAGGGACGCATGGAAAGGGAGCGCGCTTCGCCGGACGGCGAAGGTCTCACTCACTGGCCGGTGGCCAGCTGCGGCGCCGGGGCTGCTGTCGAAAGACAACCTGCCCGTAATGACGACGACCGCACGCGGAGTTACTCCCCTTCTTGGGAGACAATAGCAGACCCCCGTAAAACCGCGTGAACGCCGCCATGGCCGAACCCCTGCCCGTTGTCCAGCTCAAGAACGCCTGGAATTCCACCCACCCGTGGATCTTCCAGCGGCTGGTGGAGAAGCCCGCGCAGCGGCCCAAGCCCGGCAGCATTGTCGACGTGGTCGGGGTGGACGGTACCTGGATTGGCCGCGGCTTCTACAACGGCCATTCGCGGATCGCCTTGCGGATGCTGGAGCGCGACCCCGACGTGGCGGTGGACGCCGCTTGGTTCGTGCGCAAGATCGGCGAGGCGATCCAGCTGCGCCGCGAGATCCTCAGGCTGGACGAGGTCTCCAATGCCTGGCGCGTGGTCCACAGCGAGGGCGACGGCATCAGCGGGCTGGTGGTGGACCGCTACGACGACTTGCTGGTGGTCGAGTTCTTCAGCGCCGGCGCATGGCGCCACCGCAGCATCATCTTCGATGCGCTGCGCGAGCACTTCCCCGGCTGCCGCTTCCACAGCTTCGCCGACGAGCACGTGCAGAAGCAGGAAAGCTTCGACTACAAGGACACCCAGGGCACCGAGCCCGCCATCGTCACCGAACACGGCATCAAGTTCCGCGCCGATCCGGCCGGCGCGCACAAGACCGGCTTCTTCGCCGACCAGCGCGAGAACCGCCAGTGGCTGAGCCAGCAGGTGGCGGGCAAGCGCGTGCTCGACCTGTGCTGCAACACCGGCGGCTTCGGCGTGTATGCGGCGGCGCGCGGCGCCAGCGAGGTAGTGGGCATCGACATCGACCCGGCGGTGATCGAGATCGCGAAGCAGAACGCGTATCTGAATCACGTCAAGCCGCGCTTCGTGCAGGCCGACATCTTCCCGTGGCTGCGCGATGCCGCGGCGGCCGGCGAACAGTTCGACGTGGTCATCCTCGACCCGGCCAAGATGACCCGCGACCGCGAGCAGGTCATCAACGCGCTGAAGAAGTACCTCGACATGAACAAGCTGGCGCTGGGCGTGGTCAAGCCGGGCGGCCTGTTCGCCACCTTCAGCTGCACCGGGCTGGTCAGCGAGGACCAGTTCCTCGACATGCTGCGCCGCGCCGCGTTCTACGCCGGCCGCACCGTGCAGGTGCTCAAGGTGGCTGGCGCCGGCCCGGACCACCCGTGGCTGGCGCAGGTGCCGGAATCGCGCTACCTGAAGGCGGTGTTCTGCCGCGTGCTGGACTGAAGGACCGCCGGCCATGCGCCTGCTGATCGTCGAGGATTCGCAGACGCTGGCCGAGAGCCTGCGCGCCACGCTGGCGCAGGACGGGCACGCCTGCGACCACGCCGCCGACGGCGAGCAGGCCATCGCCTTCCTTGCCGGCCACGACTACGACCTGCTGGTGCTGGACTGGATGCTGCCGCGGCGCGACGGCCTGCAGGTGCTGAAGGCGCTGCGCGGGTCCGGTTCGCGCGCGCGGGTGCTTATGCTGTCGGCGCGCGACACCGTCGCCGACCGGGTGGCGGCGCTGGATGCCGGCGCCGACGACTACCTGGTGAAACCCTTTGCGCTGGACGAACTGCAGGCGCGGGTGCGCGCACTGGCGCGGCGCGCGCGCGACGGCGGCGACACCGTGCTGGAGCTGGATGGCCTGCAGGTGGACACCGGCGCCCGGCGCGCGCGCTGGCGCGGCGTGGACCTGCAGCTGTCACCGAAGGAATACGCGCTGCTGGAACTGCTGCTGCGCGAGCGCGGCAAGGTGCTGTCGCGGCCGGCGATCTTCGACCGCTTGTACGACAGCGCCAGCGAATCCTCCGACAAGGTGGTGGAAGTGATCCTGAGTACCCTGCGCGGCAAGCTGGCCCGGGCCGGCGCGCCCGATCCCATCCACACCCGCCGCGGCTTCGGCTATGTCATCGAATAGGCCACGCGGGTGGTCATTGCGCACCCGCCTGCTGTGGCAGCTGGTGCTGGCGATCGGCCTGCTGCTGGGCGGGCTGTTCCTGGTGCTGGACGTGCTGGTGGACCGGGCGATGTTCCGCCAGCTCGACCAGTTCCTAGAGGCGCGCGCGTCAGCGCTGGCGCAGCAGCTGCAGGTGGACGACGACCCGCGCGCCCACATCCTGCCGGCCTGGGACATCGCCGGCCACACCGATTTCTTCGCCATCTACGACGCCGGCGGGCGGCTGCGCGCCGCCTCGATGAACAGCGGCGACGGCGCGCTGGGCCTGCCGGCCAGCGTGCGCGGCGACACCCTGCTGCCGGACGGCCATGCCGGGCGCTACCGGGTGCTGCCGCTGGCCGCTGGCCGGTTTGCCGGTGGCCGGTTGGTGATGGCCACCGAGCGCGAGAGCTGGGACCGCACCGAGCAGCGCATGCACGGCGTGCTGCTGGCCGGCACGCTTGCGGCGATCGCCGCGGCGGTGCTGCTGTGCCTGCTGCTGGTGCGTCAGGCCTTCGTGCACATGGCGCGCGAGGCACGGCGGTTGCCGCACGACGGTCCGCCGGAACCGGGCCTGCTGGCGAGCAGCCCGCGCGAACTGCAGCCGTTCATCGAAGCTGCCCACGAAGCCCTGCGCCGGTCGTGGGAAATGGCCGGGCGCGAGCGGAGTTTTTCCCGCAGCATCGCCCACGAGCTGCGTACGCCGGTGGCGGAAATCGCCGCGGTGACCGAACTGGCGCAGCGCCATGATGACCCGGCCGCGCTGCGCCAGGCCTTGGCCAGCGTGCGCGACACCAACGCGCGCATGCAGCGCGGCATCGAGGCGCTGCTGGCGCTGGCCCGCTTCGAATCCGGGCAGGAAGCGCCGCAGGCCGATCCGCTGGACCTGGCCGCGCTGTTGCGCCAGCTGGCGGGCAGCGGTGGCGAGGAGTGGGCGTCCGGGCGCCTGCGCCTGCTGCTTCCGGTCGAGGCCTGGGTGGTCTGCGATGCCGGCATGCTGGAGCGCATCGCCACCAACCTGCTGCTCAACGCCATGGAATACGGCGATGCCGATGCGCCGGTGGAGGCCGCGCTGGAGCGGGCAACCGACGGATGGTGGCTGCAGGTGCGCAATCGCGCCACCGGTCTGGCCGATGCCGACCTTGCCCGTTTCGGCGAACGCCACTGGCGCGGCGACCGCGAGGCGGACGCCCGCCATGCCGGGCTGGGCCTGGCGCTGGTCCGGGCGATGGCGGCGGCACTGGGATTGCAACTGCAGTTCACCCTGCAGGAGGGCCAGCTGCAGGCGGCACTGGGGCCGATCCCGGCGCTGTAGAAGCGGTTCGGGCAGCCGGTGGGCGTTCCGGCGCGCCTTAAGCGTGGCGAAAGCTGGCGTATTCAGACTTTGGCCATCCGCCTGACTCCGTCATCGCCATGCGCCGTCTTCCCGCCGTCCTCCTCCTGACCTCCGCGCTGCTGGCGCTCACCGCCTGCGGCTCCTCCAACGACGCCGCGCCAACAGAAGCCGCCCCGCAGGCGGATGCGCAGGGCCGGATCCGCCTGAGCGCCGCGCAGACCGCCAACCTCGGCATCCAGCGCACCCCGGCGGTGGCTGCCGACAGCGTGCCGGTCACCGGCCTGCCGGCCGAGGTCACGGTGCCGCTGGCCTCCAGCGCGCAGGTGACCATGCCGTACGCCGGGGTGGTGACGCGGGTGCTGGTGGACGAAGGCGAGACCGTGCGCCGCGGCCAGCCGATGCTGCGGGTGCAGAGCCGCGAGCTGGTGGCGGTGCAGGCCGATTACGCCAGGGCCCGCGCCGAATCCGGGCTGGCGGCGCAGCAGGCCCGGCGCGACGCGCTGCTGCAGCGCGAAGGGCTGATCCCGGCCGCGCGCGCGCAGGAAAGCCGGGCGCGGGCACAGGTGGCCAGCGCCAGCCTGCAGCAGGCGGGTGCTTCGCTGGCGCAGCTGCGGCCCAGCGGCGGCGCGGCCGGCGAGTTCGAACTGCTGGCCCCGCAGGCCGGCCGCGTGGTGCACCGCCGGGTGGCGCCGGGACAGGCGCTGGAAGCGTTGGCCGCGGCCTTCACCCTCGCCAGCGACGACCGCCTGGACCTGGAGTTCGCGGTGCCGGTGGAACTGGCGACGCAGCTGCGCGTCGGCCAGCCGGTGGCGCTGCCCGGCGGCGCGGTGGCGAGGGTGGCCGCAGTGGGCGGCGATGCAGACGCCGGCGCGCAGAGCCTGCGCGTGCGCGCGCAGCTGGCCGCGGGCAGCGGGTTGCTGCCGGGCCAGCAGCTGGACGTGACCCTGCAGCTGCCGGCCCCCGCCGGCGCGGTGGTGGTGCCCGTGGGCGCGCTGCTGCAGGACGGCGACGGCCACCTGCTGTTCGTGCTCGAAGGCGATGCCTGGCGCGGCCTGCCGGTGCGCCTGCTGGGCGGCGACGGGCGCCACGCCGTCGTCACCGGCGAAGGGTTGCGCGCCGGCCTGCCGGTGGCGAGCGCCGGCGCCAACCTGCTCAAGACCCTGGCGGCGGCGGAGTAGGCCCATGCTGCAACGGCTGATCGCGTTTTCCCTGCGCCAGCGCTTGATGGTGCTGCTGGCGGTGCTGGTGCTGGCCGGCTTCGGCCTGCGCGCCTACCTGCAGCTGCCCATCGACGCCTACCCCGACATCTCGCCTACCCAGGTCAAGCTGATCCTGAAGGCGCCGGGCATGACCCCGGAGGAAGTGGAAAGCCGGGTGGTGGCGCCGCTGGAGATGGAGCTGCTGGGCGTGCCCGACGCGGTGATGCTGCGCTCGACCGCGAAGTACGCGATCGCCGACATCACCCTGGACTTCAGGGAAGGCACCGACATCTACTGGGCGCGCCAGCAGGTGGCGGAGCGCTACGGCAACGTCGCCGACGTGCTGCCGGCGGGCGTCGGCGGCGGGTTGGCGCCGATCGCCACGCCGCTGTCGGACGTGCTGATGTTCACCATCGAGGGCGGCGGCCTGGACCTGCAGGAAAAGCGCACCCTGCTCGACTGGACCATCCGCCCGGCCCTGCGCACGGTGCCCGGCGTGGCCGACGTCAACGTGCTGGGTGGCCACGCGCGCGCCTTCGTGGTGGTGCCGGACCGCGCCCGCCTGCTGGCCAACGGCCTGCATCTGGACGACCTGGTGCAGGCGCTGGAGCGCAACAACCGCAACGACGGCGCCGGCCGCCTGCAGGCCGGCGAGAACGCGTTGATCGTGCGCGTGGAAGGCGCGCTGGCGAATGCCGACGACATCGGCAACGTGGTGCTGAAGCCCGGCATGCCGCCGGTGCGGGTGCGCGACGTGGCGCGCGTGCGCACCGAGGCGATGACCCGCTATGGCGCGGTGACCCGCGACGGCAAGGGCGAGGCGGTGCAGGGGATTGTCGTCGCGCTGCGCGGCGTGGATGCCTCCAAGCTGGTGCATGCGGCGGAAGCGCGGCTGCAGTCGCTGGCCTCCAGCCTGCCGCCGGGCGTCAAGATCGTCCCCTTCTACAACCGCAGCGAGCTGATCGAGCGCGCGGTGGCCACGGTGCGCAACGCGCTGCTGGAAGCCACCGTGCTGGTGGTGGTGCTGCTGCTGCTGTTCCTGGGCGAACTGCGCGCGGCGCTGGTGGTGTCGCTGATGCTGCCGCTGGCGGCGCTGTTCACCTTCCTGCTGATGCGGCTGACCGGCCAGAGCGCCAACCTGATGAGCCTGGGCGGGCTGGCGATCGCCATCGGCATGCTGGTGGACGCGGCGGTGGTGGTGGTGGAAAACACCGTGACCCGCCTGCAGCCGGATGCGCGCGGCGCGCACCTGCCACGCCTGCACCGGGTGTTCGATGCCACCCGCGAAGTGGCCACGCCGGTGGCCGCGGGCATGCTGATCATCGCCCTGACCTTCCTGCCGCTGCTGACCCTGGAAGGGCTGGAGGGCAAGCTGTTCGGGCCGGTGGCGTTGACGATTGTCTTTGCGCTGGGCGCCTCGCTGCTGCTGTCGCTGACCCTGATCCCGGTGCTGGCCTCGTTCCTGCTGCGTTCGCACGTGGAACACACGCCGTGGCTGATGCGCCAGGTGGACCGCATCTACCGGCCGCTGCTGGACGCCGTGCTGGCGCGGCCCAGGCGCGCGTTGGTGCCCGCCTTGGTGGCGCTGGTGCTGGGCGTGGCGGCCTACCTCGGGGTCGGCAAGAGCTTCATGCCGACCATGGACGAAGGCGACATCCTGGTGCAGATCGCCAAGTCGCCGGCGATCTCGCTGCAGCGTTCCGCCGAGCTGGACCTGGCGGTCGGGCGTGCGATCAAGGCGAAGGTGCCGGAGGTCGACCACGTGGTGGCGCGGGTGGGTTCGGACGAACTGGGCCTGGACCCGATGGGCCTGAACGAAACCGACATGTTCCTCAAGCTCAAGCCCAAGGCGCAGTGGCGCAACCCGGACAAGACCTGGCTGGCGGAGGAGATCCGCAAGGTGCTGCACGGCTTCCCCGGCATGGACATCGGCTTCACCCAGCCGATCGAGATGCGCGTCTCGGAAATGCTCACCGGCAGCCGCGGCGACCTCGCCATCAAGATCTTCGGCCCCGACCTCGCCACCCTCGGCACGCTGGCGCACCACACCGCGGTCGCGCTGGAGAAGGTGCCCGGCGCGCAGGACATCCTCACCCAGACCACCGAGGGCGTGGACTACCTGCAGGTGGTGGTCGACCCGGTGGCGGCCGGTCGCAACGGGCTGGCGGTGGCCGACGTGCAGGACGAGCTGCGCGCGCAGATCGACGGCATGCCGGCCGGCACCGTGATCGAACCCGGCCGGCGCACGCCGATCCTGGTGCGCGGCGGCGACGAGGTGCGGATGTCGGCGCAGCGCTTCCGCACCCTGCGCGTCGCCCTGCCCAGTGGCGGCGACATCCCGCTGTCCGCGATCGCCACCCTCAAGGCCGGCAACGGCCCGGTCAAGGTGGGCCGCGAACAGGGGTCGCGCTATGCGCTGGTGCAGTCGAACGTGGACGGCCGCGACCTGGTCGGCTTCGTCGAGGAAGCCAAGGCGGCGCTGGCCACCGCGGTCAAGCTACCGCCTGGTTACCGGATGGAATGGGGCGGCCAGTTCGAGAACCAGCAGCGCGCCGCCGCAAGGCTGGGCCTGGTGGTGCCGATCGCGCTGGCGGCGATCTTCGTGGTGCTGTTCCTGAGCTTCGGCTCGCTGCGGCAGGCGCTGCTGATCCTCGGCAACATCCCGTTCGCGCTGGTCGGCGGGCTGATGGCGCTGTGGCTGTCGGGCGAATACCTGTCGGTGCCGGCCTCGGTCGGCTTCATCGCCCTGCTCGGCATCGCCGTCCTCAACGGGCTGGTGCTGGTGACCTGCTTCAACCAGCTGCACGACATCGGGCTGGAGATCGCAGAGGTGGTGCGGCGCGGCGCGCTGCAGCGGGTGCGACCGGTGCTGATGACCGCCAGCATCACCGCACTGGGACTGGTGCCGCTGCTGCTGGCCAGTGGGCCGGGTTCCGAGATCCAGCGCCCGCTCGCCATCGTGGTGATCGGCGGGCTGGTGACCTCCACCGCGCTGACCCTGCTGCTGCTGCCGATCCTGTACCAGCGTTATGGCATCGAACCCTCTAAGGAGCGCGCATGAACGATCTGGTGCGATTGAGCCTGGTGTTCCCGCCGCGGCTCGAAACCGCGCTGACTGAAGCGCTGGTGGCCGGGGCCGGCCTGCCCGGCTTCACCCTGCTGCAGGCCGAAGGCCATTCCAGCGACTTCAGCACCGCCTCGGCCGCCGAGCAGGTGCACGGCCGCGTGCAACGGCGGGTGCTGTGGATGCTGCTGCCGCGGGCGCAGGTGGACACCGTGCTGGCGGCGCTGCGCGGGCAGGTGGACGCGCAGGAAGTGCGCTGGTGGATCGAGCCGGTGCTGGCGATGGGGAGGCTGGGATGAAACGACTGTTCGTGGTCCTGTTGGGCGCCTGCAGCTTCGGCGCGCAGGCGCAGCAGTGGCTGCCCCCGCATGCCGTGGTGCACGAGGCCATCGACGTCCAGCCGGATGTGGTCGCGGCGCGCGCGCGGGTGGAGGCGGCGCGTGCGCGCGCCGGCGCCCTCGCGGCCGGGCCGCACGAATTCCAGCTGGATGCGGTGGCGCAGCGGCGCAGTACCGACGAGCTGGGCGGCCGGCAGCGCTTTTCGGAATCCGAATTCACCCTCAGTCGCGCTTTCCGGCTGCCCGGCAAGGCTGCGCTGGACCGCCGCATCGGCGATGCCGGGGTGGTGGCGGCGGAACTGCGGCTGGACGATGCCCGCCATCAGGGCGCACGGCGCATGCTGGACGACTGGATGGACTGGCTGCGCGCGGCGGAGCACCTGCGCACCGCGGAGGCGACCTCCGCGCTGCTGGAGCGGGAGCGCAGCGGGTTGGCGCGGCGGGTGGACCTGGGTGAATCGTCGCGCAAGGACCTGGACCTGATCGACGTCGAGCGCGCCCAGGCGCACGCACGCCTGTTGGCCGCACAGGCGGCGCTGCATTCGACCCGCGAGGCCATGCACAGCGATTTCCCGGGCCTGCCGATCCCCGCCAGCGCGCCGGCAGTGGACCCGCCGCTGGCGCTGCCGGAGACACCGCAGGCGTGGATCGACCGGATCATCGCCCGCAGCCACGAGATCGGCGCGCTGGCCGCCGATGCCGAACAGGCCGACGCGCGCGCCGCGCGCGTCCGCGCCGAACGCATCGCCGACCCCGTCCTCGGGTTCCGCCGCCTGGACGAGCGCGGCGGCGCCGAACAGGTCAACGGCCTGGTCCTGAGCATCCCGCTGGGCGGTCGCTACCGTGCGGCCAATGCGCAGGCGGAGTCCGCCCAGGCCGCCGCCGTGCACGGCGACGTCGCCAGCATGCGCCGCGACATCAGCCGCGAGGCGGTGGTGACGGTGACCGCGGCCGCCACGCTGGCGGCGCAGTGGCAGGCCCAGCGCAATGCACTCGACGCCAGCGAGGCGGCGCTGAAGCGGGTCAAGCGCGGCTGGGAACTGGGCGAAGTGGCGGTGGCCGAATGGCTGCTGGTGCAGCGCCAGCATGCCCAGATCGCCGCCGCCGAGGCCGATGTCCGTGCCGATGCCGAGCGGGCGCGGCTGCGGGTGCTGGTGGACGCGCACGACCTCTGGCATGACGAGTAGCGGGCGCGCCTACAATGCGCGCACCCAAGCCCCTGCCAGGCCCGCGTCCATGCAGATCGAAACCCACCATTACCACGAGCCGCACCGCAGCCAGCACAGCGGCTGGCTGCGCGCGTCGGTACTCGGCGCCAACGATGGCCTGATTTCCACCAGCAGCCTGGTGCTGGGCATGGCCACCGCGCAGGCGGAGCCGGCCACCATCCTGCTGACCGGCATCGCCGGCCTGGCCGCCGGTGCGCTGTCGATGGCGGCGGGCGAATACGTCTCGGTCAGCTCGCAGGCCGATGCCGAGCACGCCGACATCCGCATCGAGCGCGCGGCGCTGGACCTGCATCCGGAAGCCGAGCTGCGCGAACTCACCCAGATCTACGTGCATCGCGGGCTGGAACCGGCGCTGGCGAGGCAGGTGGCCGAGCAGCTGACCGCCCACGACGACCTGGCCGCGCACCTGCGCGACGAGGTCGGCATCCACGACCTGCAGCGCGCGCGGCCGGTACAGGCTGCGCTGGCCTCGGCGGCCTCGTTCACCGTCGGCGCCTTGCCGCCGGTGCTGCTGGCCTGGCTGTGGCGCAGCGGCAGCCTGGCCATCGCCATCGTCGCCAGCACCACGCTGCTGCTGGCGGTGCTGGGCTACGTCGCCGAGCGCGTTGCCGGCGGCGGCGGCATCAAGGGCGCATGGCGGGTGCTGCTGTGGGGCAGCCTGGCGCAGGCGGCGACCGCGGCGATCGGCTGGGTGTTCGGGGTCAGCGTCGGCTGATCGCGGTCGCAGGCGCTGCGACGCCCGCCGCTACACTGGCGGGATGGATACCAACACGCTCCTGCTGTCGCTGCTGCTGCTCGCCGTCCTGGCCCTTGTCGCGCTGCTGTTGCTGCGCCGGCCGGAGGACCGCATCGCCGCGCTGCTGCGCGACGAACAGCGCGGCGGCCGCGACGAGCTGCGCGGCCAGCTGGACAGCTTCGCCCTGCAGCAGGGCCAGCGCATCGACGGTTTCGGCGCGCAGCTGCAGGCGGTGGCCGCGCGCACCGACCAGCGCCTGGACGATCTCACCCAAAGCATCGACAAGCGGCTGGATGAGCTGCGTGCAGCGCTGACCGAGGATGCCCGCAAGGCGCGGCTGGAAGCAGCCGCCGGCCAGCAGCGCCACGCCGAGTCGCAGGGCCAGCAGCTGCGCGAGATGGGCGAGCGCAACGAACTGCGGCTGGGCGAGCTGCGCGCCACCCTGGAGCAGCAGCTGAAGGCGCTGCAGGCCGACAACGCGGCCAAGCTGGAGGCGATGCGCGCCACCGTCGACGAGAAGCTCCACGCCACCCTGGAAACGCGCCTGACCGAGAGCTTCGGCAACGTCACCCGCATGCTGGCGCAGGTCCATCAGGGCCTGGGCGACATGAGCAAGCTGGCCGCCGACGTGGGCGGGCTGCAGCGCGTGCTGACCAACGTGAAGTCGCGCGGCATCTTCGGCGAGGTGCAGCTGGCCGGGCTGCTGGAGCAGGTGTTCGCGCCCGACCAGTACGCCGCCAACGTCGCCACCATCCCCGGCAGCAGCGAGCGGGTGGAATTCGCGGTGCGCTTCCCGGGTTCGGGCGCCGACGCGGTGGTGTGGCTGCCGATCGACGCCAAGTTCCCGCGCGAGGACTACGAACGCCTGCTGGACGCGCAGGAACGCGCCGACGTCGACGCCGCGCGTGCCGCCGGCGACGCGCTGGAGCGGCGCGTGCGCGAGGAGGCCAAGCGCATCCGCGGCAAATACGTGGCCGCGCCGCACACCACCGAATTCGCGGTGCTGTTCCTGCCCACCGAAGGCCTGTACGCGGAGGTGCTGCGCCGCCCGGGGCTGTTCGAGGGCCTGCAGCGCGAGCAGCGCATCACCATCGCCGGTCCGACCACCCTGCTGGCACTGCTGACCAGCCTGCAGATCGGCTTCCGCACCGTGGCCATCGAGAAACGTTCGGCCGAGGTCTGGCGCATCCTCGAAAAGGCCAAGACCGAATTCGGCAAGTTCGGCGACGTGCTCGACAACGTCAAGAACAAGCTCGACCAGGCCAGCAAGCAGATCGAGCATACCGGCGTACGCACCCGTGCCATCGAACGCAGCCTGCGCGACGTGGAAACCCTGCCGGGCGAAGCGCCGGTGGCGCTGGAGCCGCCGGCCGAATAGGGCCTGCGCCGATGCCGCGGGCACGCGCGCCGGGCAGCGGCGATAATGCGCGCATGACTACGCTGCGCATCGCCACCCGCAAGAGCCCGCTCGCCCTGTGGCAAACCGAACACGTCGCCGGGCGCCTGCGTGCGGCGCATCCGGGCCTGACCGTCGAACTGGTGCCGCTGAGCACCCGCGGCGACGAGATCCTCGACCGCTCGCTGGCGGCGATCGGCGGCAAGGGACTGTTCCTGAAGGAGCTTGAGATCGCCATGCAGCGCGGCGAAGCCGACTGCGCGGTGCACTCGCTCAAGGACGTGCCGATGACGCTGGAACCTGGCTTCGCGCTGGCCGCCATCCTTCCGCGCGCCGACCATGCCGACGCCTTCGTCAGCAACCGGTTCGACGGCCTCGACGACCTGCCGCAGGGCGCGTGCGTGGGCACCTCCTCGTTGCGCCGGCAGGCGCAGCTGCGCGCACTGCGCCCGGACCTGCAGCTGCGCGACCTGCGCGGCAACGTCAACACCCGCCTGGCCAAGCTCGACGCCGGTGACTACGACGCCATCGTGCTGGCCTGTGCGGGTTTGCAGCGGCTGGGCTTCGACGCCCGCATCCGCGCGCGGCTGGACGCACCGGCGTGGCTGCCGGCACCGGCGCAGGGCGCCATCGCCATCGAAACCCGCGACGACGATCCGCGCATCGCGGGGCTGTGCGCGGCGCTGGATGATGCCGCCACCCGCACCTGCGTGGCCGCCGAGCGGGCCATGAACCGCGCGCTGGACGGCAGCTGCCATGTCCCCGTGGCGGGGCTGGCCACCCTGCAGGGTGAACGCCTGCTGCTGCAGGGGCTGGTGGGCGCGACCGCCGACGGCCGCTGCATCCGCGCGCAGGCCGAGGGCCCCGCCACTGCCCCCGAGGCGCTGGGGATCGAAGTCGCGCAGGCGCTGCTGGCGCAGGGCGCGCGCGCCTTGATCGACAGTTGAGGCGATTCGTCGCGCGGTCTCGGCCGCTTCACCGCACCCGGGCGCTGCGCGCAGGGCGGTCATCGAGGCGGGTTGCTGACGTCTCGTCCGGCAGGGATGGGCGAAGCGTCTTCAGAACGCGTACTTCAGCTTCAGCGTCGCGTCGGTCTGGTTGCGCCCGACCAGGTCGCTGTCGCGGCGCATTTCCACGCCGGAGCTCAGGGTCAGGGTGGGCTGCAGCTGCACGTTCAGCAGCAGGCTGTTGCGCAGGTAGGCGCCGTGCTGGCCGGTTTCCACCCGGGTGACCTGGGACAGCCGCGCGCGCTTGCCCAGCGCCTGGTTCCATTCCACCTGCCCGCGCAGGATCGGCCCGGTGCCGGCGGTGCCGTCGTCGGCATAGCCCTGCAGGCGGTAGCCGGTATCCACCGACACGCGCACGCTGGTGCCCGGCTTCTTCACCGCCTGCAGCCCGTACTGCATGCCGACGCGCGCGTTGCTGCCCTGCGCCTTGACCCAGTCGCGGCGTTCGTTGGGCAGGCGCAGGCGGCCACCGCCGCCGGGCAGGTCGTCGGCATCGACGCGGCGCTGCCCGGAGGGGATCGCCGCCATCGCGGCCACCGACCATTCGCCATTCACGCACCGCGCCTTCAGGCAGCGCGGCGGCGCCACCAGGCGCTCCGCCACCTCGGGTGGCAGCACCGGCAACAGCGGCGGGTGGAGGGCGGTCGGCGGCGCGGAGAACGCCAGCCACAGCAGCGGCAGCATGGTCGTCTTGCTCGGGGGCTCGGCCGCATTCTAACCACGCCCGCAGGCACCCACGGTGAACGCCTGTCGCATAATCGGCGCATGGACCGCTATGAACGCATCATCGCCCTGCACCGCAGCCTGCAGGCCGCGCGCCGCCCGGTGACCGTGGCCCACCTGCAGGACGAGCTGGGCTGCTCGCGCGCCACCGTCTACCGCGACATCGCCTTCCTGCGGGATGCGCTGATGGCGCCGGTGATCGGCGACGGCGAGGCCGGCTTCCACTACGACAAGGCCGAGGCCGAGCGCTTCGAGCTGCCCGGCCTGTGGCTGAACTCCGAGGAGCTGCACGCGCTGCTGGCCGCCCAGCAGCTGCTGGCGCGCAGCAGCGGCGGGATGCTGTCGGCCGCGCTGGCGCCGCTGCAGCAGCGGGTGGAAAAGCTGCTGGATGCGCATTCCGGCGGCAAGCGCTGGCCGGTGGAGCGGGTGCGGGTCATCCCGCACCGCATCCGCCGGATGGATGAGCATGCGTTCCGCATCGTCGCCTCGGCGGTGCTGGAGCGGCGCCGGCTGGCGTTCGACTATCGCGCCCGTTCCACCGACGAAAAGACCCGCCGCACGGTCAGCCCGCAGCGGCTGACCCACTATCGCGACAACTGGTACCTGGACGCGTGGGACGAGGACCGCGAGGGCCTGCGCAGCTTCTCCATCGACCGCATCGCCGGCGCCCGGCTGGCCGACGGCAGCGCCCGCGACGTGGCCGAGGAAGAACTCAACGCCCATCTCGCCGGCAGCTACGGCATCTTCTCCGGCGCGCCCAAGGGCTGGGCCACGATCCGTTTTTCCGCCAAGGCCGCGCGCTGGGTCGCCGACGAGCACTGGCATTCGCAGCAGCAGGGCCGCTTCCTGTCCGATGGCAGCTACGAACTGAAGCTGCCGTACTCGGTGCCGCGCGAGCTGCTGATGGACGTGCTGCACTACGGCGCCGACGCCGAGATCGTGGAGCCGAAGGCGCTGCGCGAACAGCTGCGCGCGCACCTGCAGCTGGCGCTGTCCAACTACGTGCAGGACTGATGGCCGCCGGCGCGCGCGAGGACTCGGGAACGGCGTCGATCGTGCTGGCGCTGGGCGGCGGCGGTGCGCGCGGGCTGGCCCAGATCGGCGTGATCGAGGTGCTGCTGGCGCGCGGCATGGACATCGAGGCCGTGGCCGGCACGTCCTGCGGCGCATTGGTGGGTGGGGCGTTCGCGGCCGGCAAGCTGGACGAACTGCGCGACTGGATGCTGCGCACCAGCCGCAACGAGATGCTGCGCCTGCTCGACCCGGGCCTCGGCCGCCCGGCCATGTTCACCGGCACCCGGCTGGTGCGCGCGCTGCGCGAAGTGGTCGGCGAGCCCCGCATCGAGGACCTGCCGATCGACTTCACCGCGGTGGCGGTGGACCTGCTGCGCCAGCGCGAAGTCTGGCTGCGCCGGGGCGACCTGTGGGACGCGCTGCGCGCCTCGTTCGCGATCCCCGGCATCTTCACCCCGCTGAACATCGGCGGCATGGAGCTGGTGGATGGCGGCCTGCTCGCACCGCTGCCGATCACCGCCACCCGCTTGGCCGGCGCCCACCGGGTGGTAGCGGTGGACATCCACGGCAGCACGCCGCAGCGCAGGGACGAGCCGGTGCGCGTGGTGGACACCCAGCCGGATGAACCCGCGGTGGGTCTGCTGGGGCGCTGGATCGACCGGCTCGGCGAGGAAGCGGCCAAGCCCACCCACCGCTTCGGCCTGATGGAAGTGATGTCGCGTGCGCTGGACACCATGCAGGAGCGCATCGCCCGCGTGCAGCTGGCGCTGGAGCCGCCGGAACTGCTGATCCGCATCCCCCGCGATGCCTGCCAGTTCTACGAATTCTGGCGCGCCTCCGAGCTGATCGACATTGGCCGGCGCGAGGCGGAAAAGGCGCTGGACGCGGCAGGGTACTGATCGTCCGGAAGTGCCCCATCGGCCGTCGCCTTCGCGCGTCGCAGCCGGTGAGATGTGCGCCTTGCAAGCTGGCGGCACCTACCACGGAGTTGCCGCCATGACCCATCGCGACCTTGATTCCCTGCTGCGCCAACTGGTGATCCTGGGCACGCTGGCGGTGCTGCTGGTGCCCGCCGCGCGCGGCAGCAGCGCGCTGTTCGGCTGGCTGCCGCTGTGGCTGGTCGGCATGCCGCTGGCCGCGTGGTGGAGCCTGCGCCGCTTCCCGCTGCCGACGCTGGCGCTGCGCCTGCCGAGGCGCCGCCGGGCGCAGGCGCGGCGGCGGCGCGGGCACCGCGTGACGGCGGTGGTGCGGGCCGCCCGGCGCGCCTGAACGCGGCGACTTGCGGGCCATGCTGGCGTTGCCGGCGCTGTGCTAGCGTTCGGGGCTTTACAGAAAGCCCCCGGAGCCCGCCATGTCCCAGTTTTCCAGCGCCTGCCTGATCGCCGGCCTTGCCATCGCCGGCAGCGCGCCTGCCCAGACCGCGCCGGGCACCGATCCTTACGCCTGGCTGGAGGACGTGCAGGGCGAGAAGGCGCTGGACTGGGTCAAGGCGCGCAACGCCAAGGCCGAAGCGGAGATCGCCGGCACGCCCGCGTTCAAGGCGCTGGAAGCGCAGATCCGCGCGATCCTCGATTCCGACGCCAAGATCCCCGGCGTCGAGAAGATCGGCGGGTACTACTACAACTTCTGGAAGGACAAGCAGCACGAGCGCGGCGTCTGGCGCCGCACCACGCTGGACGAGTACCGCAAGCCGGAGCCGAAGTGGGAAACCGTGCTCGACCTGGATGCGCTGAACAAGGCGGAGGACGCCAAGTGGGTCTGGCATGGCGCCGACTGCCTCAAGCCGAAGTACGAGCGCTGCCTGATCGCCCTGTCGCCGGGCGGCTCCGATGCCGACGTGACCCGCGAGTTCGACCTGGCCACCAAGCAGTTCGTGCAGGACGGCTTCTTCCGTCCGGAAGCCAAGGGCGGACTGGCCTGGATCGACGAGGACACGGTCTACGTGTTCACCGACTTCGGCCCGGGCACGCTGACCACCTCGGGTTATCCGAACATCGTCAAGGAATGGAAGCGCGGCACCCCGCTGTCGGCGGCCAGGACCGTGTACGAAGGCAAGCCCGGCGACATGTACATCGCCGCGATGCGCGACCACACCCCCGGCTGGCAGCGTGACTTCGTCAGCCGGACCTTGGCCTTCTACAACGACGAGCTGTACCTGCGCAGCGCCGACGGCAGCCTGTCCAAGATCGACGTGCCCAACAGCGCGCAGAAGAACGTGCACAAGGAATGGCTGCTGCTGGAGCTGCGCGAGCCTTACGCCGTCGGCGGCAAGACCTATGCGCCCGGTTCGCTGATCGCCGCCAATTTCAACGATTTCATGGCCGGCAAGCGTGAGTTCACGGCGCTGTTCGAGCCCGACGAACACTCCTCGCTGGCCGGGTATGCGTGGACGAAGGACCACCTGGCCCTCAACGTGATGCAGGACGTCAAGAACCGCCTGTCGGTGCTGACCCCGGGCAAGGGCGGCTGGGCGAAGTCCGCCTTCGTCGGTGCGCCCACCATTGGCACGCTGGGCGTGGGCGCGGTGGATGCGGACGAGGGCAATGCAGTGTGGCTGACCGCCACCGACTTCCTGACCCCGACCACGCTGTCCATCGCCGAGGTCGGCCAGCAGCCCGAGGTGCTGAAGTCCAACCCGGTGTTCTTCGACGGATCGAAGGACGTGATCGAGCAGCACTTCGCCACCAGCAAGGACGGCACCAAGGTGCCCTACTTCCTCGTCAGGCCGAAGGCGCTGGCGTTCGACGGCAAGGCGCCGACCCTGCTGTATGGCTACGGCGGCTTCGAGGTGTCGATGACGCCGGCTTATTCCGGCGGCATCGGCAAGGGCTGGCTGGAGAAGGGGGGCGTGTACGCGCTGGCCAACATCCGCGGCGGCGGCGAGTACGGTCCGCGCTGGCATCAGGCCGCGCTCAAGGCCAATCGCCACAAGGCCTACGAGGACTTCGCCGCGATCGCCGACGATCTGGTGGCGCGCAAGATCACCACGCCGCAGCACCTCGGCACCATGGGCGGCAGCAACGGCGGCCTGCTGATGGGCAACATGCTGACCCAGTATCCAGAGAAGTTCGGCGCCATCGTGGTGCAGGTGCCGCTGCTGGACATGAAGCGCTACAGCCACCTGCTGGCGGGCGCCTCGTGGATGGCCGAGTACGGCAACCCCGACACGGCGGACTGGGAGTTCATCAAGGGCTTTTCGCCCTACCACCTGTTCGACCCGGCCAAGACCTATCCGGCGACCCTGTTCACCACTTCGACCAAGGACGATCGCGTCCATCCCGGCCATGCACGCAAGATGATGGCGCTGATGGAAGCCGCCGGTAAGGACGTTCGCTACTACGAGAACATCGAGGGTGGCCACGGTGGCGCGGCCAACAATGCCCAGGCCGCGCACATGACCGCGCTGGCCTAC
>JAANMV010002116.1_pt1 | contig 20116 bp, 20 predicted proteins | sample 7279661 | NCBI WGS metagenome assembly JAANMV01 (sample SAMN14094540, study PRJNA606508) | bioreactor metagenome | isolation source: A lab-scale SPAN reactor treating ammonium-rich wastewater day 121 | place: Ireland: Galway | collected 2017-05-16 | reverse complement strand
GAACGTGAATCGGCTGGGGCGGACTGCCGATAGAGTCTAGCCGAAAGCTTCCGGGCCATCGGCAGCGTACGCGCGCCGAGGGCGCCGATCCGAAGGGCGATCCGATCCCGGCCGTGAATCTCCGCGGGCTGGACGGCGCGGCCCCCAGGTTCGTCGCCGTCACGGAGCGCGACGGCCGCGCGCAGCAGCGAACGAGCGTCGTTGCACGCGGCGGCCGTCGTGTGCGGCGGGCGCGCTATGATCGGACGGGGACGCTCGAGATCCGCCATTCGCGCCGCCCCGGCCCGCCCCCCACGCGGCCCGGGCGGCGAGCCGCCGCAACGCGCCCCGCCCCGATCCCCTGCCGCGCCCGGGACCCGGCTCTCCCCGGGCGCCGTTCCACGCCCGAGCCTCGAAGGAGCACGCTGTGACCGATCGAAAGAAACTCACCACTGCATTCGGATGTCCGGTGGCGGACAACCAGAACACGATGACCGTCGGCCCGCGCGGCCCGGTCCTGCTGCAGGACGTCTGGCTGCTCGAAAAGCTCGCGCATTTCGACCGCGAGGTGATTCCCGAGCGGCGCATGCACGCCAAGGGCTCGGGCGCGTACGGGACGTTCACCGTCACCCACGACATCACCCGCTACACGCGGGCGAGGCTCTTCTCGAAGGTCGGCCAGAAGACCGACCTGTTCGCGCGCTTCACCACCGTCGCCGGCGAGCGCGGCGCGGCCGACGCCGAGCGCGACATCCGCGGCTTCGCGGTGAAGTTCTACACCGAGGAAGGCAACTGGGACATGGTCGGCAACAACACGCCGGTGTTCTTCCTGCGCGACCCGCTCAAGTTCCCCGACCTCAACCACGCGGTCAAGCGCGACCCGCGCACCAACATGCGCTCGGCGCAGAACAACTGGGACTTCTGGACCTCGCTCCCCGAGGCGCTGCACCAGGTCACGATCGTCATGTCGGATCGCGGCATCCCGGCGAGCTACCGCACGATGCACGGCTTCGGCTCGCACACCTTCAGCTTCATCAACGCGAGGCAGGAGCGGTTCTGGGTGAAGTTCCACTTCAAGTCGCAGCAGGGCGTGAAGAACCTCACCGACGCCGAGGCCGAGGCGATCGTCGGCAAGGACCGCGAGAGCCACCAGAAGGACCTCTACGAGGCGATCGAGCGCGGCGAGCATCCGAAGTGGACGCTGAAAATCCAGGTCATGCCGGAGAAGGACGCCGCGAAGACGCCGTACAACCCGTTCGACCTGACCAAGGTCTGGCCGCACAAGGACTATCCGCTGATCGACGTCGGCGTGATGGAGCTCAACCGCAATCCGGAGAACTTCTTCGCCGAGGTCGAGCAGTCGGCGTTCAACCCCGCGAGCATCGTCCCGGGCATCGGCTTCTCGCCGGACAAGATGCTGCAGGCGCGCCTGTTCTCCTATGGCGACGCGCAGCGCTACCGACTGGGCGTCAACCACTACCAGATCCCGGTCAACGCGCCGCGCTGCCCGGCGCACGGCTACCACCGCGACGGCGCGATGCGGGTCGACGGCAACTTCGGCAGCACCAAGGGCTACGAGCCGAACACGCTCGGCGAGTGGCAGGAACAGCCGGATTTCCGCGAGCCTCCGCTCACGACCGAAGGCGCGGCCGACCACTGGAACCACCGCGCCGACGAGGACTACTACTCTCAACCCGGCGCGTTGTTCCGCCTGATGAACGCGGCGCAGCGCCAGGCGCTGTTCGACAACACCGCGCGCGCGATCGGCGGGGCCTCGCGCGACGTGCAGTTGCGGCACGTCCGCCATTGCGGAAAGGCCGATCCGGCCTACGGCGCAGGCGTCGCGAAGGCGCTCGGCATCCCGATGACCGACGTGGGCGACTGACGCAGGCACTCCGGGGCGCCGCGTTCCGGCGCCCCGGTAGATTCAGACGGCGCAAGGGAATCCGACAACGCGGCGTTCGCCCGGCGCCATGCACGACCTCGCGGCATACCGTCGCAACGCATGGGCGCCCGGATGAGAGAATGTCCGGGCGCACCCGAATGCGACCATGGACCTCCACGTCTGGCTCATCTACTTCCTCGCGGCGCTCGGCCTGTCGCTCTCGCCGGGGCCCAACAGCCTGCTCGCGCTCACCCACGGCGCCCTGCACGGCCGCCGCCGGGCGCTCTACACGCTCGGTGGAGGCGCGCTGGGTTTCGTCACGATCATCGCGCTGTCGATGTTCGGCATCGGCGCGCTGCTCAAGGCCTCGCTCGTCTGGCTGACGGTGCTCAAGTGGCTCGGCGGGGCCTACCTCGTCTGGCTCGGAATCCAGGTGTGGCGCGCGCCGCCGATCAGGATCGAACGCGGCGGCGCGCCACCCGCGGCGAACAACGGTTCGCTGTTCCGCCAGGGTTTCCTCGCGGCGGCCACCAACCCCAAGGGCATCCTGTTCTTCGCGGCGTTCCTGCCTCAGTTCGTCGATCCGGCGCGCAACGTCTTCGTCCAGTTTCTCGTGATGGCCGCGACGTTCGTGGCCATCGAGCTGGTCACCGAGTTCCTGCTCGCGAGCCTGGCGCACCGCGTCACCGGGTGGCTCGCGCGCATCGGCCGGACGTTCAACCGCGTCTGCGGCGGCGTCTTCATCGCCATCGGCGCCTGGCTCCCTTTGCGGGCCTGAGCCGGGGCGGTTCGCCCGTGGCGACCGCCGTCCGGCCATCGTCGGCAGCGATGTCGGCGCGCCGCGCGTCCGGACCTGCTATCGTTGCGTCGCGCCTCGCCTCGGAGCCCCCATGATCGGTCCCGAATTCCTGCTCACCTCGCTCGTCGTCGTGCTGATCCCGGGCACCGGCGTGATCTACACGGTGTCCACCGGCCTGATCGGGGGACGCCGCGCGAGCGTGTGGGCGAGCCTCGGCTGCACCGCCGGCATCCTCCCGCACCTCGCGGCCACGACACTCGGTCTCGCGGCGATGATGCACGCGAGCGCGCTCGCGTTCCAGGCGCTCAAGTTCGCCGGCGTCGCCTACCTCTTCTACCTGGCCTTCGCGACGTGGCGCGACCGGTCAGCATTCGTGGTCGACGGCAGCGTGGCGAAGGCGAGTGCGACCTCGATCGTGACCCGCGGGGTCCTGCTCAACATCCTGAATCCCAAGCTCACGCTGTTCTTCCTCGCGTTCCTGCCGCAGTTCGTCGACCCGGGCGCGAGCGCGCCGACGACGCAACTCCTGAAGCTCAGCGCGGTGTTCATGGGCATGACCTTCGCCGTCTTCGTCGTCTACGGGTTGATCGCGCATGCGTTCCGCCGGCGGGTGATCGAGTCCGCAAAGGTCCAGGACCGGCTCCGGGTCGGCTTCGCGGCGGCCTTCGCCGGGCTCGGCGCGAAGCTCGCGCTGGGCGAGCGCTGACGCGAGGCACGCGTTCCGCGAACCCGGAACAGGATGGGCCGTCGATGCGAATCGCCAGCGACCGGTCGGACGCCTGGATCGCGTTCGAGCCGATGCCCGAGATCGGCGCGAGCAGCTTCTGGATCGCGGCTTCGCTCGGCGGCCGCGAAGTGTCGTACGGGGACATCGCGCTCCTCCGGAAGGACGCGTTTCTCCGCGATCTCCAGGACGCGAAGGCGGCGGGCTCGGGACGCGTCACGCTCGAAGGCACCTACGACTTCCGCCTGACCGTGCGCTTCGCCGCCGGTCGACCGCCCGTCGTTGCGTTCTACCTCGCCGAATGCCTGTCGCCTGCGGAGCCGGGCGAGCGGGACTTCATGCGGCTCGCGCTCCAGGGGAGCTTCCCACTGTCGAGCGAGCACGGCGAACGGCTCGCCGGCGACTTCCGCGCGCTGCTGGGATGATCGGCTTGGTGCCCGCGAACGCGGGAGCAGGTTCTGCCGTCCCGACAGCCCCCGGCTCCGCGCCCGCGCGCATCACGAGACCGACGGCCCGACGCGGAACCTGACCTTCGAACCGCTCGCGCGCCCTCCCCGAATCCCCGATCACCACGAGCCCCGGCCCGATGTACAACCCCGCGCACTTCGAATGCCGCGACACCGCTGAACTCCACGCACTGATCGCCGACCATCCGCTGGGCGCGCTCGTCGTGCGGGGCCGTCAAGGACTCGACGCGAACCACCTGCCGTTCGAACTCCTGCCCGGCGAGGGATCGCAAGGCGCGCTGATCGGGCACGTCGCGCGCGCCAATCCGGTGTGGCAGGAACTGCGCGACGGTGACGAGGCGCTCGTGATCTTCCGCGCCGAGCACGCGTACGTCTCGCCGAACTGGTATCCGAGCAAGCACGAGGCGCACCGGCAGGTGCCGACCTGGAACTACCGCGTCGTGCACGTCCACGGCCGCGTGCGCGTGCGCGACGACGAACGGTTCGTGCGCGGCGTCGTCGCGCGGCTCACGCGCCGCCACGAGGCGCGCACCGGCGACCCGGATCCGTGGAAGATGGGCGACGCCGACCCCGCCTACCTGGACGAGATGCTCACGCGCATCGTCGGCATCGAAGTCGCCGTCGAGCGCATCGTCGGCAAATGGAAGCTCTCGCAGAACAAGGACGAACGCGACCGGCGCGCCGCCGCCGACGCGCTCGACGCGCACGGGCAGGCTCCGCTCGCTTCCGCGATGCGCGACACGCTGCCGGGCGCTCCCTGACGCGATCGCGGCGCACGATTCGTCCGCCACCCTCCACGCGAGTTGCCCGGTCGACGCGACGGCGACCCGTGGCAATCGCGCGGCGTTTGCGGCACACTTCGGCCGCAGCAGGCTCGGTCGATCGCGCGGCGTTCCGCCGAAGCCTTGCATTTCTCGACAACCGGCCAGCGCCAGCCCGGGGAAGCGGATGTCCGAAGGCGAGATCGAGAGCAGCCGTCGCGAGGAGCTTCGCAGCTTCCTCTTCCTGACCGTCGTCATGGTGCCGGTGCTGTCGGTGCTGATCGTCTCCGGCTACGGATTCGCCGTCTGGATGTTCCAGCTCGTCGCGGGCCCTCCGACCGGATGAACACATCCGCCTCCGCCGAAGTGCACATCGCCGGGCTGGTCGTGCACGCCTGGCCGCAAGCCGTTGCGCAAGTCGCCCGGGCGGTACGAGCCGTCCCGGGAGCGGACGTCCACGCCTCCAGCGCCGACGGCAGGCTCGTCGTGACGCTCGAAGGTCCGGGCGAGGCCGCCATCGCCGACGCGCTCGTCCGCATCCAGACGCTCGACGGCGTACTCGCGGCCTCGCTCGTCTACCAGCACGGCGAGAGCTCTGCCGCCATGGATACCGAGGTGGAACTTGAAGATCACGCGCCGAACCTTCGTTAAGCAATCGGCAGCGGCAGCGGCTGCCGCCGTGGCCGGCGTACCGCTGCCCGGCGCCGCGCAGAACGTCGTCACCGATGCGTCGCTCACGCGGCTCAAGTGGTCGAAGGCGCCGTGCCGGTTCTGCGGCACCGGCTGCGGCGTCAACGTCGCGGTCAAGGACGGCCGCGTGGTCGCCACCCACGGCGACATCAACAGCGAGGTCAATCGCGGGCTGAACTGCGTCAAGGGCTACTTCCTCTCCAAGATCATGTACGGCGAGGACCGGCTCACGACGCCGCTCCTGCGCATGAAGGACGGCAAGTACGACAAGAACGGCGAGTTCGCCCCGGTGTCGTGGGACCGCGCGTTCGACGAGATGGCCGCGCAGTGGAAGCGCACGCTGAAGGAGAAGGGGCCGACCGCGGTCGGCATGTTCGGCTCCGGCCAGTGGACGGTGTTCGAGGGTTACGCGGCGCTGAAGCTGATGAAGGCGGGCTTCCGCAGCAACAACATCGACCCGAACGCCCGCCATTGCATGGCCTCCGCGGTGCAGGGCTTCATGCGCACCTTCGGCATGGACGAACCGATGGGCTGCTACGACGACATCGAGCACGCCGACGCGTTCGTGCTGTGGGGCTCGAACATGGCGGAGATGCACCCGATCCTGTGGACCCGGGTCACCGACCGCCGCCTGTCCGCGCCGCGCACGAAGGTCGCGGTCCTCTCCGTGTTCGAGCACCGCAGCTTCGAGCTGGCCGACATCCCGGTCATCTTCAAGCCGCAGACCGACCTCGCGATCCTCAACTACATCGCGAACGCGATCATCCGCAGCAACCGGGTCAACCGGGAGTTCGTCGACCGCCACACGACGTTCAAGCTCGGCAACGACGACATCGGCTACGGGCTGCGCCCGGAGGATCCGCGCCAGAAGGCGGCGAAGAACGCCGGCGAGGCGGGCGGCGGCAAGCCGATGACCTTCGACGAGTACGCGAAGTACGTCTCGAAATACGACGCCGCGTACGTGACCCGGCTCTCCGGCGTGCCGAAGGCGCAGCTCGACAAGCTGGTCGAGCTCTACGCGGACCCGAAGGTGCGCGTGATGTCGTTCTGGACCATGGGCTTCAACCAGCACACGCGCGGCGTGTGGTGCAACAACCTCGTCTACAACCTGCACCTGCTGACCGGCAAGATCTCGACGCCCGGCAACAGCCCGTTCTCGCTCACCGGCCAGCCGTCGGCCTGCGGAACCGCGCGCGAGGTCGGCACGTTCTCGCACCGGCTGCCCGCCGACATGGTCGTCGCGAATCCGAAGCATCGGGCCGAGGCCGAGCGCATCTGGAAGCTCCCGGCCGGCACGATCCCCGACAAGCCCGGCTACCACGCGGTGCTGCAGAACCGGATGCTCAAGGACGGCAAGCTCAACTGCTACTGGGTCCAGGTCAACAACAACATGCAGGCGGCCGCCAACCTGATGCAGGAGGGCCTGCCCGGCTACCGCAATCCGGCGAACTTCATCGTCGTGTCGGACGCGTACCCGACGGTCACGACGCTGATGGCCGACCTGGTGCTGCCGACCGCGATGTGGGTCGAGAAGGAAGGCGCGTACGGCAACGCCGAGCGGCGCACGCAGTTCTGGCACCAGTTGGTCGACGCGCCGGGCGAGTCGCGCTCCGACCTCTGGCAACTCGTCGAGTTCAGCAAGCGGTTCAAGGTCGAGGAGGTCTGGCCCGCCGAGCTGATCGCGAAGAAGCCGGAACTCGCCGGCAAGACGCTCTACGACGTGCTCTACCGCAACGGCAACGTCGACCGCTTCCCGCTCGCGCAGGTCGACGCGGGCTACGCGAACGCCGAGGCGAAGGCGTTCGGCTTCTACCTGCAGAAGGGCCTCTTCGAGGAGTACGCGACCTTCGGCCGCGGCCACGGCCACGACCTCGCGCCGTTCGACGTCTACCACGAGGCGCGCGGCCTGCGCTGGCCGGTCGTCGACGGCAAGGAGACGCGCTGGCGCTACCGCGAGGGCACCGACCCCTACGTCAGGAAGGGCGCGGGCTTCCAGTTCTACGGCAATCCCGACGGTCGGGCCGTGATCTGGGCCCTCCCCTACGAGCCGGCGGCCGAATCGCCGGACAGCGAGTATCCGTTCTGGCTCTCCACCGGCCGCGTGCTCGAGCACTGGCACTCGGGCTCGATGACGCGGCGGGTGCCCGAGCTCTACCGCGCGTTCCCCAACGCCGTCGTGTACCTGCACCCCGAGGACGCGAAGGCGCTCGGCGTGCGCCGCGGCAGCGAGGTGAAGATCGTCTCGCGGCGCGGGGAGATGCGCACGCGCGTCGAGACGCGCGGGCGCAACAGCGTGCCGCGCGGCCTCGTGTTCGTGCCGTGGTTCGACGCCTCGCAGCTCATCAACAAGGTGACGCTCGACGCGACCGATCCGATTTCGCTCCAGACCGACTTCAAGAAGTGCGCGGTCCGGATCGAGAAGGTGGGAGACGCATGATGCGCGCGATCCTTCTGGCCGCCGTCACGGCGTTCGCCGCGTTCGCCGCGCTGGCGCAGTCCCCGCTGACCGACCGCCTGCGCGGCACGACGCCGGTCGCCGACGAAACCCGCCCGCCTCCGCTCGGCAACGCCGAGAACCGCGACCTGCGCCGCGAGCGCTCGTACTCGATGCAGCCGCCGACGATCCCGCACAAGATCGACGGCTACCAGGTCGACCTCAACGTCAACGCCTGCCTCGGCTGCCACAGCCGCGGTCGCGCGCCGGTGACGCAGGCGGTCGCGGTGAGCGTCAGCCACTACATGGACCGGGACGGCAACTTCCTGGCCGAGATCTCGCCGCGGCGCTATTTCTGCGAGCAGTGCCACGTGCCGCAGGAGGACGCGAAGCCGCTGGTCGGCAACCGCTTCGTCGACGTCGACGAGATCCTGCGCGGCGGCGCTGCGTCGGGCGCCGCGAAGAAATAGGCGATGCGCGGGCTCGTCGCACTCGCCAAGCGCTACTGGGCGACGATCTGGCGCCCGAGCCGGCACTTCAGCCTCGCGTTCCTCGTGCTCGGCGGATTCACCGCCGGCGTCGTGTTCTGGGGCGCGTTCAATACCGGCCTGGAGCTCACCAACACCGAGACCTTCTGCCTCTCGTGCCACGAGATGCGCGACAACGTCTACCCGGAACTGCAGCGCACGATCCATTATTCGAACCGCAGCGGCGTGCGCGCGCACTGCCCGGACTGCCACGTGCCGCACGAATGGACGAGCAAGATCGCCCGCAAGACGCAGGCGTCGAAGGAGGTCTGGGGCAAGATCTTCGGCACGATCGACACGCGCGAGAAGTTCGTCGACCACCGCCTCGTCCTCGCGCGGAGCGAGTGGACACGGATGAAGGCGAACAACTCGCTCGAATGCCGCAACTGCCACAGCGCCGAGTCGATGGACATCACCCGGCAGAGCCCGCGCGCCGCCGCCACGCACTCCGCCTTCCTCTTCACCGGCGAGCGCACCTGCATCGACTGTCACAAGGGCATCGCGCACCGGCTGCCCGACATGGGCGCGGCGCTGCGCTCGCCCTGACCCGCGGGTCGGCCGGCATTGCACCTCCCCCGGTGGCGGAGGCATCATCCGCACGCTGGCCGGAACCCTTCGCCGGCGGCACAGGGGAACCCATGGATCCGTTGAACGTCAAGCGCCGGCTGACCTGCATCCTGGCCGCCGACGCCGTCGGCTACAGCAAGCAGATGTCGCTGGACGAGGAAGGCACCATCCGCATCCTCGCGGCGCACCGCGCGGTCATCGACGGCATCATCGCCTTCCACCAGGGTCGCATCATCGGCACGGCCGGCGATTCGGTGCTGGCCGAGTTCGCGAGCGCGGTCGAGGCGGTGCGCTGCGCGATCGAGATGCAGGACGCGATCCGGACGCGCAACGACTCGCTGCCCGAGGACCGCCGGATGATCTTCCGCGTCGGCGTGAACCTCGGCGACGTCGTCGTCAAGGACAACGACATCCTGGGCGACGGCGTCAACGTCGCGGCGAGGCTCGAGTCGATCGCCGAGCCGGGAGGCGTGTGCATCTCGTCGTCGGTATACGACCAGGTGACCGGGAAGCTCGATCTCGGCTTCCAGGACATCGGCGAGCAGCCGCTCAAGAACATCTCGCGCCCGATCCGCGTGTACCGGATCTCGGGGACCGCGCCTGCGTCGTCCCCGGCGAAGGCCGCAGCGCCGGTGCCCACGGTCGCGGCAGCACGAAAGCCGGCCGGCCTCGTCGCCGGCGGCGCCGTGGCGCTCGTCGTCGTCGCCGCCATTGCAGCGTGGCAGGCGGGCTGGATCGGGGAAGGTTCGCGCGCGGCCGCTCCCAAGGTCGCGGCGCCCGCCGCACCGGCGGTCGACGACGCCGCGAAGCGCGCACAGGCGGAGGCCGATGCCGCGAAGATCGGCCACATCCTCCGCCTCGCTTTCACCGGTGCGATAGATGTTGCGCTCGCCGCCGACATAGCCGTGCGGGACGATCTGCCTGATCGAGATCGGAACGAGGGGGCGCTGCATGGCGCGCAGATTTCTTGCCATGCCGCGCCCGTGGTCGTCGTCCACGCCGGGATCGGGCAAAAGGTCAATGAGAAGCGGTTCGAAGCCGATCCGCCACAGGCAGAGCGCGGCTAGGAAACCGCCGTCGAGGCAGTGCGCCTGTCCATCCAGCATGACGTTGAGGGGGGAACGGTCGCGTTCCTCGCCCTTGTAGGTCAGGCTGTCCAGATATTCCTGGATGGCGAAGGGGGTGTTCAGTTGATTGAATTTCCGGCGCAGTTTTGCAGGCAGGCGCGATGCAAATTCGGCAATGAAGGACATATCCGCGCCGATTATATCCTGTCGAGGTCGTGGAAACCCATCCCTGGGATTGCTGAAAATCCTCCGCCGCGTATCCTAGAACAAACATTCGGGTTATCATAACCGGAGACCGGCGCGCGCCGGTCACACTTTATCAATGGAGGCTGAAATGGATATTGGTTCTATCAATTGGATTGCCGTCGTGGTGTGCGTCGTGTTCAGCATGGTTAGCGGGTTCGTCTGGTATCACCGAAGGGTGTTCTTTCCCGCCTGGTGGGCGGGGATCGGAAAGTCCGGTGAGCCGGGCAACCCGAATCCCATGATCTGGGTGTTGACCCTCGTTGCCGCAGCGGTCCAGGCGGTGTTCGTTTCGTTGCTTCTTTCGGTGATGGGGAGCAATACGGTTGCTGCGGGCATCCAGGCAGGGTTCATGATCTGGCTCGGGTTCGTCGCGCCGACGAATCTGGTGAACAAACTTTTCGCGGGTCATGGGCTCAAGGTCTGGGCGATCGAGGCGGGTAATCACCTTGTCAACTTCATCGCCTTCGGCGCGATCATTGCAGCGATGGGATGATCGGAGTTTGCGGGTCGTTACGAGCGCGCCCGGCGGCGAGGCATGGGCGTTGGGCGCGCTCGAAGCGCCGGGGCAGTTGTCCCTGCGCGGGAACGAAAAAATTGATCCGCTTTGGGCTTGCGGATTTCTGGTCGTGTATTGCCTCTTGTGCTAGAATCGGTTTGTAAGTGCATGAGGTGTGGCGGTCTCGGCAATCAGAAGGGGACGAGAGTTTCACTTCCTGGCGCCTGGGTGTCTGTGATCCCCGTAGTCATGCATCGTTCATCCGTTTCGCCGCAGGCGGTTGCTTCACTGCCCCGGCATACACCTAGGAGAAGAGTATTTCATGGAAGCGAAACTATACGTTGGAAACCTGCCGTACAGCACCGTGGACGCTGATTTGCAGAATCTGTTTTCACAGGCTGGCACTGTGAAATCTGCGCAGGTGATCAAGGATCGCGCCAGCGGGCGCTCGAAGGGCTTCGGCTTTGTCGAGATGTCCACCGCCGAGGAAGCCCAAGCCGCAATCAGCCGGTTCAATGGGCAGGACTACAATGGACGCGCCCTCACCGTGAATCTCGCCCGTCCGCGCGAGGAACGTCCGGGCGGTTTTCGCGGCGGCAGAGACCGCAGGCAGGGCGGCGACCGCGAAAACAGACGCGATTACTAGATCGTTCTGTTCCTCTCAAAGCATTGAGCCAAATGGGTGGCGCCAACCATTTGGCTCATATTATTTTTGGAGGTTGATATGTCCGGCGGTTTTCTCGTTCGAGATTACAAGCCCGAGGATTTCGACCCGGCGACCATTCTGTGGCGCATGGCGCGGGAGAAATCTGTGCCGGAGTTCCAGAAGGACAAAGGGCATTTCTTTTACGAGGATCGCGAGTATTTTCAGAATAAGATCTTGATAAGGAACAGGGTCTGGGTGGTCGAAAGGGCGCGGCAGCCTGTGGCGTTCATGGCGATGGAGAACGATTTCATTGACCAGTTGTATGTCCATCCCGATCACTGGCGAAATGGGATCGGGGAAACCCTGCTGAATTTTGCGCGGGGGTTATACCCGGAGCATTTGTGGCTGTATACTTTGCAGGTCAACGTCAATGCGCGCGCCTTTTACGAAAAGCATGGATTTGCGGCGGAGAAGTTCGGTTTCAGCGACCCGCCGGAGAACGAGCCGGATGTGGAATATCATTGGAGGAGAAACGGGTAGCGCGTGCTGCGTCCCTGCGGGATACTTCGTAATGTTGCGTGTTGGGTAAATTAAGTCATGTCGAATTCGATGCGTCCTGTCCATCTTGAAGTGAATCTTCCCCGGCTGCGAAGGAATATCGAAGCCATTCGCGCGCACGTTTCGCCCGCGAAGGTGATGCCGATGGTCAAAGCCAATGCGTACGGTCACGGCGTGGATGGGGTCGCTCCGTTCATCGAACCGTTCGTGGATTATTTCGGTGTCGCGATCCTGGAGGAGGGAATCCATTTGCGGGAAATTGGGATCACGAAACCCATCCTCGTTGCCGGAGGAACGCTGCCGGAACAGGTCCCGTATTTTGCGGAATACGACCTGACTTTGACCGGCTCGTCCGTTGAATTGCTGGAGGTCGCCAACGAGGTCTCGCGAACGACCGGAAAGCGCATCAGGACTCACCTGAAGATTGATACCGGCATGGAAAGGGTGGGCGTCCACGAATATGAGGCGGAGGCGTTGATCCAAAAATCGGCGGCGTGCGGGCATTTGGATGTGGAGGGGATTTATACGCATCTCGCCAATTCGGAATTGGCAGACCGATCCTTTTCGCGGCTGCAACTCGAACGTTTTCGAACGGTTCTCGATCTGTACGGGAGGCTGGATATTCCTCTCCCGCCCATTCGGCACGTGTGCAATTCGGGAGGCGTGTTGAACCTGCCCGAAGCGCATTTCGACCTGGTGCGGCCGGGGATCATGTTCTACGGGGTGTATCCCGGCAAAGAGGCGGCTCGCGTGGTGGACGTGAAACCCGCGCTCACCTGGCGCGCGCGCGTCGCTTATTCGAAGCGGACGCGGCCGGGGCGTGTGGTCAGTTACGGGTCGTTGTGGCAGGCTGAGGCGGAGACGCGAATCGTCACCATCCCGTGCGGGTACGCGGATGGGTATTTCCGACGCATGACGAACCGCGCGCAGGTGGTCATCCGGGGGAAAAAATATCCGCAGGTGGGGCGCATCTGCATGGATCAATTCATGGTGAACGTTGGGGACGACGAGGTCAATGTGGGAGACGAGGCGATCCTGCTGGGGGAGGGGATCGCCGCCGAAGACCTTGCGGAGTGGACCGGCACGAATGAATACGAGGTGTTGACGAACGTCAGCGCGCGCGTGCCGCGCGTGTTCGTCAACGAGTGATGGTAGAATGGGGCGATTTCGATTGAGGTGAAATGTGAGAATTTTGGTTAAGAGGTACTGGCAGATCGTTTTGATCGCCGTTGCGATCGTCGCGCTGGATCAATGGACGAAGACGCTGGTGCGCGAAAATATTCCGCTGGGCGGCAGTTGGCTTCCCGAGTCGCTGGCGTGGCTCAGCCCATACATGCGCATCGTGCATTGGTACAACACGGGCGCGGCGTTCGGCATGTTCAAGGATGGCGGCATGGTGTTCACCGTGCTTGCCTTCGTCGTGATCGCGTTGATCCTTTATTATTACCCGCAGGTGGACAAGGCGGATTGGTCGTTGCGCCTCGCCATGAGCATGCAATTGGGCGGCGCGGCTGGCAACCTGATTGATCGCGTCACGATCGGTCACGTGACCGATTTCATTTCGGTCGGTTCCTTTCCCGTGTTCAACGTGGCGGACGCGAGCATCACCGTCGGCGCGGGGGCGCTCCTTTTTGGGGTGTGGATAATGGAACGAGCCGAAAGGAAGAAACGACAAGGCGCGGAACAGGACAACCCGCCGAACGAATCTTCGAGCGAAATAACCAGTGAATGAACGCGTCCTGAATTTCCGTTTCGATCAAAAGACTCCTGAACGGCTCGACAAATTTCTGGTCGGGCAGTTGCAGGAGTTTTCGCGCTCGCGGATACAGGGACTGATCGCGGATGGGTTTGTGGATGTGGACGGTCGCGCGGCGCGGAAGGCTGGTCAGCCCCTCGAAAGCGGATCCACGGTGACGGTTCGGATTCCGCCAACCGCGCCGACGGCTTTGACTCCCGAAAACATCCCGCTCGATATCCTCTTCGAGAACGACGACCTGCTCGTGGTCAACAAACCGGCGGGCATGGTCGTTCATCCGGCCGCGGGTCATTCCTCCGGGACGCTGGTCAATGCGGTTCTCGGATACGATCCCGACCTCGAAGGCATTGGAGGCGAGGAACGTCCCGGCGTCGTCCATCGCCTCGATAAAGAGACCTCGGGCCTGATCCTGCTTGCGAAGAACGAACGCGCCCACCGCTGGCTGCAGGACCAATTCCGTTTGCGAAAAGTTGACAAAACCTATCTTGCCCTCGTGGACGGGAAGCCTCCCACGCCAATAGGTCGCGTCGAAGCGCACATCGGACGCGACCCGAAGGACCGAAAACGCATGGCAATCGTCTCCGGGAAAAAGGGGCGTGAAGCGATTTCGGAATACAAGACCCTCGAAGAATTCGACAAACATACCCTGCTGGAATTCCATCCGTTGACCGGGCGAACGCACCAGATCCGCCTGCACTGCGCGTTCCTGAAGTGCCCAATTGTTGGAGACCGGGTGTACGGAAGGAAAAATCCAAGCGTTGAAATTGGACGGCACTTCCTCCATGCGTATCGTTTGAACGTCGTTTTGCCGAACGAAAAAGAGGCAAGGCATTTCGAAGCGCCTTTGCCCGATGAATTGGACAGTGTATTGGAAAATTTGCGAAGTGAAAAGTAAAAGGGGAAAGGGAAGAAGTGAAAAGTAAAAAAGGAAACCCAAATGGACTTCATAGACCTTCGTTCCGATACTGTGACCAAGCCCACGCCGGAGATGCGCGCAGCGATGGCGGAAGCCGAGGTGGGCGACGATGTTTTTTGTGACGATCCAACCGTCAACAGGCTGGAGGCGATGGCGGCGGAAAGAGTGGGGAAGGAAGCCGCGATCTTCGTCCCCTCCGGCACGATGGGCAACCTGCTCGCGTTGCTCGTCCATTGTCAGAGGGGAGATGAGGCTATCGTCGGGGATCAATCCCACGTCTATTTGAACGAGGCGGGAGGGATGTCGGCTTTGGGCGGCGTCCAGCCCTGCCCGATCCCGAATCAAAAAGACGGGACTCTCGCGCTGGACGACATCCTCGCCTCCATCCGCACCGAGGACGTGCATCACCCCATCACGCGTCTGATCTGCCTCGAGAACACGCAAAACATCTGCGGCGGCGTCCCGTTGACCGCGGAATACACGCGGCAGGTGGGAGAGATCGCACACAAGAATGGACTCGCTTTGCATATTGACGGCGCGCGCATCTTCAATGCGGCGGTCGCTCAAAACGCAGACGTGAAGGAACTGGTCGCGCCCGCCGACTCAGTGATGTTCTGTTTGAGCAAGGGACTGGCTGCGCCCATCGGTTCGATGCTCGCAGGGACGGAGAAATTCATCGCGCGGACGCGTCACTTGCGCAAGATGCTCGGAGGCGGAATGAGGCAGGCGGGCGTGATCGCCGCGGCAGGGATCATTTCATTGGAGAAGATGACGACCCGCCTGGGCGAGGATCACAACCGCGCGAGGAAACTTGCCGATGGACTGCGCCGAATTGACGGGATCATCGTTGATGAAAATTCCCCATACACGAACATGGTCTATTTGAACCTCGCGGACGATGTTTCGCTTACGATGCGCCAGATCGCCGAAAGGATGATGCAGGACGGCGTGTTGGTGGACGCGGATCATCCGCGACGACTTCGCCTCGTGACGCATTACTGGATTGACGATGAAGCGGTGGAAAAGAGCGTTGCGGCATTCAGGAAGGCGCTGCGCTAGGTAAGGGAGCGTCTGAAAACCCCGGAGATCGTCGTTTCGACGAGCGCGCTCTCGAACCGAATGTGAGAGACCTTACCGCGCGCAGCGAGGGAGTCGCGAGGAGAACTCTTGTTTCGGCTGGGTAAAGATTTCTCGCTTCGCTCGAAATGACAATGCGCTCGAAATGACATCTATTCCTGAAAGAATTCCTCCCCCGGCTCGACCTGGTTCCTGCCTCGTCCTTTTGCAACGTATAGCCGTTTGTCGGCAACGTCAATCAGGCGGTAGATTTCGTTCGCCTCGCCCGGATACACGGCGATCCCCTGGCTGACGGTTGGAATGGGAACGGTGCGGCTATCGCGGTCCTCCACGCGCAGGCTTCTCATGGTCTCGCCGATGCGCCGGGCGACCTGATATGCCTGCCTGCCGGTCGCTCCGGGCAGGGAAATGATGAACTCCTCGCCGCCCCACCTGCCGACGGCATCCGCCTGTTTGATGTTGTGCTGGATCGCCGAACAAAGCGAATTCAAAATGAGGTCTCCCACCAGATGCCCATACGTGTCGTTGTATTGCTTGAAGTAATCAATGTCGAGCATGATCAGGCTGAGGGGCGTGTGCGTTCTCGATGCCTCCTCCGCCTGTTCCGCAAGCAACTTGAGGAAATATCCGTGGTTATAGACGCCGGTCATGCTGTCGAGCCGCGCCTGCCTTTCGACTTGCGCGTGGCGGATGGAATTGTCCAACGCCAGGGTGACGTGCTGACCGAGGCTGATGAGCAGTTCGAGGTCGGCGCGGTCGAACGCATTGGCGTCGTAGGACGCCAGCGCGAGGACGCCGGTCACGTTTTCGGCTTTGAGCGGCACCCCGATCCAGGAAAGACTCGTCCGATCCCTTCCGATGATGAAACGTTCGACGCCGTCCAACTCCACCTCCTCCCTCAAGTCCGGCAGGAACAATACCTTTTGATTTCGGATCACCCAGCCGGAAAGCGTCCCCTCGAAGGGGACGCGCATCCCGTTGAAATACTCCCCGTCGTCGAAGAATAGTTCGAGTTGGATCTTCCCGTTTTCGACGATGCCGATGAAATAGGTGTCGGCTTCGAGCGTATCCTGGATGGTCTTGTCCAGGAGCGCGAAGGTCTGCTTTGTGTCGAGGGTTTGCATGATCTCGCGGCTGACCTGGTTGATGATCTCCAGCCGGTGAATGTGCTGGTGGGCGGTATGCTTGATCCGCACGATGACTTCCGCGACGATCACGGAGACGAAGAACGGCGTCGCGTATTCGAGAATCGCTTCCGCCGACCTGAGTTGGGAAAATTCCGCAGGCAGGCTGACCGCCATGATCAAGAGCAACGTCAGATAAGCGTACATCCGTCCCGAGATCATCGTCGTCACTACCACGCTGAAGACGACCAGGATGTGCGTGATCTCGTTCAGGCGCTCGGAGAGCAGATAGGTCAGGATGCCGATCCCAATGCCCGCCAGAACCGAGTTGATGACCCGATACGTCCCATGCCTGAACGCGGAGCGGAGGAGCAGGATGTGGACGGTGGCAATGTAGGCGATCCCCAGCCCTCCGTAGAACGCCAGCGGGAGGTTCGGCGCCGGTCGTCTCGAAACGGCTTCCATGATCATGCCCGTCAGGATGACGAGCGAGGCAATCGTGAGCGGTGAAATGAAACGCCTGACCTCTTGCGGAGCGAACGTCGCGGCCGGCTTGCTGGCTTTCATGAATACCTGCCCCCTTCGACGAAATCCCGATAGGGAAGTTGTGACAGGGCTTCCACGATCCCGCTGTCGAACAAGACCTCGGATTGTTCCCGTAAATACTTCAACGCCTCTTCCGGCGTCGCCCGCTTTCTGTAACTGCGATTGCTGGTCAGCGCGTCGAACACGTCCACCACGGCGAAGATGCGCGCGTGGATGGGAATCTCCTCCCCTTTTATGCCGAGCGGATAACCGCTCCCGTCCCAGCGTTCGTGGTGATAACGCACCACCGACATGCTTTCCTCGAGGAACGGGATGCGCTCCACGATCCGCGCGCCGATCTCGGGATGCAGGCGCATGATCTTCCATTCGTCGTCGGTCAGTCTGCCAGGTTTATGCAGGATGGTATCGCTGATGCCGATCTTGCCGATATCATGGAGCAAGGCGCCTCTTTCCAACGCTTTGAGTTGCTCGCCGCTCAACCCGATCCTTTCCCCCAGCAAACAAGCCAGGCGGCTGACGCGCATACTGTGACCTTCCGTCTCGCGATCGCGCGCGTCCAGCGCGGACATCAAAGCCTTGAGGGTCTGATCGTAGGTCGCCTCCAATTCCTCGTACGCGGCTTCTATCTCCCTCGCCTGCCGGCGGGATTCGGCGAGCAGGTTCACGCGTTCGAGGGACACCGCCGCCTGATTCACCAGCAACTGGATGTTCGAGAAATTCTTGCCGCGGCTTTCCGGGATCTCCATCCACAACGCGCCCAGCCCCCGCGACCGCATCATCAGCGGATAACAGACCAGCACGCCCTCGTTCTTGGAAACGAACACGCTCTGCCCCATCTCGATTGCCTGGCGGATCGTTTCCATGGGATGGCGGCGGCGCGTATGAAAACCGCTGCCGTCCAGTTCGACCTCCACCTGGATATCGCCGTTGGGCGCCATGAGAATGATCCCCGATTCGGTTGCGCTCGCGGCTCTGTGCGCGGCGCGCAGGATCGTCTCCGCCGCCTTTCTGTCCTCCTCGGCCATCAGCACGTCCTTGCTCAACTGCAAAAGCATGGACGTGATGTTGAGCGTATCCCGCAATTCCTGGTACAACCACGAACTTTCCACGGAAGCCGCCGCCTGCGACCCGAGCAGGTCCGCCAGCGACTCGTCCCGTTCGGAAAAGAAGATGCCGTCCTGTTTGCCGAACGCCAGGATCGTTCCAATGCTCAGGCGGTGCAATCGGATCGGTATCGCCAGCACGCTCCGCAGGCTGGAACTGTCAATATCCAGGTTATTGCCATGCGAGTATTTCCTCAGGTCGCGCACGCGGAACGACTTTGCCGCGTTCAGCGCGGCTTGCAAAAGCGGCTCCCCGGCCGGGTTGTCACTCAGGGACTTCAACAAGCGCGGCGCCTCACCGGCATGGGCGACGCGGGAAAAAGACCCCTGCTGGTCGAGCAGGGTGACAAAGACAAAACGCGCCCCGAATGTCTTGCGGGCGAGGAGGGCGATCTCCTGCACCGCGGCCTGTGGATCGAGCAGCGTGGTGAGCGAAATGCCGGACTGGATGAGTTCGGTCAACCGCTGGTTGTAGTTGGCGCGTTCCCAGGCGCGCGTCAATTCGGACGCCGCTCCCTCGATGCTGGCAACGTCTGTATTGTTGAAGGCGTAGGTCTTGTCGGAGCGCGCCTCCAGCGCGCCCTTGACGGATCCGTGCGACATCAATGGGACGATGACCAGCGAACGGGTGTTATCGTTGTTGATCGGGGTGAAATCCGAATCGAGCGCGGCGTCGTTCACGATGACGGTCTTCTTCGAACGGACGACGCGCTCGTGCAAGCCCCTGCTCGCGCCGAGCAACTGTCCGGGCGGAACGAGGTGGGTCAGGGGTCCGCTCGATGCCAGCATGACAAATTCCCTTTTATCCGCTTCGTAGGTCATCAGGGAAACAACCGTGCATTTCACGGCGCGTTCCAGGGTGTTGACCACGAGTTGCGCGGCAACGGGAGGGTCGAGTTCATCGTGGAGTTGCTGGCACAACTCGACCAGGTGGGCGAGTTGCGCGGCGCGTTGCTTTTCCGCGTTCAATTTCTGGTTTGCGATTTCCGCCAGTTCCTTCAGGGTTTCCGCGCTTTGAGAAAGGTCGGCGGGGAGGGAGGCTTCCTTTTCCCTTTCCTGCTCCATGACCACGCCGGTAAGAGATGGCGACGCCGTGTTCGCAATGATGCCGTACACTGTCAGGACGGTGATCAGGCTCGTGAGGAGGAACCCGCTCAGGTGTGCGAATGAATCGGAGGACGTCAAGAGAAGGAAAAAGCCGATGACGATGATCGCCTGGTTCAGGATGAAATGCGCGTTGCCGCGCCATCCCACGTCGAGCGAACGGATGGTGGAGAGAATCCAAATGGTGGCGATTGCAAAAAGCGTCACGCCAATGGTGACGCTTCCCCAATCGGGCAGGCTCATTCGGGGGATCAGGCTGGCGGGCAGGATCAACAGACCCTGGGCAACGATGGATAGCGCCCCGGCGGCGATCAACTGGGCTTTATGAGACCGGTTCGGTTTTAGAGTTGGCATATCGTCACGGCGATATATTCTAACCTGCATGACCGCCCGGTTCAAACTCGGTTACTTACAACGTTGCAAGTTGTTATCCGATATTTCTCTCCCGTACTGGAAACCCTAAAGGTCTCCTTACCCCTCGCAAAACCCCAATCTACAGGAAAGACCTTTAGGGTTCGTAAAAAAATAAGCACCCTCACCTTCCCCGAAATGGATGTCATTGCGAGGGTGTTCGTCCCGAAGCAATCCCCACTTTGCAGGAAAATCTATGGCAACAGGAGATTGCTTCTCGAAGACTCGCAACG
>JAANMV010002115.1_pt1 | contig 20124 bp, 14 predicted proteins | sample 7279661 | NCBI WGS metagenome assembly JAANMV01 (sample SAMN14094540, study PRJNA606508) | bioreactor metagenome | isolation source: A lab-scale SPAN reactor treating ammonium-rich wastewater day 121 | place: Ireland: Galway | collected 2017-05-16 | reverse complement strand
CATCTCCGGAGCTTGAAAAACTTCGGCAGCAAAGTCCAGCACCATCCATCAAACCACGCTCGTCGAGTCACTTACCGCTGCATGTGAATTTTCCGTGCGATGCGGGTAGGCGCGGTTTGACTCTTCGTTTGACTGCCCTCTTGGAACCAAGCGATCGCCGCCCGTCAGTCCCCCTTGGGAAACCACCAAACCACGGTCGAAAGAACAGGATGTTCGTGTCACCATCGCCATCCAGGTCATGCGGAATCAACGGCATGATTCAGCCAGCATCGCGGAGGACGTGAAAAGTCCACGCGCCGAGATCATCCGTTCGCATGGGCGATTGCAGCCAGCCGACGCTGGCGTGTTCACCTTTGGAAGCGAGCACAACATCAAGCCCATGCTGGCCGTCCAGGTCCAGCGCGACCGCCGCATCCACTGCTGGGCATTGCTGGTGGCGGGAAACGCCGTTGTGCGCCATCGCTCCGGTTTTAGAAGCTCGCTAACGTCGCCCTGGAAACGCTGCCGGTAAACCGTACGCACGCTGCCTTCCGTGCAACTGATCACCTCCAAACGGCCACCGCCATTGAGGTCAGCGAAGATGGCAACCTCGGAGCTTGTCACCGTGCCCACGGTTACACGCGGCCAGGGTTGGTGCGCCTGACGCGGGCCGGGATTGAGGTAAACGCGCACTTCACCGCCTTCTTGGCAACCTGTAATGATGTCCAGCCGGCCATCGCCGTTGAGGTTACCGAACTTCACACCCTCCGCCCCTTTGGACGAGTCATCAATCACATGACGCTTCCAGATTGGCCCAGAAACGGAATCCACACTGAGCGGGAGTGTCGCAACGCGATTCGAGTCAGGTTCGACGCGAAGGGAAGACAGGATCAGAATTGTGACATCGCATTACTGAATCTTGCCCGGCGCGGGATATTTCTTCGCCGCGTCGTCGAGTACAAGCACCCAATCCAGTTGTTCCCCGGGCTCCGGTGGCATGAAGGCGCGCTCGCCGGTGTTGGCAAATTCCCCGATGGCTTCCGCGGTGCCGGTGCGTGGATTGAACCACCACGCCTTCACTTTCGCGCCGGTGATTTTGTCCATGCGCACCTTGAACGTCCGGCCCACCGGCGCGTACACCATCGCGTAACTGCCGCTGGCGTCACGCGTGGCCACGAAGCGATAACGGCCCGCGCCGGGCACGGACGTCGGCACGCGGTCGGTGACGATGATGGAATCGTCCGGCACGCGCGTCAGGAAGGGGCGCGAGAGCATGAGGTTCTTCCCGTGGTGCATCTGGGTCGCGCCCGGTTGTTCAATCGCCTCACGCCAGGGCATCAATGGATTGTTAATGGGGTTCTTCCCGGGCGACCACATCTGCCAGACGGAGTGATGGCCGTACGTGTGGCCGAACGCGCCGGTGAAGAGATTCCAGTAAAGCGGCCGGCGCACGTCAGCGCCGGTCGAGTGCCCGAATTCGTTCGCCTTGAAGGAAACCGGGTGATCTTCGTAAATCGGTTCGCCGTCGAGCACCGCCTTGATCGGGGTCCGGTTGTAATCTTCGCGCGTCTTGTCGTAGCGACCGGTGAACTCGGTGACGTGGCCGTTCTGCCGCATGTTGAAGTCGAGCCACTCGTCGCCGTGGAAATACTGCGCCGAGCCTGAGCCACCGCTCGGATGCCACGTCATCAAATGCGCGCCGCCATCGCCTTTGCGTAAACCGCGCGCCATCGCCCGGGTGATTTCCTTGTGCGTGTCGTTCTCCACGGGCCGGTCGCCGCCGAGAATCCAGATGATGCCCGCGCTCTTGTAACGTCGCCCCAGCCATTCGCCATAGACCTCGGCTTTCTGCGGCGTGAAAATCTCCGGGCCGACGCCCCACTTCTTGTTCCATTTGTCGCCCCACGTCGGCAACAATCCAATGTAGATGCCGCGCTGGTTGGCTTCCGTTACGATGAAATCCACATGATCCCAATAATCATTGTTTGCGCCGTCCTTCACGTCGGGCCGGGTGGGATCATTATTCAGCAGCGGCTTGTGTCCGTAAGCATTGGGATCGTTCAGGCCGTCCAGTTCCGCCAGCGCCACGGCTTGAATCACGGTAAAGCCGTTACGGGCGCGCTGGTCGAGATAGTGAATCGCCTCCTCGCGATTGAGTCGGTGGAACAATTCCCACGCGGTGTCGCCGAGCCAGAAGAAGGGCTGGCCGTCGGCGGTGACGAGGAAGCGCTGATTGTCGCTGATCTTGAGTTTGGGCAACGGAGCGGCGACGGCCAACAGCGGGTGCGCCATCGCCAGCAGCAGCACCATGACCCGAACCGCCGGGCGGAGCGAAAAACTCTTTGGGCAAGCGTGAGTCGGGGCGGGCGTCGTGGCTCCGGGGAAAAATGCGTCTGGGAGCGCCTGCCGGTGCGATCTATCTGTGGGACTAGGTGGTTTCATGATTTCTCGGGGTCAGGGTTGTTGGCTAGATGATCATGGCTGGAGGGTAACAACTGCCCGCCGATACGCAAAGAGGCTTGGCGTGCCACGATCTTCGACTTCGAGGATAACGTGGATAGTTTCCGCCTTCTTCACCAGTGGAACGGTCAGGCTGGTGTTCAGCCCGGTGGTCGTTGTCAACGCGACCTCCGCTGGAAACTGCCGGCCCCTGGCATCCCGCAGCGTGCTGGCCTCCGGGTAAATCCACCAGCGCACCTCAAAAGAGTCACCGTCGGGATCGCGCGTGCCCTCGGCGGAGAGGGTCACGGTTTCACCCGGCTTCGCGGTGACCTCGATGATGCGCTTGGTGGCGTCGCCGTTGAGGACCGCGACGGGGTTGTGGTTGGCCTTTTTGAAATCGTCGGCGATGCACCAGTCCAAGCGCGCGGCGAAGTCATGCTGAAAATGTTCGCGCCAGCGCCAAATCGTGGCCATGTCGGTGCATTCGGTCTGGCCGTTGTCGGCGGTGACGGTGTCGCGACTGTCCTGGTTGTTCGTCCAGATGGGTCGCGTTTCGCCGTAGGCTTGATAGAGCGCGTAGCGTCCGCCCCAGCCGCCGTAGGCCGGGCTGACGTGCCAGCCGAGGCCGTTGTTGATCAAACCGAGGAACGATGGCGTGTCGCCCTCCATGATGTATTCGAGCCGCGGATAAAGCGCGCCCAGCGGGCCGTGATTTCTGATGATGTTTTCCTCCAGCCACGGGTTGTCCACCAGATGGAACTTGTGCTTCGGGCCGTTCTTGTAGTGACGGTCGCCGCTGATGCCGGTCCAGGTGGCGCGCCAATACTCCTTCCAATCGGTACCGCTGGGACTGACGATGTAAAACAGGCCGGGAAACTCGCGCCGCAGCCACGGGCCGGCATCGTCCTGATCGGAAATGGTGTAAACGCGCAGCTTGGCGATGAGTTGCTTGAGCGCGTCCGCGGATCGCTCTTTCCGCGCGTCAAAGAGGGCCTGCGCCAGCGTGTTGGCGCCGCCCCAAACGGTGACCCAGAGCGGACGTTCGTCGGCCTTGTCGGCGGTGGCCAGCAACCGACGCGAACCGGCGGTGGATTTGCCTTCGCCTACGGCCGCCATGCCATACGCGAGCTGGCCCACGGCCGTCACGGCGCGGAGCGATTCGGCCGTTGGGAACCCCGGCGCGTGTTTCAGCAAGTTGTCGCGCACTTGGGCATAAGCGCCGAGCTGGCGGTGGATGAGGTCCACGCGCGTGGTGTTCCGCAACCAGGTGGAGGTGGTGGCGACCAGCCCCTCGATGTCGTATTCGTTCGCATACACGAGGAAGCGGACCATGGATTCTTCGTCATCCGGTTCGTTGGAGATGTCGGTCAGGACGAAGACGCGTTGTTTGTCGGTCTGCGCTGTCGCGGTCAGGGCGCTGAGCATCCAGCACAAACAGAGCAGGGCGAAGCGGGATGATTTCGCACCGCGAACGCCGCCAGTTTGAAGTTCTGTCTTCATGGTTGGATGGTCCCCAAGGTGAGCCAACCGTCAAGGTCGCGGTCCTGTTCCCGGTTGGCGAATCGCAATGGTCGCCCACCCGGCATCGGATTGGCTACGCGAACCAGCAGGCGATAAGCGCTGGCGTCAAACGTCCCGGCGGCCAGGCTATGCTGCCACACTTGAGCCGGTTCGCCGGGCAGAACACCGGTCAGCCTCCAGTCAGTCACCCAGGTGGCCACGAGTTTACCGGTGGCATGCTGCGCGCCCAGTTCCACCGGCCAGTCATAGTAAAACGGGGCCACGCCGGTATTGGTGACGGTCAGCGTGATGCTCCACCCAACATTTTCACGCACCAGATCCGCCCGGCGGACGTGGAGTTCGTAGCCCATTCGTTGCGCCGCCCGCAAAGCGCGCTCCCGGGCCGCGCCCTGAAGGCGGGGACGGAACACGCCCTCGTTGCACAGCCACGAAACGCGAGTCACTTCCACGCAACGATCAAACTCCTGATCTGGCGGGGCGCACGTCGGGTCATCAAACAGACAACCCCACACCTCGGGCCGGACCTCGCCGCCGATGGGTTGTGTGCGCCATTTGTCGAGCGCACCCGCGGAACGCAGCCGTGTCTCGAAGAACCAGTCCTCGTTCTTCCGTCCCGTGTGAACTGTGGCCCAAGCAAAGGAATCATCATGGTAGCCGATGGCCCGTGTGCCGTTCTCCGCATAACGATAATCGGTCGGTCCTGCCGGATAACGCGCGACGAGTCTGGTTTTCTTGAAGGCGGCTTCGTAAGCGTCCATCACTTCGCGTTGGATCGGTTTGGACGCGAACCATTCGTTCCGCGGATGATTGTGCCACTCGCCCCAGGTGCCGAGCAGTCCCAACTGGATAAATCCCAAACGCGGGTCGCCATCGTAGCGTGCGCCCAGGGCGTGAATGAAGTTCGTCAGCGCGGCGCGCAGGCGCGGGTCTTCGTAATCGGGCGTGTGATCCACGGCGGGCGGAAACGGCTGCGTGTTGGTGTTCGTCCAGCGCCGCAGCAACAGGCCCTCCTCGATCAAGTACTGCGGCACGCCAGTGGTTTTCCCCGGCCATTCGAGATAAAACCGGGCAATGAACTGACACCCGCGCGAGGCCGCGGCATTGAGCTTGGCCTCAAACACCGTCCAGTTGAAATTCGTCCGCCCAATCATCACCTCGGACAGCTTGGTGTAATCCCACTCCAGACTGTGGGGGAACGTGGTTCGTTCGCGCGGATAGGGGACGAAGCCCTTCAACGGGTTGTCCGGCGGCGCCGGCGCGTAGGCGAGTCTTCCGGCCTCCTCATGAGAGACCATGCGCTGAGCCTCCGCGGCGTACAGGGCCGATGACATTGCCACGCAGAGAGCCAGGGAAGCGGAATTGAGCAATAGGTTCACGGTCAAATTTTGCTGTTCAGCGGCCCGGGGGTGAAAACCGCGTGCCGGGCAGCCTCCAGTTCAGCGGGAAGTTCATGGGAACAGCTTGGGATTGGTCATCACGCGGAAGAACTCGTCGCGGCTCGCCCCGAGGTCCGTGGTGGCCTTGGGAATCACCAACACGTCGCCAGCACCGCCGGGGGGCACGGGGACATAGCGCAGGGTCGTGCCGTGGAACTCCGCCCGGCGAACCTCCGCGCCCGTCCAGCACCCGGGTTGGAACAGCCACACCAGCGGCGCGCCATCGCCCAGTTGGTTGGCGCGGCCGAGGTCGGTCTGGATGAACCGCTTCATGTCCAGCGTGAAGGAATTGTCCGGCAGCACGTCGAAATCCTTCGCTGTGAAAACGGAGTCCTTGTCCCAGAACTGGCCGCCGCCCCAGTCCACCGAGCGTGTCCGCGTGGCCACGATGTAGGCCGACCAACCGTCCTTGCCATTGTAACCGCCGGTGACGGTGAGGTTGAAGACGACCAGGTTGGGCGCGATCTCGGGATTCGTCAGGAGCGCGTTGGCCACGGTCGTTTGCGGCCCGCCGACTATGACCAGCAACGGTTTTTCCGGTGAAGCCTTCTTCGCCTCCGCCTCGATCAACCGGCTGCCGTCGCTCGGGTGGGCCACAGTATCCTCGATCCGACCGCTCTCCGGGCGGAGCAGCACGCGGTCGGCACCGCGGGTGAGGTTCGGGATGTGTTTCAAGCCGGAATCGCGCGCCAGCTTGATCGCCTTCACGGCGTCTTTCCAGGATTGCTCGAACGTATAGTGATAGCCCTTTTGCCAGTCCCACATGTCGCGCGAGACGATGTTGCCCCGGAGATTGACCTTGCCGAGGCTGGCCTGCGCCCACAGGTAGTTGTTGTCGAAGACATCGAACCACCAGTCATTGTCGTAAACGATGGAATTGTCCGGGCCGACACCGGCGAGGCGAACCGCACCGTCGGCCACGGTGTGCTCCGGAACGACCGCCGGCACCCGCGACGCAAGACACAGCACCACCAGCAACGTAATGGCCACTCGCTCAAAGTTCATGGGCAGGCTTGGACCAGCGGCGAGTTCATGGTTCCTTCAGCCATTCCATCCGCTGTTGCCAGTCGCGCAGGTAATCTTCGCGCCAGCGGTTCACGGTTTTGGCTCCGGGGAAATTCCCTTCACGCAGCGCCGGATCGGGATTGTCCGTCCAGTAGGGACGCGCGGAGTCAGGCTGCACGAACGCGCCGCCCCAGCTTTCGCCTGCCGGATTCTCCGCATCGCCGCGCAGCAGGTAGAGCACCGACGGCGTGTCGCCCATTTTAATGTCGGCCTTCTTCGCCACCAGCAGATCGCCCAACGCGCCGTGGCCACGGACATGCCGGGCAATGAATTCGCGGTTGCCGAGGTCGCCATCCTGCTTGCCGCCGACATACATCCCGCGAAATGTCGTCTCCGCCTCGATCAGCCACAGGTCGGGATGTTGTTGAACCACATAATCCCGCGCCGCCTGGTCCGAGCGTTGGTTCCACGAACTGATGAAATAGACGCGCAGTTTCGGCTGGATGCCGGGATCGTCGTGCAGCGCCTGGGCCACGTCGGTGATCGAACCCCAGACCAGAATCCAGAGTGGGCGCGGATCGTCGGCCCGGGCGCGCTCGATGATCCACCGCGAACCTTCGGTGGGCGCGGAGTAACCGGCCGCCGGCGCCGCGTCCACCGCGCCCTGCCTCGTCAAGGCCCGCAACGCCTCCGGTGACGGGAAGCGCGCCGAGTGACGTTTGAGTTTCGGATAATCCGCCGCGTAGGCGTCGAGCGCTTCGAGGATATGCGCCTTGCGCCCCGCGTGCGGTGGCGACGAGATCAGCCCTTCGGTGTCGAACAGGTCCGCATACACCAAGTAGTGAACCATGGACTGGAAATCGTCCGGGTCCGAGCCGCCAATGTCCGTGGAGACGATGACGCGAAAGCGTTCCCCCGACAGTGCCCCGCCGGATGGCGCGAGCGGAGCCGCATCCATGTGTCGCGCTCCGACCGCCAGCGAAAGCAGCAGGAAGGTTTTAACAATACTCGATGAGTTCATTGCACCTGCGTTTGGCCCGGCGACCCTGGCCGGGTTTTCAAATTCTTCATGCCGTCAGTTACGTTCTTGCGACGTGTTCGTGGACGCCTTGTCCAATTCAGCAGTTATCCCGGCTACGGGCTGCTTCCGGCCGGGTGATAGTACGTCATGGAATCGTAGAAATCCTTCATGATGGCCGGACGGTCAAAGTGCTCCCACAGGATGATCCGGCGCGGATTGTCCGGGCGCTCGATCCATTTGGCGTCCTTGAGCAGTGGGGCGGGCAGTTTGACGGCGGTGGCCCACGCGGGATTCTTGACGATGGCCACGGCCGCCATATCGAACAACGCTCGCGAGGGCGGATTGCCATGAAGCTGGATGTTCTCGAACAAGCTCACGGCGTAATCGCCGAACGTGTGGAACTCGCCGCCGTGCCGGCCCTTGACCGCCGGGGTGACGCGCGGCCCTTTGCCTGGCATGATCCGGCGAATGTCCTCCAGCGTGGCGCGCACGGCGTCCGTGCCGGAAGGCTTGCCGTAGCGGACAAGCGCAATCTCGAAGTCCACGCCCGTGTCGAGGATGTAGTTGAGCGACGGCTCGTCGTTGACCTGGTTGTATTCGCCCGGCTCGGGGTAATTGGACCCGAGCCAGACGATGCGGACTTTTGAGGCGATTCCGGGGTCTTTGGCCAGCGCGAGCGCGATGTTGGTCAGCTTGCCCACCGGCAGCAACACCAGCCGGCGGTTGTCCGCAGCCTTGGCCCGTTGAATGATGAAGTCCACCGCCTCGTCGCCATCGAAGCCCGGCTTGCTCAACTGAGGCCGGATGGCGTCAAAAGACCCGTCCGCGCCGCGGTACACTTTGATCCGGTCTTTGAGGCCGCAGAGTTCCACCACGCGCACGGCCTCGGCGTAATGCTGATGAACATCGCCGCCCGCGCGGGTGCGGTTGACCGTGATGCCCTCGACGTCGAACACATGGCCATTGAAAAGCAGGTAGGCGATGGCGTGCTGGTCGTCCAATTCGTTGTTGGCGTCGGTGTCCAGGATCACGCGGATGCGTTCGGCGGGGGCGGCGGACGCGGCGACCGTGCCCACGGTCAGAGCGGCCAGAGCCAGGATTGAGAGGAGGCGTTTCGTTTTCATGCGTTTGGTTGTCGCGTTGCGGGGCAGCGTAACTCTTCCGCGCGCAGGGAAGCAAGTGAAGGTGGGGCCTGGGGTTGTCCGATTTAGGGATTATGGGTGTCGCGCTCGGAACGTACGTTTCCTGACGGCGCTCAACTTTTCTCGGCGCGCCAGCGCTCGAAGGTGCGCCAGAAGCTTTCGCGCATTCCTGCCGCGTCGATCTCCACCCAGACCGAGATCGGCCGTTTGAGGTTCTCCGGCGGCGCGTTGACCGTGGCGGCGGTGGCCAGTTCCGGCCGGGCAATGGCCTCGATCAGCGCGATGTCCCACATCACCCACTTGGCCTTGGTGGGGTTGGACGCACGTTGCCATCCGCGATCGAACTCCTCCCAGACCCGCAACAGATGGTCGGCCAAGGGCCCCTTGCCTTTCAAACGCCGATCCACCTCGGCTTTCTCGAACACGAGACGACCCGAAGCAGTGGCCGTCATTAAATGAAACTCCAACCCCGGCGCGTTCAGCAGCACGTCAAGCGCGTTGGGATCGTTGTTGGTGTTGAACTCGTCGCGGCTCCAGAGCCGTTGCCCGTGGTCGTAACGCAGGCCGATGAAATGACAGGACACCCGCGGAATGATCGCCGGCTCCATGAGCACTGCTGAGGCGAGATTGGTGCAGGGGCCGAGGATCGCCACAATCAACTTCTCCCCCTCGGGCGTCTCCAGCGCCTTGCGGATGATGTGCCGGGCGGCGTCCGAGGGCTGGGGACGCAGCGGGGTGACGAGCGGCATGTTCGCACCGATGGGATGCGGCACGTCGGTGCGGTCCATCACCCGGAGCAGCTCCTCGTTCATCTTCTGGCTCGGCCCCACGGTGTCGCGCGGCGCGTCCGGCTGGGTATGCCATTGGGCTGAATTGATGCCCTCGACCTGGAACCGCGGCTCCATCAGGGCGCGCGCAATGGCATACACATCGTCGATCTCGTTGGCCGTGTCCGCGTCCACGATGAGGCGGAGCGGCTTGGCCGGGGCGTCGGCCTGCGCAGCCAGCAGGTCCATCGCGCTGCGATAAATCGCGCTGGCTGCGGCCAGCAAGCTGAGTTGCCGAAGAAAACCGCGCCGTGGTAAAGCCGCCGGTTGGTGAATCGGATTGGACATGATGTGGTGGTGCGTATCCATGATGGTTGAGCCGGTTACACGTTATTTGAATGAATGAAATGAATGCTGCCAGTGGCTGCCAGTGATTATTAACAATGGCGCGCTGAAGACTTCATTGTGACTCCAAAGCCAGCACCCAATCAGTACCCGGCTGCTCCTCGCCGGGCGGGTCAAAACTGCGGCGGCCCTTGTTCTCGAACTCGCCAATGGCCGCCGTCACGCCGGTACGTGGGTTGAACCATGACACTTTCACTTTCGCACCGCTCAACTTGCCAAGCTGGATGTCCAACGTCCGGCCGGTGGGAGTATAGACCAGCACATAGCCGTCGCCGCGCAAGGCCAGGCACATTTCCCACGGGCGCTCCTGCTCGAAGGCCAGCACTGACAGGTCGGGCCGTTGCGTCAGAAACGGACGGGCCTCGATCAGCTTCCGCAAGTACCCCATTTGCTTCGCGCTGGGCGCGTTGAGCGCGTCGAACCAGAACTCTGTCGGCCCGGCAATGCCCGGATAGTCTGGTGAATGCATCTGCCAGATGCTGTGATGGCCGTAGGTGTGACCCGCGGCGCCGGCGAACACCGCCCAGTACCCGGCCCGCCGCGCGTCGTCGTCCGTCGCGGTCGTGGGCGGGCGGCCGTGCCGGAAACCGGGATAGCTCGATTCGAGGTCAATCACCGGCAACGTGGGTTTCATCGTGTAAGCGTGCTCGACCATGAGCCAGTTCATCGCCCAGCGTCCGTGGCCCGATTGCAGCGTGTGAAAGTCCATCCACGGTTCGTTATTCAGGAACCACGCCGTGCTGCCCGGGCCGCTGGTGTGATACGTCATCAGTAGTTTCGAATAATCTTCCGCGCCACTCACACCCACGGCGATGCCCCGCGCCATGGCCCGCCAGATGGCGCGGGCTTCATCCGTGGGCGCGGCCTTGTCGCCGCCGAGAATCCAGATGAGGTTCGCGTGATCCTTGAACCGCGCGCCGATGAACCGCCCATAAGCCTCGGCGTTCGCCACAGTGAAGAAGCCATCCACCAACCCGCTCTGCCAACTGGTGGTGACGTATTTCCCCCACGTCGGCAGCAGCCCAACGTAAAGTTGATGCTCCCCGGCCAGCCGCAGCACGCGCTCCACGTCATCCCAGTAATCGTTGTCGGGTCCTTCTTTCACGAGGGGACGATCCGGGCGCTTCGGCTCGATGGGCAGATGGCCGAAGGCATTCGGTTTGTCGAAACGATGTTCGGCCAGCGCAACGGTTTGAATTAGGGTGAAGCCCTTGTCGCGCCGGTCGGCCAGGTAGCGGCGCGTGTCCGCCTCGTCCAGGTCGTGAATCAATTGCCAGGCCGTGTCCGCCAGCCAGAAGAAAGGATTCCCGTCGGCAGTGACGAGGAAACGTTGATTCTCGCTGACACGCAATGCGGGCAGCGGCGCGGCGGGGGTGGTGATGGTGACGGCAACGGCGAACAACACCGTGCTCAACCCGGTAAGCAAGGCCATGCGTTTCATTGTCCGTATTTCAGAATGAGTGGATGGGAAAACGCCCCGCGCCCGCCCACGCGGCTGCCAAAGAGTTGCAGGGCGCGAATCTCGCCGCGGAACTGCCGATCCAAACCGTAGCCATGCATGGTTTGATTGAAATTGCCGACGGCCAGCGGACCGATGTCCGCGCCCACCGGTCCAACGTGATGGGAAGTTCTGCGATCCAATGCAATGTCCGTCCGGGCGGGAGCGGCCAGTGGCGCGCTGAAATACCAGCCCACATTCTCGCCCGTCTGCGTCGCATCGTAAGTCACGGCGAAGAAGGTCCACTTGCCGACCTGAAGTTTGCCGGGCGAACTGTCGTTGCGAACTGAGTCCGGCCATTGATTGACCGCCAGACGCAACCGGCCATCGGCGTGGCTGACCAGATCAATGCCTGAGTGATCCCGGTTCATGCAGTGAACAATGCGATTGCCGCCGCTGCCGGCCTCAAGGCTTTCCGGTTTAAGCCAGCCCATGAGCGTAAATGAACGGAGGCCGCGAACATCGTCCAGCACGTCCTCCCCCGCCTGCACCCAGCCCCACGGCGCACCTTCCGGCAGATGCAGCGAACCACCCGTCCCGCGTTTGGCTGTGCCGTGCAGTTTCAGGTCCGGCAGTTCGCGATCCGGAAATCCGGCGCGCACGATGGGCTCGTTGGCGTTGCGGTCCACTGCGATGTTCTGAAACGCCCGCGTGCTCCCGCCGTCCGGGTCAGTGATGGTCAGGCTTACTGAATACAATCCCGGTTGCTGGAAGACGTGAGTGGGACTGGGGTCGCTGCTGGTCGTACCGTCGCCGAAATCCCACTGCGCCCGGCCACCGCCAGCACTCGCGAACTTCACCGTCAACGGCGGCGAACCTTCCGTAACCGACGCGGTGATCTTCGCTTCGGGCCGCAGTTTTTCCCCGGGCTGATACGGCGTGAAGCGATAAGCCAGGTCCGCTTTTGGTCCCAGGAGGACGAATTCACCGGCGGCCGCCGTGCCCAGGGGCGCGACGCTCATCGTCCAGGGATCAATCAGGTCGAGTTTGTATGGGCGATTGCCGGCAAGTTGCACCCGCTGCGGCTGTTGGTTGACCCCGTAAAGCAGGTAAAACTCTCCGGGCCGGGCCAGCAACAGTCCGCCGTCGCCGCCGCGTGACGGTTCGAGTTGGTGAAACGCGGGCGACTGAGCCATGAAGTCCTTGAGCCATTGAATTCGCCGGGGACTTTCCCCGTGCAGCACGCCGCCTTTGGACCACCACAACAGGTCCTGCGGATGCTGGTAAGTTTCGCCGTGGCCCACGTAGCCGCCGCTCATGGTGCCCAGCCAGAAGCGCCGGACCATCTCCCGCGCGCTCAACTTGCCCCAGCCCTGCGGGATGTTGCCCTCGTAACCGCACTCATCCACCACCACCGGTTTGCGGTATTGGCGGCGCCACTCGAGCGTCCGGATCAAATCGCCGTGCTGCACGCTGACATGGGTGACCCAATCTTTGGAATGCTCATAGAACCCGCGGCAATTGTGAATGCCTCGCAGCCGCCCATGCGAATCTTCCTTTTGCAGAATCTGGAAGAAACGGTCCCAGTCGGACATCGCTTTGTCGCCGCGATGCCCGGCCATCGCGCCGGGCGCCATCAGATCGAACTCATTGGCCAGCGACCACCAGACGTTGCGGAACGCGCCCAGGCGCGCGATGGCGTAGCGCAGGTAACGGTCATCGTGTTCGCGGCCCATCTCGGAGAAGCCCCACCGGTCGTACGGATGCCACAGGATCAAATCGGCTTCGATGCCGAGCTTCTGAAGATCGAGGACGCGCTGCTCGAAGTGCCGCCAGAACTCCGGGTCGGGCCGGGTGAAATCGAACTTGCCGCCCACTCCTTTCTGGAACGCGAACAACTCCGGCTCGTTTTGGTTGTAGGTGTACGCCTTGGGGAACACGCAGAACCGGATCTTGTTGAACGGCGACTGGGCGAGCGTCTGCAGCGTCTGCTCCTGCAGCGCACGCGGCTGATGCGTCCACACATAGCACGTCGTGCCGAATTGATGATACGGCGTGCCGTCGGCGTAACGCAGATAGAACGTGTCGAAGACTTCCACCGGGCCGTGATTGTTGCCCGTGGGCGCAGTGACGGTGAAAGCGCCCGTCTTGCCATTCAACTCGGGCGTGGCACTGCGGGTTGCATAGCGCCACTCACCTTGCGTCGGCGGACTGAAGCGCACGCGATAGGTATCGTCCCCGTCCCAAAAGCCGGGGACAACGATGACACGGTCGCCTTGAGTGAACGCGGCGGACCATTGCACCTCGAGATATGGATTGCTGGAGGCCGGCCCTTTCAAAACGACTTCGTGCCGGCCCCATTGTTCCACTGCGGGGAGGGAGAAGGTGAGCAACAACGACAGGAGTTGGATGATTGGCTTCATGGTTCTTGATGGTTACAAACCCGCCCCAGTGCGCTGGTAAACCCGCACGTAATCCACGATGTAGCGCTGTGGGAAGATTGCGTCGTCCACACCCTTTTGCGCGCCCCACTCGCCGCCGATGGCCAGGTTGACAATCAGATACTGTGGGGCGTCGAACGGCCACGAGTCCACGCCCGTTCCATCATTTTTGAGGGTGCAGTATTTCCGGTCGTCCACGAAAAATTCGAGTTTCTCCGGCGTCCACTCCACGGCATAGACATGGAACTCCTTCTCCGCATCCGGAACTTTCAGTCGCGCGCCACGACCGTTGCCGCGGCTGTGATTGAAGCCGCGCGTATGCACGTTGGCATGAACCACTCCCGGCTCGTGGCCGACGTATTCCAGAATGTCAATCTCGCCGCAGGCTGGCCAGCCGACTTCGCGCGTGTTCGTGCCCAACGTCCAGAACGCCGGCCAAGTGCCGCGACCCGATGGAACTTTGGCCCGCGCCTCAATCCGGCCATAGGTCCAGGAAGCGCGTCCCTGCGTGGTCAGACTGGCGGAGGTGTAGTCGGCATGTTCGCGTCGTTGCTGCCAGCGACGTTCCGGCGCATCGGCGCGATGGCGTGGATTTGGAAACTTCTCCTTGCGTGCTTCGATAATCAGGAAGCCGCCTTCCACGCGCGCGTTCTCCGTGCGGTTGGTTGTGTAATACTGGAGTTCGCGGTTGCGGACGAAGCCCTCCTCGTAGGTCCACTTGGCCGGGTCGGGTAACCCGTCTCGTTCGAACTCATCCGACCAGACCAGTTTCCACTCGCTGCTCCAACCCGTCAGCGCGAAACCCGCGACGGCCGCCAGACTCCAGAAGATTTGCCGACTTTTCATAATTCTGTTGGTGAGTTCGCTCTCGGACTTAAGGCCCGGCGTTTACGCCGCTTCAACATCCGCATTGCCACGAGCGTTGACGCAGCCTGAACCATCCATCACCGTTTTCTACTGACCATCCCAAGCTGACTTTAATTCATGCACGTCGAGCGAATGAAATATCACCGCGCCGCGCTTCACCTGCACCTTCAGGGAAAGATTGTCGGCTTTGGGAATGAAAGCCACAGGCACGCCGACCAAACCATCACTCGCGAAAACTTCGAGTGTCGTTCGGTCGCAATACACCGTCAACCGCTGGCGATTACCGCGCAATGGAGCGGGAACCCGGAAGCCATTGACATCGAGTTCCTGTTTCTGCGCGTCATACGTAATGGCCGCGCCGCGAATGTTGAAAATGGTTTCGGCCTGACCCGGCTCGAACTCCGCTCGCAGTTCCACCAACTCCGTTTTCACATCTGCAAGCGGGTTGGCGCTCTCCGGCTGAAGGTTCATTGAACCACGCCGATGCGACTTGGCGCGCAGAGCCTCCAGTTCCTTCACCGGTGAAGAAGTGAGTCGCGGACCATCCGGCGTGCTGATGAGGCGCAATTCACGCGGAATGCTCATGCACTGGTTGAACGGCATATCCCGAGAATCGGCACGCAGCCAGCCGATCTGGATGTGCCGTCCTTGCGGTTCGTCGCTGAACGTTTGCGCTGCGTAGAAAGTGCGCCCGCGTTGCCCGGACAGTTTGGTTGCCTCAGCGCTGAACGTCGTGCCATCAAATGTGCCGATGGCGTGCTGGTCGTTCGCGCCGAACAACACCCATTTCTTCGACACTGAATCACCGTCCACAGGCAGTTCAAAAAAGTCTGGGCACTCGAAGAGAAAATGATCGTTGCCGGTGCCACCTTCAAAAACACTGGCGAGCTTCCATTCGCGCAGATTTGGCGAGGTGAAGAAATGGACCGTGTGTTTCTTCCCGGGCAACTCGACGTAAAGGACCATCACCCACCTCTTGGTCGGTTCGTGCCAGATGACCTTCGGGTCGCGATTGCCGTCGGTGATCTCCGGCAAAATGGGATTCCCGTTGAACTTGGTGACTTTGCGTCCATCCGTGGTGGACGCGAGGCACTGCACGGTGGGTTGACCGGCGGCGGTGTAGAGCAGCACGAGCGGTGGATGGTCTTTTGTACCCAGGCCGCTGGTGTTTTGCCAATCCACCACCGCGCTCCCGCTGAACATCGGACCGAATTCGTCCGGCGCCAGCACATCGCCCTGTTCACGCCAATGCACCAGGTCGCGGCTGACGGCGTGGCCCCAGTGCATGTTGCCCCAGCCCCAGCCGTAGGGATTGTGCTGGTAGAACAGATGATACTCGCCGTAGTAAAACGACAGGCCGTTCGGGTCGTTGAGCCAGCCGCGACGAGATGAAAAATGAAACTGCGGCCGCAGTGCCTCGCGGTAAAGATTCTCGCCACCCTTGATGGCATCGCTCTGCTCGATGGCGGCAAGTGCCTTCGAGTCTTCGGACAGCTTGTCCACTTGCAGCGTGACGGTCTGACCGCGCCACGCGCTCACGTCCATGAACGCCCACCAATCCGGTTCGCCGTCGGCCAGTTCGATGTCGTTTTTCACTTCCACGCGACCCTCAACCAGCGTGGTGACTTTGCGTTTGGGTGCGCCGTTTTTGATCGGGAGATTGAGATAACGCTGTTCAATCTTGAACTCGCGCTTGGTATTGGCGAGCCAGCCGGGAGGCTTGAGGTCGGTCTGGACAATGTGGTCAACGTTGATGTGTCCCCAGCCGCCGGTGGCGCGATCCACGATTTGAATCACCGCCGTCTGGCCGGCGAATTCACTCACGTCCCACAATTCCGGTGCGAGCGCCTCGCTGCCTCCAGACTTGTCGTTCGGGCCGGTGGCCGTGCGGACGACGCGCCCATCCACCAGCAGATTCATGCAAGTTCGCTCGGCGTCCTTGCCGCCGCCGATGAGGAAGCTGATAAACTTGCGTTCCAGTTTGAACGGCGGCGACGTGAGCGTGCCGGTGCTGGCGTCGCCCTGGTAAAACGAGTTGACCAGGCGTTCGCCCTTGAAGCCGCTCACCTGCATCTGCCCGGGCAACGTGTCGCGCGCCGGGCCAGGACCGAACGCTTCGCCGGTGGTCTTCCATTCGCCGTAAGTCGCGTTCTCGAAATCGGCGATGACGAGGTCTGCAGCAGTCTGCGCGCAGATTGAGACGGTGCTGAGGAGGAGGCGCGCGAACTGTCGAATCGTGGTCGCGAGGGGTTTTTTATTCATGCGATTGCGAGTTGAGTCAGCCATTGGACTTGAGGATAGGGAAAACCGTCTGCCGGTTCCAATGCGATATGACAAGGCGCTTGCACCATCTCCCGTGCAACGTCGTCAGCGCCCAAATGAAACTCTCCTGAGAAGGCTTACGGCCCTCTGCGCCTAATCCGTGACCACGGGCCATGTGTTGCCAAGCTCATGCACCTGATGGTCGCGGTTGAGTCGCCGCAAGGCGGCCGCGTCCTGTCCGAAGAGCTTGCTGGGCCGGAAGGCTTCCACATGGCCATCGCAAAACAGCACGTTGAATTTGGTGTTATGCCGCGCCCGTGTCGAACGCCGCGCCCGTTCCTTGGTCGCCGTGTCGCCCCATTGATAACCGACCATAAACGTGAGTCCATACTCGAGTCCTGAGGCGTCTTCACAGTAGCCGTCACCTATGGCCACCATTTCCGCAGGAACCAAAACGTGCGACTCACGGATGCGACGGGCGGGTGTAGTTGGCGAACCTGATCCAATCGGCCCCAGTCCCCACAACAGACCTGCTCCTTTCATGTTGTAGGCGTAATCGTCCAACATTTCGAGCTCAAGATAACTGGTCCCGAGTATTGGGCCGAGTGGAGGCATTTTCGGCGTGAAGCCAGGACAATCATAAACCCCTTGACTCCGCTCGTAGCGAGTGTACGGCCGCAGGGCGCTGACCCATGAGTTTGGTTCACCTTCGGGTACATAGTGAGGGAAAGCCACCCGGCCGGGATGCATGTTGCCTGGATAGAACCCAAAGTCGGAGACATACATGGAATGGGCCAGACCCAACTGGTGGACGTTTGATTTGCATTTCGCCAACCGCGCCGCGCCTTTCGCACGACTCAGCGCCGGCAACAACATCGCCGCCAGAATGGCAATGATGGCGATAACGACCAGCAGTTCGATCAGGGTGAAACCAGCCCGAAGTGAACTTTTGCGCGCATTGCGACAAGACCCCGTGCCGCTCAGTAGGGCCATAGCAACTCCTTGTGGGCAAGGTTGTCATTGTTCCAGCGGCGGAGCGCGCCCGGATCCTCGTAGCTGAACAACTCCTTGATTCGCGGCGATTCCACATGGGCGTCGCAAAACACGATGTTGAGCCTGCCGGCGTGCCGCTTTGGGCCGCTCTCGTAATATTCCCGCATCGTGGCGTTGTACGACAGGTTCCACTTGATCGCGAGCAGGTCATCGGTGTGGAAGAGGTTGCCGTGCATTGAGATTGGCACCGCCTGACCGCGCCTCTCGGCGAAGGCGTCGCCCGCGGCGATCATGTCCGCCGGCTGCCTCACCTTGGATTCGCGCACCGGGACGGTGGAGACGTTGTCGTGCGGTTGCCATCCGCCCAAGCCCAGTTCGCCGTGCCGGACCGTTGCAGAACTGAACGGGTTGTACACTGGGTTGTACGGGTTGAATGAGCCGCCGTAAGCGTTGTAACCGTAACTCTGACGCATGGTGCCGATGGTTTGCCAGTCTTCGATCCGCTTGCTGTAAACCCTTGGGCAATACAGCCGATCCTTGTCCCAGACCTCTGGGAACGAGTGGAACGCGTTCCCGAGATAAGGATTTACCAGTGAGCGCCAATGCGATCCGCCGCCCGACCGATGCACAGATCCCCCGATCACTTCGACACGTGTGGGCGAGTAGGTCGGGTAGGCGCGGTAATCCTGCACGTAGAGCGCCAGCGCCTGCGCAATCTGCCGGAGATTGCTCTTGCACAAGGCTGAGTGTGCCTTTGCCTTCGCCTGTGACAACGCCGGCAACAACAGCGCCGCCAGAATCGCGATGATGGCGATGACGACCAGAAGTTCGATGAGGGTGAACGCGCGCGATGGGCGGTTCCCGTCGAAAGTTCTGGTCGCTTTCATAGAGCACTCCAACCATGCAACAGGGTGACCACAGACGCAAGCCCGGTCATGGGCAATTCCCATTGTGCGGAGCGCGGCTGTGTCGTCTCGACCGCCGCAGCACGCCCGAGTGACGAAGCGCATCCGAATCTTCCACCCCGCATCGTTGTGGCGAAGCTGCTGCGACTGGCTTTCAGCACAGTCGCGCTCCGCTGGAGGAGCGCTGTGTCGTCTCGACCAGCCGCAGCGGGTGGGGCGAGGCTGCTGACGAGCCGGCTCGCGAGGACGCTCGCCCCGCCAGTGGCCACTCCCAGCCAACGGATTGCTCAACAAACACATCGTCCCCCGCAGTGACGGCCGTCAGCGAGAATAATCATTTGCTGGTTTTCAGCTCGGCGATGGCGATGCCCGCTTCACCAGCGACGGAATACAGCAGATACACGCGCCCGTCGGTATCAACGAAAATGCCGGGATCACGCAATTCATGCGCCCGCCCTTTCATCGCACCCGCCACTGACGCTTTCACCGGCAGGTCCGCGCCTTCGTAAATTGTTTCAGGCCGCAAGACTTCCTCGGGTGGGGATGCTTTCCAGTTATTCCAGTCCGGGGTCAGTTCGAGCCGGCTGCGCAAGATGCGCTCCGGTGAATTGCCGACGCTCGAGTAGTAAATCCACAGCGTTTCGCCGACACGATGCAATGCCAGATGACGCGGGCCGGCATTGTTGTAGTTTTGGTCACGCAGTTCGCTGCCGGGAAATGGATTCGGCCCTTGCGCAAAATTTGTCAGCCCATCGCGTGAGCGGTAAAGCAGCCCGCCCTTGCCCATGGCGTACCACCAATTGTCCCAACGGAACACGCGCCAGTAGAAGATACCGAGGATTTCGTCCGAGGCCTTGAACGTGAGTCCATCCGTTGAGAGCGCGAGGAAGGTCTTCTGTCCGGCAGCGGTCTTGGCCGGGCCATGGAAATACATGCGAAGCTCGCGCCGTTGTTCGTCCACGATCACGTCCGGCGACGCGATGTGGCCTTTGCAGCCGGGCGCTTCCTCCAACCGGAGCGTGCCCGGTTCGTGGATCTTCCACGGCCCTTCAAGTTTGTCCGCGTAGGCGAGCCGGATGTATTTCCCGCTGTGGTGAGCGAAGTAGAGGTAGTAACTGCCAAGGCGGTTGGTGATCCAGTCGGGCATGCGGATCAGCGATGGTCCGTTGATGTTGCTGCCATCGTTGCCCGGCAGCATCTCCGGACGAATGATGGGGTTCTGCTCAAAGCGGCGGACCTGTAACGGATTGTCGCTCGCCGCCTGGGTGGTGATGGTGGCGAAAGCCATGAGTGCCACCGCCAGAGGCAGGTTGTTGGCGAAAGTCTTCATTCGAGCACGGGTCAAGGATTCCCGCCGCAGTCTCTCCGAGCCTCACTCCGTCGGCAAGACGCGGATTTTTATATAGGGATATGCACTATTCTCAAGTGACCCCAAGTGGTAGTATGCAGACCAATGAACGAGTATCCGCGCACGGTGCTGGAACTGCGCGACCAGTTTCG
>JAANMV010002107.1_pt1 | contig 20214 bp, 16 predicted proteins | sample 7279661 | NCBI WGS metagenome assembly JAANMV01 (sample SAMN14094540, study PRJNA606508) | bioreactor metagenome | isolation source: A lab-scale SPAN reactor treating ammonium-rich wastewater day 121 | place: Ireland: Galway | collected 2017-05-16 | reverse complement strand
ACGGCCGAGCAGCAGTACCTGCCCACCCTGGCCGCGGCGGCAGCCGATCGCGAGTCGGTCCTGATCGTTAGCACGCCGGAAGATGCCGAGGCCGTGACCGACCAAGAAATGGCCGGCTTCAGTTACATGGAACACCGCGAGAACGTGGCCCTGGTGCTTAAGGTGTGCGCCGATTTGGGCATCGACCGCGCCACGGCCCTGGCCGGCATGCACCGCGCCACTTGCGACCCGGGCGCAATGTGCATGAGCGAGATCGATTTCTTCGCCTGCTCCTCGCGGAACCGGCGCACGTCCTCGGCCCACCACTGGAACTCCACGTCCTTGCCCGCGCGGGCCTGGTGGCGCGCCTGCAGCTGGCCCAACAGCGGCGCGAAATTGCCGTAGCGCGCGTGCGGCGCGGCGGCGATCCGGGTCCACGGCAGCGCGTTGGGATAGGTGCTCTCGCCGAAATCGGCCGCATCCACGCTGGCCGGGAACGCCACGTCCGGCGCCACACCCTTGTTCTGCGTACTGCTGCCGTCGGGACGGAAGAACTGCGCCACGGTCAGCTTGAGCTCGCCGAAACGCGGCTTCTCGTTGGCCGGCCAGCGGTCCAGGTCGACCATGGTCTGCACGGTGCCCTTGCCGAAGGTGGTCTCGCCGATCACAAGGCCGCGGCCGTAGTCCTTGATGGCGCCGGCCACGATTTCCGAGGCCGAGGCCGAGCCGCGGTTGATCAGCACGGCCAGCGGGCCGTCCCAGGCCACGCCCGCGTCCTGGTCGTACTGCACGTTGACCCGGCCGCCGGACTCGCGCACCTGCACCACCGGGCCCTTGTCGATGAACAGGCCGGTCAGCTCCACAGCTTCGGTCAGCGAACCGCCACCGTTGCCGCGCAGGTCCAGCACCACGCCATCGACCTTCTGCGCACGGAAGTCGACCAGCATCTTCGCCACGTCGCGGGTGGCCGAGGCGTAGTTGGCCTCGTTGCGGCGGCGCGCCTCGAAATCCTGGTAGAAGCCCGGCAGCTTGATCACGCCGATCCGGCGCGCAGGCGCGCCAGCGTCGGCCGGCACCACGATGGTTTCGGCCTTGGCGCGCGCGTCCTCCAGCCGCACCTTGGCGCGGGTCAGCTGCAGCGTCAGCGGCTTGCTGTCCAGCGGCGCCTCCGCCGGCACCGTGTCCAGGCGCACCTGCGTGTCGGCCGCGCCGCGGATCAGCGCCACCACATCGTCGATGCGCCAGCCGATCACGTCCTTCATCTCGCCGGACACACCCTGGCCGACGCCGACGATGCGGTCGCCCGGCTTGAGCCTGCCGCTGCGCGCCGCCGGCCCGCCCGGCACCACCTCGCGCACCACCACCACGTCGTCCTGGCGGAACAGCACCGCGCCGATGCCTTCCAGCGAATTGGACATCGACAGGTTGAAGTTCTCCGCGCTGCGCGGGGTCATGTAGTCGGTGTGCGGATCGATGCTGCCGGCATAGGCATTGAGGAAGCTCTGGAACACTTCCTCGCCCTTCAGCTCGCGCACGCTGGTCAGCAGGTTGGCGTAGCGCTTGTCGAGGGTCTTGCGGATCTCGTCGGCCGGCTTGCCGGCCAGCTTCAGGCGCAGCCAGTCGTTCTTCACCGACTGCCGCCACAGCGCGTCCAGCGCCGCCGGCTCGGCCCACGGCGCGTCCTCGCGGTCGTAGTGGTAGCGCTCGTCCTTGGTGAAGTCGAACTCGCCCTTGAGCAGCCCGCGCGCGTAGCCGATGCGCTCCCCCACGCGCTGCCGATAGGCAGCGAAGATCGTCCACGCCGGATCCACCTTGCCGCTCTTGATCGCATCGTCCAGGGTGGTGGCATAGCGGTCGAAGCCGGCCACGTCCTGCGCGGTCAGGAACACCTTGCCGGGGTCGAGCGTCTTCAGGTATTCGGTGAGGATCTCGCGCGAGAGGGCGTCGTCCAGCGCGCGCGGCCGGTAGGCGTAGCGGCTGTCGGACAGCAGTCCATGCACCATGCGCGCGGTGGTGGACTGGTCCTGGGTCGGGCCGGACGCCAGCGCGATGTCACTGCTGCCAGCCAGCAGTGCCAGTGGGGTGGCCAGCGCCAGGGCGATGGACAAGACAACCAGGGGGCGATTGCGGATCATCTGGATTCCGCGGCGTGGGGCCGCTGTGGGAGGTACACGGGCAGGATGGCGAAGGTTTCGACCCCGCAACAGTGCTGGAAGTTGCACCACTGCGTTCCATCCCACTCTACCCGCCCGGCCGCGCCCTTTGTGAACGCCACCTCCACGCCCGCGCCTCAATCCGACGCACGGCCCTCGCCGGCACCCAGGCGGGCGGCGGCCTGCCGGTCGGCGTGGTAGCTGGAGCGCACCATCGGCCCGGAGGCGACGTGGGCGAAGCCCAGCGCATTGCCGTAATCGGCCAGCTGCTGGTACTCCTCCGGCGTCCAGTAGCGCAGCACCGGGTGGTGGTGGGCGCTGGGCTGCAGGTACTGGCCGATGGTGACCATCTCGACGTCGTGCGCGCGCAGGTCGCGCAGGGTGGCCTGCACCTGTTCCATGGTCTCGCCCAGGCCCAGCATGATGCCGGACTTGGTCGGGATGGACGGATGCTGCTGCTTGAACTTCTGCAGCAGGGTCAGCGACCACTGGTAGTCGGCGCCCGGGCGCACGTTGCGATACAGGTCCGGCACGGTTTCGACGTTGTGGTTGAACACGTCCGGCGGATTGAGCGCGAGGATCTCCAGCGCGCGTTCCATCCGGCCCTTGCCACGGAAGTCCGGGGTCAGGATCTCGATCTTGGTGCCCGGCGCGATCTCGCGGATGGCGGCGATGCAGTCCACGAAATGGCCGGCGCCGCCGTCGCGCAGGTCGTCGCGGTCAACGCTGGTGACCACCACGTAGCGCAGGCCCATGTCCTTGACCGTCTGCGCGAGCCGCAGCGGCTCCACCGGGTCCGGCGGCTTGGGCCGGCCGTGGGCCACGTCGCAGAAGCTGCAGCGACGGGTGCAGACCTCGCCGAGGATCATGAAGGTGGCGGTGCCGTGGCTGAAGCACTCGTGGATGTTCGGGCAGCTGGCCTCCTCGCAGACCGTCACCAGCCGGTTCTCGCGCAGCTTGGCCTTGAGCGCCTGCACCGCGTTGCCGCTGGGGATGCGCACGCGGATCCAGCTGGGCTTGCGCAGCACCGGCGCGTCGGCGAACTGCACCGGCGAGCGGGCGATCTTCTGGTCGGCGACCTGGCGCACGCCGGGCTCGAGGGAGGCCGCGCCGTCGACGACGGCGAGCGGGATGCTGCGGGGGGGAGTGCTCATGGCGCAATTATCGCGCACATCGCGCCGGCGGTCAGGCTCAGGCCGGCGACGCGGCCTCGTGCCGCCATGCCAGCCCGAACTGCCGGCCCAGCTGTTCCAGCAGGACCGGCTTCACCGCGTCCAGCGACGACGGCCCGCCGAGGTCGGACAGCGCCACCACCTGCAGGCCAGCGTAGCCGCAGGGGTTGATCCGCGCGAACGCGGCGGTGCTGCAGCCTTCGATGTTGAAGGCCAGCCCGTGGAAGCTGCAGCCGCGGCGCACGCGGATGCCCAGCGAGGCGATCTTGGCGCCGTTGACGTACACGCCGGGCGCGCCGTCCTTGCGGGCGGCACCGATGTTCCATTCGTCGAGGGTATCGATGATGGCCTGTTCGATCCGGCAGACGTAGTCGCGCACGCCGATCTTCAACCGCTTCAGGTCGAGCAGTGGATAAGCGACGATCTGGCCGGGACCGTGGTAGGTCACCTGCCCGCCGCGATCGACGTGGAGTACCGGGATGTCGCCCGGCACCAGCACGTGCTCGGGCTTGCCGGCTTGGCCGAGGGTGAACACCGGCTCGTGCTCGACTAGCCAGAGCTCGTCGGCGCTGCCTTCGGTGCGCGCGTCGGTGAAGGCCTGCATCGCGCGCCAGACCGGCTCGTAAGGCCGGCGGCCGAGGTCGCGGACGATGGCGGGGCGCACCTCGCCTGCGTTTCGCCCCTTCCCCGCGCAAGCGGGGGGAAGGGTAGCCGGACTCACAGCGTCCACTTCACTTCCGGGTGGTCGCGCAGGGCGGCGTGGGCACGGTCGTAGTCGGCGCGCGAGTTGGCGCGGAAGGAGATCCGCACCGACACGTACTTGCCGTTGGTCGAATGCCGCCAAGTCACGTCTTCGTGCAGCACGTCGATGCCGGCCGCCAGCAGGTGCTGCGGCAGGTCGGCTTCCAGGTGCTTGTCGGCCGGGCCCATTGCCGACAGCTCGAAAGTGCCGGGGAACTGGAAGCCGTGCTCGGGGTTATCGGAATGAATCGTGTTCATGCACGCATTATGGGGACGCCGCGGGGCTTCCCCAACCCTGCGCGGCGGCGCCGCGCGCGGGCAAGCCGGGGCTGGCTCAGCCCTGCCACCACATCAGCAGTTCATGCCACAGGCGCTTGAAGAAGCCGCCCTCCTCCACCGCGCTCACCGCCACCAGCGGCGCCTGCGCCACCAGCTTGCCGTCCAGGGTCACCTTCACGGTGCCGATCTTCTGGCCCTTGGCGATCGGCGCGACCAGCGACTTCGGCAGGTCCATCGTCGCCTTCAGGCGGTCGTACTTGCCGCGCGCGGTGGTGACCAGCAGCGGCTGCGCCACGCCGACCTGCACGGTGTTCTCCGCGCCCTTCCACACCTTCGGCGAGGCCAGCGCCTTGCCGGCCTCGTACAGGCGATGGGTCTCGTGGAAGCGGAAGCCCCAGTTGAGCAGCGCCTGCGAGTCCACCGCGCGCTGGTTCTCGCTGGAATCGCCCATCACCACGGTGATCAGGCGCTGGTCGCCGCGCTTGGCCGAGGCCATCAGGCAGTAGCCGGCGCTGGAGGTGTGGCCGGTCTTGATGCCGTCGACCGACGCATCGCGCCACAGCAGCAGGTTGCGGTTGGGCTGGGTGATCGGGCCCACCGTGAATTCCTTGATCTTGTTGTACGAATACGCCTCGGGGAAATCGCGGATCAGCGCGCGCCCCAGCAGGGCCAGGTCGTGCGCGGTGGTGACATGGCCCTCGGCGGTCAGCCCGTGCGGGTTGACGAAGTGGGAGGCCTTCATCCCGATCTTCTTGGCGTAGGCGTTCATCAGCTGGGCGAACGCCTGCTCGCTGCCGGCGACGTGTTCCGCCAGCGCAATCGCGGCATCGTTGCCGGACTGCACCACCATGCCCTTTTCCATCTGCTCCAGCGGCGCGGTCTTGTTGACCTCGAAGCCGCTGTAGCTGCCGTCGGTGCCGGCGCCACCGCTGCGCCAGGCGTTCTCGCTCATCATCACCGGGTCGGTGGCCTTGACCTTGCCGGCGGCCATTTCCGCGGCGATCACGTAGCTGGTCATCACCTTGGTGATGCTGGCCGGCTCCACCGGGGTATCCACGTTCTCACCGGCCAGCACCTGGCCGGTGGCGTAGTCCATCACCAGCCAGGCCTTGCTGACCTTGGGCGCGGGCGCATCCGGCACCGGCAGGTTGTCGCTCAGCGCGGCCGGGCGGGCGGGCGCCGGCGCCTGGGCGATGGCGAGGCCAGGACCGGTGGCCAGTGCGGCGGAAACGAGGACGACGGAAAACAGGGAACGCATCGATCAATACTCCTGGAGGTCGCGCAAGCGCAACGCAAAAACGTGCAGGCGGCCATTCTAGCGACAACAGGCTGGATGCCCGCCCGGGGGTGCAGGCCATGCCTGCGCGCGGCAGGCGTCAGTTGCGGATGCGCTGCGGCTGCCCGAAACCCAGACCCACGATGCGCGCCGCAAGTTCCGGCGTTGCCGCTTCGCTGACCGGGCCAATCCGCAGGCGCCAGACTTTCCTGCCGTTGATGTCGGCGTCCTGCAGTTGGGCCTGCGCGATCGCCGCGCCGCGCAGCAGCGACAGCGCCTGCTCGGCGTTGCGCTGGTTGCTGAAGCTGGCGACCTGCAGGGTGATGCCTTCGGCGGCCGGGGTGGTTGCCACGGCCATTGCCGGCGGCGCGGCGGCAACGCCGACCGGTGCGGCCACGACCGGCGCCTGCATGGCGCTGGCGGCGACCAGCGTCGGCTTGCCGGTCGCCACGCGGATCTGGCGGGCGCGCATCCATGCATCGAACTCGTCGGCGCCCATGGTGCGGCCGTCCCGGTGCATGTCGAAGCGGTTGCCGTTGTCGGCCACCGGCTTCTGCTCGGGCAGCGCCTGCACCAGCTTGTCCATCGCCGACGGCGCGGCGGGGGCGACAGCAGCGGTCGCAACGGCGTCCGGCGACAACGCCTCCACCCGTACCCGCGCGGTGCCGCGCTCGCGGTAGCCCAGCTTGACCGCGGCGGCGTAGCTAAGGTCGATGATCCGGCCCTTGTGGAACGGGCCGCGGTCGTTGACCCGCACCACCACCGACTTGCCGTTGTCGAGGTTGGTGACGCGGGCGAAGCTGGGCAGCGGCAGGCTCTTGTGGGCGGCGCTGAAGGCGTACATGTCGTACACCTCGCCGCTGGAGGTGCGGCGGCCGTGGAACTTCTTGCCGTAGTAGGACGCGCCGCCTTCCTCGGCATAGCCCTCGTGGTCGTCCAACACCCGGTACTTCTGGCCGAGCACCGCGTAGTCGCGGTTGCCGGTGCGCGCGCGCGGCTCGTCACGCACTTCCGGCTCGGGAATCAGGTCGACGTCGGGAATCTCGTCGGGCACGGTGTCGGCGACGCCGGGACGGAACAGGCCGCCGGCGACGTAATCGCCGCGCTTGCTCGGATCCTCCTGCGCCGGCGCGTAGGGCGACACCCGGCGCGGGGCGGGCGCGATGCCCTCCGCGGGCGTGGCATCGACCGGCCTGCGTGCCACCGCATCCGCCGGGGCGCCGCGGGAGGCGCTGCCGCCACCGGTGGTTGCGCAGGCCGCCAGCGCCAGCGGCAACACCGCCACCAGCAGGCGCTGCCGCGCCGTCATGCGCCGTCCACCTCGCGCCCGGCGATGGCCTGGGCGAGCTGGTACACCGCGGTCGCGTACAGCCGCGAGATGTTGTAGGTGGTGATGGCCTTGAAGTTGTTGTAGACGATCCAGTATTCGGGGCCGGCCGCGCCCTCGAGGGTGATCAAGGTGACCGGCTGGCCGCCATCCAGGTGCAGCACGGCCACCGGGTCGGCGGCGCGGTAACCAAGCGCGGCCAGCGCGTCCACCCGCTGGTCCAGGGTGACCGCGTTGCCGGGATTGACGAAGTCCTGCGCCGCGGCATCGCGGATCGCGCGCTCCATGACCGGGCCGCCGCGCTGCCACTTGCCCTTCTGGGCGAAGTAGTTGGCAACCGAGGCGAACACGTCGTCGAGGTTGTCGAACAGATCGCGCCGGCCGTCGCCATCGCCATCCACCGCGTACTGGCGGTAGCTGGACGGCATGAACTGGCCCCAGCCCATCGCCCCGGCATAGCTGCCCTTGAGGGTGGTGATGTCCAGCGCTTCCTCCTTGCCCAGCGCGAACAGCTGCGCCAGTTCATCGCGGAAGAAGGCCTCGCGCTTGTCCTCGTAGGCCACCCGCGCCGGGTCGCCGCTGCGCGGGTAGGCGAATGCCAGCGTGTAGAGAGCATCGACCACCGGCCAGCTGCCCTTGTTGCCGCCATAGCTGGTTTCCACGCCGAGGATCGCGGTCACGATTTCCTTCGGCACGCCGTAGCGGTCCTCGGCGCGCTGCAGGGCGCCGCGGTTGGCCTCGAGGAATGCGCGGCCGCCGTCGATGCGCGCCGGCTGGATGAAGATCGGCCGGTAGTCGCGCCACGGCTTGGCTTCGGCCGGACGCGACATCGCCTTGATGATGGCATCGCGGACCTGCGCACGCGCCAGCACGGCTTCGATGTCGGCAGCCGGGATGGCGAACCGCTGCGCGGTGCTGCGCACGAATTCGGCGCGGGCGGCACTGATGTCGCGCGGCGTTTCGGCCGCTGCCCCGGGAGGTGGCAGGGGTTCCGGCACCAGTGCTGGCGTCGGCTTCCGGGGCGTTCCCGCGCAGGCGGCGAGCGCGAGCACGGCGAGGCTGGTCAGGATGCGTCGGATCATCGGCGCGGAGGGTAGCACGCGCCCTCGGCAAAATCGGAACATCCCATTCAGGTTAAGCGGCGCAAGAACCCGCCCGCCCCGCAGCCGCAAACGCAGCCCCGACGCGCCCTAGCGGTGGACTTGCCGGCGCGATTTCAACGCCATCACCACGCCGAAGCCCAGCAGCAGGGTGGCCGCCGAGGTGCCGCCGTAGCTCAGCAGCGGCATCGGCACGCCGACCACCGGCAGCAGCCCGGAAATCATCGCGCCGTTGACCAGCACGTAGACGAACAGCGACAGCCCGATGGCGCCGGCCAGCAGGCGCGCGTAACCATCGCGCGAGTCGGCGGCGATCCACAGGCAGCGCGCCACCACGAACAGGTACAGCGCCAGCGTCAACGCCACCCCGATCCAGCCGAAGTCCTCGGCCAGCACCGAGAACGCGAAGTCGGTGGTGTGTTCGGGCAGGTAGTTGAGGTGCGACTGGGTGCCCTCGCCCCAGCCCTTGCCGGTGACGCCGCCGCCGCCAATCGCGATCTGCGACTGCAGGATGTTCCAGCCGGCGCCCATCGGGTCGTTCTCGGGGTTGCGGAAGGTCAGGATGCGGTCCTGCTGGTAGGGGCGCAGGAAACCCATCCATTCGATCGGCGCAAACATCGCCAGCGCGAAACCGGTGCCGCCGATCACCGCGGCGGCGCCCCACCACCACCACGAGGTGCCGGCCAGGAACAGCACGAACACGCCGGCAGCCAGCACCAGCGCGGCGGTGCCCAGGTCGTGCTGGAGCAGGGTCAGCCCTACCGGCATCGCGATGATCGCCACGCCGGCCAGCAGCACCCCGAAGCGCGGCGGCAGGCGATGGCGGTCGAAATGCCAGGCCAGCATCATCGGCAGGGTCAGCTTGGCCAGCTCCGACGGCTGGAAGTTGAAGAAGCCCAGGCTGATCCAGTGGTTGCCGTACTTGCCGCTGCCGATGAAAAGCACCAGCACCAGCGGCAGCAGGGAGGCCAGGAAGATCGCCGGTGTCGCCTGCTTGAGCAGATGCGCAGGCACACGCGAGGCGACCCACAGCGCGCCCAGGCCGACGCAATAGAATGCCCCCTGCATCGCCACCCCGCGCAGGGATTCGTTGCCGGCGCTGTACTGGGTGGCAAGGCCCATTGCCATCAATCCCAGCAGCCCCGCCAGCAGCGGCAGGTCCAGCGTGCGCGCGAAGCGCTGCAGCAATTCCAGCAGCATCCGCAGCAGGAGGTTCATCGGGCCACCTGTACGGGTGCGGACACCACCGGCGCGGCGCCGGGCGTGCCGCGCACGTCGGAGAAATCCGGCCTGGCCGCCGCAGGCAGCTCCGCAGGCGGCGCCGACGCCACCACCTTGCCCAGCAGCCACGCATCGAAGACCTTGCGCACGATCGGCGCCGCGGTATCGGAGCCGAAGCCGCCGCCTTCCACCGCCACCGCCACCGCGATGGTAGGCGCCTCCGCCGGCGCATAGCCGATGTACAGCGCCCGGTGGCGCTTCCACAGCGGCAGCGAGCGCGGGTCCACCGCGGTCGCGCCGCGGTTGACCACCTGTGCGGTGCCGGTCTTGCCGGCGGAGCGGTACGGCAAGCCGCGGAACACGCGCGCGGCGGTGCCCGAACCGGTGGTGGTCATTTCCATGCCTTCCTGGATCACCTGCACGTGGCCGGGATGCTCGCTGATGCGCGCCGGCGGGGGCTGCGGCAGGGCCTTCCAGGGCGCATCGAAACCCGCCCGCTGCTCCACCACCAGGTGCGGACGTCGCAGCTGGCCATCGTCGGCGATCGCGGCCACGCCGCGCACCAGCTGCAGCGGGGTGACCTTCCACAGGCCCTGGCCGATCGACGAGTTGACCAGGTCGCCGGGATACCAGCGCTGCCTGGCGTACTTCATCTTCGAGGCCGGCGACGGCACGATGCCCTCGATCTCGCCGGCCAGGTCGATGCCGGTCTTCTGGCCGAAGCCGTACCTCGCCATGTATTCGTCGTAGCGCCGCACGCCCAGGTCCAGCGCAAGCTGGTAGTAGTAGGTGTTGACCGATTCATAGATCGATTTGCGCGCGTCCGTCCAGCCGTGCACGCCGTCCAGCCAACCGCGGCCGCGCATGCCCGGCAGGCGGAACACGCCGGTCGAGAGGATCCGGTCACCGGGCCGGCGCACGCCGCTGTCGAGGCCGGCCAGAGCGGTCAGCGGCTTGATCGTGGAACCGGGCGCCACCCCGCCCAGCACCACGCGGTTGAACTGCGGGCGCGACGGGTTGTCGTTCAGCGCCTTGAAGTTGGCGTGGCTGATGCCGTTGACGAACAGGTTCGCATCGAACGACGGCAGGCTGACCATCGCCAGGATTTCGCCGGTGCGCGGATCCATCGCAACCCCCGAGCCCTCCAGCGGGCCGAACGCGTCCACCATCGCCTGCTGCAGACCGGCGTCGATCGACAGCCGCAGGTCGGTGCCGGGGACCGCGGGTACGGTGTCCAGCGCGCGCACGGTGCGCCCGGCCACGTTGGTTTCCAGTCGCCGGTAGCCGGGCCGGCCGCGCAGTTGGGCCTCGTAATAGCGCTCCAGCCCGGTCTTGCCGGCGTGGGTATAGGCACCGCCGGCATCGCCCAGCGCGGCCAGGTCCTTGTCGTCGATGCGGCTGACGTAGCCCACCACGTGCGCGAACAGCGCGCCGTAGGGATAGACGCGGCCCAAGTAGGGCACCAGTTCCACGCCCGGGTAGCGCCAGCGATCCACCGCGAACCGCGCCGCTTCCTCATCCGACACCCGCAGCTTGATGGTGACCGGCTTGAACGGCCGGGCGGCCTTGTAATCGCGCAGGAACTGCGCCTGCTGCTCGGCATCCAGCGCGACCACCTCGCGCAATTTGGCCAGCAGCTTGGCCCCGTCGCCGGCGCGCTCCGGCACCGCTTCCAGCCGCCACGCCGCCACGTTGTCGGCGAGGATGCGGCCCTTGCGGTCGTAGATCAGCCCGCGCGCCGGCGCCACCGGCACCAGCCGCAGGCGATTGGCCTCGGAGCGGGTGGCGAACTCGTCGTGGCGCAGCACCTGCAACCGGAAATACCAACCCGCCAGCGCGCCCAGCCCGGCCAGCGCGAGCAGGAAACCGGCCAGCGCGCGGCGGCGGAACAGCGCGGCCTCGGCGGCGTGGTCCTTGATCTGGCGGGCGCGGCGGATCATCGCTCAGCCGGGCCGGCGCAGGCGCAGGAAATCGAGCAGCAGGTGCAGCGGCGGCCACAGCAGCATGCCGACCAGCGGCGCCAACCAGTACAGCCACGGCAGCTGCGGCACCCCCGTCAGCACGTGCAGGCCGGCGCTGATGACGCGATCGTTGAGCAGCAGCACGCCGATGGTCAGCGCCTGTTGCGAGACCGGGAAGAAGCGCAGCCGCGCGCGGAAGCGCTCCAGGATGAAGGCCAGCACCACCAGCCGCAGCGACTGTTCGCCGAGCAGCCCGCCGAAGGCGATGTCGGCCAGCAGCCCCAGCGCGAACGCCGCGCCCAGCCCCAGCCGCTCCGGCGTTTCCAGCAGCCAGTAGGCCAGCACCAGCGCCAGCCAGTAAGGCCGCAGCGCCTGCAGCGCGCCGGGCAGCGGCACCAGCCCCAGCAGCAGCGCCAGCAGCAGGCTGACCGGCAGCACCCAGCCGTTGCGCGCGCGGCTCATCGGCGCGACTCCTGGCCAGGCGCGGGCGGACGCCGTGCCGCCGGCGGAGCGCTGGCGGGCGCTGGCTGCGCGGTCGCGGGCGGGGTGGTCGCGGCCGGGGCCGGCTTGGCCGCGGCTACCGGCCGGTAGCCGCGCAGCAGCAGCACGTCGCGGCCGCGGTCGAGCTGCGCCGCCGGCTTCACTTCGGCCTTGAGGAAGGCGCGGCTGTCGTCGGCGCGCAACGCGCCCACCCGGCCCACCGCGAAGCCCGGCGGGAAGCGGTCGCCCAGGCCGGAGGTGAGCAGCGCGTCGCCTTCGCGCACGTCGGCGGACAGCGGGATGTCGGCCAGCTGCAGCGCATCGCTGCGGCCGGTGCCATAGGCCACCAGCCGCACCCCGCTGCGCGCCACCATCACCGGCACCGCGTGGTCGGGGTCGGTCAGCAGCAGCACGGTGGCGGTGGTCGGGGTGGTGGCGATGACCTGCCCCATCAGCCCGCCGGCGTCGATCACCGGCTGCCCGACCCGCACGCCGCTGCCGCTGCCGGCGCCCAGCAGCAGGCGCTGGCGGCTGGGATCCAGGTCGACGTCGAGCACGCTGGCCAGCTGCACGTCCAAGCGGCCGCGCTCGGCGCTGTCCAGCAGCCCACGCAGGCGCGCGTTCTCGGCCGCGGCGGTGCGCAGGCGCGCATTGCGCGCGGCCGACAGCAGCAGCGCTTGCCGCAGGCGGGCGTTGTCGCTGGCCAGCTGGGCGCGGGTCACCGCGTTCTCGCGCAGGCTGGCGCCCGCCCGCGACGGCAGCCCGGCCAGCCACCACAGCGGCTGCATCGCCGCCTCGGCCTGCATCCGCACCGCATGCAGCCAGCCGCCGCGGAAATCCAACACCATCAGCGCACCGGCCAGCACCAGGAACACCAGCAACCGCAACACGCCGGCGATCTCACCGGGGCGGGAAGCGGAGGGGCCGGCGTGGGGCATGGGCAGGGTGCAAGTGGAGGGAAGTGGGGAGCCGGGAAAGGCTCAGGGACGACCGCGCGCGCCGGGCAGCGGCCAGGGCGATGGCTTGCCCGCTCGCCGCTGCCCTGCGCCTGCTTCCGGTGCCCGCCTCACTCGGGGGCGAAGAACTCGTTGCCGTGCATGTCCACCAACTCCAACGCGCGACCGCCACCGCGGGCCACGCAGGTCAGCGGGTCGTCGGCCACCTGCACGTGCAGGCCGGTTTCCTCGGAGATCAGGCGGTCCAGGTCGCGCAGCAGCGAACCGCCGCCGGTCAGCACGATGCCGCGCTCGGCGACGTCGGCCGACAGCTCCGGCGGGGTCTGCTCCAGCGCTTGGCGGATGCCGGCAAGGATGCCCTGCAGCGGTTCGCGCAGCGCTTCCTGCACTTCGGTGGAGTTGATGGTGATCATCTTCGGCACGCCCTCGGCGAGGTGGCGGCCGGAAATCTCGGTCGCGCGCACCTCGTCGTTCGGATAGGCGCTGCCGATCTCCATCTTGATGCGCTCGGCGGTGGCATCGCCGATCAGCATGCCGTGGTGGCGGCGCACGTAGTTGATGATCGATTCGTCGAAGCGGTCGCCGCCGATCCGCACCGACTGCGAATAGACGATGCCGTTCAGCGCGATCACCGCCACCTCGGTGGTGCCGCCGCCGATGTCGACCACCATCGAGCCGCGCGCCTCGGTCACCGGCATGCCGGCGCCGATCGCCGCCGCCATCGGCTCCTCGATCAGGTAGACCTCGCGGGCGCCGGCCTCTTCCGCCGATTCCTTGATCGCGCGGCGCTCCACCTGGGTGGATCCAGCCGGCACGCACACCAGCACGCGCGGGCTGGGGCGCAGGAAGCGGCTCTTGTGCACCTTGCGGATGAAGTGCTTGAGCATTTCCTCGGTGTAGGTGAAGTCGGCGATCACGCCATCCTTCATCGGCCGCACCGTGGTCATGTGGCCGGGGGTACGGCCGAGCATCTGCTTGGCCTCGCTGCCGACCGCCGCCACCGCGCGGGCGCCGCCGCCGCGGTCCTGGCGCACCGCCACCACCGAGGGTTCATTGAGGACGATGCCCTGGCCGCGCACGTAGATCAGCGTGTTGGCGGTGCCGAGGTCGATGGAAAGGTCGCTGGAGAAGTAGCGGCCGAGGAACTTGAACATGCGGAAGGCTGCCGGAAAGGGGGATCGCCGCGCGGGGGAACGCGGAAGGAAGAAGGCCGCGGCCGATGGCACCGCCGGGGGCGGTTAGCCTAGCAACGCCCCCCGTCGCCGGCAAGGAACCACGTCGCACACCCATTCATCGGCGCTGCCAAGCCACGGGACGGCGGGTATCATGGGCGGCCTTGCGTCCGCGTTCCCGAGACTCCCGATGGCTGCCCTGATCTGTGGTTCCCTGGCTTACGACACCATCATGGTGTTCCCCGACCAGTTCAAGAACCACATCCTGCCGGACAAGGTGCACATCCTCAACGTGTCCTTCCTGGTGCCGCGGATGCGCCGCGAGTTCGGTGGCTGCGCCGGCAACATCGCCTACAACCTCAAGTTGCTCGGCGGCGACCCCATCCCGATGGCCACGGTGGGCGCGGACTTCGGCCCGTACCGCGAATGGTTCGGCGAGCAGGGCATCAGCCTCGACCGCGTCAAGGTGATCGACGAGCTGTTCACCCCGCAGGCGTTCATCACCACCGACCACGACAACAACCAGATCACCGCCTTCCATCCGGGCGCGATGATGCGCAGCTACGAGAACCACGTGAAGGACGTGCCAGGCGTGACCATCGGCATCGTCAGCCCGGACGGCTACGAGGGCATGCTGCAGAACGCGAAGGAATTCCACGAGGCCGGCATCCCCTTCATCTTCGACCCCGGCCAGGCGATGCCGCTGTTCAACGGCGAGGAACTGCGCCACTTCATCGAGCTGGCCGACTACGTCACCGTCAACGACTACGAGTCCAACCTGTTGCAGGAACGCACCGGCTGGAGCGAGCAGGACATCGCCGCCAGGGTGAAGGCCTACATCACCACCCGCGGGCCGCAGGGTGCCGAGATCCACGCCGACGGCACCACCCACCGCGTCCCGCCGGCGCACGAGCGCCGCGTCACCGACCCCACCGGCTGCGGCGATGCGTTCCGCGCCGGCCTGATCTTCGGCATCGAGAAGGGCTACGACTGGATGACCATCGGCCGCATGGGCAACCTGATGGGCGCGCTCAAGGTGGAACACCCCGGCACCCAGAACCAGCGTTTCGACTACGACGAATTCGCCGAGCAGTTCCGCCAGCAGTTCGGCTACGCGCTGGGCTGATCCGGCCCGCTCAGTTCCACTTCGGCAGCTTCGACGGCTCCAGCCCGCCGACCTCGAACTCGGCGGTGCGCCTGCCCACCGCCTTGGTCGGGAATTCGATCGACAGGTGGCCGGCCGATTTCGCCAGCTTCCACAGCGCCTTGTGGTCTTCGATGAACATGGCGATGGCTTCGTCGGTCTTCGGCCGCGAGCCGGGCAGGGCGTGGGTCTTGCCGTCGGCCACCACCTCCAGCCTGCAACCGCCGTAGCAGTCGAAGTCGCCGGCCTCCAGCACCAGGTAGGCGCTGCGGCCCCACTCCGGATGGTCGCGGAAGATCAGCCGCACCGGGTGCGCACCGCCGCCGTCGGTATCCACCGGCTCCTGCGAATAGATCGACGCCGACAGCTGGTGGCCGTCCTTGCCCACCGGTTCATCGCCGTAGCTCCACAGCGCCGCCAGCCGCTGCTGCAGCACCTCGGCCTCGGCCTTGGCACGGATGTCCTCGAGCTGCGGCTTGACCCGCGCCGCCGCCTGGCTGGTGGGGTGGTCGATCTGCAGGACATCGCCGTAGCCCTTGGCCAGCCGCCAGTTGTGCGCGGCCACCGCGTCCTCGAACTGCTTCTCCATCGCCGCCGCGGCCTGCTCCTTCGCTTCCGCCTGCGCGGCGGCGGCGCGCGCGGCGGCCTCCGGGTCCTCGCCCTTGCAGGCGACAAGCAGCAGCGCGGTGGCGAGGGCGAGCGTGGCGAACTTGATCATGGCGGGCATCCGGAGCGGGAACAGCGACGGTTGCGCGAGCTTAATGTCCCGCAACGCCATTGTGGGCATCGATCCACCCAATCACGGCATCCGCCACTTCGCGCGGGCGCTCCATCAGCGACATGTGGCCGCAGCCGTCCAGCAGCACCTTGCGCGCTTGCGGGATGCGCGCCGCGTACAGGTCCAGCGCGCTGGCGTCGATCACCGCGTCCTGCCGGCACCACAGCAGCAGCGCCGGCTGGCGGATGCGTGCGGCCTCTTCGCCCGGCAGCAGGCTGTCTTCGCCGCGGCCAATGCGGTCCAGCACCGACTGCTCGAAGGCGGCGTCGGCGCGGCGTTTTTCGATCAGCCCGGTCGAGGCCGGCCACGGGATCCATGGCTTGGCGGCAGCGTCGAAGAACACCGTGTCGAGGTAGCGCTGCAGGCCCTCGGCGTCCTCCACCGCGAACGGATTGCGGCCAGCCAACACGGCAAGGCCGAAGCGGTTGTCCTTGAAGCGCACGCCGGCCGCATTGAGCAGCCCCACTTTCGCCACCGTGTCCGGATGCCGCGCGGCGACCAGCGCGGCGATGCCGCCGCCCATCGAATGCCCCAGCAACACCACCGGCCGATCAGGCGAGACCACGCGCAGGAACGCCGCCACGCGTTCCGCCTGTTCGGGAAAACCATAGGCGACGCCCGGCTTGCGCTCCGACGCGCCCCAGCCCGGCAGGTCGGGAACCAGCAGCCGGTAGCGACCCCGCAGTTCGCGCGCCAGCGGATACCAGTTCTCCTTGCTGCCGGTATAGCCGTGCAGCATGACGAGGGTGGGCGCGGCAGGATCGTCGGCCTCGCGGTACGCATACGCCCAGCGATGGCCGGCGGCTTCGAGCGTGCCAGCAGACAACCCCGCGGCAACACGCTGGCGCGCGAACTCCGCGCGCACCAGCAGGTACGGATCGCGCCACAAGGCGATCGCGGCGACCAGCGCCGCGAGCAGCAGCAACGACAGGACGAAGGGTCTGGCCATCGTCTACGCGCGGCGCGCCGGCCACGCGGGCCGGCGCGCCCGGCGCGGTCACTGGGCTGCCGGAGCAGCCGCTGCCGCCGGCGCCTTCGCCTTGGCTTCGGCGATGATCGCCTCCACCGAGCCGGCGGTGATCGGGTGGGTGGCCGGCTTGGCCTTGGCGAACACCTGCTCGGCGAAGGCCAGCCCGTCCGGCGTTGCCACCAGCGCCTTGTAGACCGGCAGGATCAGCTTGCGGCGACCGACCCGCTCCAGGAACTTGCCCATCTCCTCGCGCGCCGCCGCATACCCGCTGCGTTCAGCCAGCGGGTACCAGCGCATCGCGATCTCGCCGTTGGGCGTGCCGGTGAAGTGGTAGGCCTCGTCCAGCTGTTGCAGCTGTTCGGCCTTCAGCGACTCGGGCATGCCTTCGAGGAAATGCACCCATTCCTGCGTGCCCCAGGCGCCGGTGATGGCCTTGTCGGGCAGCTTGGCGCTGCCCTGCCAGGCGATGCGCGCGGCATTCACCGTGCTGAACTTGCCGGACTCCACCTTCGGCGCGTTGGCCGGGATACCCGGTTCAAACAGCCACTGGTCGACTTCCTGCATCGTCACCACGTTCGGATGCTTGTCGATCAGGTTGGCCTTGAGGTAGTCGCGGAACTGGGTGGTGGTGATGCTCTGGAAGGCGAAGTGGTCGAAATAGCCCTTCAGCCACGGATCGAACACCTCGCGACCGAAGCGCTTCTCCAGGAACTGCAGGAACCACGCGCCCTTGGTGTAGACCGTCGCGCTGGACTGGTCGTCCGGATCGGCCAGCGTGCCCGGCTTCAGCGACAGCCGCTGTAGCTTGGGATCGAGCGACTTGAATTCGTTCTTCAGTTCATCGCGGTCGATCACCTCCTCCATGTCGGCCATGTCCTTGCCGTACAGCGCCTCGGTGATGCGGCTCTGCACGTAGGTGGTGGTGCCTTCGTTGAGCCAGCTGTCCTTGTCGGTGGCGAAGGTGACCAGGTTGCCCGACCAGCTGTGCGCCAGTTCGTGCGCGACCAGCGAGACCAGCGATTTGTCGCCGACGATCACGGTGGGGGTGGCGAAGGTCAGGCGCGGGTTCTCCATGCCGCCGTAGGGGAAGCTGGGCGGCAGCACCAGAAGGTCATAGCGGCCCCAGCGGTACGGGCCGTACAGGCCCTCGGCGGCATCGATCATCTTCTCGGTGTCGTCGAACTCGGCCACCGCCTTGTCCACCATCGCCGGCTCGGCCCACACGCCGCTGCGCTCGCCGACCGGCTTGAACACCAGGTCGCCGGCGGCGATGGCGAGCAGGTAGGACGGGATCTTCTGCGGCATCTTGAAGCTGTAGTCGCCGTCGCGCGCGGCGGCCGGGTCGTTGTCGGCGCTCATCAGCACCATCACGTTGGCCGGCGACTTCACGTTGGCGCTGTAGGTGAAGCGGATCTGCGGGGTGTCCTGCAGCGGCACCCACGAGCGCGCGTGGATCTGCTGCGACTGGCTGAACATGAACGGGGTCTGCTTGCCTTCCGTCATCGACGGCGCCAGCCACTGCAGGCCCGAGGCCTCGGGCGAGGTGGTGTAGCTGACGCGCACCTTGGCCGGCCGGTTCGGGGTTTCGATGGTCAGCGCGCTGCCCAGCACCTTGTCCTTGTCCGCCAGCGCGAACTTCAGCGGCTCCCACTTGCCGTCGGCGCCGAGGCCTTCGGCCTTGTCGATGGTCAGGTCGCGGGTGTCCAGCACCAGCTGGGTCGCGGACTTGTCCAGCCAGTCCAGCGCGTAGGTGGCGGTGCCGCCGATGGTCTTCTTGTCGAAGTCGATGGCCAGGTCCAGCGCCAGGTCGGTGGTGCGGACCTTGTCCGGCTGGGCGTAGGAATGCTCGTCCACGATCTTCCCTGCGGCGGCAGCCGGCGCGGCCGGCGTGGCGGCGGCGGGCGCCGGGTTCTGGTTGCGCTGGCAGCCGGTGGCGACCAGGCCGAGCGCGGCGGCAATGGAAACGGAAAGAAGCAGCTGACGCATGGTCACGACCCGATGGCGGAAAAACCCGAGTTTATCGCCGCCAGCGGGCCTACGTCGCATACGCGGCCGCGGCGCGGCGCGGCGGCACCACACTGCGCGCCCGCTGCCGCCTGCTGTCCCCTGCCATCAGTCATGGCAACCATGGCCGGCGACGCGGCATCCCAGTGTCATCGACGATCCGCGATGGAGAGCCCGCTTGAAGCCGTTTGCCCTGAAGCCGCACACCTTGGCCGCAGCCCTGCTGCTGTGCGCCCCGTTCGCCGGCGCCCATGCCGCCACCCCGCCCGCCGCGGACGATGCCGGTTCGGTATCGCGTTCGCCATTCGTGCCCGGCGGCCGCATCCCGCTGCTGCGCGGCGACATCAGCATCGACGGCAACCCGGACGAGGCAGCGTGGGGCGACGCGCTGGTGCAGGAGATCGCCTTCGACATCCAGCCCGGCGACAACACGCCCGCGCCGGTGAAGACCACGGTGCGGATGGGCTACACCGCCGATGCACTGTACCTGGCCTTCCACGCGATGGACCCGGATCCCGCGCGCATCCGCGCCCACCTGCGCGACCGCGACGCCGCGTTCAACGACGACTGGGTCGGGGTGTTCCTCGACACCTTCAACGATCACCGCCGCGGCTACGAGCTGATCGTCAACCCGCTGGGCGTGCAGGCCGACCTGATCCGCGACGAAACCAACAGCAACAACCAGGAAGACCCCAGCTGGGACGGGCTGTGGGCCAGCGCCGGCCGGCTGACCACGGACGGCTACGAAGTGGAGGTGCGCATCCCGTTCTCCACCCTGCGCTTCCCCGCCGCCGGCGGCGACCAGCGCTGGGGCATCTCGCTGTTCCGCAACTGGCCGCGCGACAAGCGCCACCAGCTGGCCAGCCACCGGGTGCCGCGCGAATCCAACTGCTTCCAGTGCGAGTGGGGCAAGTACGACGGGCTGGCCGAGGCGCAGCAGGGCCGCAACCTGGAGATCGTGCCGACCCTGACGGTAGGCGCCACGCAGGACCGCGACAGCGCCGGCGAACGCTGGCGCAGCGGCGACACCAGCATCGAGCCGGGCGTGGACGTGAGCTGGGCGCCGTCGCCCGCGATGACCCTCAATGCCACCCTCAACCCCGACTTCTCGCAGGTGGAGACCGACCAGCTGCAGCTCAGCTTCAACGACAGTTTCGCCCTGTTCTACCAGGAGAAGCGGCCGTTCTTCCTGGAGGGCGCCGACTACTTCACCAGCCAGTTCGACGTGCTCTACACCCGCCAGATCGCCGACCCCGACTTCGGCCTGCGCGTCACCGGCCGCACCGGCAGCGGCGCGTACGGCGCGATCGTCGCGCGCGATGCCACCACCCTGCTGCTGGTGCCGGGCGTGCTGGGTTCCGGCTTCGAGCAACTCGACCAGGAGGCCAACGTGGCGGTGGGCCGCTACCGCCATGACCTCAACACCCACTTCAGCGTCGGTGCGATCGGCACCTTCCGCCAGGGCGACGACTACAGCAACAACGTCGCTGGCGTCGACGCG
>JAANMV010002104.1_pt1 | contig 20225 bp, 13 predicted proteins | sample 7279661 | NCBI WGS metagenome assembly JAANMV01 (sample SAMN14094540, study PRJNA606508) | bioreactor metagenome | isolation source: A lab-scale SPAN reactor treating ammonium-rich wastewater day 121 | place: Ireland: Galway | collected 2017-05-16 | reverse complement strand
TCGGGGACGTCGAAGCCGCGAGTGAGTTTGCCGATCAGCACCAGGACCTCGAGCTGCCCCCGGCGGAATTGCTCGATGGCCTCCCGGTTCTCTCCTGCCCCTTTCCGGGAGTGGATGGCGTACGCCGCCACGCCCGACCGCGCAAGCATCCGATGCAGCTGATCGGCATGCTCGATCGTGCAGGCAAAAATTAGCGTCCGGCGGTACCGCTGCCCTGCCCGGCCTGCCAAATACTCACCCACAATCGTCTTGTTCCGCTCAGGCAGGGCGCCGAGTTCCGCCAGCGACCGCTTGGCGACTTCGCCACGTTCGATCGTCGGACTCCAATCCGCTCCCGTGCGGATCTTGCGGATGCATGGCGTCGCCAGGTAGCGAGGGCACAGTTCGGCGAAAGTCTTGCTATACACGAGCTGGTACTTGTCCGGAATCAGAATCGGGGTGGCCGACAAACCGAGCATCCGCACTCGCCCCAGGTATTGCGTGAGCAGGTATCGCCCCAATGGGGAATCGGCAGCGTAGTGGCACTCGTCGCTGACCACGAGCAGCGGGCGCGAGTCGAGGTGGCGGAGTTGCCCGCTTCGGTGGCAGTTGGCCCAGTTGTGCAGGGTGCTGAACAGGATCGACGGATCCGCGGAGGGAGACAGTCCCCGCATGCGGCCGTTGCGCCCTCCCAGCCACCCGGCCTGCTGCGCCAAGCCAGGAGCCAGTTCGCCGAGCGACTCCCTCGCTTGCCGGAGCAGTTCCCGTTCGGGGGCCAGCCACAGCACCCGGCCGTCAGGGTGCTTGGCCAGGAAGTCCAACCCGATTTCCCAGCCGCACCTCGTCTTGCCCGCGGCCGGGGGCATTCCGAGGACCGCGACGGAGGGCAGGACTTTGGTCAGCGCCGCCGCGAGGCTGTGGACGGCCTTCTGCTGGTAGGGGCGAAGCTTCGGAACCGTACGGCTGGCGACAGGCATGATGAGTTGGCTCTCTGGAATACTTGGCGGCAAGGTTCATGTGGACGAGCGAGCGGCAGTCCCCCTGGCAGGGTCTGGGAAACTCCGCCGGTACGGAGGCGCATCCCTGCCCGAGATCTATTGGAGGAGCGAAGCAGAACTCGCGGGTACCGGCTGCCTGTCCAGCCTCCGGCGCCGGTTCAAGCTTGCCCGCGAGATACATCCCCGGTGGCCGCCACCAGGCGACCTGACAGCCGCGGGGCGCTGGGCCCCGCGGCTTTCAGTCGAATTCGAAAATTTTCAAATGGCAGGCGGAGCCGCCGCTGCAATCTGCTGGGCCTCGGCCTGGGCGGTTCCCCGCCCGTCACCGGTCCCTTGGGCGTCTGCCTGGGCTAGGCGCCACCGGTCCCGCCCCTCCCGCCACCTTTTGGTGAGGCGGGTCCGGTCCAGAGCTTCCTCTAAATAGAGGTCGCTCAGGATTTGTTGCACGCGTTCCATAAGGGGCTGTACGACGCGGGGGTCGTAGGCTGGGCCTTGTTGGCCAAACCAGCCGTCGAGGACTTGTTGTGCCCTGAGCGGGGAGCCGGGGTGTCGGTGGGTTTCTGCCAGGTGAGCTTGCAGGTTGCGCCAGCCCTCCTCCGAGGTTCGCGCGGTGAACTCTTCGTCGAGCAGGCGGAGCCTAAAGCCCAGCCAGTCGATCCCCTTGGGGGAGTCGAGACGTTCGATGCGGGTCTTGGAGGCCGAGAGGGACATGCCGATTTCCCGGGTCATCTTGACCAGGGCCTCTCGCGCCTGGTGTGCCTCGACGTCGTCGCGGCACGGGAGCAGGAGGTCGTCGGCATAGCGGAGGAGCGGGATACTCGGGTGCTGCTTTCGCCAGCGGCGGTCGAGGCCATGGTCCAGATACACGTTGAGCAACAGGGGCGACAGGGGGTTGCCCTGCGGAATGCCCCGCTTGCGCGGTGTACCGAGGATGGCCTGGACCAGGTGGGTCGTCCGTTCTGACGGGACCCGGCGCCGGAGCGCATCGAGCATCCGCTTGGTGGGCACGGCACCGAAGGCGTCCAGTATGTCCGCCTTGAGCCAGGTCCGCCGGTCTTCCGTGAAGGCGAGGGACTTGGCTCGGGCCAGCGCCTCGAGCGGGTTCCGGCCGGGCCGGAAACCGTAGGAGTCATCGTCGAACGTCGGGTCGAGCAGTGGCTGGAGCACCAGCAGGGCGCTCTTGGCCACCACCCGGTCCCAGACGTCCGGCAGCTCCAGTTGGCGCTTGCCCTCGCCACTGGCCTTGGGGATGGTCACGCGACGGGTTGGTCCGGCCCGGTAGGTCTGGTTGCGGGTTCGTTCCCCGAGGTAGCGGATCCATTCCCATACCTCGTCCTCTTCCAGGTCCTCGTATGTCAGTCCGTTGGGGCCAGGGCTGGCCCCACCTTCGTCGCGTAGTTGATCCCAGGCGAGTCGCAGCGTCCGTGTGTCCGCTATCCGGGCGGGGAGGCGTGCTGCCAGTTCGGCAAGCGCCTCGCCCCCCTCGGCTAGGGCTAGTTGCGTGGCTTCCACGTGGCGGCGCAGGAAGTCCTGGCGATCACCCACGTGGGCATCGACAAGCTCCTGGCGGGCACGTGGACCGGCGAGCTTCAGGTCTCCCCGCCGGCGGAGACGGTCGTACATAGGCAGCTCCTTTCGGGTTAGGGGTTAAAGCGGGCGGAGAACGTCCCAGCCGAGCCGCTCGTAGGCGGCTTGGCGGGAGGCGACGTCGCGGCGCTGGGCCTCGTGCCCGGCGTCGCACAGGTCGAGTAGCAGGACTTGGCGCGGCCGGCCGGGAATGCGCACCGGCAAGTGGTCCCGGTCGAGCGGCCAGCCGGGGCCGCCGTCGGCGCGAATGATCACGCCGGACCTGGGCGGGGCGTGCTGGGCGGCCAACTCGGTGATGATCAGGCCGCCCGCGCGGGAGCCGATGTTGTCGGCTTCGCTGTGGGCCGTGCGGGTGCACCACTCCGGCAGCAGCCGGGCGAGGGCCTGCAAGTGCGCGATCGACTCGACCAAGATCGTGGTGGAGTTGCGGCCGAGCGCTACCCAGTCGCGGTTTTGTACGGCGACGGGGTCCCCCAGCAGTGTCCGCAGCGCGGCCTGATCACCATGCCACACGGCGCGGGCCAGATTGGCGATGTAAGCGTTACGCTCCGAGTTATGCCAGTACCAGGCGAGCTTGGTGGCCCAGGGCGTGGTGGCTGGCCTGGACTTGGCCGGGCAGGGCACCGGCACCATCAGCGCGGTGACGTGCGCGCGATCCTTCGCGGGGTCCAGCAGGCCATAAATCGGCACGCCGCAGACGGCCTCCAAACAAAACTGCTCGTACGGCCGGAGACGGGGATAGCGGGGGACGATGCAGTAGCGGCGCATCCGGGGAGCATGGACCAGCCTGTCGAGCGATCGATTGCTGATCGCGGCGGCGGCACTCGCGAACATGGCCACGTTCCATTTGCCGGCCTCGTCGTCACACCAGTCGTATACCTGGGGATGCGTAACAAGGACTCGCCCTCGGACGCGAAAATCCGCCTCCACCTGGCTGGGGCGCGAGGTGTACCTCTCGATGCGAGACGCCAAGCAAAACGCCTCAGCTTTGCTTCTCGCGACCACGACGATGTTGGCTCGGGGCAGCGCATCGAGGCCGTTTGCGATGAGCCGGGGCAGGCTGCTCACCCGGTCGAGCAGGAGTTGGCCGCAGGGGTTGTCGCGCAGGGCATGTTGCAGCATGGGATCGACTTCTACGCCCGCCCCGTCGAACAGATCCGGCAGGTCCTCGGGCTGGTAGGGCTGCTCGACGCAGGCAACGGCGTGGATGCCGTGCAGTTTCAGGTGCTCGATGACCCGTGGCACATGCCCGGCGTGGAACATCAGCTGGCCCTCGTCCGGCAGTTCCCGCGCGAACGACCGTGCGGCGCCGGTCGCAAGTCGATGCGACACCGCAGGCGTCACGAGGCCCGCCCAGGCGAGGTCGATGAGGGCGTAGGGGTACCGGACGGTGATCTGCGCGGTGCGTGATGGTGGCATGGTCATGATTTACCGAGGAGAGAGCTTACGCGAGTAAGGTATGCGGGCCGATATCTCATGCTCGGGCGGATCGCGGCCTAGAGCCCCAGCTCGTTAAGCTCGGCGTCCACGTCGTCGGCGGCAGGCAGGGGCGGAACGGGGCCGGACTGCTCGTCGGCGCTTAGCGCCTGGGCGAAGCGCTGCAGGGCCTCAACCGAGGTGCAGCGAGTGCCCCCGATCCGGATGGTCTCCAGGCGGGTGCCGCGCAGGCCGTACTTGGCCCAGCGATACAGCGTGCTCGGGCTGGGCTTGCGGCCGCGGCGGCGGCGGGGGAGAAGCCGGGCGGCCTCGGTCAGCGAGAACACCTGCTCGCGGGTGATGTCGATCATGGCGTTCTTTCTCCACAAGTGGCGAGACGGTGGGAACGCCCTTAGTCGAGCAAACGAAGTTTAGTTGTGGTTTAGCTCCCGCCAACTACTTGGTTTAGCGGCTCCCGCGCGGCCCGCGCTGGCTCCTCTTCCGCCCACGCCCTCGCTGACTGGCGCCGGCCCTGCGGGCCAGGCGGCAGTGGGAGGCCAAGTGCCGCGCGCGGCAGGTGGAGGCTCGCTCGGGTCCCAGATCAACCGGATGGCTCAGGGCGTCGTGTCTGGCGCTCGCGCCGGGGCGATGTCCACCGCCGGCAGACCGGCTCCGGCTCCTCAGGCACGCTAATTACCTCCCGCGCTCGCGAGGCGGCCCGGCTCCTGGACTGATAACAGCCGGTGCTTGCCGGGCTGCCCGCGAGACTGCTTTGGGCGCGGCCTACTGTCCTTGCCTTGGAGAACACGCCATGCCCACGCTGGCCGGCCCCATGCTCAACGCGCATCCGCACCCCAGCCAGCCGATGACCATCGCGCCCCGCACGCGGCTGGATCCCCAACAGAGCCACCTGGCCCCGGCACTCCCTCGAGTCCTGGGGCCGGTGGCAGCGCCACTGCCCAGGGAGCCCAAGCGCTGGCGGCAGACGTGGCCGCCCGTCAGGGAGTGCCCGGCCAGCCCCAGGCACAATCGGCAGCGCCCGCACAACAGCAGCCCCTTTCGCTGCAGCCGCCCCAACAGCCTTAGGCGCTGATGGCGCCGGGAGCCACGGCGCCCAGCTGGCTCCCGGGAGCCAATGGCTCTCCGCTGTATGGCAGTGGCCAAGGGCCGATCACGGGAAATGTACCCCCGTTGAACAAGTTGGGAATCCAGCTCGCACTGCAGGTTCTGGCTGACCGGTACGTCAACGGGATCAAGTCCTCGGTGGACCCTCTGGCTGCGCTGGAACTGCAGAAGAGCATCCGGGACCGGGTACGCAGAAGGCCCCCGCAGACCAGCCAGGACCAGGGGACGGAGGAGCCGAGGCCTAAAGAAAAGCCGGTGGTGTCTACTGTGGGGCTCCGCGTGACTCCCCTCCCGCCCCGTCAGCCGATCAAGCAGGCGGGAGGCGGGAAAACCCGGGCCGCTCACAGCCAGGGCGGGCAGGCGAAGGCGGGTCAGGACCAGGGCGGGAAGATAAGTTATGGCCGGGGCGGGATTGACTCGCCCCGCCCATCGGCCTCGCCCGCCCACTGCGGCGTAACCAGCGGTTGTGTCCCTGGGCCGACTTTCTCGCCAGTGGGCTCGGCCACGCGGCGGCTGGGAGAGAAGATTGCGAGCAACCTACACTACCTACACAAATGGGTTCGCTTTGGAAGCCGCTTGGCTCAAGGTGGGGGCCAAAACGCCTCCGCTTGGCTCATTCGCGGGCAGGAGCGTGTTACCTCCCTCGCCTCGATGAGGCGGCCCCGCCTCTGCCAACCTTGAAGGGTGATTCGCTCGACTGCTTCAATGAGAAACCTTACGCGAGTAAGCTCGTCTGGCTGGCTCGCGGGAGCATGCCCTGCCACCACTTATAAGGCAGCACCCAGCAGCCGTCGCGCGTCGCCCGCAGGAGGCCGCATGCTCGCAGCGCCCGCGCTACCCGCCTCCGGTTCCAGGCGGCGCCCTGGCGGGCCAGCAGCCGCTCGATATCGGCGAACGGGATCAGCAGCCTTTCCCGCCCCGCCCGCTGCCGGTGCCAGAGGGCCGGCTTGCGGGAGCGCATGCCCCAGGGCAGCAGCGTCAGCTTGCCGCCCCGGATCAGGGCGTGCAGCAAGTCGGCCAAGGGCTGGGAGGGGCCCAGGTCCCACTGCACGGCAGCCGCGGCCCGTTCGAGATTGGCGGCGTCGCCCGATTGGGCGCTCAGCGCCTGGCGGAGCTGCTCGACGACCCCCCGCCCATTGCGTTCACTGGGGCGGAACCAACCCTTGGCGAAGATCTCCAGCCAGGCCGTGAACAGGTTCCTCAGGGCCCGGATCTGGGGCCCGGTGACCGTTTCGGGGGCCTGGGCCGGTACGATGTGCCACCCCCCTTCCACCTGGCGGCAGAGGGCGTTCCAGGAGTTCTGATAGGCGACCAGCGGGCCGGCCTGCAGTTCAGGCCAGCGGCGGCTGGGGAACCGCCCCCGCACGACCAGCGGCCAGTGGTGCTGCTGGCTGGCCCCCTCCACGGCCTGTAGGCTCCCGCGATTGCTGTTCCAGACCGGCACGTCCAGGCACCCCAGTTCGGCCAGCACGGGCGCCGCCCGCTGGTCGAACTGGCTGGTCAGCAGGCCCAGGTTGGCCACCAGCAAGCGATCCGGATCCTGGCTGCCGAGGTAGACGGTCCGGCTCACCTGCTGGCACAGCGCCACCAGCAGCTGCCAGAGAAAAGGAGGGAAGTCCGGGCGGCTGAGCAGACTGGCGTGGTCGCGGCTGAAGCGGCTGGGAAAGCGAAGGGTTTCCGCGGGCAGCCGGCCCGCCCAGGGGCACGACCGGTAACGCTCGAAGCCGCTGGGGTGGAGATTGCCGCGGGGCAGCCGCAAAGCCCGGCAGCCGCTGTCGAAGCCGACTCGCGAGGAGACCTGCTCCACGCGGGGCTGGTGGAACTCGAGCGCCAGGTGCAGCAACTGAGTGGCCCAGCGGGGATCGTATTTGAGGAGTCCCACGCCCCCCTGCAGCAAGGATTTCCGCATCAGCCCGAAACCCTCCTGCTCCAACTGCTCCAGCGGAACCTGGATGGGCAACCGCTGGCCCTGGAACAGCAGATCGCCCAGGCAGTGGGTGGTCCGGGTGTTGACGTCGTGCAGCACGCTCGACAGTTCCAGCCGGCCGTTGGCGATCTGCTGCTCGTGCCCCTGGCGGGTGCGGGCGATATAACCGTCCCGAGTCTCCCGGACTTGGTACTCCCGCCGGCCCAGCAGGACGCGGCTGCGGCGGGAACCAGGCTCCTGTCGCAGCACAGGGCTCGCCCGCCGCTGGACAAACTGGCTGCATTCTTCCAGCAGGCGCTGCATGTCCAAGCCCGCCGCCCGGCAACCCAGCAGCAGTTCCTCAAACCGCGAATCGTTCATCCGGGCGAGCCAATGGACGGCCGCGGGCCAAGGCCTCGCATTGCGGAACACCCGCTCCATCAGGTCTTGCGGCCAGGGGTAGTGCCGCAGGTATTCCTGCCAGGCGGCGGGCGTGTTGGCGCGGGGTCCGGCCAGCGAAATCTGCCCCCCTGACGCCATGGCCTGCCCGAGCACCACGGGGGTGATGCGACTGCAGCAGAACACGGCCGGCGGCAGGAACGGCCACACATGGGCCGGGGAGCCGGCCTGGGGTTCCCAGGCCACCAGCGGCAGCGGCCGCAGGCTGTGATGCCAGTGCTTGATCTGCAGCCGGATCATTAACCAGGGATTGGGCAAGGCGATGACCCGCCCGTTCCAGCTCGGATCGGGCTGCCAGGTTTCGGGGTGCAGGGCGACGCCCGTGCCCGGGTAATGGGTCAGGTGGCGGTGCCGCACGTCCTTGACCGGGTCGCCCGACCGCCCCAGGAACAGGAAACCGCAGATCCGCTCCGGCAAGTCGAATAGCCCCACCACTCCCGCGCTGATCCAGGAGGACCCGTCGAAGATCCGGGATGGACTGGTATTCCGGTACCGGTGGTGCGGCTGGTCCCGCACCACCGAGTCCGGGCAGAACACGCGTTCCAGGTTCGAGCAGCCCCCCGCGCCCAACAGCTGGTGCAGGCTGTGGGAGAGCTGGTGGGCGGGCAGGTTGCCCCCCAGCAGGCCCTGTTTCTTCAGCGGGCGAAGGGCGTTGACCCAGACCCCCGCCGCCAGCTCCTGCCGGCAGACGCTCCAGGTCTGCCGGAGGGTCTCCCAGATCTGGTGCTCGGCAGCCAAGCGCTGGACATCGTCGAGGCTCAGGTCCTGCAGGAAGCCCTCCTGTCTCAATTGGGTGGCGGCAGCTTCCGGGCAGAGTTGGAGCACCTCGGCCGCCAGGCAAAGCATATCGCCTCGCTGCTCGCAGCAAGAGCACCAGTGCCAGGTGGCGCCCGTGACCGGATCGTCCACCAGGTTGAGGCTGAATTCACCGCAACGAGGGCATTTGAGCCGGAGCGGCAGCTGGTGGGCCTCGGGAGGGAGCCGGTTCAGGTGCTGGAGCAACTCCCGCCAGGGCAAGTGGCGGCCAAGTTTGGGCACGGCAAGCATGGTGATCATCCTTGATCGGGGTGAGATGGCGGATCGCCCGCTCCTTCAGGATACCATCCCGAGGAGGGGATCTGGCAAGTTGTCCTGCAGGCCCGCCCGAATTTTCGTTCGGGGCGAGGTCCAGGGATGTCTCGCGAGAACGGCTGGACCTGCTGCCCGGGCCTGCGCCGCAACGGCCAACCGGCATGGTCCGGAGGGGTGGAAAGCGGGCTGCCGGAAGGGGCGACAGACCGCTCGCGAAATGCCCGGCCCCAGGTGCCCGGCATGGTGCTGCCGGAGCCGGGCAAACAGGCCCGGCGGCAAGTCCCCAGCCAGGGCCGAAACGGAATGCCGAGCCGGGAGGCGCGACTGCCGTGGGGTGCTCCGAGGGGGCCGCCTCGTGACTCCCGGCGTTGAACCAAGTGGATGCCTCCAGGGCATACCGTGGCCCATCAATGCATCCAGGAACCTGGGTTTTGGGGGACGACCTGGTCTCCCCACGGGTGGGATCGGGGGGGCGTGGAGCCGAAGTGAGCGGCTCTCGATGCACCTGCCAACAGGTATTTGGGCCCAGCCCTGCCAAGAGGCTGGAGGTTTGGGTGATTTGAGGAACCGGCTGCGAAAAAATGGCGCAAGTGCAAAGACCAGGAAGTCTAGGGGGTCAGGAGGCTGGCAGCCGAGTCACGGCTTGGGTTGCCGAATGGGCATGCCCTGGGAATCAACGCGCCGCGAAAGCCCCTGCCGCCGGTCGTCCTCAGGGCAGGGCTTCGACGCGAGCCCAGGGGGTGCCGGCGGGACGAGCAACCCGCCAGGAGGCCGAGCGGGAGCAGCGGGAGATGTGGACCATAACGCGGTGTGGCGCCGGGTCCCGCGGGCCGATCAGGCTTGCCAGGCGGAGCGCAGGCGCAGGCTGGCGGGGACGACGAGGAGATATGCCTGCTGGACGGACCGCCGCTGCCGTTCGCCCTGGAACCGCCGGCCGAGCGGCCAGCGAGGGCCCCCGTGACGCCAGATAGCTTACGCGAGTAAGGTATTCGGCCGGCACGGCTGGCGGGCTGGTCGAGCGGCGACTGCGGAGGGCATTTGGACAGGCCAAGTCCGTGCCCCACCAGCATCGATTTTGCCGTCGGTTTCGCAATCGTCATTGCCCCAGTTTGCCCCTGCCGGCTGGGGCGGCTGAAGCCACCCCACATCCGCACCGGCTCCGGGCATCTCGCGACGCCATCCAGGGGAGCCGTGCCCGCCTGCGGACCGTTCGCCCGGATACCTTGAGTTCCCCTGGCCCGTCTCCCGGGGCGGGCCGCATCCTGGGCCGCGAGGGGTGCCTCACGGGCACTCTGGAGACCCTTTCGTGAGGGTGTTGAACGCGCAAGGGGTGGACGGCACTTGCCGACCGGGCGGCCGGCTGAACCGGAGCGGCCGCCTCATCTTTTGCTTTGGGCCTCACCCCGGAGGCGTCGCGCAGCAGCCGCCTGGAGCCCGGGCCCAGCCCCCTCGAGCCCACTCTGCAGCCTCCCCCGGCGAAACCGGATCAGCGTCCCATCCACCAGGGCCTCCGACGCCGTGCACCCTGGGCCCACCACCGTCTCGCTCGTGGGCCTCTCTCCTGGGCTTGACTGCAAGGCCGGTCGATTGCTGGATTTACGAAAGGGGTGGCGGAGCGAACCCATTTCCAGAAGCCTTCCGCAGCCCCATTTCAGCCCCTCTTCGACCGGGCTGCGGGGCGGCCCCTCTGCTCAGCCGTCTTGGCGGCTGCGGACCCGCGCAGGCCCCTCCCGAGAGTCCTCTTCCGGGCCCCTACTGCCACCTGTACTCGCTCCTGCGGCACATTGGCTACGGGCCGCGCCGTTGGCTCCGCGGGAGGGCCTCCAGGCACTCCTCGAGCTGGGCTGCGGGGAACAGCGGGGCGCGGGGGCGACGCGCCAGACGGGGGCGGATGGCTCCGCCGGAAGAACCGCCACAGCTCACAACCCACGGAGCGAATCCAGGCGCCCGGGCCAGTTGCGGGAGGCTCCCCACGACGCTTCTCAACGTCCGGCGGTACGGTCCAGCCACCGGCACGACGTGGCACAGGCGGGCGGGACCGGAATGTCTTGCGCCCGCTGAACTGAGACCAGGAACTTGGCCCGTGCCCGTCGCCCCCGGTCAACCCAGCGGCCACCGGCTCCCCATTGGCGAACCTGGTCTTCCAACATCTACGGTGCATTCGTCGTGCCGGCTCCTCGTTGCCTGGTTTCCGCCGGGGTCTGCCCGCATGCGGGAGTGCCATGGAGCCGGCAGTTCGGCGCGATGGCCAGGCGTCAGGGGGCGGAACTGGAACTTTGTTGGACCATCAAGCAGGCGGTAATTATCCTTCAAGAAACAACAATCTTGCATGAGCAAGCCGGGAATCTGACGTTCCCGTTTCCGCCAGCATGAAAGGAGTCCCCACCAATGTAAGTCGGTGGCTACATGAACGAGTATCTTTGGCCCGCGCGGAACGTAGCCGAGTATGCATATTGCCCGCGCCTGTTCTATTTCATGGAGGTCGAAGGAATCCACTTGCCCAGCGACGACACCGAACTGGGCAACCGCATCCACCGTCGGGCAGACCAACCGAGTCACGAAAGCGTCATCCATGCTGCCGTTGAGACCGACGCCCCAAGGGCTGTCCGCAGCTTGACGCTCACCTGCGACCGGCTCGGTCTGACCGCGACCTTGGACTTGGCCGAAATCGAAGGCAGAATTGCGGTACCGGTCGAGTACCGTAAGGGCAAGCCGCGTCACCTCCGCTCCGAGGATCACGAAGAAAGCGACGTGGAGCCCTGGCCCACCGATCGTGTCCAGGTAGGTCTTCAATGCCTCCTCCTTGAGGAGGCCGGCTACTCGGTCCCGAGGGCCATTCTCTACTATGCGGCCGAGCGGCGCCGCATCGAATTGCCGTTCGGCCCCTCGCTCCGCGATGAGGCCTTGGCTACGCTTGATGCGGCGAAGACCTGCGCGGCAGGACCGCGCCCGCTGCCGCTGGTGAACGACCCTCGTTGCCCGCGATGTTCGCTACAGCCGATCTGCTTGCCGGACGAGGTCAACCAACAGCGCGGCGCCGAGAGCGGTAACGGGCAGGTCAAGCCCCGCAAAATCTGGCCGCCTCGCGACGACGGGATTCACGTCGTCGCCCAGCAAAATGGCACAAAGATCGGCATCCGCGGCGGCGCATTGACGATCTCGGATTACAACGGCAAGAAACTCAAGGAGTTGCCGCTGGCCGGCGTCGAGTCCCTCTCGCTGTTGGGCTCGGTGCAGATTTCCACCCAGGCGCTGCACGTGCTCTCCGGCCGGGGCATTCCGGTGTCGTTCCTCTCCGCGGCAGGCCGCGTGGTGGCGATGGTCGATCCGCTCGATTCGACCAGCGCTGAAACACGCCGCGCCCAGGTCCGCCGCTTCGACCAGCCGCAGGTGTGCTTGGAATTGTCCCGTGCCCTTATCGTGGCCAAGATTGTCAACCAGCGCACCTTGCTCATGCGAAACCACGCCGGCCCTCTACCGCCGCGCGTCGCCCAAGCGCTGGCCGTCCAAGCCGAGCAAACTGCCCGTGCCGATTCGATCGACTCGGTGCGCGGACATGAAGGCCAGGCGGCGGCGCTCTACTTCGGCAACTTGTCCGGCATGATCAAGGGCGATCTGGCGGGGGAGTTTAATGCCCACGGTCGCCAGCGACGCCCGCCCCCGGACCCGGTCAATGCCGCACTTTCGTTTGCCTACTCGATGCTGACACACGAATGCACGGCGGCGCTCCGCACGGCCAGCTTGGAACCGTCGATTGGCGCATTCCACGTCTCCCGGCCCGGCAGACCCGCATTAGCGCTCGACTTGATGGAACCGTTCCGGCCGCTGATCGCCGACTCGGTGGTCATCACGGCTTTCAACCGCGGTGAACTCAAGCCAGGGCATTTCCTCCGCACGGCGGCCGGATGCCTGTTCACCGATGCCGGCCGCAAGGCGTTCTTTGAAGTTTACGGCCGGCGGATGGCCGACGAAGTGACGCACCCGATATTCGGCTACAAGCTCAGCTATCGCCGGATGATTGTGCTTCATGCCCGCATGATCGCCGCCTGGCTGCTGGGGGATGTGCCGACCCTGGCCTTCCTGACGACTCGCTGAGGTGACACGCCATGCGACGTTGCTATCTTGTCTGCTACGACATCCGCGACCCCAAACGCTGGCGGCAGATCTTCAAAATCATGAAGGGCCACGGCGAGCACTGGCAATATTCGGTCTTCTTCTGCGTGCTCAAGTCCATCGACCGAGTGCGGATGCAAACCCAGCTTGAAGAGGCGATGAACCTCAAGGAAGACCAGACGATGATCATTGATCTGGGCGGTGATGAAGACCTCGCCCGCCAAGCCGCCGTCGTTCTGGGGCCAAGCCTGCCGAAAGGTGACAGCAGGATGGTGGTGGTGTAAATTCGCCCTACCCTCGTGCATCCTGCTGGGGGAGAAAACCGGCCGATATCCAGATGAGGGGCGCAGAGTATGGCCAAAGAGATCGATTTCCCGACGACCCAACGGGCCTATACGCTTCGGCTTCGACGTGCTCCGGGGCAATGTTCCCATTGCAACAAAGACGATTGCCATTGCTGGCGCGATGCGCTGTGGGCGACGCACGAAGCAGTCAACAAGGGAGCCAAGGTCTTCGGTGAATGGCTATTGACGCTGCGCGGCGGCTTGGATCACGAGCTCGCTGATCAGCCAGTCAAGGAGAGAGGCAATACTACCAGACCACCCACCGACGCCGAGCGGCGCGACCGGCGCATTTTGCTTGCCCTGTCCTGGCTCAGCGTTGAAGACGCCCAAGGCGCTCCCGATGATGAATCGCTGATCGTCGTCCGAGGAATTGAATCGACTGACTGCCGGGCTCGTAAACTGGCCGACGCCCTCACCGTAATTCTGCAGGCACGCGGCGTCGTCGCTTCCGAGAGCGGCGACCCCAATCTGCGCCCCGAGGATCAGCCCGGCACCTGGCTCGGCGATTGCATGGCGTCGTTTTCGGCTGCTATTCGAGAGGACGCGGTGTGGGTCAATCGCAGCCAGGCGTTTGATCACGTCGCTGGGAATTGGGACATACGCAAAGCCCGTCTGGACGCTGAGACACTCTTGAAGCATGTCTTGTCAGACGATTTTCTCATTCTGCCGACCGCAAAGAAAGGCAAGGCAAAGGAAAACGAGGCGAGCGATGATGAAGCGTTGGAAGAACGTCGCAGTGCAGTCAAAGCGTCATCCAGAGGGGCAGGCAACCGCACAAGGCACCCATTCTCCCATCTCTTTGGAGAGGGGAGGCCCTTTGGAAAGCCGGCCCGCACGCTCGATCTGAGGGATGATTGGCAACGCTACCTGAAGCCCAAGCTGGACAAGAGTGGAATCCCGGTCATAGTTTCCGCCAACACGAAGAAGGAAAGCAAGAAAACCGGCCCGGCTCATACGGAACTTCACCGCGAGATGTTTTCGAAGGCAGCGTCGCGTGTGGCACAGATTGTCACAAAGCAGCGCCAGCAGGAAGCAGATCGGATCGCACGCACCCAGGCCGACACCGAGCTTCGAGACATGGAAAACGACCCATCATTCACAGATTCCCTCAAAGCACTCCACGCATACTGCGATGAGTACCGCGTCAGCAGCGGAGCATCTGGCGAGTACCAGATTCAACTCAGGCAAATCACCAAGTGGGACCAGGTGCTAAAACGATGGGAATCGATTGTTGAGACTGACCCAGACGTGGCACGCGAAGCCCGAATCCAAGCTGTCAAGGACGTGCAAGAGTCAAACGAGGGCGAGAATTTCGGCGACGCTAATCTCTTTTTTCGTCTCGCCGACGAGCCGTTCGCTCCGGCTTGGCGCCTCAATGGAACCATCGATGCAAAAATCCTCGACCGATTTGTCCGAGGCATGAAAGCCCGTGGCGATGCCGAACGGCTGAAGGTTGCTGCCTATCGGCATCCTGATCCTTACCGCAACCCCGTTTTTTGTCAGTTCGGAGTATCACGTCCGACGATCCGCTTCCGGCGACTGAAAGCATTCACGCATAAACCGGAAGAAAACGATCCAAGAGCGATCGGCATGCTCTTGTGGCATCCTGCAACGAGGTGCGCGCAGCTCACGTTGTTGCACGGGGTCAGCCAGCGGCTCGACCGCGAGATTGGGGCCAGTTGCGACCAAGTACAACAGAACGCGGACGCTATTGGCACCGTGTCACGTCGCGGGCGGCTTGGAATGGCCGCCGGTGGTCTTCCAACCTCCGATTCGCCGGCGCGTGTCGCGGGCGTATTCGACCTGAAGAGAATCGCCCGGCGAACCGCAGATGAGGAAACCGACGGTATCGACGGCGGAGATACTGAATTCGAGAAGCTCAAGGAACCACGTTGGAACGGCACACTCTCTACGGATCGGGATGAACTCCGTGCGATTCGCAATCTGATCGGCGACGGAAAAGCTCAGAAGGCGGAGCACCGTCGAAAGCGACTCCACTGGACGCTGACCGTGTCGATGGAGATGGAGGGTCGAGGGCCGTGGTACCGCTACATCGCGGATTTACCAGAGGCTACCCCGTTCCTGCGCACTGTGCGAAAGGACAAACCAAGGGTAAAGAACAATCCAAATGCTGGATTTGCAGAACGCAAGGGGGACAAGCGACTCGAAGTGGACGGCTGGCCGTGGCAGGAGTTCAATAAGCCCCTCAAGGACAACAGGGACGGTTCGGTACTTGTGGACGACACGGCCGCGGCACGCGCGAGCAGTGCCTGCCTCATTCTCTCCCGCCTGCCCGGCCTTCGCGTCCTCGCCTTGGACCTCGGCCACCGCTACGCTGCCGCTTGCGCCGTGTGGGAGGCGGTTTCGTTGAATTTGATGCGGAAAGCCTGCCAAGACGCCGGCGCACCCACACCTGACCCACTGGCAATGTTCGTTCACCTGAAGAGCACGAATTCGCGGGGAAAGCCGACGACCACGATCTATCGCCGCATCGGTTCCGATTCACTCCCCGATGGCACACCCCATCCCGCCCCTTGGGCACGGCTCGACCGGCAGTTCCTCATCAAGCTGCAAGGGGAAGACCGGCCGCCCCGGGCGGCGTCGCCGGACGAGTTCAAGGCTGTCGAGGACTTCGAACGGTGGGCCGGGCTCCGGCGGCAACAGATTGCTACCCCCCGCAAGCGCGCGGTCGATCTGCTGATGAGCGATGCCGTCCGAACTGCGCGCCTGGCACTCGCCCGCCATGGACGCCGCGCTCGCATCGCTTTCCAAATGACGGCCGAATGCCGAATGCTTCCAGGTGGTCGCCACCAAATATTGGACGAAACTGGCCGCAAGGAACTCCTAACGGACGCCCTTGTCGATTGGCACACGCTGGCCACCGACTCCCGCTGGGTCGACGACCCGGCACGGCAACTCTGGAATCAGCATCTCGCCGGGTTGGATGACGGCTTCCAGATTGCTCCTCCGGGCGATGGCTCTCAAACGGAACCAGAACCCAACCGGGCGCAGCGTTGCCAGGCCGAGCAAGAACTGCGCCAGCGACTGGCTCCTCTCGTCGAAGTGCTGGCATCCAATCCAGACCTCCGTCAGCAACTCCATCACGTCTGGGCTGACCGCTGGAATGCTGATGACCAGCAGTGGCTATTAAAGCTCAGGTGGTTATCCCGCTGGCTCATGCCGCGCGGCGGCTCCAGGCGTGATGCGTCGCGACGGCACGTCGGCGGCCTGTCGCTGACTCGCATTTCGACCTTGACCGACTTCCGCCGCAAGGTGCAGGTCGGCTTCTTCACCCGCCTAAGGCCGGACGGCACCAAAGCCGAGATTGGTCGTTCCTTTGGCCAGTCGACACTCGATGCGATCCAACGTCTGAAGGACCAGCGCATCAAGCAATTGGCCAGCCGCATCGTTGAGGCCGCGCTTGGCATCGGCTACGAGAGGCACGCCGCAAATGGCAGCGACCTGCCTCGCCCGCGAGCCAGCAGCCCAGACCCTCGCTTCGCTCCCTGTCACGCCGTGGTCATCGAGGATCTTTCTCACTATCGCCCCGAGGAGACGCGTACTCGCCGCGAGAACCGGGCCACGATGGACTGGAAGAGCGCCGAGACTCGCAAACGCCTGGCGGATCACTGTCAACTCTATGGTCTCCACTTGCGGGACGTAAATCCCCAGTACACCAGCCGGCAGGACAGTCGCACCGGCGCTCCCGGCATGCGCTGCGTCGATGTTTCGATCACTGACTTTCTGACCAAACCCAGGTGGCGAAAGCAGGTCGCCCAGGCACAGAAGAAAGATCGAGAGAATAAAGGAGATGCCCGCGATCGGTATCTGCTGGAACTCGAAGGCAGATGGGCCAACGCTACCGAAGCTGAGCGGGCGAGTGCCGGTTTGCTGCGTATTCCGATGAATGGGGGTGAACTCTTCGTTTCCGCCGATCGCGATTCACCACTGGTCGCCGGCATCCAGGCCGACCTGAACGCCGCTGCTAACATTGGCCTGCGCGCCTTGATGGACCCTGACTTTCCGGGGAAGTGGTGGTATGTCCCCTGTGATCGTGGCACGAAGCAGCCGCACGCCGAGAAGGTCAAAGGTAGCATCCTTCAGAGCGTCGGCCCCCTGGCCCAGGCTGACCGAACCGACCAGGGCGGCGAAGCAGGATCGAGTCGAAGGCGCTCGGGGAGGGGAGCCAAGGAGAAGGAAATAGTCAATCTCTGGCGCGATCCCCGAGCCGAGGAGGTTCGCGGCGCGGAAGGCTCAGAGAGTTGGTCCGAGACGCCCGCCTACTGGAATGCCGTCAAGGTCCGCGTAATGAACATCCTGCGTTTACGAATGAAGCGGGAGGAGGATTGATTGTGGGGCGCTACGGGAAATGGTAAACTGCCGTCAATCCGCTATAGGTGGAGAGAACTCCGTGAACGTGTCTTCCCCTTCGATGGGCATCCTGGCACACGGGGTCAATCACTTGGCCGTCGATTAAGCGGCCGGTTGCTCATTGGCAATTTGGCCGGCGTGTTCGCCGCCGGGGCGAAATGAGCCGGAAAACACCCCGCGAGCGTGAAGGTGACGCGGCAGGGTGCCGGTTGCGCTCGCATCGCCTTAACATCAATCCCTAGCGGAGCTTGCAACTTGAGCCAGCGACCTACGTTGACAATTCGGGGTTGTCTATGGTGCCACGCTCGCAACGCACGCCACAACATCCATTGTGGCAAATGGTTGCAGTGCGGGCGGCCGGCGAATTCACCGGCCCAGTGATCGACCGACACCTCCACTCGGCCATGAACTTCTCGACCTGCTCGTGCCGGCGAATTCACCGGCCCAGTGATCGACCGACACTTATGGCTGCACCGAGACCGAAAGCGGCAACGTGCCGGCGAATTCACCGGCCCAGTGATCGACCGACACTCGAGATAGCCGATGTTCTGGTCGTACCGGTGGCACCAGCCGGCGAATTCACCGGCCCAGTGATCGACCGACACCGGCTGGTACGACGCCAACATCTGCACGGCCTGCGCCGCCGGCGAATTCACCGGCCCAGTGATCGACCGACACATCGTCGATTTCAAAAGCTGCTCGGTGGGCAGGCGCCGGCGAATTCACCGGCCCAGTGATCGACCGACACCCGCGCCAGTTCGTCTTGCTGCTCGGGGCTCAGCGCCGGCGAATTCACCGGCCCAGTGATCGACCGACACCGGATCACGACGCCCGACCTGATCGGCCAGCGTGACGCCGGCGAATTCACCGGCCCAGTGATCGACCGACACTGGGGCTGGCTCGTTGTGCATTTGCTGTTCGTCGCCGCCGGCGAATTCACCGGCCCAGTGATCGACCGACACCGATCGAGCAGCTGGTCGGCCAGGTCGCCCGGGCGGCCGGCGAATTCACCGGCCCAGTGATCGACCGACACCCAGCCATGTCGGTGCTCGATCCCTTTACCGGAAGCCGGCGAATTCACCGGCCCAGTGATCGACCGACACGCGAAAAGATCGAAAGCCGCCGGATCGGGAACGATGCCGGCGAATTCACCGGCCCAGTGATCGACCGACACGTACCAGAAGGAGACGTCACGTGGACGCCACGCAGCCGGCGAATTCACCGGCCCAGTGATCGACCGACACTCCCAGCTCCGTGATTGCCCAGTAGACGAGCTCGGCCGGCGAATTCACCGGCCCAGTGATCGACCGACACCGCCTCGTGCTTTTTGGCCTGGGGGTCGATCGTGCGCCGGCGAATTCACCGGCCCAGTGATCGACCGACACGCATCGAAGCTGTCGCCCGACAGCGAATTGGACGCCGGCGAATTCACCGGCCCAGTGATCGACCGACACTAAATACCACCGGTGACTTCGTTGGCGGTAGTGCTGCCGGCGAATTCACCGGCCCAGTGATCGACCGACACCGTAGTTCGCCAACGTCGACTTTTGTTTCCTGTTGCCGGCGAATTCACCGGCCCAGTGATCGACCGACACGCGAAGCGCTCGTCGCGCGTCGTCTCCCGTCGCCGCCGGCGAATTCACCGGCCCAGTGATCGACCGACACGCGAAGACGCCCTGGCGGATTTGCTCAACGACGACTGCCGGCGAATTCACCGGCCCAGTGATCGACCGACACAGATCCCATTCCTCCACCACGCGCCCCTCGGCCTCGCCGGCGAATTCACCGGCCCAGTGATCGACCGACACGTGTTCCGCACATCGATCCGGGCAACCTGATGCAAGCCGGCGAATTCACCGGCCCAGTGATCGACCGACACATTTCGGCCGGGAACATGCGGGTCAATCTACGGCAGCCGGCGAATTCACCGGCCCAGTGATCGACCGACACACGCAGGGGATGCTGCTGACAGTCAAAAGGGAGATGCCGGCGAATTCACCGGCCCAGTGATCGACCGACACATCGTCGGGGAGGTCGCCAAACAGCACGTCCAGCTTGCCGGCGAATTCACCGGCCCAGTGATCGACCGACACTCGACAAAGGCGGGCTGACTGTCGATGAGGCGAACGAGCCGGCGAATTCACCGGCCCAGTGATCGACCGACACTGATCTCAGCCGTTTCAGGCTGCCTTTTCTCTGCTTGCCGGCGAATTCACCGGCCCAGTGATCGACCGACACCCGTGCTGGGCGAGGACATCACGCGCTGGCCGCTGGGCCGCCGGCGAATTCACCGGCCCAGTGATCGACCGACACTTGGTTCGACATGGAGTGTCACAGGTGCGGCTGGAGCGCCGGCGAATTCACCGGCCCAGTGATCGACCGACACGCCTTGGCGTTGACGGCGTCGAGGTAGGCCTGGTGCCGGCGAATTCACCGGCCCAGTGATCGACCGACACTGAATGTTTCCGTCCCGATGGTGCCGCCCGGGGTGACGCCGGCGAATTCACCGGCCCAGTGATCGACCGACACACCATGCCCAGCAACTACCCCCGCAGCGCCGAGCAGGCCGGCGAATTCACCGGCCCAGTGATCGACCGACACTCGAGTTGTTTCTTGCGTGCCATTACGAGCGACTCCGCCGGCGAATTCACCGGCCCAGTGATCGACCGACACGAAATCATCGACGAAGGAATCCCAGTTGCTTTCGCCGGCGAATTCACCGGCCCAGTGATCGACCGACACTCTTTCCGCAGACCAGGCCAACAGCCCGGCGATTCGGCCGGCGAATTCACCGGCCCAGTGATCGACCGACACCGGTCGTATGGTAGTTTGATCGGCGGCGGGCTGTGCCGGCGA
>JAANMV010002102.1_pt1 | contig 20230 bp, 14 predicted proteins | sample 7279661 | NCBI WGS metagenome assembly JAANMV01 (sample SAMN14094540, study PRJNA606508) | bioreactor metagenome | isolation source: A lab-scale SPAN reactor treating ammonium-rich wastewater day 121 | place: Ireland: Galway | collected 2017-05-16 | reverse complement strand
GGTTTCCCACGCCTCGTGACGGCCCAGCGGTACGTCCGGTCTTCGGTGGAACGCACCCTCACTTTCATCGGAGCGATCTGACTTTGGATCAGCCCTGGCGACCGGTCACAACGCCTTGCCGCCGGCCCCTGCCGATGGTATAGTGCGGCCCTCCCAGCCGCCGGGCGGGCGGGCTGACCGGGACCAGGCACCGTGGCGCTGTCGCTGCTCCATTTCGCCGATACCCATATCGGGATCGAGACCTACGGCCGGGTCGACCCCGCTACGGGCCGCAACACCCGGCTGGCCGATTTCGCCTCAGCGCTCGACCGGGCCGTGGACATCGGCCTGGCGGCGGGCGTCGATGCGGCCCTGTTCGCCGGCGACGCGTACCGCAACTGCTACCCCAACCCGACCCACCAGGACGTTTTCGCTTCGGCCGTCCGGCGGCTGGTCGAGGCCGGCGTGCCGGTGCTCATGGTCGCCGGCAACCACGACCTGCCGGTGGCCTTCGGGCGGGTCAATGCCCTGGCCATCTTCGGCACGCTGCTGGGCGAGCGCATCACCGTGGTCACCAAACCGGAACTGGTCCGTCTGGAGACCCGTTCCGGGCCGTTGCAGGTGGCCTGTCTGCCCTGGCCCACGCCCAGCCTGCTGCGTGCCGATGAGGACCGGACGCTGGACGAGGCCGGGCTGCGGGAAGCGCTCCGGGTCGTCTGTCAGCAGGAGATCGAGCGGCTGGCCGGCGAGTTGCAGCCGGCGCTGCCGGCGCTGCTGCTGGCCCACGTGACGGCCGCCGAGGCCACCTACAGCGGAGGCGAGATGACCGCCACCGCCCTGGGCGACCCGGCGCTGTCCACCGGCGTGCTGGCCAACCCGGCCTTCGACTACGTGGCTCTGGGCCATATCCACCGTTACCAGGACCTGAACCCCGGCGGCCGGCCGTCGGTGGTCTATCCCGGCAGCACCGAGCGGGTGGACTTCGGCGAGGCCGGCGACGAGAAGGGGGTCTGCCTGGTGGCCATCGGCGACGGCGCCACGCCGGCCGAGCGGGTGACCAGCTACCGCCACGTCGCTGTCGGCGCCCGGCCGTTCGTCCAGGTGGTCGCCGCAATTCCCGCCGGCCGCGACGCGACCGAGTACCTGACCGAGCGGCTGGGCGGCCAGGACTACTCGCAGACCGTCTTCCGCCTGCGCTACTCGTGTACCGACGAGCAGCAGGAAGAGCTGGACCTGGAGCAGGTGCGCCGGGCGATCGAGCCGGTGCATCTGCTGGCCGGCCTGATTCGTGACCGACCGGAGCCGGAGCGCCGGCCGCGGGTTGAGGTGACCGAACGGCACTCGCTGCCCGAGGCCTTGACGCGCTGGCTGGAGACGCGGGCCGAGTTGGCGCCGTTGCGCGACGAGCTGATGACCGCCGGCCTGGCCCTGGATCATGAGCTCCAGGGGCTGGAGGTCGGCCGCGACGAGGAGGACGCGCCATGACCGCCGAGGAACTGCGCCGCCTGCTGTCCGAGGAGCTCGTCCAGCGGACCGAGGAAGGCTGCGACGTCGCCGCCGTGCGGACTGAGTGGGAGCGGGTCAAGGACTTGCCGGCGGCGGAATCGCCGGCGGTGGTGGAGGCCCTCTGGACCGTGGTCGAGAGCCTGCCGGCCGCCGGCGGGGCGGCCGAGCCATCGGACCTGGAGGGAATTCGCGCGCTCCGCCCCGACGGTCCGCGCGAGCTGCCGCTCGACCTGTCCGACGACGCGTTGCTGGATCGCGCGTTGGGCGCGCTGCTTGGTCGAATCGCCGGCTGCCAGCTCGGCAAGCCGGTGGAAGGCTGGCTCAAGCCGCACATCGACGCCTATCTGTCCGCCTGCGGCGAGGACGAGATCCGCGACTATCTGCCCTATCTGGAGCCGTCGCCGGCGGAACTGCCCCGGAAGATCGGCTACCCGGCCTGTTGCCGCGGCCGGCTGAACGGCGCCGAGCGCGACGACGATCAGGACTACACCTTGCTGGGCCTGATCCTCCTGGAGCGCCACGGCGCCGAGGTGAGCACCGCTCGGGTAGCCGACTCCTGGCTGGAACTGCTGCCCTACCACAAGACCTACACCGCCGAGCGGGTGGCTTACCGGAACCTGATCAACGGGCTGCGCCCGCCGGCCTGCGCGACGTATCGCAACCCGTACCGCGAGTGGATCGGCGCGCAGATTCGCTGCGACGGGTGGGCCTATGCCTCACCGGGCAGGCTGCAACAGGCGGCGGAGCTGGCCTATCGCGACGCGGCGGTATCGCACCAGAAGAACGGCATCTACGGCGAAATGTACTTCGCCGCCGCCATCGCCGCGGCGTTCGCCACGGGCGACGTGCGGCAGGCACTGGAACTGGGCCTGAGCGAGATCCCGGCCGACTCGCGCATGACCCGTTGCGTGCGCGACGTGCTCCGCTGGCATTCCGAGGAAGCCACCTGGCGCGGCTGCTGGGAGCGCATCAACGCCGCCTATGGCCACTACCACGGCGTCCACACGCTGAACAACGCGGCGCTGGTGCTGCTCGGACTGCTCTACGGCGAGGGCGACCTGTCGGCGACGGTGGGGATCGCCGTCCACGGCGGGTGGGACACCGACTGCAACGGCGCCACCGCCGGCTCGCTCCTGGGCGCGGCCAGCGGCGCGCGCAACCTGCCCGAGCACTTCGTCGCGCCGCTACGGGACACCATGCGCAGCGCCCTGTTCGGCTACGCGGAGAGCAGCATCACGGACCTGGCCCGACGGGCGGTGGCGCTCGGCCGGACCGTGCGGCTGTAGTCAGGCCTCCCCGCCGGTCGCGCCGCCACGGAGGCGGGTCAGGGCGTCGCGCAGGCGGGCCGCCCGCTCGAAGTCCTCGGCCTGGACCGCCCTGGCCAACTCGTGGTCGAGCCGCTCGGCCTCGCCGGGCAGGGTCGGCGCCGGTGGCGTGTTGCTCCGCAGGAGCACCCCGCGGAGCTCCACCAGCGCCTTCAGCTCCTCGGACTTGGGCATCAGGTCGGGCCGGCGGTACTCGTCACGGAAGGTGTGCTCGATGGCCTCGATCCCCTCGTCCAGCGCGGTCACGGCGCCGTGAAGGTCGGACCGGGCCAGCGCCTCCAGCATCCGCGCGCGGGTCCAGTGGCTGAGCACGAAGGTGCGGAACTGCTCGCTCCGCAGCCAGTCCGACTTGTCCGCGGCGTGGTCGCGGAGGAGGTCCATGATGGCCAGGTTGTGCTCGGCATCGGCCGCCGCCGCGGCGAACTCGCCGATCCGCAGGTAGGCCAGCCGCCTCTGATAGTACTGCATCGCCTCGCGCTGCAGCGCGCCGCACGCGCCGTGGTCGAGCGACTTCCCATCGTCCGCCGCCACCTCGCCCAGCCGGTCGCGGTGAAGATCGAGCAGCGATTCGTAGCCTTCCGGCCGCCAGCCGTCGGGCCGGCCGCTGGTCCACATCTCCAGCAGACCCAACTCGAGCCGGACCTGGATGCGGCTCTCGCCGTTCGGACCGACGATCCGCCGGGCCAGGATATCCTCGTCCTCCTTGTACGGCCACTCGCCCAGCATCGGGCCGATGTCGTCGTTCATCGTTCGCACTCGCGGTCAGCCTGCCCGCCAGATCCTCTCCCGCCGAGTCTAAGCTGCCCGCCGGACACCTGTCAACGGCGGTAGGAAGTCGCGGCCGGACCCCGAACGTGGCGCCACTCCGGAGGCCGACCGTGCGCGCATTACTCGCCGCCATCGTCTTGACCGCCGCCGTCGCGTCCGCCCAAACCGAGGTTGGGCGGGAGTTGATCCAGAATGGCTCGTTCAGCGACGACGCGAACCACGATAATTGGCCCGACGGTTGGTCCGGCGACCGGCGCGCGGTGAGCTGGGCAGAGGAGAACGGCAACCGGTTCGTGCGGCTGGCCAACCCGGCCGGCGGCGAGGCCAAGGGGTTTTCGGTCGGGCAGTCGCCCAAGCTGGACCCGAACTGGTTCAAGCTCAAGGTCAGCTTGCGCCTGCGACTACGGGAGGTGGTCCGTGGCCAGGAGGGCTGGCACGACGCCAGGGTGGCGATGAGCTTCCACGCCGCCGACGGCACACAGGTCGGCGGCTGGCCGCCGGTGATGAACTGGACCGGATCGAGGGCCGATTGGACGGTCCAGGAGAAGGTCTTCATCGTGCCCGAGGGTGCCGCCGAGCTGCGGATCACGCCGGCCCTGTTCTACGCCGTGGGCGAGGTCGATTTCGACGATCTGTCGGTGACCGTGGTGGCTACCCGGCCCAAGTTGGAGGATGGCAAGCTGCCCGCCGGCGTCCGGGCGGAATGGGGCCTCGACCACGCCTGGAAGCGCGATACCGCCACTCGCGGGCGGGTCTGTCTGAACGGGTTGTGGCGGTTCATCCCGGTTTCGACGAGTCTGGGCAGTCCGGGCGACAAGCTGCCGCCGGACGGCAGTGGCTGGGGCTGGCTGAAGGTCCCGGCGGCCTGGCCCGGCCGGGGGATCGAGACGGTCCGGCCGCTGGCGCCCGACATCTGGGAACTGCGCCTGGACTGGACCAAGGTCGAGGCCGGCTGGTACCAGCGCGACGTGACCGTGCCCGAGTCCTGGCGCGGGCGGCGGTGCTTCCTGGAGCTCGACTACCCGCAGACCGAGTCCGAGGTGTTCGTCGCCGGCAAGAGCCTGGGCTCGGCGCGCTGGCCCGGAGGCGCGGTCGAGCTGACCGACGCGGTGCCACCTGGCGCCACCACCCGGCTGACCATCCGAGTCACCACCGACCCGCTGGAGAAGGCGCGGATGGTGGCGATGCGCGAGGATCTGGTCGAGCAGGTCAAGGCCGAGGTCCGCTTCCGCGGGCTGGTCGGCGACGTGTTCCTGACCTCTCAGCCGCGCGGCCCGAGGATCACCGGCGTACAGACCCGGCCGTCCGTGCGCGGCCAGCGGCTCGGCCTGGCCTGTCGCGTCGCCGATCTGCCCGCCGGGCTCAAGGTCCACTTCGAGGCGACCGCCAAGAAAGACGGGCGCGAGGGCTGGCGCGGCCAGGGCGAGCCGTTCGACGCGGCCGCGCTACGCGATGGCTTGGCCGAGTCGGCGCTGGCCTGGCCTGACCCGGAGCTATGGGACCTGGACCGGCCAGTTCTCTACGACCTATCCGTCCGGCTGGTCGATGAGGGCGGCAAGGTGCTCGACGAGCAGGTCACTCGGTTCGGCTTCCGCGAGCTGTGGCTGGACGGCCGCGAATTGATGCTCAACGGCACGCCGGTCCACCTCCGCGCGCTGGTGTTCAACGGCCTGACCCGCAACGACGCCGGCGGGTGTGCCGCCGCGGCGCGGCTGGTGTTGGGGCGGATGCGGGAGCTGGGCTTCAACTTCGTCATCCTCTCCAACTACGGTCTCTCGCCCGGCGAGACCAGCGCCTTCGGCGAGTTGCTGGAGGTCTGCGACGAGCTGGGCTTCGGCGTCTCGTTCTCCCTCCCTCACGCGCTACGCGGCCTCGGCGGGTCGAGCGGCCTGGACGATCTCTGGCGGCGCGCGGCGAGCTACGCGGTCGAGACCGCCGGCAACCACCCCAGCGTGCTGGCCTACGGCGCCAACCACAACGCGCTGGGGTACCACGGCGACCAGAACCCGCTGAAGATCGACGGAGTGCATGTCCACAGCCCGGAGGGCAGCGCCGGCGACTCGTACCGCAAGCGGCGGGAGATCGCCGCCCAGGGCGAGGCCGTCATCCGCGCGATGGACCCGACTCGGGAGCTGTACCACCACCAATCCGGGAACATGGGCGCTTGGCACACGGTCAACATCTATCTCAACTGGGCGCCCGCCCAGGAGCGCAGCGAGTGGCTCAGCCACTGGGCCACGGCCGGCGTCAAGCCGCTGTTCTTCGTCGAGTGGGGGCCGCCGCACCAGGCATCCTGGGGCGGACACCGCCAGGGCCCGTTCATCTGGCGCAACAAGGTCAACTCCGAGCCGCTGGGGATCGAGTACGGGGCGATGCACACCGGCGACTCCGCGTACCGGCCGGACCCGGCCATGGAGCGCTACGTCGATCGCTACGAGCAGGTCTACGCGCGGCGGCAGCCGTTCCACATCAGCGAGGTGCTGGGCTCGCTCTGGGCCGCGGATAACGAACTGAACAACATCGACTTGAAAGCGCTCCACACCGACATTGAGTGGCCCCGGCTGCGGACCTGGGGGATCACCGCCATGCTCCCCTGGGACCAGGGCCTGATGGCCCGCGCGACGGCCGCGCTGCCCCGTGACGTCGAGCAGCCCACCGACTGGGACACGCTCCAGCGCCCCGGCCGCGCGCCGGACTACCTCCGCGGCGATGCCGACGTGTTCGGCTCGGCCAGCTCCACCTGGGAACTGACCAGTTGGGGCCGGAGCCTGAAGCGCTGGAACCAGCCGCTGTGCTGCTACCTGGCCGGCAGCCCCAAGAACTTCTGCGAGCGGAGTCACAACGTCCGGCCCGGCGACATGGTCACCAAGCAGGTGATGGTGGTCAACGACCGGCGGGAAGCGGTCAAGGCCGACTACACCTGGCGCCTGCTGTCCGGCTCCACCGAGATCTCCTCACGCCGCGGCAGTCTGACCGTCGCGCCGGGCGCGCGGCGCGGCGAGGTGTTCACCTTCGGCATTCCCGCCCGGTCGGCGCCCGAGCTGCAGCTCGAGCTGAAGGTCGAGGCGGGCGGCGAGGTGCAGACCGATGCCCTGGCCCTGCACGTGGTCGAAGCCGCCGCGCCGGCCGGCGCGGAGCTGGCGTTGTGGGATCCGGAGGGCATCTCGGGCAAGGAGGTGGCGCGTTTGCGGCAGCGGGTCAGCGCCGTCTCGGCCGGCGACGACGTCGGCCGCTTCCGCGGGCTGGTGGTCGGTCGGCAGGCCCTGACCCTGGCCGGCGACGCGCCGGACCTGATGCCGCTCCTCCGCCGCGGCGGGCGGGTTCTGGTGCTCGAGCAGACCGAGGAGGTGCTGACGCGGCGGCTGGGCTTCCGGACCAACGATCCCTCGCTGCGGGAGACCTTCCCGCGGGTGCCGGGCCATCCCGTCCTGGCCGGGCTGGACGCCGCCCGGCTGGCCGACTGGCGCGGCGACGCGACGCTGCTGGAGCACCACTACGAACTGCCCGCCGCCGAGATGCGCGATCCGCCGAAGGACTGGCTGGGGTTCGACAACACCCGGGTCTGGAAGTGGGGCAACGCGGGCCAGGTGACCTCGGTGGTGATCGAGAAGCCGCAGCGCGGCGACTTCCTGACCATCGCCGACGGCGGGTTCGACCTCCAGTACGCGCCGCTGCTGCTCCAGCGGGTGGGCGGCGGCGAGATCCTCTACTGCCAGATGGACGTCTCCGGCCGGACGTTGGCCGACCCGGCGGCGGACCGGCTGCTGGCCAACCTCCTGACCTGGTGCGGCTCCCCGGCCGCGCCGCCGCCGGCCGTGCCGGCGAACATCCGGTACCTGGGTGACGGCCACTCGGCCGCGGTGCTGCGTGACTTGGGGCTCGACGCCACGGCGGTGGTGGCGGCGCAGGCGGCCGGGCCGGGACTGCTGATCGTCGGCCGGCAGTCCGGAGCGGAGCTGGCGCCATTCAAGGATGACGTGGCTGCGGCGGTGGCCGCCGGCGGGACCGTCCTGGCGCTGGACCAGGACGCCGAATCGCTGCGCGGCTGGCTGCCGTTCGAGCCGGTCACGCGGACCGAGGCGCGGACCGTGTCCCCGGTGCCGGCCTCGCCGCTGTTTGCCGGGCTGGGTCCCGGCGACCTGCACTGGCGCGGCCGGCGCGAGGTGGTCCTGATCGCCGGACCGGGCGGCGAGCCGAACGTGCTGGCCGAGGTGCCGCACGGCCAGGGCCGGTACGTCTTCTGCCAGATCCTGCCCTTCGACTTCGACTACGACGACCCGTATCGGGTCTACCTCAAGCGCAGCGCCAACCACACCACGGCCCTGCTGGCCCGGATCCTGGCCGGCCTGGGGGTGACGGTCCGGCAGCCGACGCTGGCCTATTGGCGGGAGCCGCCCATCCCGGCGGCGGACCTGTCCGGCGCATGGCAGGCCGTCCAGGACGCGGAGGAGAAGCTGGCGGTCGAGGGCCTGACCGACGCCCTGCCGTGGCGGCCGGTCAACGTCCCGGGCACCTTCGAGTCGCAGGTGGCCGAGTGGGCCGGGTACGATGGCGTGGTCTGGTACCGGCGCTCGTTCACCTGGACCGGGCCGTGCGACCGGACCTTGGACCTGTTGCTGGGCGGGATCGACGACGAGGACTGGACCTGGGTGAACGGCCAGCTTGTCGGCCACATCGGCCGCGACACGCACCCCGACAATTACTGGTCCGCGCCGCGCCGGTACGCTCTGCCGCCAGGCACGCTCCGGCCCGGCGCCAACCAGGTGGTGGTCAAGGTCCGTGACCTGCGGCAGTCCGGCGGAATCACCGCCGGGGTGCAGGCGATCCGGGCCGCGGACCGCTGGCTGGCGTCCTACTATGTGGACCAGCCCGCGCAGCTCGACGACCCGTACCGCTACAACCGCTGGTAAGGAGAGACGTTGGCCAAGCCGCGACTGACCCCGCTTCCGGCGCTTCAGTGCTACGACTGCCACTGTACCGGCGACTGCTGCCGCGGCTACTTCCGGGTCCAGGTGACCGAGGAGGAGAAACAGCGCATCCTCGCCCAGGGCTGGTCGGACCGGCCAGGCTTCGCCGGGCTGCCGCTGTTCCGGGGCCGGCCTGGTCAGGAGGTCCTGGCCCACCGCGACGACGGCGCCTGCACCTTTCTCAACGCCGAGGGGCTGTGCTCCATCCACGCCGAGTTCGGCGAGGCGGCCAAACCGCTGGCCTGCCGCATGTATCCCTTCGTGCTCGTCCCGGCCGGCGATGAGGTGCGGGTCGACGTCCGCTTCGACTGCCCCTCGGCGGCAGCCTCGAAGGGCCGCGCGCTGCCCGAGCACCAGGCCGCTCTGCGGCGTTTGCTGAAGGAGGCGGCGCCTGACACGGTGGCCGAGCGCGCCGTGCTCATCTCGGAGGGTCGCGAGGGGGACTGGCAGCTCGCCCGCCGGCTGGCCACCCTGTTCGACCAGGTGATCTCCGACATCTCCCTCGATCTCACCCGGCGGGTGCTGGCCTGCTCCTGGCTCGGCGTGCATTTCCACGACGCGCCGTTCGAGGCCCTCTCGGCGAGCGAGCGCGAGGCGTACCTCGACGAGTCGAGACGCGCCATGGTCGAGGCGATGGCCGGAGGCGAGTACCTGGCCGAATGCAGGCCGCCGCGCGCGGTGCGCGTGCTGTTCCGGCAGTTGGCGGGTCTGTACGCGCGGGCCGACCGGGCCAGTGAGCGGCCGGCCGGCCGGCTGCCGGCCTCGCTGCGCATGGTTCTGGCGGCCGGGAAGCTGCCCGTCCTGCGCCCGGAGCTGCCGTCGGTCTCGTTCCGCGAAGTCGAGACCATGCCGGGCGGGCTGACCCAGGCGGCCTCGGCGGCGTTCACCCGCTACTACCGGGTGCGCCTGGCCTCGCTGGGCTTCTTCGGGCCCGGCTACTACGGCGAGCCGCTGCTGTCCGGGCTCGCCGGACTGTGGCTGACCTACCCGCTGCTGCTCTACTTCGCCCGCTGGCACGCGGCCGGGCTGGGCGATGCCACCCTCGGGGTGGACAGCGCTCACCTGGCGCTGCGCATCGTCGACCACCATCACGGCCGCAACCCCTGGCTGAACTCGCCCTCGGAGCAACGCCGACGACAGTTCCTGTCCGATCCCCACCACTTCCGCCAGCTCCTCCAGTGGCTGGGATTCGGCGGCTGATGAGAAACGGTGTCAGACACCGTTTCTTGCGGCAGGAACGGTTCCTGACACCGTTTCTTCGTTTCTTCGGCGGGTGAGTTGGCAGGATTGCGGCGAAGGGCGGCGTATGTGACCAACATGTACACCTTCTACCCGAACGCGGACGAGGCCGCCGGGGGGCTGGTCCTCCGCGGCATCAATGACCGTCAGAACCTGCTCCGGCACGAGGCCGAGGACTACCTCCGGGCCGAGGCGGAAGCCATCGTGGCGCGACGCGAGCTGCTCTGGCGCCCCGACTACTCGGACGTCGAGGCGTTCCTGGCCAGCGTCGAGCCGAACCGCCGCCGGTGGCGGGCCGCCGTCGGCGACTGGGGCGACCACTGCGAGGCCGGCGAGGCGCTGATCGAGCCGTGGCTCGAGGACGACTCACTTCAGGCCTGGTGGGTCACCCTCCCGTGGCGCGGCAACTTCCGCCTCCGCGGCATCTTCGCCCTGCCGAAGCAACGGTCGGGCAAGCTGCCGGTGGTGATCGCCCAGCACGGCATCGGCAGTTCGCCCGAGAAGTGCTTCGGGTTCGACGACGGCGGCGCGGCCTACGCCTCGTTCGCCCGCCGGCTGGTTGGCGACGGGTACGCGGTGATCGCCCCGATGCACGTCACCACCGGCCCCGCTCGCGGCCGGCTGGAGCGCATGTGCCTGATGCTGGGCGGCAAGCTGTGGGGCCTGGAGATGGTGCGGCTGTCCCGCCTGTTGGACTACGTCGTGTCCCGGCCGGAGATCGATCCCGAGCGGGTCGGGATGTGGGGACTCAGCCTCGGCGGCGCCTACACGCTCATGTTCACGCCGCTCGAGCCACGGATCAAGGTCGCCATCAGCGCCGCTTGGTTCAACCATCGGGTGCGCAAGATGGTGGTCGACGACCCGCGGCATAGCTGCTTCCTGTCGACCACCGAGGAGCACGTTTTCATCCCCAACTGGCTGACCGAGTTCAGCGACAGCGACCTGTGCGCGTTGATCGCGCCGCGGGCGTTCATGAGTCAGACCGGCAAGTGTGACGGGATCGCCTGGTGGCCGTGGGTGGTCGAGGAGTTCGAGCGAGCCAAGGAGCCCTACGACCGGCTCGGCGTGGGCGACCGGATCGCCCTCGACCTACACGAGGGCGGCCACGAGATCCATTACGACGCCGGGCTGGCCTTCCTGCGCCAGTGGCTGTGACATGGGCACCTTCTACGAGCAGGCCGATCAGGCGTCGGCGGGGTTGCTCCAGCGCGGCATCGACGACCGTCAGACGTTGCTGCGCCACGAGGCCGAGGACTACCTGCGCGCCGAGTCGGAGGCCATCGAGCAGCGGCGCCGGGCGCTGTGGCGGCCGGACTACGCCGACCAGTCGGCCTTCCTGGCCAGCGTCGCCCCGAACCGGGAGCGCTGGCGTGTGGCGCTGGGCGACTTCCGCGAGGAGGCCGATCCGGGAGAGGTGCTGGTCGAGCCGTGGCTTGCGGATGAGGACCTCGAGGCCTGGTACGTGACGTTGCCGTGGCGCGGTCAGCTTCGCCTGCGCGCCGTCTTCGCGCTGCCGCGTCAACGGTCCGGCCGGCTGCCGCTGGTGATCGCCCAGCACGGCATCTCCTGCTCGCCCGAGCGGGTCTTCGGGTTCGACGACCCGGACCGGCTCTACTTCGCCTACGGCCGGCGGCTGGCCGCCGACGGGTACGCGGTGGTGGCGCCGCTGCACATCACCATGGCGCCGCAGCGGGCGCGCCTCCACCGCCTCTGCCTGATGCTCGGGCGGACCATCCACGGGCTGGAGATCAGTCAGTACCACGCCTTACTGGATCATTTCCTGGCCCGGCCGGAGGTCGATCCCGAGCGGGTGGCGATGTGGGGCATCAGCATGGGCGGCTGCTACACGCTGTTCGCCTTGCCGCTGGAGGAGCGCATCCGGGTCGGCATCGTCACCGCATTCTTCAACCACCGGGTGCGCAAGATGGTGGTCGACGATCCGCGGCATAGCTGCTTCCTGTCCACCACCGAGGAGCACATCTTCGTGCCGGGATGGCTGCGCGAGTTCTGCGACAGCGACCTGTGCCACCTGATCGCGCCGCGGCCGTTGCAGCTTCAGAGCGGCACCGCCGACGGGATCTCGTGGCATCCGTGGGTGGCCGAGGAGGCCGCGGCGGCGGCCGAGCCGTACCGCCGGCTGGGCGTCCCCGAGCGATTTCACTGGCTGCTCCACGAGGGCGGGCACGAGATCCGCTACGAGGACGGCCGCGACTTCCTCCGCCGCTGGCTGTGAGCGCCGGCCAAGCTTGCTTTACCGCGCCCCGGCGCTCTGCTACCATCCGCCGCGGGAGCTGAGCATGAAGGTCTACATCATGACCGATCAGGAGGGCGTCGCCGGGGTGGTCAACTGGGAGGATTATGGCTCGCCCGGCGCCCGGCTGTACGAGCTGGCCTGCCGCCTGCTGACCTTGGAGGTCAACGCCGCCATCGAAGGCTTCCTGGCCGCCGGCGCGACCGACTTCCTGGTCGCCGACGGACACGGGCACGGGTCCATCGACCAGTGCTTGCTGCATCCCATGGCGCGGCTGTTCTGTGGCCGGCCGGTGCCCGGGCCCTACCCCTTCGCCATCGACGACAGCTTCGCCGCCGCGTGCCAAATCGGCCAGCACGCCAAGGCCAACACCGACGGTGGGCACCTCTCCCACACCGGCTCGTTCAGCGTGGACGACCTGGTGCTCAACGGCCGCAGCCTGGGCGAGATGGGCATCAACATGACCGTCGCCGGGTACTACGGCGTGCCCAGCATCCTGGTCGCCGGCGATCAGGCCGCCACCGAGGAGGCGCGCGACCTGGTGCCCAACATCGAGACCGTGGCGGTCAAGGAGGGCGTTAAGCGCGGCCAGGCGACCGGCCTGGCCATCACCGAGTCGCGGACGTTCAACTGCTGCGCGACGCACCTCTCGCCGGAGACCGCCCGCGAGCGCATCGCCGCGGCGGCCGAGCGCGCGCTGAACCGCCTGGACGAGATCAAGCCATTCTTCATTCCGCCGCCCTACCAGTGGCGGCAGGTGTTGCGCCCCGAACAGCCCTGCGGGCCGTTCCGGGTCGGGTCGGCCACCGGCGACGACCTGATCGCGTTGCTCAACGGCCCGAAGCAATACGCCTGGAGCACGGGAGAGCCGGCGTGAGCCAGCGGCTGCACATTCTGATCGAGCCGGGGGCTCTGGCCAAGTATTTCGCCCCGGACTGCCTGCGGAAGCTTGAGGAGCACTACCAGGTAACTCGCGAGAGCGCCGGCGGGTTGGACGAGGCGGCGGTCTCCGAGCGGCTGCGCGGGGTCGAGGCGGTCATGACCGGCTGGGGCGCGCCCGGACTGACTCCCGCCAACCTGCAGGCCGCCGACGCGCTCAAGCTGGTCGCCCACTTCGGCGGAAGCTGCTCGATGATCTCGACCGAGGTCGGGATACCCTTGGGCATTACGTACGTCAACTGCGCCGCCGGCATGGTCGACGCCATGGCCGAGGCCACGGTGGGGATGATGCTGGCCGTCGGCTATCAGTTCCCGACCACCGACCGGCGACTGCGGCAGGAGGCCGACTTCTCCCACCACTACCCGCTCTCGTACGGGCTGACCGGCAAGCGCGTCGGCATCTTCGGCCTGGGCCATATCGGGCGGCGCGTGGCCGAGGTGCTGGCCGCCTTCCGGACCACGCTCCTGGGCTACGACCCGTTCGCGGCGCCCGACGTCTTCGAGCGGCTCGGGGTCGAGCGTGTCGACAGCCTGTCGGCCTTACTGGCCGGCAGCGAGATCCTCACCGTCCATGCCGGCTGGACCAAGGAAACCACCGGGATCGTCAGCCGCGAGCTGTTGGCGAGACTGCCCGACGGCGCGCTGGTGGTCAACAACGCGCGGCTGCCCATCATCGACGAGGAGGCGCTGCTGGACGAGGTCAAGGCCGGCCGGCTGCGGGCCGCGCTGAACATCATCCCGGCCCGGCCGGAGCTCTACGGCCGGCCCGAACTGGCAACGCTGGACGGGCTGCTGTACACCTCCGGCGCCGCCAACGTGTCGGACGTCTACGCGCGCGGCATGTCCGAGACCCTGACCGATGACCTGCTGCGCTACGCGCGCGGCGAGACGCCACGGCAGGTGGTCACCCGCGAGTGGGTGGAGCGGACCACGTGACGCCGTTGCGGGTGGCCATCGTCGGGCTCTCGCCCATCGCCGTGCGCCGGCCGCCCAGCGGGTTCTTCGGCCGCGTCTGCGCCAGCCACGCCGCCGGCTACGCCGCGGTCGAGAACTGTGACGTGGTGGCCGCCTGCGACCTCCGCCGCGATCTGGTCGACTGGTTCCGCGAGACCTGGTCCGACACCTGGCCGGCGGTGGCGGGCTACCGCGATGTCAACCAGATGCTGTTCGAGTGCCGGCCCGACCTGGTCAGCATCTGCACCCCGGACCATGCCCACCGCGAGCCGGTCGAGGTCGCGCTGCGCGCCGGCGTGCGCGGGCTGTTCTGCGAGGCGCCGCTGGCCACCAGCCTGCCGGACGCCGAGGCCATGCTTCGCGCCGCCCGGAACCAGGGCGCCACCGCTGTGGTCCACCACCCGCACCGGTACGACCCTCTGTTCCACCTGGTCCGCGACAGCATTCGGCTGGGCGACATCGGCCAGCCGTTGCGGCTGGACTTCCAGCACGCGGGGCCGCGACCGATGCTTTTCCGGCAGGGCTGCCACGGACTCAACCTGCTCGCGTTTCTGGCCGAGAGCCCGGTGGCCGAGGTGGCCGGACACCTCGAGCCCGGGTACGAGGAATGGGCCGAGTACCGCGGTGACGGCGGGCACGAACCGGCCTCCGAGCCGGTGGCCGAAGCGCGGCTGGTGTTCGCCAACGGCGTCGTCGCCAGCTACCGCGGAGTCCGGGCACAGGTCCGGTCGCTGCGGCTCGAAGCGTCCGGCACCGAGGGCTCGATCCGCGTCCGGGACCGGCACGCCGAGCTGATTCAGGAGGATCGCCGCCGGCACCTGGTGCCGCGGCCGTACGACACCGTCGGCCTGGCCGCCGCGACCACCGAGCTGGCGCAGTTCGTCCGCTTCGGCGGCCGCAGCATCTCCGGCATCGAGGCCGGCTGCGAGACCGTCGCCGTGCTGCAGGCGATTCTCGATTCGGCGCAACAGGGCGCCGCCCCGGTTCACCTGCGTGTGGAGCAACGATGACCATCACCGACTTCGACCTCTACCCGGTCAAGACGCCACGCCGCTACGGCACCGTCTGTGCCGCCGACGGCGGCGGCGCCGACGTGACCGTCGAGTGCTCGTACCACTACGTGCTGGAGTTGCACACCGACGCCGGCCTGAGCGGACTGGGCGAGGTCTCGGACGTGGAGATCGTGCCCAACTACACGCCCGACCAGGTCCCGCCGCTGGAGGATCTGCGCGAGGCGTTGTCGCAGTGGGTCATCGGCCGCGACCCGTTCGACCGCGAGCGGCTGCTGATCGAGCGCCCGTTCCGAGGATTGGTCGCCGCGGCCGTGGACATGGCCATCCACGACCTGATGGGCAAGGCGCTGGGCGTGCCGGTCTACCAGTTGCTCGGCGGCCTGGCCAACCCGCGCCCGCTGGTCTGCTGGGTCGCCTTCATCCGCGATGATCTGGCGGCGCTGCGCGACGAGATGGCCGAGCAGAAGGCGGCTGGGTTCCGCGCCTTCAAGCTCAAGGTCGGCGTGGATCTGGAGCTGGACGACGCCCGGCTGGCCATCATGCGCGAGGTGCTGGGGCCCGAGCCGGAGCTGAAGATCGACGCCAGTGGCGCGTGGTCGGAAGAAGAGGCCATCGTGGCCATCAAGCGACTGTCCCGCCACGGCCTGGACGGCGTCGAGACACCGGTGCCCCGCGGAGAGGTCGAGTCCCTGGCCCGCGTCCGCCAGGCGGTGGACGTGCCCATCCTGGAGCACGCCAACGATCTGGCCCTGGCGCTGCGGATGATCAGAGCCGAGGCGGTGGACGTGATCAACACCTACGTCGGCGGGATGGGCGGGATCTACCCGCTCCAGCAGATGCTCGCCCTGTGCGCCGCGGGCGGGGTCGGCGTGCTGTTCGGCAGCACCCTGGAGTTGGGCATCGGCACCGCGGCGCAGCTCCACGCGGCGGTCTCGACCTCGCAGTTGACCGTGTCGAGCGATCTCATCGGCCCGGCCATGTACACGGACGACGTGATCAAGGAGCCGCTCCGCTACACCGACAGCACCATCGCCGTGCCTGCCGGACCGGGCCTGGGGGTGGAGCTGGACCGAGACAAGCTGGAGGAGCTGCGGTGGGAGGCGTAGCTACCACGGCACGCCGACCGACACCTGGAGCGGCACTTCCGGCTTGACCACTACCCCACCGCCGCCGGCGCCGGGTGGCTTGGGCGGGCCGGGCGGGAGGTTGTCGTTGGTGAAGGCCCAAGGCAGGTAGGTGCCCAGGCCCACGGTCACCGTCCCCAGCCGCTGCTCGACCCGCACCGACAGCAGCAGGGCCATGATGTCCTGGTCTACCAGACCGCTGGTCAGGGTCTGCTCCGGCGTCGCGCCGTCGCGGACGTAGGCGGCGTAGCTGCCGCGCCAGCGGCCGTTGCTGACGCGGAAGGCGCTGGTCACATGAGTCCGGGGCGCCGCCTGCCAGGCCACCGAGGTGGCCAGCCCGGTCTGGTACCAGTGCTGGCCCGAAGCGATGCGGTACCGCGGCCCGACCAGCGCGCCCAGAGGCGGGGCGACGGCCGTGGCGTTGGCCTCCAGCCCAGAGCGCAAGTCCCGGTGGAAGACCGTCCCCCACCAGGTGACCGCCGGCGACAGGGCACCCCGCGCCTCGATCCCCAGCCGCCACTCCGCCGTCTCCGGCCAGGAGCGGCCGTGGCGAACACCGTTCACGAAGACCGAGTCGCGATTGCGGCTGGTTTGCCCGCCACCCGCCAGGGACACCGTCCAGGCCGGACCCAGCGACAGCCCGGCGCGCGCTCCGAAGATGCTGCCGTCGCGATCGAGTCCGGCCGTGGCCGAGGTGCCGAGCAACGCCGTCCGCGCGTCTGAGTCAGCTCCGATCCAGCCGCCGCCCAGACCCAGCTCGAACGTCCCGAGCCGCCCTGCGACGCCGCCCCAGGCGCGGTGCTGGAAGTCAACCGCGTCGAGCTGCCCGAAGGTCGCCGGCTGGAGCACGGGATCGGCCGAGGTCTGGGTGATCCGGTACCCCTCCCGGTCATACCCGGCGGCCAGCCGCCACCGGCCGATGGGCTGCGTGACCGAACCGCTCCACCCGGTCTCGTGCCAGGCCAGCTCCCCCGGCACGCCGTTCCGCTGCCAGGCGCCGGAGGCATCGACCCGCCGCGCCACGCCGCGCCACTCGATCGAGCCCAGCCGACCCGAGGCGGTCAGAGTCTGCTCGACCGACCCGACCACGCCGTAGTGCGCCTGCCGCTGGTGGAGGGTCAAGGGGATCTGGTTGTGGACGTCGTACCGCAGGCCGGGCGGCGCGTCGCCCCACCCTGGCACGACGCCATCGACCGGATCGGCGACAAGGCCACGTGCCGGATCGGTGCTGCCGGTGAGCCAGTCCAGGGGGCCGGCCAGGGCGACGCGCAAGAGCAGCCCGGCCAGCGTCAGCCATCGTCCGAAGCGCAGGTGATTCACGAATCCACCATGTCATGAAAAAGAAAGCCGCGGGGCCGGCTGCCCGGCCCCGCGGCGCTAGCCGTCGCATCTCGCCGGTCGTGGGACTACTGGCGCCAGAACGTGCCGAACGTCACACCGTCCCAGGAGTCGTAGCCGCCGAACGCGAACAGGCCGTCGGCGCCCTTCCGGTGCGCTTCCATCTTCTGTTCGATGTTGGCCAGCAGGACCGACTCGGCCAGCGGCGGGTCCAGCAGACCGCCCAGCGAAACCTGGCCACCGGAACTGGGGAAGCTGCCCCGGACGATCTGGCTGTTCTGGAACGTGCTCGTCCCCAGGAGGTACGTCATCCAGGCCTGATCCGTCCCCTCGTTCCCGCGGGCCACTTCGCCGAAGGTCGGCAGGATGGAGCGCAGGTCCTGCGGCGGATTGGTCATGAACGCCGGAACATTGACCGAAGTCAGCCACCGGTCCCCGGCGGGCACGGTCTCGCCCGCGATTGAGCCGATCACCTCGTAGTTGATGGTGTACTTCCCGGCGAAGAGCTTCTTCAGCTCCGCCAGGCCGTCGGTGATCTTGTTGCGGGTCGCCGCGCTGAGGGCGCGGCGCGCCGTGGACAGGTCGTCGAGGTTCTGCCCGGCGATGGTGTTGGACGCGTTGATCGTGGCCCAGGCCGCCACGGCGCGGTCGGCCGCGCTCTGCAGTCGCGCCAACGCGTTCCGGCTGTAGGTGATCCCGTTGGTCCGGAGCACGCCCACCGGCGAGGCCGGCAGGTACTCGGTCGGGGTCAGGAGCTGGTCGGACATCTCCGCCAGGGTGACGGTCGGTGTGTTCCAGTCGCCACCTTCCCACTGGTAGACCAGGACCTGGTAGGCCGCGGCGGCGAGCAGGTCCATCGCCGCTCCCACCAGCCGCGCATCGGCCTGGGTGAAGGTCAGGGTGTAGTTGTCGGTCCCGTCGCTGAAGGCGACCTGGTAGCTGAACGAGCTCGAGTTGACCGACACCGCGATCGCGGCCAGCGTGCTTTCCAGCACCGGCAGCAGCGTGTTCTCCAACTCCGCGGCCACCTGCGCCTGGCTGACCTCCCGCGCCCGGCTGGCCGCCGCGGTCGGGCTGGAGGACAAGGCGGCCGGCATCAGGGCTTCCTCGACCACCACCGCCGGCGCGTCGGACAGGGCGGCCACCACCCCGGCCGGGTTGTACATCCCAGCCGCGACGCCCAGGAGCCGCGGCGGAGCCGCACCCGAGCCACTGCCGCCGCCGAACAGGCTGATGTCGCTCAGTCCGGTGCGTTCACCCGCTTCCCACCCGGCGGCGGCGCAGGTTGACAAGGCGTAGCCGAAGGCCGCTTGCGGGTCGTTCGGCGCGCCCTGATAGGCCGCGGTGTAGCTGTTCCGTACCGCCTGCACGTCGGCCAGCGTCACGCTCTGTCCCTGAGCGGACTTGGTCAGGAGCGAGGAGAGCCCGGCGTTGCCGGCCTGCATCAGGGTCGGATCGGCGGTGGCCGACAGCGGCGCCGAGGAGGTCAGGGTGGCGTCAGCCTGAACCTGCTGCGCCGGCGTGTCCCGCGGCGTCAGCTTTACCGTGGCCACCGTCCCATCGGCGTTGAGGGTGATGTCCACGTCGAACAGCTTGGTCCCGCTGGAAATCACGCCGACGATGTGCAAGTTGGTCAGACTGGTCACCACCATCGGCGTGTTGTTGAAGGTTTGGGGCGAATCGTCGGTGGTGATGACCACCGTGACCTCGGTCCGGTCGTTGGCCCGACTGCCCAGATCGGTGACCGTGATCCGCATCTTCGCGGCGACCAGGCCGCCACCGGTGACGGGCGTGGTCTCATAGGTTCGGCTCCCCTCGAACGGGATGAAATCCGTGGTCGGCGTCGTCGTCCCGCCTCCTCCTCCACCGCCCCCACCGCCGCAGGCGGTCGCCAGAACGAACCACAACGACGCGGCGCTGAGGCCGGCCAACACACGGAGTCCACGCATCTCGATCTCCCAGCTCGCCGCGGCGGCGAGCACCCATGGGGACGTCCCCGCGGTGTTGTTCCCCACCGCTGCCGGGAGTCCTCCTCGGCCCGAGGGCGAACTCTACGTTGGCCCCGCCACCTCCCGCAGCCGCTCCCGCGCCGGCTCGAACTCCCGCCACAGCTCCGTCGCGGTGTTCTGCTCGTCCCGCAGCAGCGCCGCCAGGACCAGGCGCTGGAGCTCCTTGACTTCCTCGATGGCGCCGGCCACCCTGGCCAGGTCCGACGAGTCCGACAGCGCGCCGGCCAGCGCCCCTTCGGCCAGTTCGACGACATCGCCGGGATCGGGCGTTTCGTCGTGGTCCCAGATGGCGTGGTTGCGCACCGCCGCCAGAGAGCGCAGGTCGCGCAGCGCGCGGTCGAGGGTCTCGGCGGTGGCTTCGTCGAGGTCGGGCAGCGACGCGCAGCGATCGAGCAAGGAACGGTCGAGGGCGAACTTGCGCCACAGCTCGGCGTCGAACGAGGTTCGCCGCACCAGTCGGGCCAAGGCCGCCGAGAGCAGCCAACCGATGGCCAGCAGCCCCGCGGCGGCCACCGTCGTCCATGACCTCGAGTGGTTGGCCAGCCAGATGTGCCGGGCCAGCTCCACCGCCGCCAGGACGGACGCCGAGACGCCGATCACCTCCACCCACAGCGTGCGCTGCGTGCGGTACTCGCGGCGGATATTGGCCAGGGTGACGTCCACGGGAGTAACTGCTCAGGCCTTGGCGACAGCGGTCGCTGAGCTATCCCCTCCTTGCCAGCTCGTGTTTCGCACTTCTTGCTTCGGCCTCGAATCAAAAGCCGGTGGGTTCTGTCTGGAAGAAGTAGACGCCAATCCCAGGCAGGAGACCCACCGTG
>JAANMV010002101.1_pt1 | contig 20233 bp, 16 predicted proteins | sample 7279661 | NCBI WGS metagenome assembly JAANMV01 (sample SAMN14094540, study PRJNA606508) | bioreactor metagenome | isolation source: A lab-scale SPAN reactor treating ammonium-rich wastewater day 121 | place: Ireland: Galway | collected 2017-05-16 | reverse complement strand
CCCGAGCGGCTGGTCGATGCTCTGGTGTGGGCCGGCACCGAAGCCATCCAGAGAAATCGTGAAGCTTTCGACGCGAAGCTGGGACATGGTGTCTCCTGACTGCAAGTGGCTGCGGGGGCATCCGAGGCACTTGGGCCACTAACTGTATCCCGCTGGGGCAGCAAGGCACAGCGCGCGAAGCCAAGTCCCTCAGGACAACGCGGACCCACTGTGCCGCAAAAGCGCCACCCGCGCCGCCGCAAACACTGGCAGACACCGCGGTGGCGCTGAAATAACACGGCCGCGCAACCCTGGTGGGGCTGCGCGGCCGGAATAGGAGCCGTGGTGCGTCAGGCGCCGGGCGTGCCGACGTGGGGAGTGCTGGCGGGCGCCTGGGGCTCGCCCTCGTCCGGCATGCCCCAGGTTTCCCAGTCGTCCCCAAACAGCTCCGCCGGGTGCTGCGTGCGGTCCGAGCCATTGCCGCAGCGCATGTCCTTGGCGGGGCAGTAGAGATCGCAGCCCCAGCACACCCGCTCGGGGTGGGCGGGGGCCTGGGGGAACTTCTTGACTGCTGCCATGGCGGCGCTCGGTGCCGTTGGTGTTGCCTCGGCTTACTTGCGTGCCGGGGGCACGTCGGTGCAGGAGCCGTGCGCCACTTCCGCCGCCATGCCGATGCTTTCGCCCAGCGTGGGGTGGGGGTGGATGGTCTTGCCGATGTCCACGGCGTCGGCACCCATCTCGATGGCCAGGGCGATCTCGCCGATCATGTCGCCCGCATGGGTGCCGACCATGCCGCCGCCCAGGATCTTGCCGTGGCTATGCGCCTCGGGGCTGTCGTCGAACAGCAGCTTGGTGACGCCTTCGTCGCGGCCATTGGCAATGGCGCGGCCCGAGGCCGCCCAGGGGAACAGGCCCTTCTTGACCTTGATGCCCTGCTGCTTGGCCTGGTCTTCGGTCAAACCGACCCAGGCCACTTCAGGGTCGGTGTAGGCCACGCTGGGGATCACGCGGGCGTTGAAGGCGGCGCTGGCCAGTTCCTTGTTGCCTTGCAGCTCACCGGCGATGACCTCGGCCGCCACGTGCGCCTCGTGCACCGCCTTGTGCGCCAGCATGGGCTGGCCGACGATGTCGCCGATGGCGAAGATGTGCGACACGTTGGTGCGCATCTGGATGTCGACATTGATGAAGCCGCGGTCGGTCACAGACACGCCGGCCTTGTCGGCAGCGATCTTCTTGCCGTTGGGGGTGCGGCCCACAGCCTGCAGGACCAGGTCGTAGGTTTGCGGCTCGGGCACTGTCACACCCTCCTCTGCCGGGGCAAAGGTCACCTTGATGCCCTCGGGCGTGGCTTCGGCGCCCACCGTCTTGGTCTTGAGCAGGATGTTGTCGAAACGCTTGGCGTTCATCTTCTGCCAGATCTTGACCAGGTCGCGGTCGGCGCCCTGCATCAGGCCGTCCATCATTTCCACCACGTCCAGGCGCGCGCCCAGCGTGCTGTACACGGTGCCCATTTCCAGGCCGATGATGCCGCCGCCCAGGATGAGCATGCGCTTGGGCACTTCCTTGAGCGCCAGGGCGCCGGTGGAATCGACCACGCGTGGATCGTCGGGCATGAAGGGCAGGCGCACGGCCTGGCTGCCGGCGGCGATGATGGCCTTCTTGAAGGCGATGACCTTCTTGGTGCCCGTCTTCTCCTGGCCGGTGCCGGTGGTTTCTTCCACTTCGAGGTGGTTGGCGCCGACAAAAGCCCCGTAGCCGCGCACGGTGGTCACCTTGCGCATCTTGGCCATCTGGGCCAGGCCGCCGGTGAGCTTGGCGATGACCTTTTCCTTGTGGCCGCGCAGCTTGTCCACGTTTACGGTGGGCGCGCCGAAGTCCACACCCAGGTCGGCCATGTGGCTGACTTCGTCCATCACGGCGGCCACGTGCAACAACGCCTTGGAGGGGATGCAGCCCACGTTCAGGCACACGCCGCCCAGTTGGGCGTAGCGCTCGACGAGCACCACCTTCAGGCCCAGGTCCGCTGCGCGGAAAGCGGCGCTGTAGCCGCCGGGGCCACCGCCGAGCACAAGCACGTCGCACTCCAGGTCGGCGCTACCGACAAAGCTGGTAGCTTCTGTTTTGATAGCTTCTTGCGCTTTATTTGCGGTCGCTTGGGCCTGTTTTTGCTCTAAAACTGCGGGTGCAGCAGCGGGCGCTGCGGCCTGCGCCGTCTCCAGCGTGAGCAGCACGCTGCCTTCGGCGATCTTGTCTCCGAGCTTGACGAACAGCTCTTTCACCACGCCGGCATGGCTCGACGGGATTTCCATCGAGGCCTTGTCGGACTCTACGGTGACGAGGCTTTGCTCGGCCTTGATGGTGTCGCCGGGTTGGACCAGCACTTCGATGACGCCCACTTCGGCGAAGTCGCCAATGTCGGGCACCTTGATTTCAATGGTTGCCATGGTGCGGTTCCCTTTACAGCAGGATGCGGCGATAGTCCGCCAGCACCTGACCGAGGTAGGCGTTGAAGCGCGCGGCCAGGGCGCCATCGATCACGCGGTGGTCGTAGCTCAGCGAGAGCGGCAACATCAGGCGCGGAACGAACTGCTGGCCGTCCCACACGGGCTTCATCGCACTCTTCGAGAGGCCCAGGATGGCTACTTCGGGAGCGTTGATGATGGGCGTGAAGTGCGTGCCGCCAATGCCGCCGAGCGAGCTGATGGACATGCAGCCGCCCTGCATGTCGGCGCTGCCCAGCTTGCCATCGCGCGCCTTCTTGGCCAGTTCGCCCATTTCCTGGCTGATCTGGAGGATGCCCTTCTGGTCGGCATCACGGAGCACGGGCACCACCAGGCCGTTGGGCGTGTCGGCCGCAAATCCGATGTGGAAGTACTGCTTGTAGACGAGCGCGTCGCCGTCGAGGCTGGCGTTGAATTCGGGAAACTTCTTGAGCGCAGCCACCACCGCCTTGATGACGAAGGCGAGCATGGTCACCTTCACGCCGCTCTTCTCGTTCTCCTGGTTGGTGGAGACGCGGAAAGCTTCCAGCGCGGTGATGTCGGCCTCGTCGTTGTTGGTGACGTGGGGGATCATCACCCAGTTGCGGTGCAGGTTGGCGCCGCTGATCTTCTTGATGCGCGAAAGGTCTTTGCGCTCGGTGGGGCCGAACTTCGTGAAATCGACCTTGGGCCAGGGCAGCACATCGAGGCCCGTGCCGGTGCCCGTAGGAGCGGCAGGCGCCTTGGCGGCGACGGCGCGTGTCTGCGCAGCGCCCGTCATCACGGCCTTGGTGAAGTTCTGCACGTCGTCCTGGGTGATGCGGCCCTTGGGGCCGCTGCCCTTGACTTCGTCCAGCGGCACGCCAAGCGCGCGGGCGAACTTGCGCACCGAGGGGCTGGCGTGCGGCAGGCCGGCCGAGGGCGTGCCGGGCTGGTGCGCGGGCACCGAGGCGGCGGGCGTGGCAGCGGGCGCGGGGGCGCTGGCGGGGACTGCCGCAACGGGTGCGGCGGCGGCAGCCACGGGAGCAGCCACAGCGGCTGCCGGTGCGGCTGCTGCGGCGCCGGTCAGCAGGGCCACGAGGTCGCCGATGTTGACCTTGTCGCCCACCTTGACCTTGAGTTCCTGCACTACGCCGGCGGCGGGCGACGGGATTTCCATCGACGCCTTGTCGGACTCGACGGTGAACAGCGACTGTTCGGGCTTCACGGTGTCGCCGGGCTTGACCAGCAGCTCGATCACGGCCACGTCCTTGAAGTCGCCGATGTCGGGCACGCGCACTTCGAGCGGGCCGCTGGTAGCGGCCGGCGCAGCCGCCACGGGGGCAAGCGCTTCTGTTTTAGGAGCTTCTGGCGCTTGTGCGGCGGGCGCTGGAGCCTGATTTGATGCAGATTCAGCCGCACCGCCCGCCACTTCGAGCGTGAGCACCACCGAACCCTGCTTGACCTTGTCGCCGACCTGCACGCGCAGGTCTTTCACCACACCGGCGTGGCTCGACGGAATTTCCATCGACGCCTTGTCCGATTCCACGGTGATGAGCGATTGCTCGGCCTTGACCGTATCGCCGGGTTTCACCAGCACCTCGATCACGCCCACTTCGTCAAAGTCTCCGATGTCCGGGACCTGGATGTCTACCAATGCCATGTTTGTCTCCGGTTCGGGTTATGCGTACAGCGGGTTGATCTTGTCAGCCTGGATGCCGTATTTGGCAATCGCCTCGGCCACCTTGGCCACCGGCACGCTGCCCTGCTCGCTCAGCGCCTTGAGCGCGGCCACCACGATGTAGTGGCGGTTGATCTCGAAGTGTTCGCGCAGCTTGCTGCGGAAGTCGCTGCGGCCAAAACCGTCGGTGCCCAGCACCTTGTAGGGCCGGCCGGCCGGGATGAACGGGCGGATCTGCTCGGCGTAGCTCTTCATGTAATCGGTGGAAGCCACCACGGGGCCGGCGTGGCCGCCAAGCTGCCGCGCCACGAAGGACGTGCGCGGGGCTTCGAGCGGGTGCAGCAGGTTCCAGCGCTCGCAGTCCTGGCCTTCGCGGGCCAGTTCGTTGAAGCTGGGGCAGCTCCAGACATCGGCCTGGATGCCCCACTCGGCGGCCAGCAGCACCTGCGCCGCCAGGGATTCGCGCAGGATGGTGCCCGAACCCAGCAGTTGCACGCGCTTGTCGCCCTCGGCCCCCGGCTTGCACAGGTACATGCCCTGGATGATCTGCTCTTCGGTGCCGGGTGTGAGACCGGGCATGGCGTAGTTCTCGTTGAGCAGGGTGATGTAGTAGTAGACGTTTTCCTGCTTTTCCACCATGCGCTTGAGGCCATGGTGCAGGATCACCGCCACTTCGTGCGCAAAGGTCGGGTCGTAGCTGATGCAGTTGGGGATGGTGCCCGCCAGGATGTGGCTGTGGCCGTCTTCGTGCTGCAGGCCTTCGCCGTTGAGCGTGGTGCGCCCCGAGGTGCCGCCCAGCAGGAAGCCGCGCGCCTGCATGTCGCCCGCGGCCCAGGCCAGGTCACCGATGCGCTGAAAGCCGAACATCGAGTAGTACACATAGAACGGCACCATGATGCGGTTGTTGGTGCTGTAGCTGGTGGCGGCGGCGATCCAGCTGGCCATGCCGCCGGCTTCGTTGATGCCTTCCTGCAGGATCTGGCCGGCCTTGTCTTCGCGGTAGTACATCACCTGGTCGCGGTCCACCGGGGTGTAGAGCTGGCCCTTGGGGTTGTAGATGCCGATCTGGCGGAACAGCCCTTCCATGCCGAAGGTGCGCGCCTCGTCCACCAGGATGGGCACCACGCGCGGGCCCAGGGCCTGGTCGCGCAGCAGCTGCGTGATGAAGCGCACGTAGGCCTGGGTGGTGCTGATCTCGCGGCCTTCGGCCGTGGGTTCGAGGATGGCCTTGAAGGTGTCGAGCGCAGGCACGGTGAAGTGCTCGTCGGCCTTGGCGCGGCGGTGCGGCAGGTAACCGCCCAGCGCCTTGCGACGCTCGTGCAGGTAGCGCATTTCGGGCGTGTCGTCGGCCGGTTTGTAGTAAGGGATGTCCGCCAGCTGGCTGTCGGGAATGGGGATGTTGAAGCGGTCGCGGATGTACTTGATGTCTTCGTCGCTGAGCTTCTTGGTCTGGTGCACGGTGTTCTTGCCCTCACCAGCCTTGCCCATGCCGTAGCCCTTGACGGTCTTGACCAGCAGCACCGTGGGCTGGCCCTTGTGGGCGTTGGCGGCGTGGAAGGCTGCGTACACCTTGGCAGGCTCGTGGCCGCCACGGCGCAATTCAAACACTTCCTCGTCGCTCATGTGCTCGACGAGTTTGAGGGTTTCGGGGTAGCGGCCGAAGAAGTTCTTGCGCACAAAAGCGCCGTCGTTGGCCTTCATGGCCTGGTAGTCGCCGTCGAGCGTCTCCATCATGAGCTGCTTGAGCTTGCCGCTCTTGTCGCGGCGCAGCAGCTCGTCCCAGCCGTAACCCCAGAGCAGCTTGATGACGTTCCAGCCGCTGCCGCGGAATTCGCCCTCCAGCTCCTGCACGATCTTGCCGTTGCCGCGCACCGGGCCGTCCAGGCGCTGCAGGTTGCAGTTCACCACGAAGATCAGGTTATCGAGGTTTTCGCGCGCAGCCAGGCCAATGGCGCCCAGCGACTCGGGTTCGTCCATCTCACCGTCACCGCAGAACACCCAGACCTTGCGGTTCTCGGTGTTGGCGATGCCCCGGGCATGCAGGTATTTGAGAAAGCGCGCCTGATAAATCGCCATCAGAGGGCCCAGGCCCATCGACACCGTGGGGAACTGCCAGAACTCGGGCATCAGCTTGGGGTGCGGGTAGCTCGACAGGCCCTTGCCATCCACCTCCTGGCGGAAGCTGTCGAGCTGCTCTTCGTTCAGGCGCCCTTCCAGGTAGGCACGGGCATAGATACCGGGGGCACTGTGGCCCTGGATGTAGAGCAGGTCGCCGCCGTGGTTCTCGCTCTCGGCGTGCCAGAAATGGTTGAAACCGGCGCCGAACATGCTGGCCACCGAGGCAAACGAACCGATGTGGCCGCCCAGGTCACCGCCGTCGGCGGGGTTGATGCGGTTGGCACGCACCACCATGGCCATGGCGTTCCAGCGCATGTAGGCGCGCAGGCGCTTCTCGATCTGGATGTTGCCGGGGCAATGGGCTTCCTGGTCGGCTTCGATGGTGTTCACGTAGCCCGTGTTGGCCGAAAACGGCAGATCGATGCTGCTCTGGCGGGCATGCTCCAGGAGTTGCTCCAGCAGGTAGTGGGCGCGCTCTGGGCCCTCTTTTTCAATGACGGCGGACAGTGCCTCCATCCATTCGCGGGTTTCCTGCAGGTCGATGTCGTGTTCGGTCGGCGCGCTGTGGACGGCCTGCGAATCGGGCTGAGCGGACATGGTGTGTCTCCTGGGGTTATGGCCACAATTTAGTACGTGGCATCTATTTTTGCACAGTTTTTCGTATTTTCAAATTATGCCTTTACGTTTCGTTATACGATATTTTGCTGCAGATGCACATCCTGCGCGCCATAAGGACAAGGCGCTCCCCTACACTTGAGGGATGCCAGAAACCCCGCCTGCCGAGGCCCCGCAGCCGCAGCCCCGCATCACCGTCGCACAGTGGTGGCGCGACTGGTGGCGCAGCCTGTCCCCTCTCCGCCAGGACCGCTTTGCCGCCCTTGCACCGCTGGCTGCGGTTTTGCTGTTCATGGCTGCCATCGTGGCGGCCTTCTGGTACCTGCGTGTGGAGGAAGGCGAGCGCGAACAGGAAGCCCTGCGCCGCGACGTCGAATACGCCCAGCAGCGCGTGCGCCTGCGCCTGCTGGAGCGCCAGGAGCAGCTCATGCGCATCGCGCGCGACCTGTCCAACCAGGACATGGAACGCACCCAGTTCGACCAGCGCGCCGAATCGCTGGTCAGCCAGTACCCTGAATTGCAGGCCATCACCTGGATTGACGAGCGCGGACGCATCCGAGCCAGCCATGCGGCGCCCACGCTGGCAGGTAGCCAGATCCGGGTCGCGGGCGAGGTGCTCAAACCCGGCGATACGGCCGATCATTTCTGGCTGACGCGCGATCTGCAACAGCCGGTGTATGTTCAGCCCGGCGCAAGCGCCAGCGAGGCCACGCCCCTGCTGCAGGTGCATATCCCGCTCAATGTGCAGGGCAAGTTTGGCGGCGTGGTGCTGGGCGAGTACTCCATTGACAGCCTGCTGCGTTACGGCACGCCCACCGAGGTGCTGGCGCGTTACGCCGTGACCCTGCTGGACGAAAAGGAACGGGTGCTGGCCGGCTCGCCGCTGCCGCCGCGCGGGCGGGCTGCGCAGTGGGTGCCCTGGGGTGCCAAGGCCAACGATTACGCCATTCCGGTCTCTCCCGTGGGCAACGGCCTGGTGCTGCGCGCCCAGGCCTATCGCACCTCGCTGGGGGTGGTGGGCAGCGGGCTGTTCTGGCTGGTGGGCACGCTCAGCGCCATGACCGCCTGGATGCTGATCGCCACCTGGCGCCACACGCGCCGCCGCATGCAGGCCCAGCTGGCGCTGGTGGCCGAGACGAACTTTCGCCGTGCGATGGAGAACTCGGTTCTGACCGGCATGCGTGCCCTGGACATGCAGGGACGCATCACCTATGTGAATGCGGCGTTCTGCCAGATGACCGGCTGGAGCGAGTCGGAACTGGTGGGACTGACGGCCCCCTTCCCCTACTGGCCCGAGTCCGATTACGACACGCTCAACGCCCGGCTGCAGGATGAGCTGAGCGGCAAAACCGTCCCCGGGGGGTTCCAGGTGCGTGTGCGGCGCAAGAACGGCTCGCTGTTCGACGCCCGGCTATATGTTTCGCCCCTGATCGATGCACGCAACCAGCAGACGGGCTGGATGACATCGATGACCGACATCACCGAACCCAACCGCATCCGCGAACAGCTGTCGGCCTCGCACGAGCGCTTCACCGTGGTGCTCGAATCGCTCGATGCCTCGGTCTCGGTCGCCCCTCTGGGCAGCGAAGAGTTGCTGTTCGCCAACAAGCTCTACCGCCAGTGGTTTGGCTCGCAGACCGGAGGGCACCTGCAGCTGGTGGCGCAGGCGGGGGTGCTGCCGGTGTCGGGCGCCAGCGTCAGCAGTGCCGACGACGAGGACGGCCTGATGGGCCTGCCCACCGACAGCCTGACCAGCGCGCACTCGGAAAACGCCGAAATCTACCTGCCCGAACTGGGCAAGTGGCTCGAAGTGCGTTCGCGCTACCTGAGCTGGGTGGACGGGCGCCTGGCGCAGATGGTGATCGCCACCGACATCACGCCCCGGCGCCTGGCCGAGGAACAGGCTGCACGCCAGACCGAGCGCGCCCAGTCGGTCAGCCGCCTCATCACCATGGGCGAGATGGCGTCGAGCGTGGCGCACGAGCTGAACCAGCCGCTCACTGCCATCAGCAACTACTGCAGCGGGATCATTTCCCGCATCCACAGCGGCGCCATCACCCAGGAAGCCCTGCTCACCGCGCTCGAAAAGACCGCCCACCAGGCGCAGCGTGCCGGGCAGATCATCCAGCGCATCCGTGATTTCGTGAAAAAGAGCGAACCCAACCGGCAACTGGCCGACGTGGCTGCCATGGTGGACGAGGCCGTGGAACTGGCCGACATCGAGCTGCGGCGCAACAACGTGCGCCTGACGCACTACGTGGCGGCGCGCCTGCCGCCCGTGATGGCCGACTCCATCCTGATCGAGCAGGTACTGGTCAACCTGATGAAAAACGGCGCCGAATCCATTGCCCATGCCCAGCGCCCGCCCGCCAACCGCAGCGTCGAACTGCGTGTGGTGCCCCGGCAAGTGGACAACCAGCAGGTGGTGGAGTTCTCGGTCCAGGACACGGGCAAGGGCCTGGCCCCCGAGGTGCTCGAACGCCTCTTCGAGGCCTTTTTCTCCACCAAGAGCGAGGGCATGGGGATGGGCCTGAACCTGTGCCGCAGCATCGTCGAGTCCCACCAGGGCCGGATGCAGGCCGAGAACCTCTACAATGGTTCGGAGGTCACGGGTTGCCGGTTTACCTTCTGGCTGCCACTCGCTGCGCCTGCCAACGACACTACAGAACCTGTAGCAAACGCACACCCCCCAAGGACAATTGCATGAGCTTGATTCCCAAAAAAGGTACCGTCTATGTGGTCGATGACGACGAGGCCGTTCGCGATTCGCTGCAATGGCTGCTGGAGGGAAAGGACTACCGGGTACGCTGTTTTGACTCCGCTGAATCCTTTCTCTCACGCTACGACCCGCGCGAGGTGGCCTGCCTTATCGTGGACATCCGCATGGGCGGCATGACGGGCCTCGAACTGCAGGACCGCCTGATCGAGCGCAAGTCGCCGCTGCCCATCGTCTTCATCACCGGCCACGGCGACGTGCCCATGGCCGTGAACACCATGAAGAAGGGCGCGCTGGACTTCATCCAGAAGCCCTTCAATGAGGATGCTCTGGTGAGCCTGGTCGAGCGCATGCTCGACCACGCACGCCAGGCCTTCGCCGGCTACCAGCAGGCCGCCAGCCGCGACGCCCTGCTCTCCAAGCTCACCAGCCGCGAGGCCCAGGTGCTGGAGCGCATCGTCGCCGGCCGCCTGAACAAGCAGATCGCCGACGACCTGGGCATCAGCATCAAGACCGTGGAGGCGCACCGCGCCAACATCATGGAGAAGCTCGGCGCCAACACCGTGGCAGACCTGCTCAAGATTGCCCTGGGCCAGAACGCACCCAAGGGTTGAGAAGGCGAATTCGCTATTATTTTAATAGCTTCTTGCGCTTATCCATATTGCGCCAGAGGCCATTTTTATTGTTAGTTTAAACATGACAGCCCAACTGATCGACGGCAACGCCCTTTCCCGCCAACTGCGCTCCGAAGTGGCCGAACGGGCCCTCGCCCTCAAGGCCCGGGGCATCACCCCCGGCCTGGCCGTGGTGCTGGTGGGTGACAACCCGGCCAGCCAGGTGTATGTGCGCAACAAGGTCAAGGCCTGCCACGATGCCGGCCTGCACTCGGTGCTGGAGCAGTACCCCGCCGACCTGGGCGAGGCCGAGCTACTGGCGCGCGTGGATGCGCTGAACAACGACCCGGCCATCCACGGCATCCTGGTGCAGCTGCCGCTGCCCGCACACATCGACGCGCAGAAGGTCATCGAGGCCATCTCGCCCGCCAAGGACGTGGATGGCTTCCACATCGCCAGCGCCGGCGCGCTGATGACCGGCATGGCGGGCTTCTGGCCCTGCACGCCCTACGGTTGCATGAAGATGCTCGAATCTATCGGCTACGACTTGCGCGGCAAGCACGCCGTGGTCATCGGCCGCAGCAACATCGTGGGCAAGCCCATGGCGCTGATGCTGCTGGCCAAGGACGCCACGGTCACCGTCTGCCACTCGCGCACGAAGGATCTGAAGGCGCAGACGCTGCAGGCCGACGTGATCGTCGCCGCCGTCGGCAAGCGGGACGTGCTCACGGCCGACATGGTCAAGCCCGGCGCCGTGGTGCTGGACGTGGGCATGAACCGCAACGATGAAGGCAAACTCTGCGGCGACGTGGATTTTGAAGGTGTCAAGGCTGTGGCCAGCCACATCACCCCGGTGCCCGGCGGCGTGGGGCCCATGACCATCACCATGCTGCTGGTCAATACCCTGGAAGCCGCCGAGCGCGCCGCAGCGGCCTGAAACCGTTTCAACGACTTGAACCAACCATCCGCACCGCCATCTATTCCTGCATGAGCAATCCCCTCCTCGACTTCTCCGACCTGCCCGCGTTCGACCGCATCACCCCCGCTGACGTCGCGCCCGCCATCGACACCCTGCTCGATCGCGCCAATGCCGCGCTCGAAACGGTGACGACGGCCGACTTTCCGGCGCAGTGGAACGCCATCGCCCAGGTGCTGGACGTGGCCACCGAGGAGTTGGGCCGTGCCTGGGGTGCCGTGAGCCACCTCAACAGCGTGGCCGACACGCCCGAGTTGCGCGCCGCCTACAACGAGGCCCTGCCGCGCATCACCGAGTTCTGGACCCGCCTGGGTGCCGACGAGCGCCTGTACGCCAAATACAAGGCCATCGACCCTGCCACCCTGAACGCCGAGCAGCGCCAGGCGCTGAAGAACGCCGTACGCAATTTCGTGCTCTCGGGCGCCGAGCTGACGGGCGCCGACAAGGAGCGTTTCGCCCAGATCCAGGAACGCCAGGCCGAGCTGCAGCAGAAGTTCAGCGAGAACACACTCGACGCCACCGACGCCTTCGCCTACTACGCCAGCGCGGACGAACTGGGCGGCGTGCCGGACGACGTGCGCCAGACGGCCCTGCAGGCGGCCCAGGCCGAGGGCAAGGAAGGCTACAAGCTCACGCTGAAGATGCCCTGCTACCTTCCCGTGATGCAGTTCGCGCGCAGCAGCGCCCTGCGCGAGCGGCTGTACCGCGCCTACACCACGCGCGCCTCCGACCAGGCCGAAGGCGATGCGACGCGGTTCGACAACAGCGCCTTCATCCGCGAAATTCTGGCCCTGCGCCAGGAAGAGGCGCGCCTGCTGGGCTACCTGAACTTCGGTGAGGTGTCCGTGGTGCCGAAGATGGCCCAGTCGCCCGCCGAGGTGGTAGGCTTTCTGCGCGACCTGGCCCGCCGCGCGCGCCCGCACGCCGAAAAGGATGTGGCCGATCTGCGCGCCTTCGCCGCCGATCACCTGGGCCTGGCCGATCCGCAGGCCTGGGACTGGCCCTACGTGGCTGAAAAGCTCAAGGAAGCGCGTTACGCCTTCAGCGAGCAGGAGGTGAAGCAGTACTTCACGGCTCCGCGCGTGCTCGCGGGCCTGTTCAAGATCATCGAAACGCTGTTCGAGGTGGCCATCCGCCGCGATCAGGCGCCCGTGTGGCACCCCGCCGTGGAGTTTTACCGCATCGAGCGCGGCGGCCAGCTCGTGGGCCAGTTCTACCTCGACCAGCCCGCGCGCACCGGCAAGCGCGGCGGCGCCTGGATGGACGACGTGCGTACGCGCTGGCTGCGCCCCGACACCGGCCGGTTGCAGACTCCCGTCGCGCACCTGGTGTGCAACTTCGCCGAAGGCGTGGACGGCAACCCCGCGCTGCTCACGCACGACGACGTCATCACCCTGTTCCACGAGTTCGGCCACGGCCTGCACCACATGCTGACGCAGGTGAACGAGCGTGATGTGTCAGGCATCGGCGGCGTCGAGTGGGACGCGGTCGAGCTGCCGAGCCAGTTCATGGAGAACTTCTGCTGGGAATGGAAGGTGCTCCAGCACATGACCGCGCATGTGGAGACGGGCGAACCCTTGCCACGCGCGCTGTTCGACAAGATGATGGCGGCCAAGAACTTCCAGAGCGGCATGCAGACGCTGCGCCAGATCGAGTTCGCTCTGTTCGACATGCTGCTGCACACCGAGCACGACCCGGCACAGGACATCATGCCCCTGCTGGGCCTGGTGCGCTCCGAGGTGGCCGTGTTGCAGCCGCCGGCCTTCAGCCGCACGGCGCACACCTTCAGTCACATCTTTGCAGGGGGCTATGCCGCAGGCTACTACAGCTACAAATGGGCCGAAGTGCTGAGCGCCGATGCCTATGCCGCGTTCGAGGAAACCGCCCAGGCCGATGGCTCGCCCAACCAGGAGACCGGTCGACGCTACCGCCAGGCCATCCTGGAGGCAGGCGGCAGCCGCCCGGCGATGGAATCGTTCAAGGCCTTCCGGGGGCGCGAGCCCAGCCTGGATGCGCTGCTGCGCCACCAGGGCATGGCATGATAAAAAGATAGCTGCCCACGCTTTCCAGCAGTGCTTTTCAGAGTGTTTTATGTCTGTAAAGCCCATAGATAGAGCGCAAGCAGCTATCATTATTGAAGTATTTACCCACCGGAGGCCTCCATGTCCGTTGTCCGCCTTGCCGTCATAGCCGCATGCGCCACCGGCGCACTGCTTGCCACAGCCACCCAGGCCCAGCAGGTGCACCGCATCGTCGGCCCTGACGGCAAGGTCACCTTCTCGGACCGCGCACCCGACGATAAAAAGGCCAGCAGCACCGTGCTTCCCGGCGCTGCAGGCGGCGCAGCCAGCAACCCGGCCCTGCCGGTGGAACTGCGCCAGACAGCCAGCCGCTTTCCGGTGACGCTCTACACCGGCGACAACTGCAGCCCCTGCCAGCAGGCCCGTCAGCTGCTGGTGCTGCGCGGCGTGCCCTTCACCGAGCGCAGCGTCACAAGCAACGAAGACATCGATGCCCTGCGCAGCCTCAGTGGCGAATCGTCCCTGCCCTTGGGCACCATAGGGCGCCAGCAACTGCGGGGCTTCTCAGACGCCGAGTGGACACAATACCTTGACGCCGCTGGCTACCCCGCACAATCACGCCTGCCCCGCGGCTACACGCAGCCTGCCGCCACGCCGCTGGCCCCCGCCAAGGCCCCGGCGGCATCTGCGTCTGACAAAGCGCCAGAAGCAGCAGCTCCCGCACCCGCCGGCCGCACGCAGCGCCAGGCACCGCCGCCGCCGCCTTCAGGTGCGCCAACGCCCGCCAACCCGGCGGGCATCCGGTTCTGAGGGTCAGAAGGTCAGGGTTCTGACGCCCTGCGCCGTACCCAGCAGGCAGACCTGCGCCTTCTGGTGCGCAAAGATGCCCACCGTCACCACGCCAGGCCACTGGTTGATTTCCGATTCCAGCGCCAGCGGGTCGGTGATGGACAGGCCGGTCACATCCAGAATGTGCTGGCCGTTGTCCGTCACCAGCGGCTGACCCTCCTTCAGGCGCAGCGTGGCCTTTCCACCCAGGGTGGCAAAGCGCCGGACAATGTGCGCGGCCGCCATGGGAATGACCTCCACCGGCAGCGGAAACCGGCCCAGCGTGGCCACGAGCTTGGATTCGTCGGCGATACAGACAAACTGCCGGGCCAGCGCCGCGACGATCTTCTCGCGCGTGAGCGCGGCGCCGCCGCCCTTGACCATGTGGCCCTGGCCGTCGATCTCGTCCGCGCCATCGACATAGACCGAGAGCTGCTCGACCTCATTGGCATCCAGCACAGGGATACCGATGGCGCGCAGGCGCTCGGTGCTGGCCACCGAGCTGGAAACGGCGCCACGCACCTGTTCCTTGACCGTGGCCAGCGCATCGATGAACTTGTTGACCGTGGAGCCGGTGCCCACGCCCACGATGTCGCCGGGCACGATGAATTGCAGTGCGGCCTGGCCGACCAGGGTCTTGAGTTCGTCTTGGGTCAGGGGGGTAGGTGTCGTCATGGGAGAAAATAAAGGGCTGAACCTTCAATTATCCCCATGTCGCTGATCCCCTACGCCCTCACCCGCCCGTTTCTGTTCGGCCTGGACGCCGAAGCCGCCCACGACCTCACCATGGACATGCTCGCGCGCGGCCAGGGCACGCCCCTGCAATGGGCCTGGTGCAACGAGACCGTGCACGACCCCATCGAGCTGGCGGGCCTGCAATTTCCCAACCGGGTCGGGTTGGCCGCCGGGCTGGACAAGAACGCGCGCTGCATCGACGCCCTGGGCGCCATGGGCTTTGGTTTTGTCGAAGTGGGCACGGTCACGCCCAAGGGGCAGCCTGGCAACCCCAAGCCGCGCATGTTCCGCCTGCCGGAGGCCCGCGCACTCATCAACCGGCTGGGCTTCAACAACGACGGGCTGGAAGCCTTTCTGCGCAACGTGCAGCAGGCAAAATTCCGCCGCCAGCAGAAACACCCCATGCTGCTGGGCCTGAACATCGGCAAAAACGCCACCACGCCCATCGAAGACGCGACGCGCGACTACCTCACCTGCCTCGACGGCGTCTATCCCCACGCAGACTACGTCACCGTGAACATCAGTTCGCCCAACACCCAGAACCTGCGCGCCCTGCAAAGCGATGCTGCGCTCGACGGCCTGCTCGGCGCCATCGCTGAGCGCCGCGAGCAGCTGGCGCAGAAACACACCCGGACGGATGGCAAGCAGCGCCGTGTGCCGATCTTCGTGAAGATTGCGCCCGACCTCGACGAGGCCCAGGTGGCCGTGATCGCCTCTACCCTGCAGCGCCACGGCATGGACGGCGTGGTGGCCACCAACACCACCATCGGCCGCTCGGCCGTGCAGGGACTGCGCCATGCCGAGGAAACCGGCGGCCTGAGTGGTGCCCCCGTACTGGAACCCAGCAACCAGGTCATCCGCCAACTGCGTGCGGCGCTGGGGAGCCGCTTCCCCATCATCGGGGTCGGCGGCATCATGAGCGCCGACGATGCGGTGAGCAAGATCCGCGCGGGCGCCGACGTGGTGCAGATCTACACCGGCCTGATCTACGAAGGCCCGGCGCTGGTGGCACGCGCGGCACGTGCCATCAAGTCGCTGGCCTGAAAAAGCAGCGGCGCCCGCAGGCGCCGCATCATTGGAGGGGGCTGAGAGCGTTTTTTCGCTCTGAGAGCGGTGTCAAATCATTCGTGTCTAGGCGCGAAGCCGCAGGCAGTGCTGTAGCACGACAAGGCGAAGCAACAACGACACGGGTGATTTAGAAATGGAATCAGCGCCCGCGCAACTTCAGGATCAGAGGCAGCGCAACGCCAGCCCAGCGCACCAGCCGCCGGGGCCCTGCCATCAGGGCGGCACCCGCCACTGCAGCCACCACCACGGGGTGCTCGCGGGTGAACCATACCAATCGCTGGACCAGCGGCAGATCGGCTCCCGGAACCTGGCCGTTGTCGGCCTGGGCCTGCACCACCAATCGCTGCGCCCTGCGTGCGCTCAGGCGTTCGCGTTGCGCCGCAATGCGGTCAAGAACCCGTTGCTGGGTCACGGAGGGACGGGGATCCCGTGCTCCGGAGGGAGATGCAGGCAGATTCACAGTTGCTCCTTGATCTCGCGCCAGTCCTGCGCCAGTTCCTTGCGGGTCAACGCGAAGGCACTGCCCGCCTGCCGAAGCACGCTCACCAGCGCAACCAGCGAAGCCGCCCATGCCACCAGCCAGCCTCCGGCCACCAGCCAGGTGACAAGAATGCGATGGGGCGTGTCCCAGAACTGCACCAGCAATGCCGCCGAGAGCAGGATGAGTGCCACCACGGTCAGCGCCGCCACGGCGATGGTGAGCAGCAGAATCTGGCGAAGTCGCCGCTTCTGGTCCTGCCATTCCAGTCGGGCCAGTTCGGCCCGGTCCTCGACAGCCATGGCCCCCTCGATGACGGCAGCGCGCCAGCGCAGGACAAAGGACTCAAGCCCCAGCAGTGAAATCCAGTTCATGTATTTCTCCCTGGGGCGCGCAGGCCCTGGATGAGGGGCCACGTTCCATCAACGGCGTGCAAGCAGAAAGCCCACCAATGCACCCACAGCCAGGGCAGCGCCAGCGACGCGCCAGGGCTCATCGTGGGCATAGCGGTCGGCTGCACGGGCGGCATCCTTGGCCTGATGCGCAGCTTCCTGTGCAGCGCGCACGGCGGCATCGCGCACGCTGTGCATGCCGTCGTCCAGGCGCTGGCGCAACACCTTGATCTCGGGCACACTGTCGAGATCCTTATTGGCCATCAGGCTACGCAGGTCGGAGACCAGCTTCTCCAGTTCGGTCTGGGCGCTGTGGAGGGTATCGGAAGCGGAGTTCGTCATACAAGCCTTTCGTTGCAAGTCAACCGTTATACACACGCGCCGCAAAGGAAATTGCGAGCGACACAGGCCCATCTTAGCGGCGATGGAGAGTACCGCGTCAAAAAGTGGGGCTACTCTGTCGGATTCCATCCGTCTCCGAGCAAACCCAGCACCTGTTCGCCAATGGCCAGTGCACTGGTCAACCCCGGAGATTCGATGCCAAAGAGATTGACCAGGCCGGCGACCCCATGCACGGCTGGGCCCTGGATGACGAAATCGGAAATTGCGCCCTGCGGCCCGAATATTTTCGGCCGGATGCCTGCATAACCCGGCGCGAGCGCACCATCGCGCAGCCCCGGCCAGTATTTGCGCACCTCGGCATAAAAAGCCTCGCCGCGCGCCGGGTTCACCACGAGATCATCGGATGAATCCACCCATTCCACATCGGGGCCAAACTTGGCCTGCCCACCCAAATCGAGCGTCAGGTGGACACCCAGGCCCGCAGACTCGGGCACCGGGTAGATCAGGTGCGAGAACGGAGCCCGGCCGCTGAGCGTGAAGTAGTTGCCCTTGGCGAAGCGGGCCTGTGGCACCCAGGCCGGGTCCAGCCCTGCAAAGCGCGCAGCCAGCGCGGGGGCGGCCAACCCGGCGGCGTTCACCACCGTACGGGCCTGCAATCGGGTGCCGTCTTCAGCTATCAATTCAATAGCATTTTGCACACACTGGGCAAGCGCCAGAGGCGAATTCAATGCCAAAATACCACCGGCATTCTCCAGATCCCCCTGCAGCGCCAGCATCAGGCCATGGCTGTCCACAATGCCCGTTTCGGGCGAATGCAGCGCGGCCACGCATTCGAGTGCGGGTTCCAGCGCGCGCGCTGCGTCGCGCTCCAGCCACTGCAGCTCCACGCCATTGCCCTGCGCATGGGTCTGTACAGCCCGCAAGGCAGGCAGTTGATCGGTGGAAGTGGCCACGACCAGCTTGCCGCAGCGCTGGTGCGCCACATTGCGCTCCGCACAGTAGCGGTACAACCGTTCACGGCCCTCCACACACAACCGGGCTTTGAGCGAGCCCTGGGCGTAGTAGATACCGGCATGGATGACCTCGCTGTTGCGCGAGCTGGTGCCTGTGCCAATCGCATCGGCCGCTTCGAGCACCAGAACCTCTCGCCCCTGCAGGGCCAGGGCACGTGCCACGGCCAGGCCCACCACGCCAGCGCCCACCACCACGCAATCGACCTTGTCCACCATGGTTGATCCCTCCTGACTCAACCCTGCTCGAAACCTTCGAGCACATTCACCGCGTTCGTGCCCAGTTCGGCCGCCGCATAACCGCCTTCAAGCACGAACACCACTGGCAGGCCCAGGCGCTTCAAGCGCTCGCCCAGGCGCAGGAAATCCGCCGAGGCCAGCGCAAAGCGCGAGATCGGGTCACCCTCGTAGGTGTCAAGCCCGAGCGAGACCACCAGCGCTTCGGCACCGTAGCCTGCGATGCGCGCGCAAGCCTGCTCCAGCGCGGCGAACCAGGTCTCCACGTTGCTGCCCGCAGGCAGCGGCAGGTTCAGGTTGAAGCCAGCCCCCGCGCCCTCGCCCGTTTCGTCGGCATGGCCGAGGTAGAAGGGGTACTCGGTGCGCGGGTCTCCGTGAATGCTGACGAACAGCACGTCGGCGCGGTGGTAGAAGATGCTCTGCGTACCATTGCCGTGGTGGTAGTCCACATCGAGCACGGCCACGCGGGCCGCACCCCGGTCGCGCAACGACTGCGCGGCCACGGCGGCGTTGTTGAGGAAGCAGTATCCGCCCATGAAGTCCGGGCCGGCATGGTGCCCGGGAGGGCGCGTGCAGCAGAACGCCGCGCGCGCGCCTGCGGCCACGCGCGCTGCCGCGCTGGCAGCGGCGTCGGCGCCCATCTTGGCAGCCTGCCAGGTGCCGGCAGCCAGCGGCGTGCCGTTGTCCATGGAGTACAGCCCCAGCCTGGCAACGAAGTTGTCCGGTTCGATGTCGCTGCGCAGGGTGCGCACGGGCCAGACCGAGGGAAACGGCTGCACAGTGGCGTTGGCCAGGTCCAGTGCCAGCCACTGCGACCATGCCGTCTGAAGGAATTGCAGGTAGCGCGGCGCATGGATGCGTTCCAGCACCGCACTGCTGTCCTGGTCGGGCGCCTGCAGTGCCTGCCCGCGCTCGGTCAGACGGGCCTCGACGAAATCGGCCCGTGCGGGCTTCTCGAAACAAGGCACCCGTTCGCCCCGGAAGAACTCATGCACCGGGGCGTGCAGGTGGTGCAGCGGGTTGTGGAAGGTGATCATGCGCCGAGTGTAGAACTTGCCCGCACACTATTTGGCGCCACGTTAGGGCGCAATCGGGAGGAGTTCGAGGTCTTGCCGCTTGCATGGGCTGGTGGCCCATGCAAGCGGCAAGGGCGCGAAATCGCCCGATTTCGCCCCAACCCGAAGGGCAGTGCTCTTTTCGGGCGGTCTGCGGCGTTGCGATGCTTGCCCATAGCCGAGCTATGGGCTGCGCACCGCGCCTTGCATCCCATCCCGAAAAGAGCGCTGCGTGGCACCAAATAGTGTGCGGACAAGTTCTTTGGGGCGCATGCAGGTTAGCCTGTGATCTCTGCCCAAGGCTGCGGGTGCGCACCACCCACGAACAGCGGGTGTGCCTGCGCCTCCTCCAGCGTGAGCACCGGCGTCACGCAGGCGTCGGCCTGTGCAAAGCGCTCGCTCCACACTGCCAGCGGCTGTGACGCCACGAGCTGGGCCACCTCGGCGCGCAGCTCCGCGCAGTCGGGCGAGCCCGGCAGCTGGCCGCGCTGCCAGTGGCGCTGCACCCAGTCGGGGCGGTCGAAGACCTCACACGCCGCCTTCCAGAATTTGAGCTCCAGCGCCCCCACGGCCAGGTGGCGCCTGTCCTGCGTGGCGTAGAGGTTGTAGCAAGGCAGCACGCCGTTGAGCAGATCTTCGCCCGCACCGGGGCGGCGCCCCAGCAGCGGCGCCAGCATGGCGCCGGTAGCCCTGGGCATGACCAGTTGGGCGTGCAGGCCATGGGCCATGCTCACGTCCAGGTGCCTTCCCTGGCCCGTGCGCTGCGCCTCGAACACGGCGGCCAGCACGGCGATGCAGGCCATGGCGCTACCGCCCGCCAGATCGCCCCACTGCACGTTGGACAGGGCCAGTTCACCCGTGGGCGCACGCATCTGGTCCAGCACGCCCGACAGCGCCATGAAGTTGAGG
>JAANMV010002099.1_pt1 | contig 20241 bp, 18 predicted proteins | sample 7279661 | NCBI WGS metagenome assembly JAANMV01 (sample SAMN14094540, study PRJNA606508) | bioreactor metagenome | isolation source: A lab-scale SPAN reactor treating ammonium-rich wastewater day 121 | place: Ireland: Galway | collected 2017-05-16 | reverse complement strand
GATGCCGATGCGGAAATTGCCCTTGTTTATGAATATTACCGGAGAAGCAGTCCAGTTTAAGCCGGAAGGCGAATTAGCACCAATTACGGCCTTGTAGAAATCCGCGGCGGATAATGCCTGGGTTACGTCTTCGCTTCCCGCGGCGTCCAACGCGCTTTTCCGGATAAGAGGCTTTGCCGCCGGGTCTTTTGAAAGTACGTTTGACGAAACGAACGGAAATTTTGCTGAATCGGCCCATTTTTCAAGAATATCTGCGCCAAAACTATATTCATATGAGCCCAGCTTGAGGGCGTCGTATTTCATAAGGTTGTACATTCTGAAAATCACTTCGGCCTTGAGAAGCGAGAAATCGGTCGTATCCGGCAATATTTTGCCGCCATCGAGGGCTAAAACATGCCTTCCGTAATTATTGCGGTATTCGTCGTATAGCGTGCCCCGGCGAGCGAGCCCGCCAAGTTGAAGGGTAGAGCAACCGCACGTTTCCATTTTGCCATTTAGATCGTACGAATAAAGGACAAAAAGACCGTCGGGATTTGACGGCATGGCATCGCTCGCCGTTTTTCCGGAATCCGCCTTACCGGCATTCGACGCAGTTTCGGCATCGCCGCCGTCAAGTTTTTTGCAGGACGAAAAGTCCGCTACCGCGATAACAGCAAGAAGCAATAGAATCGTTATGACGAGCTTAATCGACATCCAATAAACCTCCTTAAGCCCGCACTTAATTTTACCCGCCTAAAGCGCATTGGCGGGCAACTTAAGAGAATGCGCAATCGGTTTCAATCCGGATTGCGGTTCGTGAGACCGAAAACGAATTCGATTTCGACCGGCGCACCCAGCGGCAAGGAAGAAGCGCCGAATGCGGCTCTCACGTGCTTGCCGCGGTCGCCGAAGACTTCGACGAGAAAATCGCTGGCTCCGTTCGCAACCTTCGGCTGGTCCGTAAAATCGGGCGCCGATGCGACAATCGCTTTCACGGAGACGACCTCGGAAATGCAATCGAGCGAGCCATATTTCTCGACAATTAAGCTGAGCGCGTTAAGAGCGCATAACTTTGCGCAGGCTCGCGCATCTTCGATCGATACGTTTTCACCGAGTCTTCCGGTTACTGTCAGCTTGCCATCTTTTATGGGAATAATTCCGGAAGTAAGCAGCAGCCCTTGGATTTCCTTGAGTAAAACGTAGTTTCCGACCGCCTTGACCGGCTCCGGCAATGTATTTTCGAGTTCGCGCAAGTTCATTCGATACCTCACAATACGGGAAAGCTATTTTATGCTAACGATTCCGTGGGGGCAACCTGCTGACGCTTGCGTTATCCTTTTCGTAAAAGCGCCAATTGAGTTCGCCGCCAAGCGTAAGACCGATTCTTTCCGAGCTTTCAATGACCGGCTTATTGATGCCGTTTCGAGGCTTTAGCCACAATCTGCCATTTTTCACGTTTAGCAAGTCTATTCCGTTATGCGAGCGGTCGATCTGAAGTTCCCTGCAAAGCTTTCCGGGTCCGGAAAGTTTCTTGGCGAGTTTACGGTTATCGGTATCGGAAAAACGGGAGGTTTCAGATTCGTATTCCGCCGCACGAACAAGAACTGCCGCGCCTGTGCCTTCCCCGCAAACCACGACGTTAAGGCAGTGGTACATTCCGTAAATGAGGTAAACATATGCCGTGCCGGGCGCCTCGAACATTGTCGCCGCCCTGCCCTTTGGGCCTTTGTACGCGTGAGAGCCGGGTTCGCTTTGATGGTACGCTTCGGTTTCTACTATTCTAGCTGTTATTACTTTTCGGGCGAATCGTACTGCCAGACGGCAACCGATAAGGCCTTTCGCCGCCGATAATACATCTTGTTTCAGGAAATTCCAATCGCCCGATTTATCCGGGACGGAGGCGAGCAAAGAACTATCCGTTCTGGTCGTCATCGCCGTTAATCCCGCTCATGTCGAAATCCTTGGGCTTGATGTATAGAGTTCTTCCCTTGCCGGTTCCGCGACTTTCGGTGGTGAGGTAAGAATGTTTTGAAAGATGCTGATGGACTATTTTGCGCTCTTTGGGCAGCAAATTCGGAATCGGCCTCGGCCTATGATCGCGCTCTATGTCTTTGATAACGTCTTTTATCATTTTTACGAGTGCTGCTTCCCGGCGGTCACGATAGCCGTTCACGTCAATATGAATAAGTCGGTTTAGCGCAAACTGGCGGTTAAAAATCAGGCTGATCATTAGCTCGATAGCGTCGAGAGTAGCGCCATGATGGCCTATGAAGTGTCCCTTTTCCCGGCTCGAAATCGATACCGTGAATTCGGTGTAATCCTTGTTCGGTTTTACTTCAACACGCGCTCTCGGGTCGATGAGCTTGATTACGAAATCCGCCACCTGCCTCGAGTAGGTCATAACCTGCTCGGCAGCATATGCGCGGTAGGTGACTTCGCCTTCGCGCTCGATTTTGTCCATCAACAACCGCAAGTCGCCGAAGTGCGACTGCGCTTGTTTTTGCGCCTCGGCGTCGTTATCGCCAGACCAATCGAAAACTTCGAGTTGCTGAATTTCCATATCCCCCACCATTATCGCTTTCCGCGCTTCCGGCGTGATTTGCTTGCCCCAAAGCTTTCGGCTTCGGGCCGCGACATTTTACCATCGCCGCCGGCGATATTGCTTGCGTTGTCAACAGGCGCCGCTGCACCGCCGTTTTGGGAGGGCTGCGAGCCGGAGTTTTCCTTTTTTATCAGCTCTTTGTACATTTCTTCCAAGTTCTGCTTTTCGATTTGCGGAATGACATTGTTCATAATTAGCGTGTATTCGATAATGGAAAGGATGTTTTGACTGATGAAGTAAAGCATCGCGCCGGCCGGAATGACCATTCCGAAAATAACGATTACAAACGTAAGCACGTTCGGGTTGAAAGGCTGCTTCGGCGGTTCGCTGTTTCCGAAGTTGTATTGCGGGATTTTTTTCTGCACTACCTTCATTCGGTGCTGGTAATAAAGGCTGGAAGCGATATACAAGAGCACGATTGAAAGCGCGGGAATGTATAGGTAAACGTTGGATTCGCCGAAAACGAACCTAACAACTCCGGAGCTGTTAAGGTCTATGACGCTGTCGAAACCGAACTTATCGAATCTGGCCATTTCGATACCGGGAAGCGCCGCGTACATGAGGTGAATGCCAAGAAACTTCGCCTTGCCGAAAACTTCGGGCTTGTAAAGAGCCTGAAAAATGGCGAACATTATTGGAAGCTGAATAAGCATCGGAAGGCAACCGCTCATCGGATTGATTTTGAGCTGCTGATATAGCTGCATAATTTTCCGGTTTGCGGTTTCCTTGTCGCCTTTGAAGTGCTCGGTCAGTTGTTTTTGCATCGGTGCGAGCACTTGCATCCAAGCCATTCCGGTAAACTGCGCGACGCTGAGCCTGAACATTAGTAGCTTGACGACAACCGCCGTCAGCATAATCGCAAGTCCCCAGCTGCCTGTCATATTGTGGATGGCCACGATTATCAGGATGATGACGTCCACGATAGGGCCGAGCATTCCGCCCGTCGGGGCGTGCGTAAAACCGGGCTTTGGCAGCGGACCCATTACTTGTTGCGCGTCAACCTGCATGGCAACGAATGCCTTAAGCAGGGCGTTACTGAAAGTCATATACAAAATTTCCTCACGGCACCGGGTCGAAACCGCCCGGATGAAATGGATGACATCTCGAAATGCGCTTTATGGCAAGCCAGCTGCCCTTAATGGCGCCATACTTTTCGATTGCTTCAAGAGCATACGCGCTGCACGTCGGCGTAAATCTGCAAACCGGCGGCTTAAGCGGCGAAATTCGGCGTCTATAAAACCGGATAAAGCCAATAAGTAACCGTTTCAGCATTTCCGCCCGCCGCTATGCAGTTAAAGCGCGCTCGATTTCGGATTTCAAAAACTCGAATCCGGCTGCCGATATGTCTTTCTCGACATACACTACAACGTCCGCTCCAACCGCCCAATCGCGCACAGCAATAGAAATCAGCTGCCTCAACCTGCGCCGAATCAGATTGCGTTTTGCGGCGTTGCACGCCCTGCGCGTCACCGATATGCCTGCTCGAACTACGTCGCCGTCTCGTTTTAGAATGTACAGGCGGAACAGCTCCGACCGGAATTTGCGCCCCCTCCTGAATACAGCGGCGAAGCTTGCCTTGCCTTTGAGGGAGGCGAAATTTGCCATTATTCGGATAGCTTTTTCCGTCCGCGTTTGCGCCTGCTCTGAATGACGCGGCGACCCTGCGGTGAACTCATCCGCTTCAGAAATCCGTGCACACGCTGCCTGCGGCGCTTTTTCGGTTGATATGTACGCTTCATAACTCGCTCTCAACTGAATGAACTTGCCAGAAAAAAGGTGAACGGGTTTTATATCACATAATTTGAGCGAAATCAAATTCAACCGCCGTAATCTTGGCAATTTGTGATTCCGCGAAGGCTTGCAATGCTAAAATATTCCGTCATGAAAAGCAGCTTAGCCCATTACATGGTCTTTTCTATTGTAGTTTGCCTAGCGTATGCGGCGCTTATCGCCGCGCCTGCGCCGGCGTTTGCCCAAGGCGTGAGCATCGACCAGTCGATATTGGAGGCGAGCGCGATATCGGTGGATATTCCTCTGCCTACGGAGCGCCCCACGCTGACTTGGCTATTGCGCCATAAAATGCGCTTTGCCGAGGACGACTTGATAAAGAAGTTTATGAAGGGGAAAACCTCGGTCAAGGAAATCAACTCGCCGATTTACGGAAAAGGCAAAGGGTACATAGATTCGGCCGGCGCTCATCTTAAAGTTTTTCAATACGGATTCGAGTATCAGCTCGCCGCGTCGAACATCAGCGCGGGGGTCGCAAAATTCATTCCGGATCCGGACTCGATTGAAACCGATACCGGCGGCACACTTATGGACCGCGGTTTGGAAGGCTTCGAATACGCGAAAGATGTAAAAGGAAGGTGGGAGTACGTTTTTCCCCAGGACGAAGGCAAGCTTATCGCTCTCAAGCACCTTAAAGATTACATCGGCGAAATACCGGATCAGGGAAAGGATTTCAGCGTAGAAATGAAAGCCATTATGGACGGCACCGAGGATGGATTGTTTCATTTGGATGTAATCAAAAAATATCGCGGCGTTCAGCTTTTGGACGACTACATTCAAATTTCGCTCGACGCGGACAAAAAGCTTGCTGGCGTATCGTATTTCTGGGACGACAGGCTGGTGCCGGGTCCGGGCGCGAAAGACGTTCAAATAGTCGATTCCGGATTTGCGGTCAATCAAGCAAAAAAGTGGGTAATTCAACAGGCGGGCGGTCGCGCTCCGCATTTAACTTTGATGAGTATCAAACTCGGATTTATGAATATGCGCGGCGATTATGTAACGCTTATTCCTTGTTGGATTCTCGCCTGTTCTTGGCAGCATACGGTCGGTGCGGATTTGGATCAGACTCCGCCGCCCGGAATGAGCAAACGGAAACCAACATCGAAGCGGTTTATACAATGGCTTGAAAGGTACGACACTTACGTCGCCATTGAGGCGGTAACGGGATTGCCGACAGCTATTTAGAACGAGGGAAACGAAGTTTCAAATACGTTTACCAAATAAGGGTATTATTTCCGCGTGACTGGTGAAAGAATAGTTGTTGCAATGAGCGGCGGTGTGGACAGCACGGTCGCGGCTTACCTGTTACATAAAGAAGGATTCGAGGTTACCGGCGTGACAGGCAAGCTCCTTCCTGACGCTTGTGCGAAAGATTCCAGTCAGTGCTGTACGGCCGAAAGCGCATATGCGGCACGGCGGGCGTGCGACAAAATTGGCGCTCGTCATATAACGATGAATCTCGTCGATGAATTTCGCGACAGCGTGATTGCCAGGTTCGTTAAAAGCTATCAAACTGGGCGAACACCGAATCCCTGCATAGACTGCAATAAATACGTCAAATTCGACTTGTTTTGGCGTATGGCGGCGGCTGCGGACTGCGATATGCTTGCCACCGGCCACTATGCAAGAATCGAACGTGACGCAAACGGGAAATACAGGCTTATGAAGGGGCTCGACAATTCAAAGGATCAATCGTACTTTCTGGCGGTAATACCGGAAGATCAACTGGCTCGAATCCAGTTTCCGGTCGGTTCGCTTGAAAAAACGAATGTTCGTGAAATCGCGGACGACTTCGGCTTTCGAAACGCAAACAGACCCGACAGCCAGGACGTTTGCTTTCTCGGCAAGAAGCAAAGCTTCGGCGATCTTGCAAAGATGGCGGGAATTGCCTCTCAAGAGCCGATTCCTGGCGCGATATTGGACGAGTCCGGCGAGGTTCGGGGAACGCATCCCGGCATCGAATATTTCACGCTGGGCCAGAGGCGAGGCGTGGGAGTCGGGATGCAAGAGCCGAAGTATGTTTACGACATTTCGCCGGAGACCGGCGACGTCAAGGTGGGGCCGCGGGATTTCAAACCGTACACATGGGCAAAAATCTCCGCCGTCAATTGGACAGCACCGGACTTGCTCGACAGGCAGGCCGAATTTGAATGGAAACTTCGCTATCGTTCGAAGCCTCTTCGGGCTTGTTTGAATTTCGCGGAAGGCAATTGCGCCATGCTCAAGTTCGAAGAGCCTCAGTTTTTCGTAACGCCCGGACAATGGGCCGTCGCATATTTGGGCGATGTTGTAGCGGGTTGCGGCGAAATAGAATCGGCCGGCTGATTGTTTGCGAAACCTCTTTGATAAAATGCGGCGGTGCGAATCGCAATTACAGGCGGCGGAACAGGCGGACATATTTATCCGGCGGTAGCTGTTCTCGACGCGCTCAAGTTAAAATTATCCCGCAATTTAGAAGTGCTTTGGATTGGCACTTCCAACCGAATGGAGGCGCAGATTGTTCCTGCTCTAAACATTCGGCTGGCTACAATTGAAATTATGCCCTTGAAGCGGGGGCTTTCATTTACCGCATTTGAGCACAACGCCGCGCTTGCGTGGAATTTGCTTTCGGGCAAGTCTTTTATGCAGGCCGCTCGGCATTTGGCCGAATTTTCCCCGGACTGCCTATTGAGTACAGGTGGATACGTTGCGTATCCGGCATGCAAAGTTGCCGCAAAACTGAATATTCCGTTGTTCATAATCGAGCCTAACAGCACGCCGGGCCTAACCACTCTCAAAACGGCAAAACTGGCACGGGCCGCGTTTTGCGCATCGGCATCTGTCGCTTCCAAGCTTGGCAGAGCGACCGAAGCTATCGAAACCGGCGTTCCCATTCGGACTTATTCGGGCGGATTGTCGAAGGAAGAAATCCTGGAAAAATACGGTCTAAGCAGAAATAAAAAGACGATATTCATAACCGGCGGCAGCCTTGGGGCATCGTTCGTTAACAAAACCGCATTTTCGATCCTCGTCGAAATGATCGATTCCAGCGCGGAGTTGGTAAAATCGGTTCAGGTTCTCCACCAAACCGGAAAGCGAGATTTCGAAGTAGCCAAAAAACTCAGCGCGGATTTGAGGTTTAAGTATATACCGATGGAATACGTCGCAAACTCATCCGAAGCGCTTTATATTTCCGACGTACTAATCGGCCGTTCGGGAGCGTCAACCGTGGCGGAAGCGGCCCATTTCGGTATTCCCGCTGTGTTTTTCCCTTATATGTTTCATAAAGACAACCAGCAAATTCTGAACGCCTTGCCGATGGTGCAAGCCGGGGTTGCCTTTATGCACCGCGAGGACGAATTCAGTCCGGAGGACTTTAAAGAAAGCGTGCTCGATGCGCTTGCCGGCTCGGCCAATCCCGAATTTAGAAACAGGATTCGCGAATTCGACAGACGCGCCGCAGACGCTGTTGCCGGCAAAATCGCTGCGACTATCCTAGGAGCGGCGAATTGACTTATCCCTTTTGGTCATTGAGATATAAAGGTAAATACTGGCCGCTATCTGCCGTAAACGCGGTTTGCTTACTATTTGCGGTCATCTTATCGATGCTTTTAGCCGCCGGGAAATTGCATGCTCAAACGTCGAGCGGCGGCAGCGAATCCCCTTGGGTGCTTTATATCGGGGATACCGCGATTCCAACCGAAGCTAAACCGGTTATCGTTGTCGATGACCGGATTTTCATGGCCCTTGAAGCGGTTCGCATTCTAGGCGGCGAACTGGATTTCGACGAATCAGCCAAAACGGTTTACGCTTCGATTGCAGGAAAGGATTTCCGGCTTAACGTATCGACCTCCAAGGCTAGGCTTGACGGCGAGTTATTGGCGGATTCCGAGATTAAGGCAGCGGGAAACAAGTGGTATTTGTCTTCGGAAACTTGGGAAGACTGGGGCTTCAGGCCCGTTTGGCATCCCGTTTTTAAGTCGTGGCAAGTGATCGGCCGGCTGCAAAATTGGTCCTACAATTTTGAGGCGAAAGATTTCATATTCGAAACGCTTTTGCCTGCGGAAATTATCGAAAGTCAAAACTATCCGGACAAAACAATTTCGATTACCGCTATGGGGTGTTTTGTCTCCGCAGACGACTTAAGAACGTTTTCGAGACCGGAATTGAATGTTGCCGAAATTGCCGAGGACGAATTTTCGAGCTCGGTAACTATTAATTTAAGGCAATCCGAAACGACCGGTTTCAGGGTTTTTTCAACAAACAATCGGACAAATCATCGGGTAAATTTGCGCAATCACTTTCAGATTGCAGATTTCGAAGAAACGAGTTCGGGTGAAATAGTTATCAAAGTAAAGTTCGGCAAGCCGACAGAAATCAAAACAATGGAACTAACCGGACCGGATCGGCTGGTTCTGGATTTTCCGGATTCGATATATACGGATCCGACGGCCGCCATCGACGTAGGCATAGGACGGGTGAACAAAATCAGAATCGGCCAATTCAGTCAGCCCCCGAATCCCTACATCGTGCGCGTCGTTATCGACCTCGCGGGGAAAATCGGATACAGGATTATTCCGTCAAGAAACGGCGACACGTATTACATTCAGTTTTTGGAAAGAAGAACGGGTAAGTTCGCAATCATGATCGATGCCGGTCATGGCGGAAGCGACCCCGGCGCATTGTCAAGATTTAGCGATATGCAAGAAAAGGAACTCAATCTTGACATCGCCAAAAGGGTTCGGGACGTTCTTGAAAGCAAAGGCCAAACCGTGATTATGACAAGAGAGACGGATATTTTTGTTACGCTTGCCGAGAGGGCGGATTTGGCAAATTCCATGCTGCCGATGTTCTTCGTGAGCATTCATAACAATTCGATTGAAAATCCGGAAATCAGCGGCGCGATGACATTTCATTACTCCTCGAGCGCGGAAGGCAAGAAGCTTGCAACATATATTCAGCGCCGAGTCACCGCAGAAACCAGCGCGCTGGACAAAGGCGTGCGTACAGCGAATTTCTATGTGCTCCGAGAAACCATCGTTCCGGCGGCGCTTGTCGAATGCGGTTTTCTGACGAACGAAACGGAGGAGAAAAAGCTGCGAGACCCGCAGTACCGGCAATCAATGGCGAACGCAATTGCAAACGGAATTCTGGATTACTGTGCATCTATCGCGCGTGAATGACCCAATGTTGACGAATGTTGATAACAGGTTTCACGTGAAACCGGCGTTAAATTTCGGCTAATAAGGGAGAATTATTTCAAGCCATTTTCTGCGGTTAACGCGGTGAACGATTAGCGAAGTTTCGACGAAATTCGATGCGAGCATTGACAGCCAAATGCCGAGTAGCCCCAAATTGAATGTTACGGCAAGAAGATATGCCAGAGGAAGCCTGACCGCATAATTCGCTATCAAAGTCATAAGGAACGGGTATTTGGTGTCTCCGGCGCCGCGAAGACATCCCACACCTGCGAATGTGATTGCCATTAACGGCTGAGCGAATGCGTTAATTCGAAGATATAAAACTCCTTCACGAATAACGTCGGGATCTTTCGAAAAGAAAGTAACGAACTGCTCCGCAAAAACGAAAAATAGCGCGCCGAGCGTGGTCATAATTATCAAGGTCAAACGCCGGGCTTCGAAATAAGTTTCGGCGGCTTTGTCGAGCCGTTTTGCGCCGAGGGCTTGGCCGACAAGTGCGCCGGTTGCAACCATTATCGCAAGTCCGGGCATAAAGCTTATGCCTTCGCAAAGAATTCCGAGTCCGAGCGTTGCCGCGCCTGCGGTTGCGTTCGGAGTAAGCGAGATGATTTTGAAAAGCAGCATCATCGAGCCCGTGCGGCAAACCACTTGGGCGATTGTAGGGGCGCCGAGTTTCATCATATTCCGAATAGCCTGCTCCGCGCCTTTGAACGCCGACAGAGCGAATGCCGCCCATCCCCTGCCCCAAAGAATGGCAACGGCGGCCAACTCGGCGAGCAAACAGGTGATAATGGTGCTCATAGCGCAGCCCATCACGCCCCAAATTGGAATTAGCAATAGGTTGCCGAAGTAATTTGCGAGATTGAAAAACACGTTCAAATACATCGGTATGCTGGTTTGGCCAAGCGCGTTGAAGATTGCATTGGTTACGAAACGCATTCCGAAAACGGACATTCCTAGGAAAATGATTGAGATGTAATCCCATCCATAATCCGCCGCGGGTCCGCTTGCACCCAGCCAAATAAAAAGGCGTGGTCCGATGGCGTATCCGAGCAGCATTATCGGAAACGAAATATAAATGGCGGTCATCACGGCTTGCGCCGCGTAAAGCCTGGATTTTTCCTTGTTACCTGCTCCGAGGGTGCGCGCTACGTATGCCGCCGCGCCGATGCTCGCTCCCATAAAGACGCTGTTCACGAAAAATATGCCGCTCCGGCTTATGGATAAAGCAGCATGTGCGTCCTTGCCAAGCGACTGAATCATATAAAAATCGACGTACCCGACCAGCGACGTCAATATGTTCGAAAACATAACCGGAAGCGCGAGGCGGGTAAGCGTCGGACGAAGCGGCCGTTCGAAATCGACGGCTTCTATTTCGCGCCTAACCTTTGGCTTGCGCGAAAGCGTTTCGGCCTTTTGCTCTTCGATTTCCGGCAAATCCGCCGGTTGGGCGGCCGAGTTTAATTCACCGGGGTCGTTGCTCAAGCGGATGGATTAAGAATATTATCGTCGTAATCAAGTGGAGGCCCGAGTTCTTCGTCCTCGTAATCCGTGGAATCGTCGGATGTCGAACCTGACTTGCCGCCGCCGCCCGGCGCAGGTCCCGAGGCTTCGTCCTTACGGCCGAGAAGCACAAAATGAGTCGCCACGATTTCGGTCATAAACTTCTTGACATTTTCCGCATCAGTCCAAGAACGAGTCGTAATCCGGCCTTCGACGAATATTTGCCTGCCTTTTCGGATGTATTCGTTGGCGATTTCCGCCTGTCTGCCCCAAACGACTATATTGTGCCATTCGGTACGTTCCTGTTGCTGCCCGCTCCTGTCTTTGAATCTTAGGGACGTGGCAAGCGAAAACTTGCACACCGGCGTGCCTTCACCGATGTACCGGATTTCCGGATCCTTGCCGGCGTGTCCGATTAACATTACTTTATTCAAACTCGACATGACGCCCTCCCGGAAGTATTTCCTTCGAATCAGCTTAAAACGACGCCGTTGATAATGAGTTCGAACGAAGCTCCGAGCGTGGCCGAAGCCCGCCGGCTCATTACCATACGGTCGAGAAACGTTTCGAAATATACTATAACCGCCGCGATTTTTGTATCTATAGTTAAATCGAGCGTAATTTTGGGAATTTCCTCGTGAACCAGCAAACTGGATTTTACGCAGGCGTAATTGATGTCGTCGTGAATATCGTTGGCTTTCGGATCATAATCGCGAACCCTGCTTCTGTGAACGTCGCTTTTATCGGAAACTATTACAGCGGCGCACACGGGATTAAGCGGCGTGCCGTATTCTTCTTCGTGGTTTCCTATGGCGCCCATAATCAGCGCCTTCGGGTAAGCCGGAAGGCCAAGCCGGGTCAATATCGGATAGGCAAGGTTTGCGCCTGTTTGGCCGTGCGCGGTTCTTCCGAATAAGTTGCCCATGTCGTGCAGAAATCCCGCTATTCTGGCGCATTCAACCTGCTCTTCCGAGTATCCGAGCGCCTCCAGCAGATAGCCGGCGCCTTGGCTCACCATGAGTGCGTGTCTGAAGCCGTGTTCGGTGAATCCGATTGCGGCAGTGTTGGCATCCGCCATTTCGATGTATTCGCGCACTTCCGGATCGTTGTAAACCCGTATGAAGAAACTCGAATCCTCGCTCGGAATATCGCGCTTGTCATGGTAAGGATGCTCCAGAGTCATCGCATGTTTGTTTTTCATCATTTATGTGGCACTTCCAATGAAATACAGTAAGTACAATCGCCTTAACCGCCGGTATTCTCAGTTCCGGCCTGCAGATTACTATTACCCTCAACCGAGCCGTTTTGCGCAAGCGAGGGGTTCCGCTTTTCCAGTTTAAGCAGGAAGCCTTTAAGAAGCCCGTAAAACTCGAATTCGAAGCTTTCTCTGTCGGATGCGAGGCCGGCGAGTTCATGCTTGAGCTTGACTTCTTCCAGCCGGGCTTCTTTCAGTATGTTTTCGGCTTCTTTCTTGGCGGCCTGAATTACATTTTCACGAGTTTCTTGCGCGAGTTGCACGCTTTCACTGACAAGTTTTTCCCTTGCGCGAAAGGATTCGACTTCTTCGGTCATTCTTGCAATGCGTTCATCCAGTTTCTTTTTCTCGTCGATGTGACCGACTAGGGTTTTTACGACGTCGTCAAGAAATTCATGGACCGCTTCGGGATCAAGACCGCCGAACATGCGTCTCGGAAATTCGACATTTTCAACATCAAGTGGAGTCAGCAAAAGTCATCACCCCGATTTGCCGTGACGGTAAGACCTACAAACGTGCAAAAATGCCTGCAACAAGCTGCAATACAAGAAATGCGATTATCGGCGAAATATCGAGCATTCCGCCAATAGGAGGAATAATCCCCCTGAAAATGCGTAAAAATGGCTCTGAAAGCTCGCCGCAAAACCTGACGAAGGAAAACTGTCTGAACTGCGGAACCCAAGATGAAATTATCCAAACGAAAATGACCAGCATGTAAAGCTGGATAACGCCCGCAATAAGTTGTCCGATGCCCACGAGGGGGCATTATAGCGCAAATGGACACCGGAAATCGACGGACGATTGACCGGTTTTTGGTTGATTGAAGGCGTCTAGCGGACTATACGGAGATTAAAAAACAGACTTAAGCTCTTTGCCGGGGGTATAATCAGTTGCTTTGATTGAGGCTATTTTTTGGGTAATCGTCGTTTTTGCCGTCATCGTGTTGATTCACGAAGCCGGGCATTTTTTCTTCGCGCGTCTTTTCGACCTTGAAGTCGAGGAATTTTGTATCGGTATCGGGCCGAAGATTTGCGGCAAAAAATTCGGCGAAACGTTTTACGGTATTTGCGCGTTTCCTATCGGCGGCTACGTGAAAATCGCCGGAATGGACCCAAGCGAGCCGCAAACCGAACGCAGTTTCAATACGCAGTCCGCATGGCGCAGATTTTGGGTAATTATGGGCGGACCGCTGTTCAACTTCATTTTGGCGATTCTGCTCGTCTTTTCTCTCGGATTTTTCGGTTATCCGAAGAACAAGGTTTGGGTCGGCGACGTCCGGCCGGGTGGTCCTGCCGATGTCGCCGGAGTGAAACCATTCGATATCGTTACAGCTATCGATGGCATTGCCATCGATAACGTGGCGACTTTGCAGAAACTCGTGGCGCGTTCGAACGGCCGGCAGCTTGAAATAGCGCTCGACAGGCATGGCGAGCCGATTTCCCTCTCGGTGGCACCCGAAATCATTTCCGAATTCAACAATGGCAAACCGAGCCTCGGCGTAGCGCTCGCACGTTCTCCGATACTAAAGAACATCGTGTCCAGCGTGCTTCCGAATACTCCTGCATATGCCGCGGGATTCAAGGTTGGCGACGAAATAAGTGCCGTCGGCGGCGAACCGGTGATGGAAGGCATGGAGGCGATGGAAAAAATAGACAGGCTCGGCCGCTCGGCCGCCCAACCTCCGGCCGACAATCCGGAGAGCATTCTCGTTCCTGTCAAAATCGACTTTACTCGCGACGGCGCGCCGATGTCTATCGAGGTTACGCCGGAATTCAACGCCCAAATCGGAAGCAACGTGGCATTTATCGGAGTGGCATTCGAGCCTGTGCTAGTTAAACTGCCGTTTTTGGAGGCGTCGAGAACCACGTTCGAGTACTTGCAGGATTTGGCCGGAAGCTTGTCGTCGGGACTCAAGGCTGCGTTCGCCGCGCCATCGAAAAGCATAGTCGGGCCAATCGGCATTGCGGATATGATCGCCCAATCGGCAAAAAGCGGCTTTTACCAGCTCGTAATCATATCGATATTATTGAATATCAATCTAGGCATTATCAATCTGTTTCCGCTTCCCGCCCTCGACGGCGGCAGGCTGGTTTTTATTCTGATGGAAGGCGTTCTCAGGATAAAAGTCAGCGAACACAAGGAAGCGCTAGTGCATCTCGTCGGATTCATAATGCTTATGTGCCTGATATTCTTCGTGATTTTCCGTGAGGTCTATATCAAAATAGGCCAAACGACATCGCTTTGGTAAGAAATCACCGGCGGATCGATTCCGCCTTCGGGGGTTATATGCGCAGATTTTTTCCCGTATTCTTGTTAGCTTCCATTTTGATTACCGCGGCATTTGTTCCGTCTTGTTCATCGGGCAAACATACGAATCCCGCTTCGGATACTTTTCAAGTCCGCGCAACTGGCATTCCATCGGGAACGGACTTTAATACCGAGCGCGACCTTTTGACCGCCGCTCTTCAAGCCCGCGTTCATCCGATTGAAATCGTCTTCTTCGATAGCGGATTTACGTTGTTGGATATGCCAAAGGAATCCGGCGCGAATATTTCCAATACGCCTGCCGGTGTCTCCCTGGAGCAAACTTTGGATGACGTTTCCGGCAATGCCTTTATGGCGGTTGTTTTCGATCCCCAAAGATACATTTACGCAGGGTCGGGGCAAAAATCCGGCGCTTCCGGTAAGTCCGTAACGCTTATTGCCAATCCTTTACCGGGCGCTGTAACCGCGGGCATTGCCGTTATAAACGGAGAAACGGAAAGTTTCGAATTTGTAATCGAACTCGTCAGAGGCGCATCCAACGCAAACAGAATTGCGTTAAAAGCGCCGTCCGGCTCTCACAATCAAGTTGACGATTTGACCGTTACGATTGACGTAACCGACAAAATACTCGAATGGACGGAGAAAAACATCGGCGATTACGGGAACGACGGCGAAGTCGGTATTCCGGATATAACCCCCATCGCGTTGAATTACGCCAAAGCCGTAAATCACGCGGATCCGAATGACACGGCGGCGATGATTGACGGCGATTTGAATGGCGAAATAGGGATTTCAGACATTACTCCGATTGCGCTCAACTATCTGAATCTTGTTTCCGGCTATAACGTTTACCGGTTTCAATCGGGCGTTAGCGGCTGGGAACTGCTGGCGATGGAGCCCAGGCCTTTACTTGACCCCGCTTGGCATCCGCCGTCGTACGATTTCGCGGACTCGGATGTGGTGGTTCCGAATACATACTATGCGGTTCTGCCCGTGGATTCCGGCGGAACAACGGGTGAGCCCAGCATAGTCGTTGGAATTCCGGGAGCGAGCGAAGCGCTTAAACCCGGACCGCCAGACGGAACAACCGGACCGGGCAATACGGTCGATTTGCAAATAGCCGGCGTGAAAGATTTTTCCGTGGAGCCCGACGGCACGGCGGAATTCGATTTGAAATTTACGAACCCGGATTCGGCTTACGTTATCGCGCTAATGAACATTGGCGGGCCGTCCACGCAAAGCGAGACGATTACCATTGGTTTCGGCGGCTCAGGCACAGTCAGCTCAATCGGTCCGCCAAAATCTTTCAACCCGGAGTATTTGGAGGTTGACGTTTTCGAACAAAGACTGCGGAAGGCATTGGCCGAGCAAGAGGCGTATCTACTGCGGCACGGCAAACGTCCTGAAAATATCGAGAGAAGCGCCAGCGCGCTCGGCGATTCGCGAAATTTCAACATAGTCTTCGCCGACTTGAATCCGAATACCGTAGACGCAGTCATTACAGCACGGCTAAGGGCGGAAAACGCCAAAGTTCGCCTATGGGTCGATGAATTCGTCGACGACGGACGGCTGACGCCGGCACAACTTTCGGAAATAGCTTCTGACGCGATGAACGTCATACTTCTACAAGAGGAGACCGCATTCGGCAGTATGTACGACGTGGACGAGGACGATATTCTCGACGTTTTGTTTACTCCGCACATAAACGCGCTCCCCAGCAGAATTCTTGGGCTATTCGTTTCGAACGACTTGCAGGATACGGTAGGAACCAATAGTGCAGATGTCATTTACCTGCAAGTGCCTGATATGCTCGACGGAGATCCGCCAACTCCAATCCCGCCGGGAATTTTCGATGCGCAGGTGCCGGTTACGGACAAGTATTTCGAAGACAACGTTCGCCAAATAATTGCTCACGAACTTCAGCACTTACTCAGTTTCGGAAACAGACTGAAAATCAGAGACGCTCAAGCGGAAATGCCGGTCGTGGAAGACTTGTGGCTCAACGAAGGGCTGTCTCACTTTTCGGAAGATTTTATCGGCTTTCAAGGCCACGCGAACCTTACCGGCGTTCAGCAATGGCTGGAAGCAACGTATGCGCACCCGGTGTTCTGGCCGCCGGAGCTGGACGGGCCGCTCGTCCGTGGCGGAACTTATTTGTTCTTGCGCCACTTTTTCGAAAGGAAAGGTACGGCGGCAGTTTCCAAGTTGCTCCATAGAGACGTACCTTCGCTAGCGTTTGCCGGAATTTCCAACGTCGAAAACGCCTCGGGAGTTGAAATAGAGGTTTCGGCTCGTGAATGGCTTGGAGCGATGGCGTTTGTGGGCTATGAAGTTAATCCGGCGAGTCCGTATAATTACAACGATTCCGCACCTCATCCCGAAACCGGCGGCAAATCGGGTGTTGATTTTCTTTCGCCGTACACGGATTATCGCGGACTTACGCAATTTCTTCCCCGGCCTTTGACCATGTTTCTAGGCTCGACCCCGCTTTCTTTAGACGTCAAGCCAAATACGGCGGTTTTCGTGATAGTCACATCGAACGGTGAAACTTCGAGACGAATATCGATTTCATCCGGCGCAAGTGGCGTGGCGGGAGTTTTCGCGAGGGTACACGACGGCTCGGTAACGCCGGAAGCGGCTCTCGGCCCGACGCCATTCGAGTTTTTCAAGCTTTATTCGGGAAGAATAGACTCCAACTCCGATTCGGACGACTTCTCCGTCCTAATTACCGATGGCGGCACTTGTTTTATCCGTGCGGTATCGAGCAACCCCGGGGATTTCGCACCAGAAATAAGGGTCAACGGTGATGTATACTCCGACGTCAATCCGCTGCCGGGCGCAGATTTGAAGTATCTGCTTTTTCCGCCGGGAGCGGGTCTCGTGACAATTTCGGTTTCGGGAGCGGGAGGCGCCACCGGCGACTATCTGCTCTCCGCGGAGTTTTATCCCGAGTAATTGGATGCGGGGACTTATCCTTTCTGACGGAAAGCCTGGACATGTAAATCAATCCAGGGCGCTATGCGCACTACTTGGCATTCCCGCGCGCGAGGTTGCCCTAAGGTTGCGAAGCAATATCCGGGAAGGTTGGCTGAGAGCCAAATTCGGAATAAACCATAAGGTTCCAGGCAACATAAACAAGCTTCCCGCACTTTTTTCCGGTGTGCTTGACCCGGAATCGCTAACCAAACTCCAAGCGGCCCTACATGAAAAACCTGTTGTCGTGGTATCGGCGGGTTCGACGGTTGCGATTGTAAACCTTTATTCGGCACGTGCCATCGGAGCAAAATCTGCCGTGCTTATGCGACCGTCCGGTTTGCAGCTTTCCAGTTTCGATCTCGTCGTATTACCGGAACACGATAGACTCAGCATCAAACAAAACAACGTCGTCTATGTTCCGGTTGCGCTTTCCTATTTCGACCAAGCCAGAAAATCTGCAGCGGAAGCCGAAATTGCAGCAAGATTCGGCGAACAAGTTCTGCGGTCTTCGCCGATAGCGCTGGTTATCGGCGGTAGTTCGCCATATTTCGACATTCGCAAAGAGGCAATAACCGATGCATTCGATTCAGTCGCAAAGTTTGCGATGGCAAAAGGCAAGTATGTAATCGGTACAACTTCCAGAAGGACGCCGGAAGCGATTGAGGATGCGTTGAAAAAGCGCTTGGGCGTTTTGGCAAACGAGGAGGCGGTGAAGTTTGTTTGGGGCCGAAGCGACACGTTTAACCCGCTGCCGGCAATTCTTGACGCCGCTTGCTGCGCGATAGTAACCGAAGACAGCGTTTCAATGATTAGCGAAGCGGTATTGCTAGGCAGGAAGCCGCTTGTCTTGGAAGTTGAACGGAAAAAACATTCGGCAAAATTCGCGAGGTTTCAAAAAGTGCTTGAGGAAAGAGAGTTTGCCAAATGGGTGACTGTTCGCGAATTGCAGCAAATTCTCGAAGCAAATCCTGCTGAGGCAATGCAAAAAACGTGTTTGGATTTAATGGACTTAAAGGCTAAAATTGCTGCGTTATTGAAACTCGATGATGTCTAAACGAACAATTCCGGAAGCCCCATCTCGGATTCTCGTAACGGATCTCGCCATGATCGGAGATCTCGTTTGCGCCATTCCGGCGCTTAAGGCGCTAGCCGTCAAATATCCGAATGCGGAACTACACGTCCTTGCGTCGGATACCTCCGCGCATATTTTGAAATACGTCCCGGAGGTGGCGGGAGTAATACCGGTTAGCAAGAAAAACGTCTTTGGAAATCCAATAGAGCTTATCAAAACCGCTAAGTCTCTTAGAAGGACAGGGTTCGATGCAGCATTTCTATTTCACAATTCAATCGGAAGCGCACTCATTGCATGGCTTGCAGGAATTCCTCAGCGGATGGGGTATGCAACGGAAATGCGCTCGAATCTGCTTACAATTCCCGTTGCGCCACCTGCCGAAAGACTTCATTTGACGGACGAGCGGACGAACTTGCTTCGGCGGCTGGCTATACCGGCCAAAAACGAGCCGCCTGCGCTTAATCTTGAAACTTCAAAAGCATACGAAATTTGCAGCCGATTGTTGCCGGAATTCGATTTATCTCGAAACCTGGTTTTGATCGCCGTTGGAAGCACGTGGCCGACTAAAATCTGGCCGAAAGAGCGAATTCAAGCACTGCTTAACAAACTCCCGGTCGGCAGTTGCTCGGTGGCGCTAATCGGCGGTCCAGGCGAAGAGCAACTTGCCAGCGGCCTTTCATCGCTTTCAATCCCTGTTTATAACCTCGCAGCAAAGACCACGCTCGAAGAATTGATTCATCTCATTGCCGTTTGCGACCTTTTGATTACGCCGGACAACGGCCCGATGCACATTGCGGAAGCGCTTGACAGAAATGTAATCGGGCTATTCGGTCCGACGGATCCGAAGCTTTGCGGAATGCTTCACGAAAAAGCCGTTCACATTCAGCCCGATTCTCCGTGCAAATGTTGTTGGGAGAAGAAATGCAAGTATCGGACTTTTTGCATGAGCGAAATCGGCGAGGAGGAAGTTTTGGACGCAGCGCTTAGGATTTTGGATAAAATCCCCGCAAAAGGAGCGCTAGAAACCCGTTGAAATCCCCCGCTGTATTTTTCGACAGGGATGGTACGCTGATTCACAACGTGCCTTACAACGGAAATCCCGATGCAGTTAAGCTGCTCGATGATGTTCCGGAATCGCTACTAATGTTAAAAAATCTCGGCTATGCGCTAATAGTCGTCACAAATCAAAGCGGAGTAGCACGCGGGTTTATTACCGAGGCCGAAGTGACGAATGTCAACGAAAGAATGCAGTTTTTGATAATCGAAGAAGGCGGACCCGTAATCGACGGTGTCTATTATTGTCCCCATCATCCGGATGGAGTAGTAGCGGAATATACGATGTGTTGCGACTGCCGCAAACCAGCGCCGGGAATGGTTTACAAAGCGGTCGAAGAACTTAACTTGGATTTGCGGAATTCGTGGATTATTGGTGACCATTACCATTCGGATATGCTTCTTGGATTAAGACTTGGATTGAGGACCGTGTTTTTCGATTCAAGGGGAGAAAACGAAAAACCGCCTGGCGTTTTTGCGATTACCGCATCGTTTCATGAACTGGCCGAAATCATCGCGACTGCCGGTGAAGCCGACCATGGATAGCTGAATTAGCCGCGATGATACA